>Ga0335074_10011240_pt1 | contig 12512 bp, 11 predicted proteins | sample Lox_Sample_23_FD_206715 | JGI IMG/M metagenome (GOLD analysis project Ga0335074, IMG submission 206715) | Soil microbial communities from Loxahatchee National Wildlife Refuge, Florida, United States - Lox_Sample_2.3 | ecosystem: Environmental > Terrestrial > Soil > Wetlands | place: USA...
GAGCCGTCACCGCCGGAGCCGTTGCCGCCCGCCGTGCGGCCGCTGCCCCCGCCGCTTCCGAGCCCGGTCTGGTTCTGTCTAATGACCCGAGAACTGGCCGTGGTCTCGGTCATCGCGTGTCCTCTCCTCCGCCCATGGCCCACACTGCCCGGCCTGGCAGGTGCGGGATTGGACTGCGCTTCCCGGATGTGCCAATGTCACGAGTCTGCCACGATAGGAAGGTCAGCCGGCAGCGTTTACACCGGGAAGGCATGTGGACGGACGCCAGAACCTCGTCGCTGCCGCGGACTTCGACCCCGAGCCCTCCGCGGCCGCTGCGGCTCGCAGGTTCGTCCGCGATACGCTGCTTTCGGGTGGTTTGTCCGACGATGATGATCTCGTATCCGACGCGGTGTTGCTCGCCAGCGAACTCGTCACCAACGCCGTCGTGCACGCGGGGACGCCGGTCCAGCTGACCTGCAGGATGAACGGGACGAACATAGAGGTATCGGTCCTGGACCGGCATCCGGCGCGGGTGATACCGGAAGCGCCGGTCGCCACTGCCGTGGTGGACCGGCCGAGCGGCCGCGGCCTGCTGCTCCCAGCGGCGCTCTCGGCGTCATGGGGCGTGACGTACGCGGCCGCGGCCAAGGCGGTCTGGTTCCGCCTCGGCCCCGATGCCGGGCCGGACGCCGGGCCGGACCCGGGGGCTGACACCGGGTCAGACGCCACCGGGCTCGCAGCGAAGTCGTTGGCCGCGTCGGGCCGTCGGCGCATCACCGACCTGCTCCAGCTCGGGTACGACGAGCTGCTCGGGCACGCCGTCGAGCTCGCGCGCGAAGCCGCCTCCGCCGATGCCGCCTACGCGCTGATCGCCGACGAGGAGGGCGAACTCCGGATGCGCGCCGCGGTCGGCGGCGGGATACCGCAGCTTCAGGCCGACGAGGACGGCGGTGACGAGGACGGGGCCGCGGGCCCGGCCGGGATGGCCACGTTCCTGGACCTCTACAACAGGTTCTCCGAGCGCGGAACCGACCTTGCGCAGGTCCAGAACGAGCCGTTGCATTCGCTGCTGACCGTGCCGCTGGCTGCGGAGGGCCGGGTAACTGGGATGCTCGCGGTGGCCGCGGCCGAGCCGGACCGGTTCAGCCAGGCGGATCTGGCCCGGGTGCAGGACGTGGCCGACCGGCTCGCGCTGCCGCTCGAGCGGGCCAGGCTGGCCGAGCACGACCGGATCCGCCGGGCCCGGCTCAGCTTCCTCGCCGAAGCCAGCGACCTGCTCGCCGGCAACCTCGACCAGGAGAAGACCGTCGCCCTGGCCGCGCAGCTGGTCGTGCCCCGGCTCGCGGCGTGGTGCGCGGCCCTGCTGCCTGGCGAAGGCGGCGAGCTCACCCCGGCGTACGTGTGGCACGCCGACGAATCCCTGATCGACACGCTGACCGGCCTGCTGAACGAGGCACCCGCGCCCCAGGTGCGGGCGGGCGAGAGCCCGCGGGAATGGTCGCTCAGCGCGGCTGGGGCATCGGGGCCAGCGCAAGACTCCGGGTCCGCCATGGCGGCTGAGCTGGCCTCGGACCCGGCCTGGTGCCTGCCGCTGGTGGCACGTGACCGGAGCCTGGGGATCTTCGTGATCGGGCGGCCGCGCGAGGGAGCCCTGGCCCGGGAGGCCGTCGAGCTCGCCGAGGACCTGACCAGGCGGGTGGCACTGGCCCTGGACAATGCCAGGCTGTACTCGGAACAGCTGCAGGCCACGAACGCACTGCAGCGGAGCCTGCTGCCGCCGGAACTGCCCGACGTACCCGGCGTGGAGCTGGCCGCCGGGTACGAGGCCGCCGGCGAGGGCAACGAGGTCGGCGGCGACTTCTACGACGTGTTCGAGGCGACACCGGGCCGCTGGCGGTTCGCGATCGGTGACGTCTGCGGCAAGGGCCCGGAAGCCGCGGCGGTGACGGGCCTGACGCGGCACGCGCTGCGGATCCTGGCGCGGGAAGGCCACGACGTCCCGACCGTGCTCGAGCGGCTGAACGCGCTCATCGTCGATGAGGGCTCGCGGGCGCGGTTCATCACGCTGATCCACGGCGAGCTGATCCCGCCGCCAGCCACGGGAGAGGCGGCCGCCGTGTCCCTGGTCTGCGCCGGGCATCCCCAGCCACTGGTGCTGCACTCGGCCGGCGGCGTGGAAGCCGTGGCAGACCCGCAGCCGCTGCTCGGCGTGCTGGATGGTGTCACGTTCGAGCAGAACACCTTCCGGCTGTCCCCGGGCGACGTGCTGCTCTGCGTGACCGACGGGGTGACCGAGCGCCGGTCCGGCGACCGCCTGCTCGACGACGATGACGGGCTGCGGGACCTGCTCGGTGATTGCCCGGATCTTAACGCCGGATCGGTGGTCGCCAGAATCCAGCGGGCGGTGCGCGAATTCGGCTCAGATCCGCCCACCGATGACCTTGCGCTGCTCGTGTTCCGCGGGCTCTAGCCTGCGATCCCATATCCCCATGACCAGCCACGATTCCGCGCATTAGGGAATCCCCTAGGCGCAACATTAAAGTGAAGTACTCCTCTTCGCGCGCCCGCTCTGATATGAACAAAACGTGGCCACAGTGCTATGACGAAAGGGGGGCGTGGCGCAGCATGGGTGCAGCAGTGCTCGCAGACGCCGGCGTCGAGGCGCTTGGGGAACTCTTCCCTGGCTGGCGGATCTGGGCTGACCTGGATACCGGCTGGCACGCGTGCCGACGTGGCGGTTTCATCCAGGACTATCACCAGGGCGCCCCGGCGTTCTATGTGCACGCGGCGAGCGCCGGCGAGCTCGCTGTCCAGCTTCGCTGGCAGGAAGCCGCCGAAACGCACGCCCCGTACGGCTGCTCCAGGCGGAGAACGGCCTAGATCCGGTAAAACAGGTTCAGGAAGCGGTCCGCAAGGTCTGCGTCGCCACGTACCGTGCCCGAGTTGCTCCGGCCGAATGTGGTCAGGACCATGCTCCCGGCGTCGAAGTCGATGACCGCAGGGAGATCGTCGACGTCGCCGGGCTCGAACTGCATGCCCTGCTCGCTGACCGAGACCCGGGTCCCGCCGCCATTCCTGCCGGTTACCCGGATCCCGATCGTGAACGGGCTGAGGTCGGCATCGGGCTTGATCGTCGACTGCCAGAGCACGTACATGAACGGCACCAGCAGGTCAGCCGCGTCGCCGGACATCCCGTGCCCCTCACCGGTGCCCTGGCGGATGTCCCAGGTGTGCACGCCGTAGTCCATGAGCTGGCCGGCCGCGTAGAAGAAGGCCGGCAGCGGGCCCATGTAGAAGTGCGGGACCATGAAGCCGGTCCACTCCTCGGCCGTCAGCGGCTCCAGGATCCCCATCATCGTGTCCAGGTCGGCGCGCACCCGGTCCATGGCCTCCTGCTGGGACAGCACGCCGAGCGCGATCGCCTGCTCGCCGGCCCGCTCGTGCATGCCGGGCAGCCCGAAGGCGGCCGGCATCTCGGCGCCGCCGCGTGCGGTCTCGAACGCCGCGAAGTAGCCCTCGGTGGTGTCGATCAGGTGACCGATGATGTCCTTGACCCGCCAGTTTTCGCAGGCAGTCGGTGCCTCCCACGCGCCCGGCCGTTCGGCCAGTTCGAACATGCGCTCCGCCTCATTGCGGACGACGCGCAGGATGGTGTCCTTGCCCTCATACGAGGTGGCGTCCCATTCGGTCACGGCCGAGCACCCCTCTCTGGGTGATTTGCGCAAATGACGCGGCCGGCCGGCCGGGACGGGAGACCTCACCCGTCACGGGGGCGGCCGCAGTACGAAGCTCAGCGCAGCCGAATCGCCCTGTCAATGCCTGATTCCGAATAGCGGGATACCGCCCCCGTGGCGGGCGTGAGGGCTACCTGTCCGACCGGTCGTCGGTCTCCGCGCCCGGGGCGTTGGTCTTCACCGACTCGATCCCGTGCAGCGCAGATTCCCGGCTGTCGTAGTGCTGACTCGTGGCGATGACCTGCCCGTTGCCGGCCAGGAGGTTGAAGTGGTACTTGCCGCTGCTGCCCTTCTCGAGAACGAACTTGCCGCTCATAGAGCCCCCTAAGGTTGGCTGTCCGTACCCTGCCCCCGTCGCGGCCTGCACCCCGGCGGGCGGCCTCAACGCAGCAATGATTCCCCTCTGGCGGGGACCGACACCGCTAGCCCATGTCCCGTAGATCATCGGGCGGAGCCTGTCCCTGACCGGGGCTGAGGCGCCCCGCGTCAAATACGGACGCACCCAAAACCCATCCGCATCAAGCCGGAAACCGCCACCCGGCCTTAACCCGCGAACTGGCGCACTAAAACCCTCACGTACCAGGCATTCCGGGCGCCCCCCCGGGGTCTGCCCGGCCACGCGAATAGTGTCATTGGTGCCATTGCTGTCGTCCGGTTAGGGTCAACGAGCCGGCGACACTAGCGAATCCCTGCCGAGACAGCTGCCCAAGATCTACACGATCTAGCCGAGGGAGCTGTCCGCCGGGCGCAGGCCGACGAGCGCGTTGCCGTAACGCATCGCCACCAGCTGGCCGATCGCGGGATGCGCGCCCAGCGGCGGGGCGGCGAGCGCGCCGGTCGCCGCGCTGACCGCGTCGATTTCTCCCGGATCGGTCTCGGGCCCGATGACGCACGGGGAAAGCGCGACGCGGGAGGCTCCCATCTCGCGGAGCCGCATCACGGCGCCGGCGACGCCCTGCGGGTCGTCGATGGAGGCGTGCATAGCCGGGGCGGCGAGCCGGCCGGCCAGCAGCACGGCAGCCACTCCTGCGGCCCGGACCGCATCCTCGCCACGGTCGGCCAGCACCAGGACGCCGTTGGCCGCGTTGCTGATGCTGAGCCCCCGGGCCCGGCTCTCCCGCGCCAGCCCGACCTGGGCCAGCCGGGCGTGCAGGGCCTCGGCGAGCAGCGGGTGCGGGCCGAGGTGCTCCGCGAGGACGACCTCCCCGGCCGCCCCAGCGATGGCCCGCTGCAGGATGGCGTCGGACCGCGGATGGGGCCCGGCCAGCAACGGCACCACGACCGCGAGCGCCGGCCACGGCCCCTGTGTCGGGGCGGAAAGCGCCTCGTTCAGGCTGCGCTCAGCGCCTTCCAGGTAGGCCACCTGGATGTGAGCACCCTGGCACGACTCCCCGACGGCCTCGCCGATCTCGCCGCTGATCCTGTCGCTGGCGGCGCTGGAGCTGCCGGGTACCGCGATCAGCAGGGTCGGCGCGTCCGACGGCAGGCTCAGCCGGTGCGCGCTACGATGCCGGCCGGAACGGCGAGTGCGGCCGGTGCGGCGGGGCAGCACGGCCCCGTCGGCCGATGGGTCACCCCGCTGCGGTAGCGGCTCGCCGCGCTGCGGCAGGGTTTCCCCGCGCCGGGGCAGTGGTTCGCCTCGCTGTGGCAAGGGTTCGCCTCGCTGTGGCAAGGGTTCGCCGCGCCGGGGCAGTGGGTCTCCGCGTTGCGGGAGTGGCTCTCCGCGTTGCGGGAGCGGCTCGCCGCGCTGTGGGAGTGGCTCGCCGCGCTGTGGGAGTGGGTCTCCGCGTTGCGGGAGTGGGTCTCCGCGTTGCGGGAGTGGGTCGCCGCGCCGGGGCAGTGGGTTCCCGCGCTGCGGCAGGGGCTCGCCGCGCCGGGGCAGCGGGTCACCCTGCTGCGAGAGCGGGTCGCCGCGGCGCGGCAGCGGGTTCGTGGCGGGAGGAGCGGGAGCGGCCGGAACATCTGGCATGGCGGGCGGTACCGGTTCGCCGTACCGCTGTGGCGGCTCACCGCGCCTCGGCAGCGGCTCCCCGCGCTGCGGCAGCGCTTCTGCGCGCTCCGGCAGCGGCTCCGCGGCCTGGCTTGGGTCAGTCACGCTGCCGTATCGTATTCGGGATTCATCAGGCATGATCCTCGTTCTCAGATGTTCGGGTCCGGAGGTGGCCGCACGAGTTGCCGCCTATATCCAGTTCGTGCCCGGGCTGACCACCGGGATTTCCTGTGACGTTCACCCCATCGTAGGGCCGTGGTGGGGTGTGCTGATAATGCAGCGGCGGTGCGCCGGCAGCAGCGGTGGCGCAGGTGCGCTGGCGGGCGGATTCGGGGTAGGCGAAACTTGATTGTGCCGCCGGGAGTTTGAACGGCGGCCCGCCAGGTGGGGTGTTGTCATGTCCGGCTGGTTCGACGCGCAGATTCTGCACACGGGGCGGCTGCCGCTGTTCTGCTTCTTCGTGGCGTTCGTCGTCAGCTTCGGATTTATCCGCCTGTCCGCTCGCCTCATCCGGGCGAAGGTCCGCTGGTGGCCCGGCAACGTTGTGGCCGGCGCTGTTCACGTCCACCACATGGTGTTCGGCGTGGTGCTCATGACGATCGGCGGCGTCGCAGAACTCGCGGCGCCGCTGGGGTCGCTCGGCTGGCGAGCGGGGGCAGCCGCCGTGTTCGGCCTCGGCACCGCGCTGGTCCTCGACGAGTTCGCGCTGATCCTGCACCTGCGCGACGTGTACTGGAGCAACGAGGGCCGGCTCTCGATCGACGCTGTGTTCGTCGCCGCCGGGATCACCGCGCTGCTGCTGCTCGGAATCACGCCGGTCGGGGTGAAGAACGTGGCGGACTACCAGCGTCTGGTTCCGGGCACACCCGGTGCCGTGGCCACGCTTCACCTGGCGGTGGCCGCACTGTTCGTGCTGGCCTCGATGACCCTGATCAAGGGCAAGATCTGGACCGGCCTTTTCGGCCTGTTCCTGCCGCCGCTGTTCATCGTCGGAGCGATCCGGCTTGCCCGGCCAGGCTCGCCGTGGGCGCGCTGGCGCTACCGGGACCGGCCGGGGAAGCAGGCCAGGGCCGAGCGCCGGGAACAGCACCTGCGGGAGCCGGTGATCAGGCTCAAGATACGGGTGCAGGACAAGCTGACCGGTCCGCACGACCTGCCGACGATCGGGCAATGATCAGCCCGGGCAGATCCAGGTCGCCTGCAGCGCCCGGTAGATGTTCCCGCCGAGGACGGCGCGTATGGACTCGTCGTCGAAGCCGTTCTTGACCAGCCAGCCGCAGATGTTGGCGAAGTTCTCGGTCGGGTTCTCCAGGCCGTCGACGTACTCGACCGGATCGAACGCCGGCCCGCTCGCGACCCGCGAGATGCCCAGCAGGTGGCCAAAGACCTTGTGCAACTGGACGTGATCGCCGTAGAGCGTGTCCGGCCCGAACGCGACGTGCTCGATGCCGACGAGGTCCACGATGTAGCGGAAGTGATCCATGACCGACTCGATCGAGTGCCGCGGGTGCGCGGCCGACAGCGTGGTGTGCGGGGCGGCCGACATGCCGATCACGCCCCCGGTCCCGGCGACCGCCGTCAGCACCGCGTCGGGCTTCATCCGCGGTATGTCCCAGACCACCCGCGAGCCCGCGTGGGTCATGAGCACCGGGCGGTCGCTCTGCTCGCACACGTCGAGCGATGTGCGGTCCGACGAGTGGGAGACGTCGATGGCGAGCCCGAGCTTGTTCATCCGGGTCACCGCGCGCCGCCCGAACGCGGTCAGGCCGCCGTCAGTCGCCTCGCCCAGGCCGCTGCCGAGCGCGTTGGCGTCGGAGTACGCGATGCCGATCTGGCGCAGGCCCAGCCCGTACAGCACGTCCAGGCGGTCGATCTCGTTCTCGATCGGGGTCGCCGCCTCCAGCCCGAACACCAGGCCCACCCGCCCCGACCGGTACGCCTCGTCGATGTCGGCGACCGTGCGGATGGTCATCACGCCGCTCTGGTGCGCGAGATCGGCCTGGCGCATCCCGAGGTCGGTGATGATGTCGTCCCAGCGCCACGGCGCGTGCCCGGTGACGCACGCCGTTCCGTCCATCATGTTGTCGAAGACCACGGTCATGCCCGACGCGGCCAGGCCCGCGTACCCGGCGTGCTGGCGCCCGGTGCGGTAGTACTCCGGCGTCTCCTCCATCCGCGCCGGGAAGCGAGACGGGTGATCGTGCAAGCTGATCACCAGGCTGTCCCGCAGCAGCCGCTGCGCCCGTTCCTGCTGCTGCGGGGTCAGCTCCGCCGCGTACGGGGGAACCCGGCCGAACTCAGGCGCGAGCTCGAAACTGCGGAAGTCCACGCCCGGCGTGAGGTAGGAGTAGGCGGTGTAGCCGCCTTCGGCGGCCGGCTGCGGTGCCTCAGCCATGGCTCGGGTCGCCTCCGGGACGGTTCGCTGGGGCCAGCCGGTGCGGCCCGGCCGCCAGCAGCCGCCAGAGCTGCTCCCAGGCCCGCATTCCCTCTCGCAGCCGGCGGATCCGCAGGTACTCGTTCGGAGCGTGCAGCTTCTCGTCGGCGGTCGAGAACGAGAAGAACAGCGTCTTGACCCCGAGCACCTCCTCGAACAGCGCCGTCGCGGGGAGCGTGCCGGCGACGCAGGCCTGGAGCACGTGCTGGCCCGGGTACACCTCCTCGAGCGCGGCCGTGGCCGCCCGGATCGCGGGATGATCGGCGGGGATGGTGTACGCGGGCACCCGCGCGTCGTCCGGCCGCGCCTCAACGCGCACGCCGTGCGGCGCGTGCGCGGCGACGTGGGCGACGATCGCGTCGATCACGTGGTCCGGGTCCTGTCCGGGAACCAGACGGCAGGACACGTTTGCGACGGCGAGGTGCGGGATCACCGTGTACTTCCCGCCGCCGGCCACGCCGTTGACCTCGAGCGTCGGCCGTTCCCAGAGCCGCTCGAGGGTGGTGTACCCGGCCTCGCCGTGCGCCTCGTTCAGCCCGAGCGCGGCGAGGTATTCCTTCTCGTCGAACGGGATCGCGGCGATCTCCTCGCGGCGCTCGGCGGTGAGCTCCGGGATGCCGTCGTAGAACCCGGCCACGGCCACGGTTCCGTCCGGCGTGTGCAGGCTCGCCAGCACCTCGCTGAGAGCGTGCAGGGGGTTGGCGACCGTGCCCCCGTAGCGTCCGGAGTGCAGATCGGTTTCGGCGCCCTCGACGACGATGTCCATCGACACCAGGCCCTTGGACTTCAGCGACACCGATGGCTCGCTGGGACGCCACATTGCGCCGTCGGCCGAGATCATGAGGTCGGCGGCCAGCTCGTCGGCGTGCTCGCGGATGAACGCGGGCAGGTGCGGGCTGCCGATCTCCTCCTCGCCCTCGAACAGGAACTTCACGTTGAGCGGGAGCGAGCCCTCCTGGGCCAGGAAGGCCTGGGCGGTCTTCAGCACGATGTAGACCGGCCCCTTGTCGTCGGTCGCGCCGCGCCCCCTGACCGTGCCGCCATCCACGGTCAGCTCGAACGGGGGAGTGATCCACTCGCCGAGGTCGCCGGTGGGCTGAACGTCGTAGTGGCCGTAGACCAGGATCGTCGGAGCGCCCTCGGCGCCGAGCCACTCGCCGCGCACCGCGGGATGGCCCTCGGTCTCGACCACCCGGCCATTGGCGAACCCGAGCTGCGCGACGAGCCAGTCGGCCGCGGCGCGCATGGTCTCGGCGGATGCGTCCCTGCTGACGCTGGGCACCGCCACGTACTCGGCGAGCTCGGCCACGTAGTCCGCGTCATCGGCATCAAAAGAGAGCATGTCCACCATCAATCGAGATCGTCTGCCCGGTCACCCACGAGGACCGCTCGGACACGAAGAACAGCACGCCGTTGGCGATGTCCTCTGGCTGCCCAAGCCGCCGCGTCGCTATGCCTTCCACCAGCTTCCGCTGGCCCTCCTCGCCGTAGCTCTGCCATTGCCGCTCGGTCGTCGGGTTCGACAGGATGAACCCCGGCGCGATGCAGTTCACGGTGATGCCGAACGGCCCGAGCTCGTGCGCCATCTGCCGGGTGAACCCGATCTGGCCCGCCTTCGCACTGGTGTAGGCCTGGATGCCGGTCAGGCTGACGCTGCGGCCCGCTCCCGAGGAGATGTTGACGATCCGGCCCCAGCGGCGCTCCTTCATCGACGGCACCACGGCCCGGGTGCACAGGAACGCGCTGTACAGGTTGGCCTGCACGACCGCGTCCCAGTCCTCGTCGGAGACCTCCTCGATCGGCCGGCCGGCCTGCCCGATGACGCCCCCGGCGGTGTTGACCAGGATGTCGACGCCGCCGACCGAGTCGAAGAACGCCCGGACCTCGCCGGGCTTGGTGAGATCGGCCCGGTCCTTGTCCACCCCGTGGGTGTCCGCGCCCTCGCCGCGGAGCGCCTCGGCGATCGCGGCGCCGATGCCGTGGGCGGTGCCGGTCACCACCGCGGTCTTGCCGGCCAGCGCCCCGGCGGTCATCGGAGCCAGCCGTTCTCGAGCAGTTCCCGCACCTCGGCGACGCCGGCGTCCCAGACGACCTGCATGTCCTCGTCCGGGCGCGCGTAGGCGCCGCCCAGCATGCCGTCCGGCGCCGCGGTCCTGACCTGCGCCGGATCGAGCTGCCCGACGACATCGCGGGAGATGACCGGCTTAGCCTCGGGCGGCATGTCGGCTCCCGCCACCCTGGTCCACTGGAAGTTCTCCACCCAGCCTCCGTGCATCTGGTCGCGGTCGAACTGGTCTGCCGCCGCGGTCGTCTTGGGCGCGTTGTACCAGCTGTGGAACAGCACCTGCACCCGGTCCGGCCGGGGCTGGCAGATCCATTCGCGGATGAACCCGGTCACCGGCGCGTTGCCGCCGTGCCCGTTGATGATCGCGATCCGCCGGAAGCCCTGCGCGGCGAGGGTGTCGAGCAGGTCACGCAGCACTTCGATGTAGGTCGTCATCCGCAGGCTCATGCTGCCGGGAAACGCGGCGAAGTAGGGAGCCATCCCGAACGGGAGCGCCGGCAGCACCGGCACGCCCAGCGGCTCGGCGGCCTCGACCGCCACCCGCTCGGCGAGGATCGCGTCGGTCCCCAGCGAGAGAAAGCCGTGCTGCTCGGTCGATCCGGTCGGCAGGACGACCCTGTCGTCGCGCCGCAAGTACTCCTCGATCTGCATCCAGTTGGCGTCGAACAGCCGCAAGCTTCACCTCAGCGTCCTCGCAGGTCACAAAGCTTCTGGATGATAACGCAAATCCGGTCACCGGCCCCATCCAGCACCTGTTTGACCCAAAAAAGTCAACAAGTGTAGAGTTCATCGCGTGTTGAGTTAGCCCTGCCGCTTTGCCGAGGAGCACACCATGTGGGCGATGGTCGCCAAGGAGTTTCGCCAGCTGAGGCGCGACCGCCGGACCGTGGCGATGATGATCGTTCTTCCGGTCGTCCTGCTGGTCGTCTTCGGTTACGCCGCGAACTTCGACGTCCACGACATCCCGACCGTGGTCGTCGGCCCCGGTGCACGCCCGGCCGCCGCGTCGCTGCGGCCCCCGTTCCACGTGACCGAGGTGGACCCGGCGGCTGGCGCCGCCATTGCCCGGTCGCGCCTGCAGGACGGCCAGGCGGTCGTCGCGGTGGTCACCGGCGGCGCCAGTGTGGACGTGCTGATGGACGGGACGCAGCTGTTCTCGGTGGAGACCGCCGAGGGCGCCCTGGCCAAGCTGGCTGCCACCCGGGGCGCGGGGGGACCTCCGGTCAGGGAGCAGATCCTCTACAACCCCAAGCTGACGACGTCGTGGGTGATGGTCCCCGGCCTCGCGGGCCTGATCCTGGTGTTCATCGGCACGCTCATCACAAGCTTGGGGGTAGTCCGGGAGCGGCAGGCCGGCACGCTCGAGCAGCTGGCGGTGATGCCGTTGCGCGCCAGGGACGTGATCGCGGGAAAGATCGCCCCGTACCTGATGGTGGCCGCCGTCGACCTCACCGCGATCGTGCTGATCGGGATGGGCCTGTTCGGCGTGCCGTTCACCGGCAACGTCGCCACGTTCGCCCTCGGCGCCGCGCTGTTCCTGCTGGTGACCCTCGGGATGGGCGTGCTGATCTCGACGCTCTCGCAGAACCAGGGCCAGGCCATCCAGCTCGCGTTCATGATCATGTTGCCCCAGGTGCTGCTGTCCGGGCTGATCTTCCCGGTCACGTCGATGGCCGCGGGTGTGCGGTGGATCTCCTACGTGCTGCCGCTCACTTACTTCATCGAGATCAGCAGGGGCGTGATGCTGAAATCGACGCCGATCTCCGCGCTCGGGCAGCCGCTCGGGCTGCTGGCGCTGCTCGCGGTCGTCGCGCTGGGCCTGGCGATCGTCCGGTTCCGCCGCGACCTGGCGCCGAGCGGCCGCCGCAGCGGCAAGGACGCGCAGCCGCGCGACACCGGCGGCGAGGCTGTGGCCGCATGACGTGGGGCCTGGACGACGTTCGCGTGAGCTTCGGCCCGAGGACCGCGCTCAACGCGGTGACGGTGGCGGCCAGCCCTGCCCAGATCACGGTCGTGGTCGGCGGCGACGGAGCCGGCAAGTCGACCTGCCTCAGGACGCTCGTCGGGCTGGTGCGGCCGCAGGCGGGGACGGTCCGGCGCCCGGCGAAGGAGCGCATTGGGTACGTGCCGGCCACCTCCGGCCTGTACGCGGACCTGACGGTTCAGGAGAACCTCGACTTCAGCGCGGGCGCGTACCGGCTTCCCGGTGGGCAACGCGCGCAGCGGGAGCAGGAGATGCTCGAGCGCACGGGCCTGGCCGGCGTGCGCACGCGGCTCGGCGGGCAGCTTTCCGGCGGCATGCAGCGC
>Ga0335074_10011243_pt1 | contig 12510 bp, 13 predicted proteins | sample Lox_Sample_23_FD_206715 | JGI IMG/M metagenome (GOLD analysis project Ga0335074, IMG submission 206715) | Soil microbial communities from Loxahatchee National Wildlife Refuge, Florida, United States - Lox_Sample_2.3 | ecosystem: Environmental > Terrestrial > Soil > Wetlands | place: USA...
TGATGTCGATCCATATAAATGCCGATTACTGCCCCCATGCGTCCACCAACGTCCGCCGCCAAAGTTTTGAATTTCCTTATTTGCTCTACTGTTCACCTGCTCAACGTTCTACTGTTCTCGGTGCGGTTTCACCGCACCGAGAGCCAGCGATCAAATTCCGCCAGGTCAAGCTGCGAAAGGTCCTCAACGACATAATCAGCCCATGCGCGAATAGATTTCTGATCGCGGCCCGCGGCCACGCCCAGAACTCGAAGCCCCGCCCCATGCGCCGCGGCGGCGCCGCCGGCGGTGTCCTCGATGACCAGGCTGAATTCTTTTTCAATTTCGGCGTCAAAATGCCGCCACAGTTTCTCAAAAGCGAGGGCGTAACCTTCCGGGTCGGGTTTGCACATGCGCACGTCCTCGATCGTGACGATTTCGGCAAAACGCTCGAGAATCCCGAATGCCCTGAGCAGGGTGGTGATTTCCGCCCGCCGCGCGCCGCTGCAGATGCCGCAGGGAATCCGGGTTTCTTTAAGATGATCGAGCAGGCGCTTTACGCCCGGAAGCGGTGCGGCCAGCTCGCCCAGGTGCGCATCCATGATCCGATCCTTTTCCTCGCAGAGCTTTTCTATCAGGCTGGTGGTGGGCGAAAGACCGGCGTCGTGAAGCATATTCCGAAACGCCTCAAAATTGCCGTAGACGATGTAATTGGAGAAATATTCCCGCGCGGCGATCTGGAGTTCGCGGCCGATCTGGGGCGCGAGGATTTTGAGCGCGTGATTGTAGGCGGCCAGGTGCAGGCTTTCGGTATCGGCGATGACGCCGTCAAAATCAAAAATGACGCAGGGTTTGGACACGAAGACCTTTTACCGCAAAGACGCGAAGAAAATTTTACCACAACGATATTACGACACAACGATATTAGGCCATAGTTGAGATAGGGGACGATTAAGTAAAAAGTGAAACACATATTAATCTGCGTTATCTGCGGATCATGTTCCGTGGTTTCTGAAAACTGAAAACCGAACACTGCAATGTAGTCGCGCCGCGCTCTCTGTGGCTATAATCGCGTCGCGTCTTAGCGGTGAAACCTTGGTAAACGTTTGTCTGAACACTGAAAACTAAAAACTTCCTGATTCTGTTTTTATGACCGAATATCCTCTATGCAGCCCCGCAAAACATCGGATAAAATATGGCCGTGATCACCAGGAAGGATATCCTCAAACACCGCGATGAGATTCTTGCGCTGGCGAAGCGCTACGGTGCATCGAACGTCCGTATATTCGGCTCAGTAGCGCGAGGCGACGCCACTGACGAATCAGATCTTGATCTTATCGTCCGCTTCGAGCCTGGTCGTTCGTTGTTCGATCAAGGCGGCCTGCTGATGGATCTACAGGAACTTCTTGGCGTTAAAGTCGATCTTATCAGCGAGAACGGAATTCGCGATCGATGGCGCCAACATCTGATGCAAGAGGCGGTGCCGCTTTGAGAACCGATCGTCTATTGCTCGGTGACATGCTTGATGCCATTGATGAAGTTCTTTCGACAACCCCACGGACTCGGGCCGAATTCACTATTAATAAAATAAGGGGATAGGGAATAGGCTGTAGTAGGTGATAGGGGATGATTAAGTAAAAAGTAGAAAGCAAAACACATATTAATCTGCGCTAATCTGCGTTATCTGCGGATCGAGTTCCGTGGTTTCTAAAAATTGAAAACTTTCTGATTCTGTTTTTATGTCTGAATTTTCCGGTAAAAATGTGGTGGTCATGGGACTCGGCCGGTTCGGCGGCGGTGTTGGAGTAAGCCGCTGGCTGTGCGCCCAGGGTGCTCACGTAACGGTGACGGATCAGGCGGCTGCTGATCAGCTTACTTCGAGCCTTCAGCAGCTTGCTGGATTGCCGATCGAGTTTGACCTTGGCGCACATCGCGAAAACATCCTGGAATCCTGCGATTTGCTGATCGTTAACCCCGCAGTTGATAAAAACACTTCCGACTTCTATCGCGCCGCCATGAATCGCGGGGTACCCATCGCTACCGAAATCAACCTGTTTCTACAGCGCTGCCCGGCAAAAGTGATTGGTATTACCGGCAGCGTGGGAAAGTCCACAACAACGGCCATGATTCATCTGGCGCTTTCGGCGGCTTTGGAACAATCCGGAGGCGGGCGGGCGTGGCTGGGTGGAAACATCGGCAAATCGCTTCTGGAAAATTTGTCCCGGATTGAGCCTAAGGACCTTGTGGTGCTGGAACTTTCCAGCTTTATGCTTGAAGACACGCCGCTTATCAGCTTTTCACCGCATGTGGCGGTAGTGACCAATTTGTCGGGCAATCATCTTGACCGGCATGGTGATTTTGCATCTTACGCCGCGGCAAAACAGAATATCCTCCGTTTTCAAAAGCCCGACGATATTGCCATTCTCAACGCAGACGACCCTGTAGTGAGCAAATGGAACTCGTTGGCGCAGGGCAAGGTGGTTTTTTATAACGGTGCCGGTAAAACGCCGCTGCCGCTCAGGGTCCCCGGTCTGCACAATCAATCCAATGCGCAAGCGGCGCTGAGCGTTGTTGAAACACTGGGATTTAAAAACCAACTCGCCGCTGTGCTCGCAGCCCTGAGCAACTTTGACGGTTTGCCCCATCGACTGCAATTGGTACATACCGAAATGGCGGACGGCAAAACGGTGCGCTGGTTTAACGATTCGAAGGCTACAACCCCTGAAGCGGCGATTACGGCGCTAAGAGCGTTTGAACCACGGACGTTTATCTCAATCGTGGGTGGTTACGATAAACATGCCGACATGAGTGCGCTGGTGCGATTACTAGCCGAGCGCGCCGGCGGCGTGCTGGGCATCGGGGCTACCGGCCAGGCGCTGGTTGACGCCGTCGCCACGACGCGGCAATTGCCCGCCGATCGCACCGTCTATGCCGAAACGCTTCCGAACGCCGTCAGCATCGCAAGGCAATGGGTAATGGCTGACAAAAATAGCCTGGATACAATCCTGCTGTCGCCGGCTTGCGCCTCGTGGGGTCAGTTCGTAAATTATGAGCAACGCGGCGAGCTATTTACCTCTCTGGCCCGCAATAACAACGTGTAACAAGCAATTTATTCACAATTAAGATAATTGGTGTTGCCTTTTTCCGGGAAAATTTTGCATTAAAGTTTCTCATGGCGCAGGCGCAAGGCATTGGCGATCACGGATACGGAACTCAAACTCATGGCGGCGGCGGCGATCATGGGGCTCAGCAGTAGGCCGAAAAATGGGTAAAGCAAGCCGGCAGCAATGGGTATACCCAGAATGTTGTAGATGAACGCAAAGAATAGATTCTGGCGAATGTTTTTCATGGTCGCACGGCTCAGATGGATGGCTTTAGCGATGCCGTTCAGATCTCCCTTGATAAGCGTGACGCCGGCACTTTGAATGGCCACGTCGGTTCCGGTTCCCATGGCAATGCCCACGTTCGCCTGGACTAGTGCCGGAGCGTCATTTATACCATCGCCGGCCATGGCCACGATGTGACCCTGAGTTTGGAGTTGTTTTACAACATCGGCTTTGCGGTCGGGAAGAACCTCGGCTTGGACTCGCTCAATGCGGAGCTTGTCGGCGACGGCCTGGGCGGTTGTGCGGTTATCACCGGTGAGCATGACGACTTGGATATGTTGCTTCCTGATAAACTCCAGGGCTTCCAGAGTTGATATTTTGATGGGATCGGCGACGCCGATTAATCCGGCCAATAGACCGTCGATGGCAATAAACATCACGGTTTGGCCTTGGGTTCGCTGGTGCTCGGCTTGCTCAAGCAATGGGGATATGGCTATGCCAAGTCGCTCCATGAGTGCCGGATTGCCCAACGCGGCGGCACGCCCATTGACCAGGCCGGTCACACCTTTACCTGGGATGGAAGTGAAATCGGTCGCTTTGCCCGGTGTTATGCCGCGTTCGATGGCGCCGGCAACGATAGCCGCAGCCAGCGGATGTTCGCTGCCGCGCTCCAAGCCGCAAGCATAGACAAGCAGATCCGACTCTGTGCGGCCGGGGAGAGTTGTTACAGATAATAGTTTCGGTTTTCCTTCGGTGAGGGTGCCGGTCTTATCAATCACCAGCGTATCGATCTTTTCCATGACTTCGAGGGATTCGGCGTTTTTGATCAGGATACCGGCAACGGCCCCCCTGCCTACACCGACCATGATTGACATGGGTGTCGCCAGGCCCAGAGCACAGGGGCATGCAATCATCAGCACCGCGACGGCATTTACGATTGCATAAGCCAGCGCCGGTTTGGGACCGATCGCCGCCCAGATGATGAACGTTATCAGGGCCGCGATGAGCACCGCTGGAACAAACCAGGAAGCGACGCTATCGGCGAGACGCTGGATCGGTGCCCGGCTGCGCTGGGCTTCGCCGACCATCAGGATGATTTGCGCCAGCAAGGTGGCTCTGCCGACGCGCTGGGCCTGCATGACTAAACTGCCGGTGGTGTTCAGTGTAGCCCCGATCAACTTGGCGCCGGGTTGTTTTTCAACCGGAATTGGTTCGCCGGTAATCATCGATTCATCGACACTGCTGGCGCCCTCGATGACCACGCCGTCGACGGGAATTTTTTCTCCCGGCCGCACGCGCAGGCGATCACCGATTTGCACTTGTTCCAGGGGCACATCTTCTTCGGACCCATCGGCTTTTAAACGCCGGGCGGTTTTCGGCGCCAATTCCAATAGTGCCTTAATCGTGGCTCCTGTGCTTTTCCGGGCGCGAAGTTCGAGCACCTGTCCCAGCAGCACCAAGACAGTAATAACCACCGCCGCTTCAAAATAAGTTGGTACGGTTCCCGAAAAATCCCGAAAGGCCGCGGGGAAAATCCGCGGCGCAATTGTCGCAACCATACTGTACACCCAGGAAATTCCCACGCCCAGTGCGATCAGAGTAAACATGTTCAGGCTTTTGTTCTCGACGGATTGCCAGCCGCGCACAAAAAACGGCCAGCCGCAGAAAACCACCACCGGCGTGGCAAGCAAAAGATTAATCCGGTTCAGCCAGACGCCTGAATCGAGTTTTGCAATATGAAAATCCGCCGCTATTGAAAGAGCCAAAACCGGAACCGCCAGTGCAAGCGCGATCCAGAATCGCCGGCTCATTTCTGTCAGTTCAGGGTTTTCCTGTTCTCCATCAGCCTGAATTTCCATCGGTTCCAGCGCCATGCCGCACTTGGGACATGCCCCCGGCTTATCGCGGATCACCTCCGGATGCATGGGACAGGTGTATTTTGTGCCGCCGGCGGTGCTGGGCGCTGGACGTTTAATCCCAATCTGAATGGTTTGCGAACGCTGGGCCGCGGGGTTCAGATACAGATCGGGACTGGCCATGAATTTGTTTTGACAGCCCGTAGCGCAAAAATAATAGGTTCTGCCATTATGAACGGCGGTCGCCGCGGCCTTTTCCGATGCAACCATCATGCCGCAGACCGGGTCGCGATGAACCGTTCCACTTATCTGCGTATCCATTTCTTTCATCGCCTGATTCCTTAGCGGCTATATTGGGCCATCAGCCGCTCAAGTTCCTCATACATCGTTTCCGTCCGCGCGCCGCCGGAACGAAGCGCATCCGTTACGCAATGCCGGAGATGGTTTTTCCAGATTCGTGCTGAGATCGCGTCGAGTGCTTTATGAACTGCGGAAATTTGCATGAGGATATCCGCGCAATAACGTTGGTCACGCACCATGGCGGAGATTCCCCTGATTTGGCCCTCGATCCGACTGAGTCGGCGCAGATTCTCGGCTTTTATTTCGGGATTGGCGGCGCGCGATTTTCGCAGAGAGGCTGCGGGGACATGTTTATTGGTTTTTCTACTATTCCCCTTGGGTTTCATAAAACACCTCTTCTGTTCTGTCTTTATTATACCCCCATGGGGTATATATCGGCAAGAAAAGGGCGGCTTCAATTTTTATACTGATTCCCCCGGCCAATATTGCACTTCGCGCATAGCGCCCCCAGATTTCCCGGCACGCGGTTTTCCGTGTCTTTTGTGGCAAAAACTGAAACGGAAAGCAATGCTGGAAACCTAAATAGGGTTATGATGCACCTGCAAAGTTCTACTGGTGGGTATGGTCCGATACTCCAGCAACAGGTGGAATGGTAACGTAAAACGGCGGTGCGCCATCACTGGTCAGCGAACAGTAATTGATTATCATTCAAAAAGAATTTTTGATCCTAAATCTCGGCTGCCTGTGATCCCAATTCCACTACCAGCCTGATATTGGAAAAGTGTGACGAGCTTTCGTATGGTAAATAATTAAAATATATCGGAATTACGCACTTGACAAAAGTTTCGCTTTTGCCTGTTAATCCGCGGTCGCTTTCTTTTTAAGTAACTGATTTATCAACTTACATTCACTGTAATAATATTTCTCTAGCTGTGGAAGTATTTTATCTGGCACATTACTGGTACTATAACCACCGCGATTTTTCCATGAGTCTGACTTGCCAATTTTGGTTAATTTCAGCGCATCTTTAAGAATCTTATCGTGAGGGAAAATATACCAGCCGCCTTTATAAGGAAATGCAATATAAATTGCTTTCTTTTGATATTTCACGTTGAAAGCGAGCCGACTTTTTAATTGAATTAGGATATGCTTTTTTCGGTCAAAGCTTAGCGCAAACACATCTGCGCCGTTCCAATCGGCGCTCAACCGCACGGTTTCATATCCATAATCCGCAAGTAGTGCCGACAATTTTTGATAGTTGTAGACTTCCCGTTGTCGGGAATCAAGATTTTGATAATCAACGAGAGAGAGTTTATCCATTGGGCTTAAATTCCAGTTAGATTCATTTGTTTTTCTTTTTTCGATTACTGTTTCGTATGGCGTTCTCGGATTCCCTGATACGGTGCACGTTCTCTGGTTTAATGGACAGCGTTGCCTTGATCGCTTCATCTTGTGTTAGAAGATAAAGGGAAATGTTGTTGCCAGCGCACCTAGGATGTTTGTTTTTTTTTCTGACATATCTGTTCCTCTGATATTATCCGGATAATAATCGCGAAACCAGCAAACGGAACCAATTAGATATTATTTGCATTATGTTGTTTTCTTTCTTGACAGATACTTTAGATTTTATTTTTCTCTTCATAAAACACTTGCGAAATACTTCACCATATGAGACGCCTTCCAATGATTCTAGTGTATCATGACTTATATCTTCCCAATCGCCAATCTTGCTGGTCCATGTTCCATCGGGCAGTTGTCTTGCCGCATGTTGTGGCTCTCCCAATTTATCAACATATATCGCGATTTTTTCGTAACCACGTTTTAAGCGGCCATTTTTACATTTTTTCCAACCACGCGTCGCAAATGCTGCAAAAAAGCTATTAATATCCTCTTCTTTTTTTGGCACCCCACGAGGCCAATAAACAATTCTTTTAACGATAGTGTCGCCAGATACAGAATCCATAAGCTGTGCTGGATCGCTTCCATTTGGCCACCAACAAGCGCCAACTTCAGTTTCATCCGCAGCCCATGCAATACAGTTATAATCCGTTGTCCCATTGCTCGTAATTTTGTAATTGTCTCTGGAGAGTTTCGGAAATACGATCTCTATCATGCTCTGAGTCATCCGCAAGGCCCCTTTGCTTACCCCATTCCAACCAAGCGCTTGCCATCTGTTTCATTTTTCCAGCATCATTAGGCGAGACTGGATCATCACGTGTGATCGCTATAAGCGCCCAAAACCAACTTCCATTTCCAGAAGCTAAATCTTTAAGCATATAGGGAACAACTTGTGGGCCAAGTCCGATTATTTGCTGATATTTTATGTGCATAAATTTTTTGGTCGGATTAGAAAGCATGCCGACTTCGGCGTTCCAACTTTTTGCCAACTCTCGAAAAATTGCGCCTATTTCATCGCCGGTTTTAAATATTGATGAAGAAAAAATGATCATATCAACTTGAGGTTGATCTTTAATCATTCTTCCAAAAGCTAACCATGTACGTGATAAAAGTGCGCGTTTGGCATCAAGGCGGCGAGTTGGAATCACAGTCCTGTGTTGGCCTATTACTTTATTCGCAATACTTGAACGAACTAGCATTTCCGGCATATTGTTCTTATTACCTTTCTTCGGCCACTTCTACACACGGCATGGAAATCTTGCTCATAACCGACCTCAAAGTATCGGCTTTTGCTATCGCTCTCTGTAAGACCACAATCAAATTTTTAACATCTTTAGTATCAAGCGCAAAATAAATATCATCTGTTTCGCCATTTTTTACATAGCGTATTCTAAGCATCTGTACGAGAACCGCGCCAGCCGCCGGAGGCGTTGCGCCTTGTTCTGTCGGATCGGCAAATATGGCCCTCATGTCAGTAAACACCCTGGCGTTTGAATAAACGTTTTTATGTGCAACTAAAATCTCGTGTGATTTTATTGCCAAAGCAAGGCATTTTGTTTTAAGAATGGCATTCATACGATGCAAGGCAATGTCAATCTTATTTTGCGTCTCTGGCGCGATAGGGGTGCTGTCAACAAAATTGCTTTTAACAAGTTCATCAATTGACACGTCTATATACGTACTGGCCATCTGGATATTTATAGCAGTACCGATGATTTGCGCCGCAACGGCCTGTATGGGCGCTGGAAGCGCAGATGATATTGTTGTGGGAACATTTTTAAGATCAGACAGTAATGTCTTTTGAGCGCAATCCACCACCTGCACAAAATCTGATTCGGACATTGCGATAAGAGCTTCCAGCGATTGGCGCTGTTGAACAGAGGCAAAATCGAACTCTTGCATTATTTCCTCATCGGAGAAATGGCCTGTTTTCGTTGATATTTTAGCATTTTAATGCCTAATTCATGGAGAAATCCTATGCGTTACACACAGGGTAACCCGTGGCGACCGCCGCCGTCAACCATTATTTTCTTCGACGTGTGACAAGTCAAGAAATACCGGACACACTGGCAGGGTTGGGCTGCCGATACATCAATCGCTTTCCATGCGCGCCTTTTACTGCAGTGTCGCGGCGCTCGATATCTGAAATCTTTCTCCCGGGAGAGTGAAACGGGGGTGTAGTTAGTATTTTCTCCGCCCGCTTAATCTTTTTCGCATTTTTCGTGGTTAAATCTGTGAAACCTGTGGTTCGTTTTTAACTTTTACTTTGTGGCAACATCGCCCCCAATTTTCCGGCCCGGTAAATCCCGCTGAATTCTCCCACTCGCATCGCCTTCACCTAGATTCCCGATTTGAATTTATACCTTTGAGTCACACCTCACCGCGCGTTCGCAATTTTGCGAACAAAAACAATCCTTACTGAACTTCCTTATTTGCTCACCTGATCGCCTGATCAACTGTTCTACTCTCTCGGCGTGGCTTCGCCGCGCCGCCACTCCCGTCTCCCATCTCCCGACTCAGAACTCGGCCCAGCCGCGTAAGGCTTGCAATGAATTACCCTTATAGGGTATTCTATGGCGGTGGAAAAGCGGACGCCGCATTATCACCTGGCCGAATGTCAGATTTTGATTGCCCGGCTGGGAACGGCGGCGTTCACCAAAACTGCACTGGATGGAGGGCGCAATATGGGATTAACCACGACGGAAATGTTGGCGGTCATTGGCTCATTGACGCGAAAAAACTTCTATAAATCCATGACGACTTACGCCGATCATCGGATATGGCAGGATGTTTATCATGCACATACGCCCGTGCGGAAAGAAGCGTACATCAAAATTACCCTGCGCGACCAGGCGCCGGTAATCCAATTTAAGGAGAAATAAATATGCTGCACCATTGTGTCAATTGTAAAACCCGAAAGGCCATGGAACGGTTCGAAAACGAAGCAATGGACGTAAAATATGCCGGGGAGCGTCTTATGGTGAAGGGACTTTCCGGCTGGCGCTGCGGTAAATGCGGTGAAATTGAATTTGACGCTCAAAGCGCGCGGCGGTATGCGGCGGCGGGAGACCGCCTGGTTTTGCAAGCTCGAAGAAAACAGAGCCGACAATTGCGGCGCATTCGTCAAAAGCTGCATTTAAACCAAGTGGCGGCGGCCCGGCTCACCGGCGGCGGCCACAATGCCTTCTCACGATATGAGCGCGGCGAAGTTGTCCCGTTGCCGGCGATAACCAATTTATTTCGGCTTCTGGACAAGCATCCCGAGCTACTTAGGGAACTTAAGTAATTCGCGGCTCTACACTCTACCTACTTACTACTTTCTCGGCGGTTATGCCGCCGCCTCCTATGGCCTGTGCCCTAGACCCTACGTTGTCCTCTGCGTTAAAACCGTTGTGTCGTCGTGCCGTCGTGGTGAAAAACTACTCCCGTCTCCCGTCTCCCGACTCAGAACTCGGCGTGGCTTCGCCGCGCCGCCACACCCTACTCAGCGCAGCTGCTTGCCGCGCCGGATGGTTTGCCTATTCAGTATAAAGGCTCTTAATGCCGGTTCTTTGACAAGTGAATAAGAGGAGTGACAAAATGTCTGATTCTACGGAATCCGTCTGTCCACTCTCTGTCCAGATGACTAATTGTCGCCCTTTTGGGACTAGAGCATTTCCACTCCAGATATGGCGTCTGCGTTGGTGTAGACGGGGTTGGCCGCAAGGAAGAGCGACAAGGCGGGTTTGCAAAACCCCGTCGCGGAGCGATGACGCAGCGGACGACCCTGTCTGTGCCAACCCGAAGGGTCGCTTTAAGCGACGCAGACGCTATAGCTGGAGTGGAACTGCTCTAATGTAAGAAAAATCTAACCGCTACAGCGCAACAACCCCTGAAAATATAGATGTTTCCTCCACTCTTAAAGGCGCAACAAGCACTAATCATGTTACGGATCAAAAAGTGCGAAATACTCTATAAAATAAGCCTTTGTTACGTTGTTGCGCTTAGAAGGCCAAAAATAGGAGCAATAAACCCGACTACGTAGTTAGAAATCGTCGTGTCTTTGTGTCGTTGTGGTAAAAACTCTCCACTCCCGTCTCCAGACTCGGCATAGCCGTCGCCTCTGTGGCAAAATCGTTTTGTCACACTTTCGGTTAGAGCCTCTAACAAAATGAGGCGGGAGCCGCGTTTGGTCTCCAAGTGGACAGATGCAAGGAAGAGCGACGAGTGTATATTCGAAAGATAATATGGCGAGGAGCGATGACGCCGCAGATGGCCGCTTGGAGGCCAAACCCTTCGGGACGAGGCTTCCTGACCCCGTATTCGACGTCGCGGCCTCGTCTCATATTGTTAGAGGCTCTTAGGAAAAAATCTAACCGCTACAGCGCAACAACCCCTGAAAATATAGATGTTTCCTCCACTCTTAAAGGCGCAACAAGCACTAATCATGTTACGGATCAGAAAGTGTGAAATACTCTATAAAATAAGCCTTTGTAACGTTGTTGCGCTTAGAAGGCCAAAAATAGGAGCAATAAACCCGACTATGTAGTTAGGACATTCAGGAACAAAATGCAGCCGCTGTTGCGGTGAAATCTGCGGATCGTTTTTCGCCTGCTCTGAACTACGTCGAAGAGTGGTTCAAAATCTCTGAACTCTCTGAGACCGGGACTGTTGCCCAAAGTCTTCTGTAGACGCCTTAAATCCGTGCGGTCATCGGCGCCAACAGCGCCTCGATGAAAAATAGCACCGGGTCTATAAAGCGTATGACCTTTTGCATCATCGTGGCTCGTGACCGGTATCTCATCTGGATCAGTTTCTTGAGATTCTGCACCGTCGCCACCAGGTAACATTGAATTTGCACCCGCCAGAGACGCCGCCAGCGACAATGGCGATGGTTCATCCGTTGGTGCGCCTCGGCGAAGCTTCCCTCCGCGCGTATCTGTCGTCGATGCATCAGGTACAACGCCCGTCCAGGACGGCATCCGGCAGGTAAAAGCTCCAGCCACGATACCTTCGGTGAATCTTTACCACGCCGCTTTTTCAGATACGCTTTAATGTTCGCTTCATCCAGCATTCGGTAATTCTCCTGTGTCCCGTACATGCTGTCTCCCACCACCTCCTGCGGCGTGATCCGGGTATAATCCTGCTGGCGTTCCAGCAGGGTTCCCAGCATGGCTCCGTCATCGCGGTCCGCCCCCGTCGCCACCGTGGCCAGAATCACTCCATGACGCTCATCCACCAGTCGATGATCGCGATAACCCAGCTTGGGGTTGCCGGGACGGCGCGTGCTTACCGCTGCATCGGGGTCCACCGGACTGACCAAACGCGCGTTGACCTTCATGGCCGTAACGTTTCTGGATGAGGCGTTGGAATCTTGCGCTACAGACTCCGATCTTGATTCCGATCCGCCGGGATGTTGAGCATTCTCCCCTTCGTCATCATCATCTGGCGATGCGGGGACCTTCGGCGTATCAGGCAAGCCGGCTTCCAGTTGCTCCCACAACTTCCGCGATACACGCTTCTCCAAAGAGGTTTGGGCCTGCAGTTGCGTCGAGTCTGCATGCACGGTGCGGCCTTCCAGCAATCCCGCCTGTTGGCACAACTGTACTACTTGTTCGAAAACGCGTTCAAAAGTCCCTTCCCCCCAGCGTTTACGCGCTTTGCTCAGTACG
>Ga0335074_10011244_pt1 | contig 12509 bp, 7 predicted proteins | sample Lox_Sample_23_FD_206715 | JGI IMG/M metagenome (GOLD analysis project Ga0335074, IMG submission 206715) | Soil microbial communities from Loxahatchee National Wildlife Refuge, Florida, United States - Lox_Sample_2.3 | ecosystem: Environmental > Terrestrial > Soil > Wetlands | place: USA: Florida...
TGGTCACCAAGTACCACCTGGAGACCTGGGTGCATAAGAACGCGCCGAAGCTGGCGACCTACGGCCGAGACCTCGCGCATCCGGCACTGAGCCTCGGCAAGGGCGCGGTGTCCCTGGTGTTCTCCCTGTTCACCATCTTCGTGCTGGTAGTACTGGTGCTACTGGAAGCGCCGAAACTGCGGACCGGGCTTCTCGGCCTCATGACGCCGGAGCGGGCTGACCGGTATAGCGCGATCGCCAGGGAGGTGAACCGGTCGGTCACCGGCTACATGCTCGGCAACTTCGCGACCTCCGTTATCGCTGGCGTGGTGGTCTTCGCAACATTGTTCCTGCTCGGGGTGCCGTTCCCAGTCTTGTGGGCGCTCTGGGTTGCGCTGGTCGACTTCCTGCCGATGATCGGCGGCGCGCTAGCCGGGATCCCGGTTGTACTGTTCGCGGTGACGCACTCGGTGTCGGCGGGAGTGGTGACACTGGTGGTGTTCCTCGTCTACACCCAGGTCGAGAACCACGTGCTCAACCCCGTCATCATGAGCCGGACCGTGCGGATCAACCCGCTGCTTGTCCTGGTTTCGATTCTCGTGGGCGCGTCGCTCGGCAGTTGGATAGGCGGCTTCTTCGGCGGTTTCGTGGCCGCGCTGCTGGCCATCCCTGCTGCCGGAGCGATCCAGGTGATCGTCAAAGCAGTCTGGCAATCAACGGGCCAGGCGCCTCCGGCCGGGGGAGCGGAGGTGACTGGAAGCTCGGCGGCGGCCGGCAGGCACCACGCCAGAACCTCGCCCGGTGACGTCGAGCCGGGCGGTCCGCCAGTCGGCCCGCAACCGGTCGGAGCTGAGTAGGCGGCGACACCCTACACTTTTGATGAGGGCAAACTGCTCATACCGGGCGCCTGGGGTCACCAAACCTGCAGGGTGTCGTTTCCTCGGGAAAGCAACGTGCTACTTCGCGCGCCTCAGCCGGAGACCGGCGTCCCCGGCAGCAGGGGGAGCCGCGACGGCGGCTTGATCTCCTCCAGCCGCAGGTACGTCACCAGCCGCTGGCTGCCGCGCGCTGACAGCGCGGCCAGCACCTGCTGCAGTTCGGTGACGTCCCTGGCCACGACCGTCAGCAGATAGTCCATCTCGCCGGTGACGTTGTCCGCCGCGATGATCTGCGGCAGGGCTCTGATCTGGTCCTCGAACACGCGAGTCGCCCGCGGGTCGTGCCGGCCCAGCGTGGCAGCGACATACATCTGCAGCGGGAACCCGACGGCCGCCGCATCCAGGCGCGCGCTGATCACCTTGATCACCCCCGACGCCTTGAGCCGGCGAACCCGGTTCAGCGTCGCGGCTGGCGACAATCCAACCATCCTGGACAGTTCGACATTGGTGCGGTCGGCATCCGCCTGCAGCTCCGAGAGCAGCTGCAAGTCAATTTCGTCAAGTACTTCGGCCATGGTTCCAAATAATATCTCGTCGCAATCTTAAGTGCCCGAATTGAGCACGCCCCGTCGGTGAAGCTGAATCATGAGCAACAACCGTCGACTGATCTTCCCGGCCCTGATAGCGGCTGGCGTCCTCTGGGGCACTACGGTGCCGCTGTCCAAGGTCGCCCTTGGCTGGATGCCGCCTGCCTGGCTGGCGTTCGGCAGGTTCGCGCTCGCCGGCGCCATCCTCATGGTGGTGAGCCGCTCCAGGCTGCGCTCGGCGTTCAGCCCGGCAATCCTGATCAGCGGCGGTCTCGGCTACGGCGGATCGGTGCTCCTGCAGAACCTGGGCATCGAGCGAACCAGCGTGACGCATGCGGCGCTGCTGATCGGCGCTACACCGGTACTGGTAGCGATCATGGCTGCCGCCCTCCGGCACAGCGTCGCGCGGCCGCTTGCCTGGGCCGGGTTTGGCCTGTCACTTGCCGGCGTCGGCTTCATCGCCAGCGGTCAGGGCTCAGGATCAACCCTCGGCGGTGACGGGCTTGTGCTCGCCTCGCAACTGGTCTCGGCCGGCTTCACCGTCTCGCAGGCAAGGCTGCTCCGCGGCCGCGATCCCATAGCGGTCACCGGCCTGCAATTGATGTCCGCCGGTGTCCTGGTCCTCCCGATTGCCCTGACCACAGAGCACCACCTGGCCGGATCCATGAGCGCGGCAGCGCTGCTAGCCACCATCGGCCTGGTAGTTGCGGGCACGGTGGGGCCGACAGCACTGTTCGCCTTCGGCCAGAGCAAGGTGGCCGCTGACGTCGCCGGCGCCTTCCTGAACATCGAGCCGCTGATCGGCGCCCTCATGGGCACGCTGCTCTTCGCCGACCCGCTCGGGCCGGTTCAGATCGCCGGCGGCCTCGCCATCATGTCCGGTATCGGGCTGAGCAGTTACCAGGTCGCGCGCGGCGAGCGGCTCCGGGCCGGGCCGGCCATGCCCGGCGAGCCCGCCATGCCCGGCGAGCCGGCCATGCCAGGCGAGGCGGCGCTCGCCGCGGCGGCCGACCCGGCGACCAAGCGCATCGCTTCCGCTGCTGCCATCGCGTCGCTGCGGCAGCCAGGCGAGGCGCCCAGCCTGGTCAGGCCAAGCCGGTTCCCGCATCATCGCGACCAGGAGGCTGCCAGGCTCGCTCGCCGTCTCGGGCCCGCCGGGCACGCGAGCCCCGGCGGAGGAGCAGGCGGCCGCCGGGCGGGTGTCAGCCGCCGACCGGGTGCCGTCCGCAGGTCAGCTACCGGGCGGCGGCGGGATGGCGACGGATCGCCGGACCGACAACGGCGGCGGGGGCGCGCGTAAGCCCCCTGCCGTGCAGACCGCAGTGTCTCCGCCGGCGTGACCACGCCGACCGATTGACTGGAGCTCGCCGCAGGAAGCCGGGAAATGCGGGCGGACGCCAGCCCATACCGCCCGCCCAGCGCCGGCCGATGCCCAGGCTGCTGAGCTAGTCCAGAAGGTGGAGACCGCCAACGCCGAGGGCGCGGATGGCGTGCGGTCGAGTCGGCCGTTTGGTGTGGCCTACTCGAGCCTGACGCCAGCCGCGGCCCGCCTGCGGGCGCCTGCGCCTGCCGCGGCGCTGGCCGGAGCTGCGAGGTGCTGGCCGGAGCTGCGGGGTGCTGGCCGGAGCTGCGAGGTGCTGGCCGGAGCCGCGAGGTGCTGGCCGGAGCTGCGAGGTGCGTCAGCCGACGGCGCGCGTCAGCCGACGGCGCGCGTCAGCCGAGCGCGCGGTCGAGGTTGAACGCGGCGCTGATCAGCGCCAGGTGGGTGAAGGCCTGCGGGAAGTTGCCCTGTTGCTCGCCAGTACGGCTGATCTGCTCGGCGTACAGGCCCAGGTGGTTGGCGTAGGTGAGCATCTTCTCGAAGGCCAGCCGCGCCTCATCAATCCGCCCGGAGCGAGTCAGCGCCTCGACGTACCAGAACGAGCAGATTGAGAAGGTGCCCTCCTCGCCGCGAAGACCGTCCGGGCTGGCTTCCGGGTCGTAGCGGTAGACGAGCGAATCCGACACCAGATCCGCGGTGAGCGCGTCCAGCGTGGCAAGCCACTTCGGGTCGGTGGGCGAGATGAACTTCGCCAGCGGCATCATCAGGACAGAGGCGTCAAGAACGTCGTCGCCGAAGTGCTGGATAAACGCCCGCCGGGTGTCAGACCAGCCGCATTTCATGATCTGCCGGTAAATCGCGTCCCTGGACTGCCCCCAGTACGTGAGGTCGGCAGGCAGGCCGCGGCGGCGGGCCATCCGCATCGCGCGTTCGATCGCCACCCAGCACATCAGCCGCGAGTACAGGAAATTCTTGCGCCCGCCGCGCGTTTCCCAGATTCCCTCGTCAGGCTGGTCCCAGTGAGCGCAGACCCAGTTCACCAGGGTGCAGACATCATCCCAGTAGTCGCTGGAGATGGGCTGCCCCCATTTGTCGTAGAGATAGACCGAGTCGATGAGCGCGCCGTATATGTCCAGCTGGAGTTGGTCGGCCGCGGCGTTTCCGATGCGCACCGGGGCGGATCCCTCGTAGCCCTCCAGGTGGGACAGCTCAGCCTCGGGCAGGTCAGTACGACCGTCAATGCCGTACATGATCTGCAGCGGGCCTGAGGGACCGCCCCCGCGCCGGGTGACATGCTTGGCCAGGAACGCCATGAAGGCCTCCGCCTCGCCGGAGAAGCCCAGCCGCAGCAGCGCGTAGACGCAGAAGGCGGCGTCGCGGATCCACACGTACCGGTAGTCCCAGTTGCGCTCGCCGCCGATCTGCTCGGGCAGGCTCGTCGTGGGCGCGGCCACGATCGTGCCGGAGGGCGCGTAGAAGAGCAGCTTGAGAGTCAGCGCGGAACGGTTGACGGTTTCCCGCCACCGGCCCCGATAGCGGGACGCCGACAGCCAGTGCCGCCAGAACGCCACCGTGGCAGTGAATTCCTGTTCGGCCTCGAAGTCCGGGCAGGAACGCGGCGAGATGTCGTCTCCGACCTGGTCGAGCGCGAACACCGCGGACTCCCCTTCCAGGAGCTTGAACGCCGCGGTCGCGTCCTGCGCGTCGTGTTCGACCGGCACCGTGGCTGTCAGCGCGAGCGCAAGGTCCGCGGACTCGAAGAGCACCTGGCCGGCGTCCCGCCGGACGGTGTGCGGCTGCCGGGCGTAGTCGAACCGGGGGGAAACCCGCGCCCGGAAGGGAATCGATCCGCGCACGCACATTGTCCGCCGGATCAGCCGGTGCCGCCCCGCCTCTCGGGGATCACCGGTAATCGGCATGAAGTCCTGGACTTCGCCCACGCCGTCCTCGGTGAAGAACCGGGTGATCAGCACGTTGGTGTCGGGAAAGTAGAACTGCTTGGTCTTCGCCGGAACGTCGGCGGCCAGTTCGAACGACCCGCCCCGGTCCGCATCCAGGATCGAGGCGAACACGCTGGGGCAGTCGAAGCCCGAGCTGCAGTACCAGTCGATGGTGCCGTCGGTGCCAACCAGGGCCACACTGCGCAGGTCGCCGATCAGCCCGTGGTCAGCGATCGGCAGGTAGCGAGAAGCGGTGGCCGGTCCTTGCCTGCCACTCATAGCTGTGTCGTTCCCGCTGAAGTGGGGTTTTAACGAGGCTATGCTCGCCGGGAGTCCGGCACAGTGTCGCGGGAGGGGAAGGGGAGCGAAGGTTGAAGGCTGTGATCGTCAGTGAGTTCGGCGGGCCCGAGCAGTTGTGCCTGGCCGATGCCGCCGATCCGGTACCCGGTGAGGGTCAGGTCCGGATCCGGGTCCATGCAGCCGGCGTCAACCCGGTCGATGCCTATAACCGCGCTGACGGCAGCTGGGCTGGCATCAGCCTTCCGTGCATCCTCGGATATGACGTTGCGGGCGTTGTTGACAGCCTCGGGCCCGCCGTTGCCGGACTCAGCGTGGGCGACCGCGTGATGGCGATGACGCACTTTCCGGACGGCGGGGGCGGGTACGCCGAACTCGCGGTCGTTGACGCAGCCCAGGTAGCCCGGATCGGCCCGGGCACCGCATACGCCGAGGCGGCCGCAACACCGCTAGCCGGCGGGACAGCTTCCCTGGTGCTGGCCCGACTGTCGCTGCGGCCAGGTAACCGGCTGCTGGTGCTGGGCGCCAGCGGCGGCGTCGGGTTGTTCCTGCTGCAACTGGCGGCGCACCAGGGCATCGAAACTATCGGAGTTGGCCGGTCCGCCATGCACAAGCAGATGCTCGCGCTGGGGGCGAGCAGTTGCATTGACTACACCCGGGAGGACCCGGATCAGCAGGCCATCCAGCGTGCTGGCGGGCCAGTGGACGCAATCGCTGACCTCGTCGGTGGCCCGCATCTGGCAACCGCGCTGGGCGGCTTGCGGCCGGGCGGTCAGGTGGCGGCGATCGAAACGCCGCAACTCGACCTTGACCCGCTACTGGACGCCAACATCACCTTCCACGGCGTGCTCATACAGGATGACGGCCAGCGGACCCGAGAGCTTGCCGCGCTGCTAGCCGAGCACGCGCTGCGACCGGTCATCAGTCGCCAGCTGCCCCTCGCTGACGCCGCCGAAGCGCACCGCATGCTGGAGCAGCGCCACGCCGGCGGAAAGATCGTGCTCACCGTCGTGAGCTAGCCGGCCAGGCCCTCGCCACCAACCACTCTCCTGCCGGGAACGCGCGCTTTCCGCCCAGTGCCACCGCTGGCGCGCAGGTTTGGCCGCCAGGGTTGCGCTGCGGTACCCAGATCCAGCAGGCTCGCGGAGTGACGTCACTGAAGTCTGTGGGAGTTGTCGGCGCCGGAATACTCGGGCTGGCAGTCGCGCGGGAGCTGACCATTCGCTTCCCCGGTGTCGCTGTCACGGTGTTCGAGAAGGAAGGCCACGTCGCGGCGCATCAGAGCGGCCATAACAGCGGTGTCGTGCATGCCGGAGTGTATTACGCGCCGGGCAGCCTGAAGGCCACCCTCTGCCGCCGCGGCGCCGCGATGACGCGCGAGTTCTGCCAGGAGCACGGAGTCCGGCTGCGCGAACTCGGCAAGCTGATCGTGGCAGTGTCCGAGCGGGAACTGCCGGGTCTGGCTGAGATCGAGCGCCGCTCCACGCTCAACCAGGTACCGGGCATCCGCCGCCTCGGTCCCGCGCAGATCGCCGAGATAGAGCCAGACATCCGCGGCCTGGCGGCGCTGCACTCGCCATCCACTGCAGTGGTCGACTACATGGCGATGTGCGAGGAGCTAGCGCGTGCGGTGAAGTCCTCGGGGGGCGAAGTCCTGCTGGGTACACAGGTCACCGGGGTCGGTGAGACTGCCTCGGCGGTGCGCGTGAGCTCGGTCGGGGCAAGCCGGGACTTCGACTACCTGATCGTTTGCGCCGGGCTCAGCAGCGATCACTTCGCGGCAAGCCTGGGCAGGTCTGGTGACCTGCGCATCGTGCCGTTCCGCGGTGAGTACTACGAGCTTCGGCCGGAGGCGCGAGACCGGGTGCGCGGCATGGTCTACCCGGTGCCAGACCCGCGCTATCCGTTTCTCGGCGTGCACCTGACGCGGCACGTGGACGACACCGTTCACGTCGGGCCGAATGCCGTACTCGCGCTCGCGCTCGAGGGCTACCGGTGGAAGAACGTCAGCCTGCACGACCTGGCGCAGATAGCACGGTGGCCTGGCACTTGGCAGCTCGCCCGGCAGCACTGGCGCAGCGGAGTCAGGGAGATCAGCGGTTCGCTGTCCAAGCGCCGTTATCTCACGAACGTGCGCGCCTATCTGCCGGATCTGCAACTGCCTGACCTGGTCAGGTCAAAGTCCGGCGTCCGTGCCCAGGCGGTGCGGCGCGACGGCAGCCTGGAGGACGACTTCGTGCTGCAGGCCGGCGGACGGGTGCTGCTCGTCCGGAACGCGCCGTCGCCGGCTGCCACGGCCAGCCTGGCGATTGCCGAGCATGTCGTGTCGACGGTGGGCGCCTAACTCTGGGCGTTGCCCGTGACGGGCTCGGTCGTTTTGGGCGGGCGCGGAGCTGCCCCGCGGCTCCGGAGCAGTATGGCGGCTGCGATGAGCGCTGCCGCGGCAAGTCCGGCTCCGGTGGCGAACGCAAGCCGGTAACCAGACGTCAGGGCAGCAGCACTGCCCTGGCCAGCCGCTTCCAGGCTGGCGGTTCGGGTGGCGGCCAGGGTGGAAAGCACTGCGACGCCGAGTGCTGCGCCGATCTGCTGAGTGGTGTTGAACAGGCCGGAGGCCAGCCCTGCATCGCTCTGGGTGGCGCCCGACATGGCGAGCGATGCTAGCGCGGGCAGGGTGAGGCCGCCGCCCGCGCCGAATAGCACCAGCGGTGCGAGCAGGTGCGCTGGGTAGCTTCCGTGCACCGGCACCAGGGTCAGCAGTGCCAACGCGACGGCGATGAGGAGCAGGCCTGACAGCAGCATCAGGCGATGCCCGAAGCGGGCGGCGATGCGCGCCGAGAAGCCTAGCGAGACAGTGCCGATGACCACGGCTGTCGGAAGCAAGGACAAGCCAGAGATGGCGGCGCTGTCGCCGAGGACGCGCTGCAGGTACAGGGTGACGATGACCTGGAACCCGAACGCGGCGGCTATCACCAGTAGCTGCGCGATGTTTGCTCCGGTGACGCTGCGCACCGAGAAGATGCGCAGCGGGAGTAGCGGAGTGCAAGCGGTGGCCTGGCGGATGACGAACGCGGCGAGAAGCCCGATGGCCAGGGCAGCCGCGAGGAGCGTGCGAGTGGCGCCCCAGCCGTACTGCGTAGTACCGCCGATCGCGTAAACGCCGAGCATCAGGCCCGCCGTGGCCAGTCCCGCTCCTAGCCAGTCGGCGCGACTGCCCGCCTTGCTCACCTGATCGGCATCCAGGACCTTGATGGCAAGCAGGCTGGCCGCGATGCCGATCGGCACGTTGACGAAGAAGATCCAGTGCCAGCCCACGGTCTGGGTCAGGACGCCGCCGAGGACGAGTCCGAGAGACGCGCCTCCGGCGCCGACGAAGCTGACCGCACCGATGGCTTTCGCCTGCGCGGAGGGTTCGGGGAACAGGGTGACAATCATTCCCAGGCTGACCGCCGACACCATGGCGCCGCCGATGCCCTGGGCAAACCGTGCCGTGATCAGCATCGCGGGGCTGGTGGCAAGGCCGCACAGCAGCGACGCGGCCGTAAAAACTGCCAGCCCGCAGCCAAAAACGCGCTTACGGCCGCGGAGGTCACCGAGACGGCCGGTCAGCAGCAACAGGCTGCCGAAGGCGATCAGGTAGGCGTTCATGACCCAGCTCAGGCTGCCCGGGGAAAACCCGAGGCTCCGCTGGATGGTCGGCATGGCCACGGTGACGATTGTGCCGTCGAGGATGATCATCAAGCTGGCGCCGCAGAGCAGCCACATGGCGAGCCAGCGTCTACGGAGGCTGGTTGCAGAGATCTTGACTGCTGTCCGGGTGCTCGGGTTTGTGGTCATAGATGGACCGTAACAGATCGTCTATTAGCAGACAATCTCTTTTGGATCGAGTGTGGATGGAACCTTGCGGCCCGGTCGGTGGGGATGGACGCGGTTTAGCTGGCGGCCTGTCGGGGGTGCGGCGCTGGCCGGCTGCAGGATCGGTGGCGCAGCGAGGCTCGCGGTGGTGTCAACGGGCAAGACTCGGCCGCGCTGTCCGGACAGCAGCCGGACCTGCCCCGCGCCGTTTGATCTGCGCTGACTGCCGAACCTAGAACGACGACGGCGCGGTCGGCGCGGGGAGTAAGCGGCTGCCGATTATTCGTTCAGGGCTGATCGTTCTGATGGCGTGTTGACGGCTCGACGGGGCTGCTGACGGGTGGTGAGTTCGGGGCGGGTGGGCAGGAGGGGCTGCGCCTGGTGGGTGACGTACAGGTCGCCGCGGAACCGTTCCGACAGCTGGTCGTGGGCGGCTTGGATGTTGCCGGGACTAGTTGATTCCGCGGCGAAGAGGCTGGCCATGTCGTCGTGCCACCAAGGGAGCTGGCGGCGGTCTCCCCACTGGCTGGCGATGGGAGCGCGGATTAGTGCGTCGGCGCCGGTGGTGGCGTACATGGCGAACAGCGCGGACATGAACTGGTGATACGCGTCAAACAGCTGGCTGGAGAACAACACTTTGTTGGCGTACATGGTCTGGTCGAGCTGGCGCTTGATGGCGATGGCCTGGCCGGGCTGGATGTCTTTCCAGCTACCGACAAAGGTTGCGAAGCACAGCAGCTGGTTCAGGCCGGGGGCGAGCTGGGCGAAGATGTCGAGCCGCCGGGTGACGACGGTCTGGTTGGCCCACTGGACCTGCTCGATCCGGCGGCTGGTGCGGGCAAGCAGGACGCCGAGCGCGGCCACGGTCAGCGGGGTGAGCGCCTCTACTACGAGCGTCGCGATCTGCACGCCGGTCCACGATCCCATCAGCCCGCACCGCCGTTCTCAAGACTGTCGGTGTCGTTTGCGGCAGCCTTATCGGTGGCTACCACCTGCTCCACGCTGGCGGGCGGGTCAGGGTCCAGGCCGGGTGGCACGAGCCGGACGTGCAGCATGTCTGCCTGTGCCGCCCAGCCGTGGCCTGCGTGTTCGGCATGGTCGAGGGAAGTGTGGGAGCGCAAGGCTGCGAGTTCCTGCCAAGGCAGGCCGTGCCGGGTGGCGAGCCGCAGCGCGGCGTCAGCGGCGTCGCGGCCCTGGCTGATCAGGCCGGAACGGCCGCGGCCTGTAGCCCGGGCGGCGCGGATGCGGGCGCGGGCGGCCAACGCGTCGGCGTGGGCGGGAATCAGGCCGCGGGGCGAGGCGATGGTGATGGCCTCGGTGGCGTGCCGATCGGCGGCGTCCATATCCCCGGCGGCGAGCGCGTATCCTGCGAGGTCGGCGAGGGTGTCGGCGAGTTCGGTCAGGTAGTCACCATCGCGGAATACCGCCGCTGCGGCTTGCAGGCGGTTGGCGGCAGCATTTATGTCCCCGGCGGAAAGGGCCATGCGGCCCAGCAGCCGGTCGCACCGGGCCGCGACATTGTTCCAGCCGTACCGGCTGCAGAGCTCGGCGTTGCTGGCGGTGAGCCTGCGGGCGGATTCGGGTCTGCCGGTGCGGGCCAGCCACTCCGCCCACCGGATCCCGCTCAGCGAATACAGGTGCCGGCCGGTGTTGGCAAAATCCATCTGGTCGGCGGAGGTGAACTGCCTCTCGGCCTCTGCGGTGTCACCGATCAGACCTGCGATCCATCCCAAATGGGCGCGGCAGGTGCTAATTTCGCCCCAATCGCCCACGATAAGCGCGGTCGTGGCTGCCTCGGCCGCGATAGGCCGGGCGCGTTCAGCATCCCCGAGCCGTGCCAGGCAATCGGCAAGGTTCCGCAACGCAATCGCCAGGTTGGCTTCGTCCCCACTACCACGATCATCGCTGACGGACAAGCTAAGGTAATCGCGGGCGGTGGGCAGGTCTCCCGCATTCATGGCGAACAAGCCGACCTCGTTGACGTACCAGCAGGAAGTGCGAGCACCGAGCCTGGCAGCGCAGGCCTCGCGGCGGTGAGGGGCCGCGAACGCGGCGGCAGCTCGCTGTCCCAGCCTTGCGGCGGGGAGGTGCAGCCACACATGGCCGTTGTCGCAGCGGCCCTCGTACAGGTTGTCGGCAGGCTTCCACTGGCCGGCGTCCAGCAGCAGCTCGATGACCTCCACCACTCGCAGCGCGTCGGCCCGGTTGGCCACCCTCCCGTCGGGCAGCCCGGCCAGCGCGGTGTAAGCCACAGTGCCAGCGGCGCGCAGGACAAGGCGGCGGAAGGCATCGCGGACCAGCGGGTGCGCGGAGATTGTGCCATCCGGGTGCCAGGACGCTAGCCCGCCCAGCCGCCCCCGGACCGCGTCCCGGACCATCTCCGATGTCCATCCCGCCAGCCGCCTGCCGAAAACGTCGTGCGCCGAGACCGCCAGCACCGCGTCGGCCGTGACCGGCCGGGCGAAAAGCGACACAGCGGCCAGCAGATAACGGTCGGGTTCGGTGAGCCGGGCGGAGTAGAAGTCCAGCACCCGGGCAACCCGTGCGTCGGTGCGGGTGTCGGCGGCCAACCCAGCACGCAGCGCGTCGAGATCGCTGGTGGCGGGACGGTCAGCCAGCAGCCCGGCCAGCACCCCGGTCGCCAGCGCGTGCCCGTCGACTGCCTCGACCAGAGCCCGCCGCTCGCATTCGTCCAGCCAGCTGGCGCCGGCGGCGGCCAGCAGCTGCGCGCCCTCGGCCGGAGTGAACGGCGGCACGTCCAGCATCCGCGCGGTGCCGCCGTCGAAGGCTTCGAGGTCGGCGAACGGGAACCGGCTGGTCAGCAGGATCAGCCCGCTGCCGCTTCGCTGGCAGGCCCCGGCCAGCACCTCACGCAGCGTGCCGTCCAGTAGCCGCCCGAACCCGTCCCCCGCCGGGCCTTCCTGGATAACTTCCAGCCCGTCCAGCACCAGCAGCAGCGGCACAGCCGCCAGCAGCCCAAGCACTCTGGCCGCCACCCGGCCGCGGCCCGTCACCACGAAACCAAGCTCCTCGCGCGCCCACGTCAGCAGCTCTTGGGCCCAGTGCTCGGCTGACGGGTCAGCGTAAAAACTCCACCCGAACACGGCCTTAAGGCCGGGCCGCTGCGCGAGCCCGCCTTCCCTGGCCCAGCGCGTGACGAGCGCGGTCTTGCCCGCCCCGCCCCACGCAGTCACCCCGACCAGCGCGACCTGCGGGTCAGCTGCCCACCGGTCCAGCCGGGCCAGTTCCTCGCCCCGGCCGGTGAAATGCGCTACCGGCTCCGGCTCCGGCACCCACATCTGCGGCACCGGCATCTCCGGCACCGGCATCTCCGGCACCGCGGGCTGCCCGGCCAAACCGGGCTGGCCTGCGGACTTGGTCGGCTGGCCCGCCGCTGCGATGACGGCTCGGGCGGGGCGGGCGGGCGGGTCGCCGGCGGGCGGGAACCGGGGATCAGCCAGCCCGGTCAGCAGCCGGTCCAGCGCCGAATGATCCCCGCCCGGCGCGGGGTACAGGACGAGCTGGGCGCCGTACTGGATCTCTGCCCGCTGCGCCAGCACCTGCGCGTCGTTCCCCGCGCCGTCGGGGTCCCAGGCCATGACCGCAACATGCCGGGGCGCCCGGCCCGGGTCGATCCGGGTGCCGGATCGATCGG
>Ga0335074_10011245_pt1 | contig 12509 bp, 6 predicted proteins | sample Lox_Sample_23_FD_206715 | JGI IMG/M metagenome (GOLD analysis project Ga0335074, IMG submission 206715) | Soil microbial communities from Loxahatchee National Wildlife Refuge, Florida, United States - Lox_Sample_2.3 | ecosystem: Environmental > Terrestrial > Soil > Wetlands | place: USA: Florida...
GGAGGCGGGTGTCAGGCGTCCGGCTAAGACTCATGGCCGCTTGCTGGGTTTGGTAGTTTAAGGCAATCTGCGCGTTCGCCAGTTGACCGGATGCCCAATATGCAGGAGCGCTGGCGCTCGTCGCTGTTGCGCTGAAGAGAGGGGAAGGGTGAAGCGAGTCAGCTAACGTGCTCGTGATGCCACTGAGCCGGCTTGCAGGGTCATAGTCGTAGGTCAACACAGCATTTTGGGTTCCGACAAGCTCCGTGGACGATATCTCATTACCCACCAGGTCGTATGAGTAGCTCAACACGTATCCGGATGCTCCACAACCGGTGATCAGATTGCACTGCTGCTCTGACAGGAGACGCCCCACAGGATCGTACGAGTACGGCTGCCGCTGTGTCCAGAGGCCCCCATTCACAGTTGTAGTTTCGCTCGTCAGCCTGCCAATGGTATTGCTATTGCCACTGACCGGCGAGGAATCGTAGCCATACTGCGCGCTTGGGCTCGCGAATGGACAGGTCTGTTGAGAATACGCCTTCTCGGTGACGCGATTCAATGCGTCGTAACAAAACCACGTGCCCCCGGCTGAATTCCCGCGAGCGTCGACCCTTGACATCACATTGCCGTTGGCGTCATAGGTATAGGTTGTGGTCCCATTCTCCACGTTGGTCGCGCTCGTCAGTCGCGATAAGGAATCATAAACAAAGCTCCGAGATTCAGGTGTTTCCCCAGAGACACCGTTCTGGGTCACCGTGAGATTCAGGGCGTTATAGGTGTACGTCGTTTGCAAAGACGGTACTCCACTCGAATTCGGCTCCATAACCCCTACCAGGCGCCCTAGCGCGTCATAGGTCTGTTGCCAGTGGTTCAGGCTCTCGTCTGAATAGTCCACCCAGGTTTCGCTGCTACCCGTCACGGCATTGGCAAGACAATTATTCTGGCCATTGAGAACGGCTTGGCCGTCGTAGCACCACTGCCTGGTGGAACTGGCATCGGGCTCTGTCTCAATCAGCAGTCTGTCCAGCATGTCATATGCATACTGTGTAGTCCCATAGGTCGGATCACTCGTTGTCCTATAGGGGTTTGTCATGGCTTGCACTCTGCCGAGCGCGTCATAAGTGGTGATCACCACGTCGCTTCCTGCCGGGTCAGTGAGCACTTCGCTTTCGCTAATCCTACCAAGCCCGTCATATAAGCTAAGCGTTTGAATGCTCTGCCCATTGGTCTCTGCCTTAAGGCAACTTGCAGAGCCATTGCACATCAATTTGGTGGTTAGAACAGTGTTCTGCGGGTAACCGGACGGGTTGTAAAGGTTCGTGGTCTGCCCCTCATCAGGGTAGTTAATCGTCATCACCCGGTTCAATCCGTCATAGGTATACGATGTCGTCTGCTGGTTCGGGTCTATCACATTAGCAACTAATCCTGAATTGAAGTCGTAGCCGATTGTTGTGCTCTGGCCCAAGGCATTCGTAACCATAGTTGGAAAGGCTCCATCATACGTGGGCGAATACGTAAACGCGGTCGAATTGCCCTTCGGGTCCGTCGTGTGATCCACTTCCCCCGTGTTTAGCCAAAACGTGGAACTGCTCGGGCCGGTACCACTGTTCAACCACTGTTGCGTTGTTGTGACATGGCCATAAATACTGTTCGGCGGAGCCCCGATCTGAACAGTGACAGGCTGCAACGGCGTCAAGCGGACCTTAGAAGCCTCATCGTATGTGTAAGTAGTCTGGGCTTGCTGGACACCGTTATCCAGGACGGTGACCTGGGACGGCGTGGCCAACATGTTTGCGGTCAGGTAGCTTGGATTCGATTGCCACCAATAACTGGTATCTGTCTCCTTTAGGGGTGAACCGGAAAAATCATAATCTACCTCCTTGGTCTGCTTGCCGAGAGGAACTTGTATGGGTCCCTCTTGGGAACATGACACATCCCCGCTATTCCAAATGCACTGGTACCATGAATCTGAAACGCCCTGATCCATAGTGAGCATCGTCTGATAGCTTTCTCCACCTGCGTATTGGGTAATAATGGTTTTCGGGTATGCAACGGCATATCCGCGTCCATCGTAGTTACTAATGACTTGATATTGAGTGGAAACTGTTTTTACCGGCACAAGACTACCGTTTGACGTCTTTTGGTTGTACGCCCGACTACGCTCGTATAGATTGCACACCGAGCCGGCAGAGAGGTCCTGAAATGTGTAGACGATCTGATCGCCCGAAGGGTCTGTGATCGTTGTTTGCGGAAGTCCGGTCGTCCCTTGATTCTCGATCGTAAATGCATATTGCCAATTGCCGGACACTTGGTTCGAATTCACGATTCTCGTCATGATCGCTCTAGGACCGGGAAGAGGCGGACCGGTCAACTCACAGAACCACGGATTGGCTTCGTCAAAGCCCCAGGTATAAGACACCGTCCCGGATGTCGGGTAGATCAACTGAACAAGATCGCCGTACCCTATCGATGACGTGTCGTTTGGATTTGCTGCGTCGTAGACGAAGCCCCACCAGGTCTTGTCCGGGAGCACAATGCTTTGAATAAAGTACGGGCTCACATGATATTGGAGCAGTTTAGCCGCTGGATCATCCTGCCCCGTGGATATCGGAACCGTGGCAAAACAAAACAGGAAAGGTTGAGATCCACCGTAGCCGGGCACAGACCATGGCGCGCTTCCGGACAATGTCTGGTTGGGCGCATTAATCGTGGGACAACCCATCACGCTCGAAGTTGTAGGTTGGGTTGGAGGCGCCATCACGGTGCGATTCATCGAATCGGTCACTACCAGACTCGGGCCTGAGCCCGTGACGGACAAGTAATTGCCATCGGCATCGGTGATGGCTGTGAGCTGGCCGTCTGTCGATCCCGTCACTGGGCTGAGGGTATACTGCGTTCCCTTTTGGTCCGTTAAGATACCCGGCGGGTATGAGGTAAGGCTGCTCGGCCCCGCTTCCCAGGGCGGGGTAGACGAAGCAGCAGGCGTGTACATAAATCCTGATCCGTCTACTGCTCGATAAACGCTCCCATCGTAGGCTAAATTGTGAGCGGACCCGTCAGTACCGCGCACATCGTAAGCTATGTACGCAAGCGTAGAGCCGTTGCCCTGGCTTTCGGCTGTGTTAGTAGCGCTGACATAATAGTCCTGGTCAATTGATGCAGTCACACCCGCGGGAGCGGCGCCAGGCACCGGCTCGACTTGGGAGTCGCAGTCCGTCGTTGGCGGTTCGCAAAGCGGAACCGTTTCATAGGCTATATTCTTGTAGGCAAGCGATACACTGACCGCCAGCTGACCCCGCTGCGGGGCACTATATAGAGGAATATTAAGAAGTAGCTTGCCATTCTCGGTATTCACACTCTCTACATTCGAGCCCGCGTATGATCCAAATGGCTTTGCACCCTCTTCGATTCCGGCTGGCTGCTGCGCGAAACTTCTTAGCACACTCAGACCGAGACAGAGAGCCATTACGGTTTTGGAAAACTTTGTCATTGTAGTCACCTAGATCGGTTGAGCTTAGGCAGGGCTAGTTAAGATGCAGCGTGGCCAGGCGTAACACGACCGCGTCATCGGCTGAATTGCAATTGAGCGTTGTAGGGACGATGAATGGCCCCTGCGCCTGATAATCGGCATATTGAATGGTCTCGCGGTGCGGAGTACCATGAGCCAGATCCTCGGTGTAATAGATCAGCTGCGTTGGGTAGCCATTGCTCATATCGAAGGTCCATTCCTCTTTAGTAAGCGGGTCCTGAAATCCACGTGCGTTGACCTTGACGAGAGAGACCTGGGTTAGGTTACCTCCACTTGTAGAGAGGCCTCTATATTGAACGCTGGTCTGGGGGTCAGACAGAGCGATCAGAAGACTTGAGGCCGGAAGATACAGAGGAATCGCAACGTCCTGCAGCTTCCTAGGCAATGTTTTCTGTCCTTGCGGCCAGTAATTGATGACATCATGAAGGGCGTCGGCCCGAATGCTGTGTGTCCCGTCCGCAGCCTCGGTCTTGTGTTCAAATACGTCAAATCCCAAGCTCCAGTCATCGATCCAATGACCTGTGGCTGAATACTCCGGACTATGTGGCCTGCTGACTTGCCACTGGGCCTGCGCCTTTGAGACCGTAGACCATAGCGCCTGGCCGCCCATTGATTGAATGGCCACTTGAATAATCTGCATGGCGGCAGGGTCACGGCTTGGTGAAGTAGATTGGCATATACCACGCGAGAATAGCGGCTGGACCAGCACGGTTGCCAAAAGACAGATAAGCGTGCGAAGACAGCGGAAAGCACGGGGATCAGCGCCGCACCTTTCACTTGGCCCGAGTCCTTCCCGTTGGATGCCGTAAACCTCTTGCCCCGCGGGGGATGTGTCTGGCGCTATTTGATCTTGTTTACGAAATGCTGGATTTGCTGACACTGTTGGCCCCCTCCAAGCGATGCGTCGTATTATCTGGTCTCTATCGATTGAATCTTTGGCGATCGGTGGCCAGCGCTGGGTCGGAGACGCCTGCCATTGTGGGAAACTACGCCAGTAATAGGACCACAGGTCCCCTGCCAGAACCATTTCTGTTCGTAACATTTGCGAATCTCCGTTTCTACTGCTGGCTTTAAAGGTGCCAACCGTGCGTCTTCAATGCCGAACCACCACACAGGGCAGGCTGCCCTGCAACCTGCCTACCGCCTCGAGATCGAAAGCGCGTTTCACAACGAACGCACTCGCATCCATCGCGCAGTAATCCGCCGCGGTGACACGTACGCGATACTGTGGATGAGACATAATGGCGTCATCCCTAAGCCCGGGCTCGATCCCGGAGCGATAGTCGACGAGCCGCGCCAAAACGGGCTCACGATGCTTGCGTTCGGATAACAGCACAAGATACGAGTCCATATCGCCAGTGCTATCGGAAACATTCGAGCCACGGGCCAGAATGGTTACGTTGGCGCTTTGCCATGCCTGCGTGCTCGGTGAGTGATTCAATACCTGCTTGGCGCGGGCGTGCAGCAGTGTTGCGGCCGGCAGAAGCAGGACAGCGATCGTCGCCGCGGCGGCCCTTCGCTTTGTAACCCACTCGATCTCTGATAGCTGATTCACCATGTTGTGGCTCCTGGTTCGTTAGTCCGATCACTTGAAATCGAAGTACTGCCGAACAATATGGACCCGAGCAGAGCGCCGGCCGTGCTATTTCTCTCGCCGTATCTGAGGCAAGCCCGCTCTACGTTCTGTTCGAACCACACCGCGCGCAGGGAGCTGACACACTCGCTCCTGGCGCAGGACGTTAATGTTAAAAATCGTGGAACCAATCAACCGAGCACGCCAACGCAGGCGCATCCGCCGGCGTGGCGTTGTAGTTCCAGGCGAAGGGACCAATGGACGAAACGGAAAGTGAAAGGCTGAAATTTCCTGCCGACGTGTAATTCACGCCGTCGCTGGACGTGCTCACCGTGAACGTATTCCCGCTGCGGCTCACCTGCAGCCACATCGATAATCCGGTGATAGAGATCGTGTTGATGATGTAGCCGGTCTCCGTTCCTCCGCTGACTCCGGCAGCTTCTACATAGAGCTGGCTGCCGTAGGAGAAGATATCGATGCGCAGGTAAGTATTGGCATCCTGCTGCACAAGAATGCCTTGCCCTTGAGTATTGCCGTAGAGTTGCGAGTCGAATTTGGCCGCGACATTAAAGTTCACATTGGAGATGGACTGCATGATGCGAACAGAGTTGTCGCCGCCTGCGACCGGATCGTGGTTGCTGCCTCCGGGCACGTTCAGCAGCGCGTGCCCGTTGCTCACACTGGCCGTGCCGCCGGCCGGCGCACTGACCGTCCATAACGTTGTATTCAGGCTGGACTCGTTGAAGTCGTCCGAGACCGGCGCCCCCGTTACTCCGGATGTGTACGTGTAGGTGGCCGAGCCTGTCGAGCTTTCACTGTATCCGGGCGCCACGGCAATGGCGTTGATCGTGGTGAAGGTGGTGACCGTGATCGGACCGCTATACTGGCTTGACTCCGTCGTTGGCGTCGAACCGTCAGTGGTGTAGTAGATGACAGCATCGGGCGTACTGTCGGTGATGCTTACGCTTACCGGTGAGGTAAAGGTTTGGCTGCCCGGGCTAAAGGTAGGCGTCGCCGTTACCGCCGGCGGCGCACCATTCAGGTTCCGGAACCAGTCCACGGAGGAGGTCAATGCCGGGGCGTTAGCCGGAGTGCTGTTGTAATTCCAGGCAAAGGGTCCGATCGCTGAAACAGTCAGCGACACCGTAAAGTTACCTGCCGACGTATAGGTTGTTCCGTCGCTCGACGTGCTTACGGTGAAGGTGTTTCCGCTGCGGCTCACTTCCAGCCACATCGAAGTCCCTGTGAAAGAGATCGTGTTGAAAATATAGCTCGTCTCGTTTCCTCCGCTGATCGCGTCGGCCTCGAGGTAAAGCGTGCCTTCATAAGAGAAGATGTCAATACGCAGGTAGGTGTTCGCATCCTGCTGCACCAGGATCCCCTGACCCTGGGTATTAGCATTGAGCTGTGAGTCGAACTTGGCGGCTACATTGAAGTCCACGTTCGAAATGGATTGCATGATACGGACCGAGTTGTTACCGCCGTCGTCAGGGTCATGGTTGCTGCCTCCGGGCACATTCAGCAGTGCATGTCCGTTGCTCACAGAAACGGTGCCGCCGGCCGGCGCGCTGACCGTCCACAAAGCGGTGTTCAGGCTGGACTCATTGAACTCATCCGACACCGGCCCTCCCTGCGTACCCGCAGTGATCGTGTACACCGCAGAGGAAACCGGGCTGGCGCTATATCCGCTGGCAACAGCGAAAGCCTGAATCGTCGTCGTGGCCGTTACCGTAATGGGGCCGGAATACGTGAGAGACGATGTGGTCGGCGTAGAACCGTTGGTGGTGTAATAGATCACCGATCCCGGCGTGGTGTCCCTGAGCGTAACGCTGAGCGGGGATTCATAGGTTCCGGTTCCCGGGTCGAACGTCGGGCTCGCCGTTACGGAAGAAGCATTGGTGGTTGCGCCGCTCAGCAGCACCTGGACTTGGTTAGCGCTGTTGAAGAGCGACGTCAGCGATTCCATGGACGTTCCCCCAACGGCCGGGGCAAAGGTCGCCGTCAGAGTTCCAGTTTGCCCGGGAGCGAGCTCGGTAAACGTCGGATAGATCCCTGCAGTCGAGATCAGGAAGTTGCCAAGATTTCCGGTCTGGGCGAACGAAACTCCTCCCGTCGTGGTTGGTTTCAACGCGCTGTTGCCGATGCTCACGATCGTAGCGGTCTGCGCCGCGCTATCCGAACCGACGGCGGTGACGGGGAACGTGAGCTGAGAATGCGCCCCGCTGACAAGTACGAGCTGCTTGTTCTGAATGTCTGGGATGAGCAATGCGTCATTGCCTGCGGCAAACAGCATCTGCGAAGGGTTGCCGAGAACGGGCGCCGCCAGCGGCACGGAATAGAGGCTGCCTCCGCCGGAAGGCACGACAGTGATGGCTCCAAGGTTTTCCGCATCGAGCACCCACAGGTCGCCGTTGGGATCGACAGCCAGGCCCGCAGGGTCGATCAGTCCGGAGATGCCCAGCGCGGACGGGGCGTTCCCGTTTGCCGGAACCAGAACGACCTGTCCAATCCCGCTTCCGGAGGAATCACCGCCATCTGCGATATACAGATCACCGGCGGAGTCCGTCGCCAGTACCTGGGGGAAAACGACGTTGGCTGGGCTGGTATTGATTTTGGAGACCGGGCCACCCGCAGGCGGAATCTTGAGCACGAAGCCCGGGTTGGAGGCAGTCGCGTTCACACCATCCGGGCCGCCATCTCCAATGTAGAGATTGCCGCTGGAATCGAAGGCCAGCGCAATCGGATAGTCGAGTAGGCCGGCGGTGGCCAGCGTATAGGGGGCAACGGCAGTGTTTGCGGGGACGACGACAATCTTGTCCAGGCCGGCATCGGCGATGAACAAATCGCCCGCGCTATCGAGTGCGACCGCCGTGGGCATAGACAACGTGATCCCAGGAGTTGCGACCGGCGTCAGTGTTGACCCCGACCCGTTGAGACCACTCCAGGAATAGACTTTGCCTGCGCCCGCGTCAGCAATGTAAACGGTATTGTTTTCTCCGGAAATCGCTATACCCTGCGGCGTAGTGAGACCCGTGACTGGCGCAGTCACAACGCCGGGTGCCACCCAGGCGACCGGGGCTATGCCTGTTTCCGTGAAGGGCAAGCTGAGCAGAACTGAGTTAGACGGTCCAAGGAGATTGACCGCTCCATCGCGTGTTCCGGCAAAGGCCGGAGCTCCCTGGACGTTCGCCAGGCACACAAATGGGTTGGTGGGGGAAATGGCGTTGCCGCCGTTAGGCGGCGCATCGGTGTAGCTCTGCAATTGGCAGGTTGTGCCGGCGCCGATCGATGCTTCCTGTGCCGGGTCGCCCTGCATGCTTACCTTGAAGGCGGTCAGCGTTTCAGGTGCGTTCAGTTCGTAGTTCACCGCGACTGCAAGCCCGGTGCTGCCCACCGCGATTTGACCAAGATTGATAGCGTTTCCAGCGTAGATCAGTTGGGTAAGAGTGTTATTCACCACATCGGTGACATAGACATTTCCTTCCCCATCAAGCGCGAGGTTGCCGGGTGCGGCCAGTCCTGTCACCGGAACTTCATACGGGCTCGCCCCCGCGGCGATTGGGGCTTCGATAACCCGCGTATTACCGCTATCCAGAACGTAGAGGTTGCCTGCGGCATCGAACCCAAGTCCCGCCGGCGAGCTGAGAGTAAAACCCGTCGGTGTAACATTCTGCGCGGTCGTCTGATGCGGCGGAAGCTTGTAGATATTGCTTGAGTCCGCGTCCGCGATGTAGAGGTTACCGGACGCATCGGTCGCCAACGCCTGGGGGAAGAGATTGGATACATTTCCAACGGCTAGTTGCACCAGGGACCCGCTTGACGGCAGCTCGTAGATTGCAAAATTGTTCCCATCGCCGATGTAGAGGTTGTTGCTTGCATCGACTGCCAGGGCAACGGGCAAGCTGAGGGTCGGCGGGCCCGCAACCTGGACTGGACTCCCGGTGGCCGGAACCTCGATCACGCGAGCGTTATAGGCATCCGCGATATAGAGATCGCCCGCAGCATCAACCGCCACCGCGGTTGGACCGTTCAGTGTGAATTCCCCAGTACCCACAGGCGTGACGACACCTGTGCTCGAGACAGTGACGACTCGGTTGTTCCCCATATCAGCGACGTAGATCGTTCCATTACTCGCGACAGCTACTCCCTGGGGGTAGGCAAATCCCGAGGCTAACGTGACTTGCCCATCAGCAACTACCGCAGGAACAGAAGCCTGGGTGATCTGCGTTCCGCAGAGAAGAAGGCTCGAAACACAACCGAGACGAGAGAGTAACCGGGCAGAACAAAGTTTCACAGCGACCTCTCAGCAACATGACAACGAGGCGAGGTTGATATTCGTTGGCCGACGAGTGCGAGCGTTTCGTTCGAGTGCGAAACTAATGCAGTCCGATAATGAAACACAAGATTAATTTGGTACCCAGGTAAGGACTTTCGTAATGGAAGGTATTTTCTTGTCTTTCTCGTGCGGGCCGGGATAGACCTACTTGCTGCGAGCGGTCAAGAACCATCTAAGTGCTTAGAAGGCCCATAAACATGAGGTTATCTTTGTTACTAACCTTTCATTTGCCTTCGTGGCTGATACTTATAAGTAATAGGGTAACTTGTCCCGCATAGAGGGACATCCTGCGGATCGAGGGGCTCGCGTCTCTCAATACCACCACGCATCCACGCACCGGATGGTGCCCATTCAAGCCCAGGTATCGGGCATGGGCGGGATTGTTCCTGCCTCCGAACCGCCGAAACGTTGCGTTGATTCAACCGGCTGACGGCACGCGCTCAAAAGCCTGACTCGGAAGCGGCCGCTCCCGGCTAACTGAAGCTGACGGTCCTGGGCCGAGAAAGGGCCGAAAATGTGGCAGAGCCGAGACGTGACAGCAAGCTGTGAAAAAAAGTGATGATCAACCGCTGAGACAAATTGCGCGCCGAAAGAAGCCGCTCCAGGATGCCCCGGCAGACGACGGAAAAGCAGGCTTTGTATCAGGGCACGACTTTCAGTCGTGCCGAAAAAGTCCCCACGACGAGGGCTTTTAGCCCCTGAGGTTTGCTTTCTCTAGCGATTTGAGGTCTTTCCGCAGCCTGCCAGGAGCGACCGCGAGGATGTCAGCATACATTTAGGTTCAAAACCGAAACCGCGAAAACTCCGCCAAATTAATTTCTTCACATCTTCCAGACCGGAAATGACCCCAAGAGCGAAACGCCGGCCCGAAAGCCCGGGTTATTCAGTGCTGCGGTCCGTCTGAGCATCAGGCGTCTTCATGCATTCCCCAGTCATCCGCTCCCTCTCCCCCGCCTACACGTCGCCCTGGTTACGTGAGGTTGGTTACGTGAGGTTACCGAAAACCCAAAAAAAATCCCGGCACCCGGTATTCGTTTTGACCGCCACAGCTCTCTAATGCGTAGACAAATCCCGAAGGCTTAATCCCGAACTCGCTTAAAAGCAGCGGGAAACCTTTGACGCCTGCCGCCCTGACTGATTTGGCTGTAGCAACCCAGCCACGTCTTGGCAGCGACAGGTGAACCCTGTCCGCAGAATCCGTGGGTTTCGAACCACGCTGCGGGGAGCACAGTGAACGCCTGACCAGGGTGCGCCCAGTGCGTGCTCCTGATTGCGCTCTTTGACAACTTACAGAAGACAAAGCAGGTGAGGCGCCGAAACACGTCCCTTTCATATAAAGAAGAGCCATGGTCAGCAACGAAAGGGACGGCCTTCAGGCCGCCCATAACCACCACCCAAACCACGCGGCTTGAGCCGCTGAGGGCCACACTCCCAGCCCATCAAACTCAATCAACTCGAAACCACGGAGAACAACCACCCATGCCAAAAAAACCAGTCACAGATCCCATCACCGAACGGGAAATGATCTTTGTCCACCTTCTCTCATCTGGAACCATGACAGACCGCGAAGCCGCGCAAGCCGCCGGCCTCAACCCCGAAACCGCCTCCTACACCAAAGCCAAGCCAGAGATTTGTGGTCAGACGGGACTGGAACTTTGCTCGAAGCGGTGCCAACCCGTACCTAATTGAAGATTCGGTGCTCCCACCGCCGGCACAACATAAACGAATTTTCATCTTTGCAGAATGTGTAGTCGACCGAAGTGCTTGCTGCTATCGTTTCCTGGCATGGGACGATTCAATCGTGTGGTTGCGGTCGACGTGCCACACCATGTGACGCAGCGTGGAAACGGGCGGCGCTTCGTTCTGGATGGCGACTCCGATCGAACGATCTACCTTAAGTTATTGCGCGAGAACATCGTCCTCTACGGCGTTACTCTCGTCGGATATTGCCTCATGTCGAACCATATCCACTTGATCGCGATTCCTCACAAAGCCGATGGACTGGCGCAGGCACTGAAGCAGACCCACGGGCGGTACGCTTCCTACTGGAATGCGGCTCACCAATCAAACGGACACGTCTGGCAGGGTAGATATTATTCTTGCCCGCTAGACCAGTCACATGTCTGGGAGGCGTTGCGCTACACCGAGCTCAATCCGGTGAGAGCCGGTCTCGTCTTGGAAGCGGAGGCGTGGCCGTGGTCCAGCGCAGCCTGTCACTGCGGCGCCAGGGAGCAAGACGAGTGTCTGGCGTTGGAGTCGTGGAGCAGGCAATGGACGAGCACCACTTGGCGGGAGTACCTCGGCGCAGGGGAGACCGAAGCGAGGTTGGCCGTCATTCGCCAACGCACGCATACCGGGCGGCCGCTGGGCACGCAAGATTTTATTCAGGATCTGGAGAAGGTAGCACGCCGCCGGATAGCGCTACAGAAGCGAGGACCACGCGAAAAGATCGTCACAGACCGAAGGCAAGGTGAGCTCACCTTCGATCCGTAGCAGTCTCTCTTTCCTCAAAGTACCGGTTCCGTCTGACCACCAATCTCCCGTCCACTTTGCCTCAACGGTAGAGCAGTTTCTCTCCGACACCCTACGGGGCTGCCACTTTCGCCGGAGCTTCCTGGTGTTGTAAAAGCACCAGTCCCGTCCGTCCACGAAACTCCGCCCACGAAACTCCCGCCGCTCCTACCCAACAGCCGAAATGTCGAGGCGCCGAAAGTCGCTCTATGTAACTACTGTAGTGACCGTGACCACGGTCCCCGGACATGTAGCAGGGCCGCAGAGAGTTCCATCGCTTCGAGCCGTGAGATGCCGAGTTGTTGTGCTGCGGCGAGGGGGTGCTCCTCTTCGAGGATGAAGAGGGGCCGCACACCCACAGCTTGAATAACAATCCGCAGCTTCAAATTGAGCGTTTCTGGGTATATGAAGAGTGAGTTTGCCAACCGAGCTTTGAATGGACCTCGGCGCCTTTCTCGTCCAGCTTCCTCCCAAGATTCTGAGATTTCGTTGAATACTTCTTCCTTTATCAAGGACCAGAGGCCCCAGGAGAACACCTCGCCCGTATCGCGGACGGGGATCTCCAGGCGCCCTCTAAT
>Ga0335074_10011246_pt1 | contig 12509 bp, 13 predicted proteins | sample Lox_Sample_23_FD_206715 | JGI IMG/M metagenome (GOLD analysis project Ga0335074, IMG submission 206715) | Soil microbial communities from Loxahatchee National Wildlife Refuge, Florida, United States - Lox_Sample_2.3 | ecosystem: Environmental > Terrestrial > Soil > Wetlands | place: USA...
GCCCAACCGGCGGGCTTATCGCCGGCGCGAACCGCAGCGGTTGTTATGGTCCAAATGGCCATTAGCACGATGAGGGATCGCATGAGTGATACTCTAACTCACCGAGCTAACCCTCCAGCAAGTATCACGTCCAACTTCCAGGTAACTTTTCGGAGATTTTATGAGATTCAGCCCAATCGTGCTCGCCCTGGCTCTTACCGGCATGGTCATGCAGGTTGCCGCAGCCCAGCGGGAAGGTTCTTTCGACCGTACCCTGACGGTCAACGGCCCTGTTGATCTAAATGTGGAAACAGGTTCCGGCCGCATCGAAGTGCGGACCGGCGATACTTCCACGGTGCGGATTCACGGCGAGATTCGCGCCAACGACGATTTCTTCGCCGGGGACGAAGACCGCATCCGCCAGATCGAAACGAATCCGCCGATTTCGCAGACCGGCAACACCATTCGCGTCAGCCTGCCCACTCGGGATCACTGGTTCCGCCACATATCCATCAGCTACGAACTGGTGGTGCCGGCCGAGACGCGCTTGAACGCGCGCACCGGTTCGGGCAGCGAGAACGTGGAAGGCATTCACGGCCCCGTCGAACTGGATACCGGCTCGGGATCGGTGACGGTAGCGCACGTGGATAGCGATGTTCGCGTCCGCACCGGCTCCGGACGCATCGGCCTGGACGCGGTGAACGGCAAGGTAGACGCGGAAACCGGCAGCGGATCGATAGAAGGCTCGGGCATTCGCGGCCCAATTAACGCGCATACCGGCAGCGGCAGCCTGCGATTGGAGCAAACCGCCGCCGGGCCGCTCGAAGCGCATACCGGATCGGGCGGTGTGGATGTGCGGCTGCCATCCGATGCGGCGTTCGATCTGCACGCGCATACCGGATCAGGCAAAGTTTATGTGAACCATCCGATCACGGTGCAGGGCAACGTCGGCGGCCATGAAATCGATGGCAAAGTGAATGGCGGCGGGGCGTTGGTGCAGGTAACTACGGGATCGGGCTCGGTCCGCATCGATTAGCAGCAGCCGGGTGGGTAGGGAATCTTGCCCGCAGCCGGCTCTTGGTTGCAGCGATCCGAAGGCCAAAACGGCCGCCACCTAGCGCTCAACGGACCGCACCCATAGCGCGTCATCAATGGCAAGGAGCCAGTAGCGATGCGGGCGATCGGCGCCTTGATCCTGACTGCCGGTGCGATATTCGCGCAGTTCGAAGCCGCCACCGTGAAGCCGGACAAATCGGGCGAGCCGGTGAACAACCATTTCGATCCCGAGCGCATGAGTTGGACTAGCGTGACGCTGAAGATCCTGATCGAGGACGCGTACGGAGTGCAGAGCTATCAAGTGCTGGGGGGCCCTGCCTGGCTCGATTCGGACCGATGGCAGATTAACGCCAAGACCGAGGGTCCCACCACTTACACCCAGAAAATGGACCTTCTGGGAAACCTGCTGGCGGACCGCTTCCAACTCAAAATGCATCGCGAAACGAGGGAATTAAAGGAATACAGGCTGGTGGTCGCGGATGGCGGTCCGAAGCTGCGCGCCGCGGAACCAGGATCAGCGCGACAGCCGGGCATGCGCGTCGGACGCGGCCTGATCGAAGGGCATGCGGTGGAAGTCGCGGACTTAACCAGGTTTCTGCAGAGCGAATTGGGCAAGCCCGTTGAAAATAGTACCGGCTTGAAAGGCAAGTATGATTTTAAGCTCGCATGGCTGCCCAACGAAGGCCAGCCAAATAGCGGCGGCGAAATTCCGCCACCGGATGCGGAGGGTCCCGCGGTGTTCAGCGCTATCCGCGAACAACTAGGGTTGAAGCTCGAACCGCGCAAGGGGCCTGTGGAGGTGTTGGTGATCGATCGCGCAGAGAAACCCGGCGGTAACTGAAAGCCGCAGCCGCTACAGCACCAGTTCCTTGTGGATCATCATTTCCTTCAGGTTGAACTTGGTTTTCACTTCCACCCGGCCAAGTTGCGTAGTGAAGGTGACTTCTTTATCGTCCGCCGACAGGTGCAGTCCTTCTTGCGGGAACGCGAACAGCAGCACGTTACTTTCAAATCCGGACGTTCCTGCCTGCACCGCCGTGGGTTGCTCGGGCGCCTTATTCTTCGGCTCCAGGTAGGTCAGGCTTTTGATGCGGTCCAGCGTCTCCTGGCTGGGCCCGTTGTCGCTCGAATTGCCGGAGTCGCTGTCGCTCGATGGCTGCCGGTTTCCCGTGACAATCGGAATGCCGCTCACGCTGATGACGTAGGCATGCGCCATGGCGTCCGGAAGGGTGGTCTTCAGCACCGCTAACATGGGCTTGGCGCTGACCCAACGCACTTCGCCATGATATTGGATCGGCGGCGGTCCGCCCATGCCGCCACGCCTGCCGCGCCCCATTCCTCCATAGCCGCCTCCGCCTCCCGGATAGCCGCCGCCAGGATAGCCTCCGCCAGGATAGCCGCCGCCGGGATAGCCTCCACCCGGATAGCTGCCGCCGCTGTTGCCGCCATTACCGCTGCCGCTCGACTGGCGCAGCGACACAGTGACTTCCTTAGCCCACGGCGATTTGGTCTTGAACTTATCGATCTCATCGCTCGACCAGTCCGACGGATCCTTCTTGTTCCAGAATTCAGGTTCGATATTAGCCTGCAGGCGCAGGCCGGATTCCGCGCAGGCTATGGAAGCGAGCGTGAAAAGTTTTCGGCGAGTGAAAGTGTACTGTTGACCCATAAATCCCCAATCTTCCTGAGACGTTGCGTGACAGGCGAAAGGTTGCATGTATCAAAACTAACCTCGTTTTTACAATAGCTTAACGAACGCCGCGTAACATTCCGGTTGAAATGGGCGTTTGCCATTATGAGGAGTTTCAACGTTTACCTATGAAGAAAGCACTCGGAATCTTTGTGATCGCATCGGCACTTGGCGTATCGGGTTTGTGGGCCCAGAGCGCAACCACCGGCAGAAATCCGGCCAACTTTATCCAGCACCGCGTCAATTTCATGACGACTCTTTTGAGTCTGACCACCGCCCAGCAGCAGCAGGCCACTACCATTTTCACCAGTGCGGCCACGGCGGAGGCCTCGGTGCATAGCAGCATGGCGACGGCACGGCAGACCCTGAAGACCGCGATTCAAGGCAACGACGCAGCCACGATGGAGCAGGTGGCCACCACCATCGGCAACCTGACGGCGCAAACGACACTCAATCAAGCCAAGGCGGATGCGGCGTTTTTCCAGATCCTGACGCCAGAACAGCAGTCCAAACTGACGCAGTACCAAAGCCAGAACCATGGCCCGATGGGTATGGCGGGCTGGCGCGGCAGGTTCTAACATAGCGCCCAGACCGCGCGTAATTTTCAGCGTTGCGCGTTGCCTTTCAGCCCCGCCTATCAGGGCGGGGTTTGCCCCTTTTGTCTGCCTCGCGAGGAACACTGCCAGTTTCAAGAGGCTGTATAGCTTAGCGGGGAGGGACGGTTGCCGCGTAAGTCCGTTTCGAGTGTGGCACCATCGCCGGGATCGATTCGATAGGCGGCCCCGGGCGATGCGCATTCCTGTCGAAGCACAAGGGGGCGCCACCAGCGCGGCCACGAACAAAGCCCCAGCCCCCTGCCCCTAACCCCAGGGCTTAAGCCCCCTAATGCATGTATAATCAAAATCGTGAGAGCGCTCCTACCCTTGCTCGCCTGCCTTGCCTTGGCCGGCTGTCACCACAACCTGCAGAATGAGGATGCCGTCAAGCAAGGCGTCATGGATTATTTGTCGACGCGGCAAGGGCTGAACGTCTCGTCGATGAATATCACCATCGCCTCAATGATTTTTCGCGATAACGAGGTGGACGCCACCGTCACGTTTGCGCCGAAGGACTCCTCTGCCGCGCAGGCCATGACTATCCGCTATACGCTCGAGAAAAAGGGCGATCGCTGGGTGGTGAAGCCGCGCGCGGGCGGCGGCAATCCGCATGAGGGCATGACCGGCGGCAATCCGCACGGCGGCATGGGCACGCCTGGAGAAACCGGAACGGGCGCGCTACCGCCGGGACATCCGTTAATTCCTCCGCAGAGCTCACCGCAATGAAACTGGTGGCCGTATTGGGCGGCGGTCCCGCCGGAGCTTTCACCGCTGAACGTCTGGCCTCAGCCGGTCTCGATACGGTTGTGTTCGACGAAAAACTCGCGTGGGAGAAACCTTGCGGCGGCGGCCTGACTTATAAGGCTTATCACACCTATCCTTTTCTGATCGAAAACAGCACGCCGCGCAAGGTGGTCACGGAAACCGTGCTGGCCGCGCCGCGCGCGAAGGCTGCCACGCTGCATCTGAGCGAGCCGCTGCTGATTTATTCGCGTCTGGATCTGAATCGCATGATGCTGGAACGCGCCGAACGCGCCGGCGCGCGCATCGAGAAAGCGCGCGTGCTGGGAATCAACCGGACGAGTACGGGCTGGCGTCTGCGCACCAATGCGGGGTGGCTGGACGCCGACTTTTGCGTGATCGCCACCGGCGCACGCAATCCGCTGCGCGATTTCGGGACGCAGCTTACCGCGCACGATTCCATGTCCGCGCTGGGATATTATGTGCCGGGCGATCAGACCCAGATCGATATCCAGTTTCTTTCGCAACTGGAAGGTTATATCTGGGTTTTTCCGCGTTGCGGCCACTTATCGGTGGGCATTTGCGGCAAAGGTGAACCGGCTGCGTCGCTGCGCCAGCGCCTGGAAAATTACATGGCGCAGAGAGGGATCTCCTGGAAAGGCGCGGCGTTTTACAGCCACCTGCTGCCGTCGCTCGAAACCTCCGCGTGGAAGAAAAATCGCGTGGCGGGGGACGGCTGGCTGGCTGTTGGCGACGCGGCGGGCTTAGTCGATCCGGTAACCGGCGAGGGCATTTATTATGCTTTGCGCTCGGCTGATCTGGCGGCCAAAGCCCTGCTTTCCGAATTGGGCAGCATTGCGGACAAATTGCAATCTTACCGGCGCATGCTGCGGCGCGATTTCGCCGCGGATCTGGAATTCGGCTCGCGGCTGGCGAAGCGCGTCTTCCTGGGACGGTTCTTATTCGGATCGGTGCCCGCCCGCATGGTGCAATTTACGCGGCGCAGCAGCCGGTTTAACGGCGTGATGCAGGATCTCTTCGCGGGCACGCAACCTTATTTGGGCTTGAAAAACCGGTTGATGCGCAATTTGAACGGCAGCTTGTACGAGATCGCCATGAGCATGGGACTCGGCCGCTTGTTGCCCGGCAAGACTGCCGACGCCGCGCCGAATCCATGACCCATCCGAAATCTGAAGCCGCCTTCGAGCGCGCCCAGCGAGTGATTCCGGGAGGCGTGAACTCACCGGTGCGCGCCTTCCGCGGCGTAGGTGGCACGCCTCCATTTATCGCGCGCGGCCAGGGATCGCATATTTTCGATATCGATGGCCACGAATACATCGATTATGTCGGCTCGTGGGGACCGTTGCTGCTGGGCCATCGCCATCCGGCCATCATCGCCGCAGTCGCGGCGGCGCTTGAAACCGGCACGAGCTTCGGCGCACCTACCGAACGCGAAATCGAATTGGCCGAAGCCATGCGCGACGCGGTGCCGTCGATGGAAATGGTCCGGCTGGTGAATTCCGGCACGGAAGCCACCATGTCGGCGATCCGCGTGGCGCGCGGATTCACCGGCCGCGATCTCACGGTGAAGTTCGAAGGCTGTTATCACGGCCACGTGGATTCGCTGCTGGTGAAGGCCGGATCGGGCCTGGCCACGCTGGGCATCGCGGATACGCAGGGCGTGCCGAAAGGATTTACGGACACCACGCTGCCCTTGCCGTTTAATTCCGTGGACGCAGTGGAAGCCGCTTTCGGCGCGTATGGCGATCGCATCGCGGCGGTGATCGTGGAGCCCGTGGTGGGCAATATGGGCTGCGTTCCGCCGCAGCCGGGATATCTCGCAGCGCTGCGCGAGATCACCGCGCGGCATGGCGCGCTGCTCATCTTCGACGAAGTGATGACCGGATTTCGCGTGGCGTACGGCGGCGCGCAGGCACGCTTCGGCATCCAGCCGGATATGACCACGCTGGGCAAAGTCATCGGCGGCGGATTGCCCATCGGAGCTTACGGCGGACGTGCCGAGATTATGCGCTGCGTGGCGCCGGTGGGTCCGGTCTATCAGGCGGGAACGCTATCGGGAAATCCGCTGGCGGTCGCCGCGGGATTGGCGATGCTGCGGTACTTGAAGGCGCATCCGGAAGTCTACGATGAACTGGAAGCGAAATCGGCGGCCATTGCCGGCGCGAAGCATCCTGGCACAATCGTCAACCGGGTGGGCGCCATGTTCACCTGGTTCTTTACGGACCAGCCGGTGACCGATTGGACCTCCGCCAAGCGCTGCGACACCGGCAAGTTCGCCGCATTCCATCGCCGCATGCTGGAGCAAGGCATCTATCTGCCGCCGTCGCAGTTTGAAGCGGCCTTTATTTCGGCTGCGCACACCGAGGAAGATATCGGCCGCACGATCGAGGCGGTCAAGCAGGCCGTTTAAGCCATGTCACGAACCAGCCGGGACCTGCTTATCCTGGCAGGTTGCTTTGTCCTCCTGCACACCGTGACGAACAGTCACTACGGCTTCCATCGCGACGAACTGCAGACGCTCGATGACGCTCGCCACTTGGCGTGGGGCTATGTCGCATACCCGCCCCTATCCCCATTTTTGGCGCGAATCGCTTTGGTTCTATTCGGACCATCCCTGATAGGATTGCGTCTGCTCTCCGCGTTGGCCATAGCCGCCGCGATCGTGCTTACCGGCCTGATGGCGCGCGATTTGGGCGGTGGCCGGCTGGCGGCCATGCTATCCGCCGTGGCTGTGGCTATCTGTCCCATCTCGCAGGTTGAAGGATCGGTGTTTCAATACGTCTCCTTCGATTTTCTATGGTGGGTAGTGGTGGCGTGGTCGGTCATTCGCCTGGTGCGTTCGGGCGACCCACGCTGGTGGCTCGCCATTGGCGCCGCCGCCGGCCTGGGCATGATGACGAAATATACGATGGCGTTCCTCGCCGCCGGCTTAGCGTGCGGCATTCTTTTCTCACCATCAGCCCTGACCCGGTCCAATAGACGGACCAGCCCCCCACCCCCATCCCCTGATCCCCAACCCCACCGGGCGAAGCACGGCTGGCGATGGCTGTGGTACGGGGCGGCCCTGGCGTTCGTGATTCTGCTGCCCAACCTCGTATGGCAGATCCGTCACGATTTTATCTCGCTGGATTTCTTGCTCTATATTCACGCGCGCGATATCCGGATTGGCCGGACAAATGATTTTTTGCTCTCGCAAATCGTGTTGAATCTGTGCGCGCTTCCGATCTGGCTGGCGGGCCTTTACTACGTCTTCGCCACACGCGACGGGAAGCCGTATCGAATTCTCGGATGGATGTACATCGTTCCTCTGCTTCTGTTTCTTCTGGCCAAAGCGCGGGCTTACTATCTGGCTCCGGCGTACCCCATGCTGCTGGCGGCAGGCGCGGTCGTCACCGAACGATGGATTTCGAAGCTCACCAGCGTCCGGGCATGCGTGGCACGAACGGTGGCGTGGGGTTTGCTCGCCACGGGCGGCGCGCTCACCATAGCCTTCTTCGTGCCGTTGACTCCCGTGAACTCGGTCTGGTGGAAGGCCGTGACCAGCCGGGACGATCTCTGGCGCGAGGAGGTTGGTTGGCCCGATTTGGTGGCTGCCGCGGCGCATATCCGCGACACGTTGCCGCCCGATGAACGGTCCCATGTGGGCATTCTGGTGGGCAACTATGGCGAAGCCGGGGCCATCGACCTGTACGGTCCGGCGTACGGGTTGCCGCAAGCCATTAGCGGCACAAACTCGGGCTGGTTACGCGGCTACCACGAACCGGCGCCCGAAACCGTTATTGTGCTCGGCCTTTCACAAGCATTCCTGCAGCAGAACTTCCAATCGTGCCAACTGGCCGGCCATAATTCCAACGCCTTCGACGTAAGAAACGAAGAGACGGTGGATCATCCCGATATCTTTGTCTGCCGGAATCTGCGCCAACCCTGGTCCGCATTCTGGCGCAAATTCAAATCCTACGGATGAAGGCAAATTACCGGCGAATCGCGCGGAGCAACTTACTCGCCGAGAAACTCACGATGGCAAAGAACACGCCGCAACTGATCGCGATCACCGCCAGCCGCCGCTGGCGCGAAAGATAGCCCACGCGCGGTTCTTCCAGGAATACGCGCAGGCGCACGCGCACCGGCTCCGATCCTTGGTTTTCGAGCGCCGCGTAAGTATCCGTGTCATGCACCGCGATGCGCAGCGATCCACCGGGACCCAGCGGGGTGTTGGCGATTTCATCGTAATCTTTGCCCAACCGCCACGCATACAGATCGGACTTGCTTAGCAGCACCAACTGTACTTTGGCGCCCGGCCGGTTGGATTGAAAAACGCAATCCACCATGGCCGGTTGCGCGGTCACCAGGCGCGGCTCCGACCAATCGTGGGGCGCGATATCGAAGGTTTCGTCCACCAGGCCGGCGCGCGAAAATGAGGCTAGCAGCAACAACAACGCGAACATTTGACTAAAATGGATTCCATGGACAGTATGGCACAGACAGCGCAACCGGCGAGCGGCTCGAAATCCACCCTCGGCTGGATCGGCGCAATTCTGTTGGCGTTGGTATTTTTGGTTTCGGGGCTGTGGAAGCTCACGGATGCTTCGGGCGCGGCCGTGCGCATGGCGCAGGCGCGGGTTCCGCAATCGCTGAGTTTGCCAGCCGCCATCGGCTTCGGAATCGCCGAAACGTTTGCGGCGGTGTTGCTGCTGGTGCCGCGCTTCCGGCGCTGGGGCGCGTGGCTGGGCGGCCTGCTGCTGGTCGCCTTTATGATCTTCATCGCGGTAAACTACAACGCATTGCGCGGGGCCGAGTGCAACTGTTTTCCATGGATAAAGCGGGCCGTCGGTCCCGGATTCTTCATCGGCGATGGCATCATGCTGTTGTTCGCGGTGTTGGCGGGCATCGGCGCGCCGCGGCCCGTGGAGCGGCGCAGCACTCCCAGTTTGCGCATGGCGGCGCTGATCTTAGGCGCGATTGCGCTGTTTGCCGCGGGATCCTACGGGTTCGCCGAGATGCGCCAGACGGGCACCAAAGCCCCCGATACGGTTACCGTGAACGGCCAGCCGTTTTCGCTCCAGGAAGGCAAGATTCTTATCTTCTATTTCGATCCCGAGTGTCTGCATTGCCTGGATGCGGCCAAGCGCATGGCCAAGCTCGATTGGGACGATACGCGCATCGTGGCGGTGCCCATCAATGTGCCGCAATTCGCGCAAGGCTTCCTCGAAGATACGCATCTGAAGGCGGTGGTTTCGACCGATCTGCAGCAGTTGAAAAGAATCTTCCCGTTCGTCAGCGCGCCCTCGGGAGTGGCGCTGGTGAATGGGCGTGAGAAGATGGCGTTGACGCAGTTCGATGAACCGGAGCCGGCGGTCACGCTCAAGAAGATCGGCTTCATCCGTTAGCGCGGCTTGAGAAAAAAGCTCGCGTTCGCCACCGAATTGGTTCGCGAGGCTTTTTTCTCTCATGCTGGATTATGACGCGACTCTGAAGGTGTTGTTACAGTGCCCTTCCGGCGTAGCGATGCGCGAATTGAGCGGCGCGGCGGTAGCGAAATGGCTCAACATCGAATTGCCCAAGGTGCAAAACCTGCGCGTGGATATGGTGGGCGAGACAGCCGACGGCGAACTGATCCAGATGGAATTGCAGAGCGGCAATGATCGGGAGATGCGCGACCGTAAGGAGACCGTCCGCCGGATCGTAGAGCGAATTGGAGAACTGGAGCCGGTGGCGCGGCGCGACAGGCTCGAACAACTGCTGATTCTGGCAAGGGCTGCGGAGCCTTGAGCCGCTGGTGTCGGAGGAGGCAAAAAATATGCCGATGCACATTAACATTTTGGAGAACAAGGTTCTGGGACCGCCATTCAAGAAGGGCCTGGAGCAAGGGCGGCAGGACGAAGCATTTGTTATCCTGCGCCGGCTGTTGGAGAAGCGCTTCGGCCGGCTCCGGTTTGGACAAGTGAAAAGCTGGCAGCACTCCCAGTCTCCGGTCTCGAAGAACTGAGCGAGCGCATCCTGGAGGCCGCCAGTCTTGAAGAACTGTTGAACGGTCATGGCCAGCCATAGCCGTCACTCAAAAAGCCCTCCGGCGCGGCGGTAGCGAAATGAGCCTTAAAAGTTCGCCTCGATAACAGTGTAATCAGAAGGCACTTGAAACAGCGCTGGGTCTGCCGGCGTTTGCGAACGACAGGTCACACCAAGCGATGACCCGTCCCACCAAAGCTGGTCCGCTGCTCGACTGCTATACTGGCATCAGATCCTCAGTCACCTGCAAAATGAAGCGCTGTAGCATTTGTCACGCTACCTATCCCGCGACGTTCACGCACTGCCCGCACGATGGTTCTCTGCTGCTCGAAGCCAATGAGTGGACAGACGGGGCGGTAATTCGCGGCAAGTATCGCGTTTTAGGCAAGCTGGGCCAGGGCGGCATGGCCACCGTCTACAAGGCGCTGCACATGGGCTTCGACGAGGTGTGCGCGTTGAAGGTGATCCATCCGGAATTGGCGGGCGACCCGTCGTTCGTAAAGCGCTTCGGGCAGGAAGCGGCCATAACGCGCAAACTGCAGCATCCCAACGCGGTGCGCGTCGAAGACATCGACCAGGCGGACGACGGGCGTCCGTTCATGGTGATGGAGTTCATCGCAGGCGAAAGCCTGAAAGACGTGATCGCGCGGCAGGCGCCGCTGCCGGTGCCGCGCGTATGCCGGATCGCCAAACAAGTGGCGGGGGCGCTCGAAGCGGCGCACCAGTTGGGAATGATCCACCGCGACATCAAGCCCGCGAACATCCTGTTGACGCGTCCGGCGGACGGCGGCGAGCGGGAAGAAGTGGCCAAAGTCCTGGATTTTGGTATTGCCAAGATTAGGGAAATACACGCGGCGTCGGGCGGCGGGGCGACCCTTACACGCACGGGTACGTCGATCGGCACGCCTGCCTATATGTCGCCCGAACAGGCCATAGGCGCAAGTGGCGCGAACCTGGATGGCCGCTCCGACCTTTACTCGCTGGGTGTGGTGATGTATGAAATGCTGACCGGCGAGCTGCCCATTAAAGCGGAGTCGGAAGTGCAGATGCTGATCGCGCAAGTCAATACGGCGCCGCAACCGATTCGGGCGCGGCGGCCGGAACTGCCCGAGGGAATTGGCGCTGTGGTGATGCGCTGTCTGGAGAAGGACCCTGCGCGGCGGCCGGCCAGCGCGGCGGCACTGATCGCACTGATTGATGCTGCGGAAACCGGTGTGCCGGCAGGCGCTGCACCGGACGAGAGGCCCACCGTGGCGACGGTGCGGCCCGTGCCGCCGCCGGCCCCGAGCACGGTTCCGGCGCGCGGGACACGCCGTTGGATTTGGGTGGTGCTGGTGGTGGCGCTGGTGCTGAGCGCCCGCGGCGTCTGGCAATCCGGATCGCGGCGGAGGCATGTGGCGGACTCGCGTTCGGTCCGGTCCCTGGCGAACTCACGGCCATCGCCGGAACGTGCCGATAAAGCCGCCCCAGACATTCCGCCTTCACCCGCGATACCCGCTCCGGCACAGCAGCCTCCGTCTATGGCGCCGAACGTGGAGACTCCAGCAGTCCCGAAACCGCGCCCGCCGCAGGCGTCGAATCCCGCGGATGATATTCAGAATGCGCTCAACGCCGTACCCTTCGATGCCGCTACCAAAAAGCAAGTCAAGGATATCTGGCGGCAGGCCGGCGATCTGATGAAGAAGGGTGATTTCGATGGCGCGGCCGCGCAATACCGGCGGCTCACCCAGTTGCGTCCCGGCTGGGGGCCGGCGTTGTCGGCTTTGACTGCGCTAGCCGCGCAACGCGCTGCGGCGGGCGCCGCTGTGCCGAACAGTGCGCGAATCAGTGACCTGGCCGGCTTGGTGGCGCATTACAGCATGGAGGCCAGTCTTCACCCCGAAGTAGCCAGCAACCACTTTAAACTGGGCACGGCGCTGGGCAAGATCGGCGACCTGGATGGCGACCTACGCGAACAGCAACAGGCGTTGCGGCTCCAGCCCAGCATGGCCGCGGCGCACGCGGAACTCGGCTCGGTGTTTGCGCGCAAGCAGAGTTGGGACGACGCCGCACGCGAGTACCGCCAGGCGATCGAGATGAAGCCCAGCCTGGCGGAGGCGCACAGCGGACTCGGCGATGCGCTGGGGCACGAGGGCGACTGGCAAGGGGAGGTCGCCGAAGAACGAATCGCTATTCGACGAATGCCTATCTTGGCGATCGCACACTTCCGGCTTGGCGCGGCGCTGGAGAAGCAAGGCGAAACCGCGGAAGCACTGCAGGAATACCGCCGTGCGGCGGAGTTGCATCCTGGCGAGGCGGAGTTCCAGGCGAGTTACCAGCGGCTACTGCGTGACACAAAATAGGCGGGAGGTGCACGCGGGGCCGGAGAAGAGGCATGCCGAGCACCGTGAGGAGTCGCCCCAGCGGATGGCCGAGATCGA
>Ga0335074_10011247_pt1 | contig 12509 bp, 6 predicted proteins | sample Lox_Sample_23_FD_206715 | JGI IMG/M metagenome (GOLD analysis project Ga0335074, IMG submission 206715) | Soil microbial communities from Loxahatchee National Wildlife Refuge, Florida, United States - Lox_Sample_2.3 | ecosystem: Environmental > Terrestrial > Soil > Wetlands | place: USA: Florida...
AAGAGGTTAGATTAGGGGTAGCTAACACGCGCTAACCGAAAAAGTCGTTCACCTTACAAGTTTAAACGTGAAATTATCTAAACCTTTTACGCAGTAGGAATATCTGTTCTTAGGGACCCTCTACTAATTTTTGTTGGCAACTTACAGGGAGATATAGAGACTGTCTTCTGTAACGCAATTGATCAAGCAAACTTAGACTTCCACAGTCCACTAGACCCGATCCTTATTGTGTTGAAGGCAAGCTCGATTCAAATTTACCACGCAATCAAGCAAACTAAAACTTCCGCAGTCTATTAGACTTAATCCTTATCGTCTTAGTTTGCTTGATTGCGTAGTAAATTGGAATCGAGCTTGTCTTTAACACTTCCGCAGTCCACCGGACTTGATCCTTATTGCGTGAAGGCAAGCTCGATTCCAATTTACCACGCAATCAAGCAAACTAAGACTTCTATAGTCCGCCGGACTTGATCCTTATTGTGTGAAGGCAAGCTCAATTCCAATTTACCACGCAATCAAGCAAGCTAAAACTCCTACAGTCTACTAGACCTAGTCCTTATTTTGTTGCAGACAAGCTCGATTCAAATTTACCACGCAATCAAGCAAACTAAGACTTTTACAGTCTGCCAGACTTGATCCTTATCGCGTGAAGGCAAGCTCGATTCCAATTTACCATGCAATCAAGCAAACTAAGACTTCCGCAGTTCGCCGGACTTGATTCTCATTGAAGGCAAGCTCGATTCCAACTTACCACACAATCAAGCAATCCTTAGATGTTGTTTGAGGTATTGCTTTGTAGGTAATAGTGACCAAAAAAGGCGTTTAAGGATTAAGGCATAGCTTAATATCTTGCTAACATCTCAATGAAGGCTAGTAACTCAGCCCCGTCCTATATAATCACTAACTGACAAAATGCAGGTTAATGTAAAAGGCAGTGGGACAAACAGCACAGTTTTCAGCTGCACTTAAAGAGGGCCTAGCCCCTCAGCCTAAAAGCGCAATCCCCTACCTCTTGCTCTTTGCGATATGTAGGACTGAGAATGCACTAGACATCTTTATGACCTAGTTAATGCAACATAATTTCATTTTATCACTTACTCTTTTAAAAGCTGATTAAGGGTGACTGTTGCAGCATGTATTCGAGTGCTGCTAAAGAGCTTCTTTAAGGTCTCAAAGACGCTATCACCCTCTTAAAAAGCAACTTGCAGAAGGACTTTGATATAAGTGTTAAACTAATTTAAGGATGCTGCTAGTCTCCCTATTTTAGACTGCTATCTTATTGCTCTTTCTTACTATTTCCGTTGAGAGTCTTTTGACTATGACAGCTCTGCTGATTGTTTCTTATTCAGTTAGCCCCTAAATATGCCTTTTAGCTTCTTGCTGCGCGATAAGACTCGCACTAGAATTTCTTGAGATTTATCTCTTTATTTGCAAGTATTAATATCCCAGATTTCATAGTCCCCTAGACATAACACTATGAGCATATAACATTACAGCTAACCATCTAGAGACGCAAGCATCGCATGCATCTTCTGTTAGCACCTTACGTCAAGCGGTAGCACCTAGCATCCTTGGCTAATGCATTAAGCCTATTAGGATTTAATATTACTTCACATTAACCCTTTAATTGCTTGCTCTTTTAAGCATCCTTTTTTTCCCCCTTTTAGCCACGCTGCTAGCTACTGCTCTGCATGGGCTTGCTACACCTAACACAGTGGCATTTGAGGGTTTGCCTCTTTTTGAATTTGCCCTTGTTATATTACTACTGTTATCTGCTAGTAAAGATGTAGGAGGGTTATAAATGGTAGTCTTAGGAACGTCTACTAGCTTAGTAATATTGTCGTCCAAACGCGTCATCCTTTCTGTAGGACAGTAATTGTTGTTACTTAAGGCAGTAGTATTTAGTGAACTTGTAGTTTGACCTAATTTATTTTAGTATTAGTATGTTAGGGGCTAAGCAGGAAAAGGTACTTACATCTCTCCTTAATAAAAAATATGAATCTAAGTAAACTCTTAGTGTACATTTCCCCTATTGCTGCTTTCCAAGATCTTTCATTCTTGATTGGGAGTATTATATTATTAGTACAGCTGTAAGAGATAGCGTCCTTTATTGGATCGAACATGATATCTTCTTGCAACACAGTAACAAACTGGTCGTATACTAGATCATCAACGCTGATATTGTTGTGTACTCCTTCTCGTACAAAATCTTGCATTCGGCAAATGGTTGACTGTCCTCCTTCGACCCTTTGTACTAAGACTGTAGATGCTTTAAGTCCTTGTGTGCGTGCGGGGTAATATTGGCTTTCCGTATGAGGCGATGAAGGTGAAGATTCCAGATAATCTAGGCATGCGCTGTTTGTAGATGGCTTTGGCGACCTTAATCTTGTAACCCGTTGCTGTTTGTTGTAGTTGCACTTCTATGCTAACGCGATAAGGCACTTTTCGCACTAGACGTCTAGTATGTTTTCGAAGACGGTGGAGAAGTTCTATCAGATTTTAGAGAATATATGACGTAGTTCCTGCTTGGCTCTTATAGTATTAAGTTTGGAGCCTAAGATCTTGCGCGTCTTCATCTCTGACTCTATTTTTGTATAGATTGTAGTGTAAAGACGATTATCAATGTGGAGACCACGCTGGATAATGTTGACAGACCAGTTTTTCCGATTAGTGCACTTATAGAACGTGGCAGGTAGGTTGTTGGCTTCCATCGTGGACTCTCTGCTGTAAGACTGCGTGGTACAGGCTGTTGTTGGAAAAGTGTAGCAGTACAAGCCTACTTGAAGGGGCACATTTAGTTTCCCACTAAGTTGTACTATTTTTAGATTTTCAGCTGCAACCTCAGCAGCTGCTTTTAGGTAGTACTAGACATTTTATTTTAACTAGTTAGAGTCAACAGATTGTATTCAAAGACTGTGATGATATAAGAACTAACATACTCTTTAATCAAATACAATGTCTGTAAGCTATGTTACTTTAAGGTAGCTAACATTTTAAGACGCGATTGAATATTGTGACGGTTGTTACATGCACGCAGATATGGAATAGCTTGGGTTAGCTAACGAGGCCCTAACCAGTTAGGTAACTGACGACTGCAGTTAACTCGGGTAGGTATTAGAGCTGTAAAAGCTAGCTAGTGTATATAAAGGAGCTCTCTCTCCCTCTCATCCTGCTTCTCTTCTTTTCTCCTTAGCTTAGTATCTTCGAATATTGCAATCTACAAAGCGGATTACTCTCGCATTTTGTATATGCTGTTACAAATATTATTTGCAAGCAAATATAATCCTCTATTTAGTCTATAAACCTTAATACAAACAACTCTCTTAATTAAATTACCTGTTTATACCTAACAGCCTTGTTATGTTACATATAGACCTTAACGCCAACTATATGCAGCTAATGAAAATCTAAGCAATTACCTCTAACTCGATCATTCTTGCCTCTTACTCTGCCCTCTTTTGTGCCTTAAGCTGCTCAGCTTCAGCTTCTCTTATAGTCACCTGCTACGTTATATCGCCAAGTTGACCCCGTCTTCTTTGCCGTTCCAGACAATCTCGTTCGATAGGATTTCTTGGACTGTGGAGAAGGTATAATTTCGTCTCTTGCTCTTAGAGATATCGATGTACTTGGTAAAAAGCCTGCTGTTGATCCTTTCGCATCCAGAGAAGATCAAATAAGACGACGGTGCTTGCAGCAATAAGGTTCAGCCCTGTTCCTACACATAGTATTGTAGTTAAAAGGATGTTTGCATTAAATGCAGAATTGTAATATGGTGAGTCTCTCCTGCTGTAAAACCCATTGATCACCTGAATACGTTTTTTTATGTCCATCTTAGGTGAAGCTGAGACTATAACTACCTTCCAATCCTTTTTGAATTGCTTGAAGTATAAGTACAATATACTTAGAGCAGCAGGGTGGGCTGTAGCTAGGACCATCTTCTCTTTTCGCTTGCCTTTAGCTATATACTCCTTAGATCTTTGTCTTATATCATCTAAGATTTTGTTGAGACGTAGTATCTTTGTATAGCTGTTAATGAGGGTTGGAAGATGTTTAGAGTAGAGATTGTCTTTTGGTACCTTGTCCCAATTGATACTGTATACTTTATCTGCATGGAACGTCCAGTCTGGATATTTTGTATGAAGGTATAGTATTACTGCGAAGTTAGCTGCAAGGCGAAGATAATATGCTGTGTTCGACTTCGAGAAGCTGTTGAGCAACACTAGCTGTTTCCCTTAGCGTCCTTTGCGTTCCTAGTTCTTTATAGCGATAGCATGTTCGGCTGAAAGTTCCTTTTAGGTCTAAGCCGCGTACTCTGCAATTGACTCAAGCTATTAATTCTTAGTTGAGCAGGCTAACTCGATAACAACTATTAGGTCTAAAGGCATAATAGTATAGTCGAAAAATTTGCTGTGTCTAGTTTGTCGTATTAGGAAGAGACTAAGTTGATGATTTAGCTCTTTAGTATATGTCCTAATACGCCTGTTCATTATTTGGCGATTGTTATTGCTAGTAACTGAACCTAAATCTACAACTATCCTTTTATACGTCCTTAAAAGTTCCTTTAGCTTCTTAGGGGTGCATTTGCGCATTCTTAAGTCTCTTTGAATCCACTCCTTATCTACAGAGTCGATAAAATGGCCTAACAAATCCTTTGGCGATCCCTTAAACATCGTGCTAGAAATTGCTAGCTTTAATGGCCTGCCCTAGTAGGCAGTGATAGGAGCATTCGGTTTATCCTTCTATCAGCCTATTCGAGCTTTGTGGAAGTACTCGCTTATAATTGTGTTCACACCTTTTGCAGTATGATACTCATCTTAGGCTATAATGCTCCATGTTATAGGATGTCGTGCTGTGTTAGGGGTCTCTTTCTTTTGCGGGCTTAATTGTTGAAATTGGAGAGCTAGTCCTATAACCTTGTTGTAGAATGACCCATTCGATGAGATCACTAAGTGTCTTTCCTGGCCCGGTTTTGCCTTTAAGGTATTAATGTTGCATTGTATTTGTGTTAATACTTGTAGAGACAAAGTTGACTTATTATATGCCACATGCCATTAAAGGTTGAGTCGTTTGTTCTTTGTGTTGATGCGAGCCTTGCATTCGTCCTGCTAGATATTGATATTACCTCTAGGAGCAACTACTAGAACTGGTCCTAATTTAAATATTGGTATAAGGGAGCATGTAACACCGTTATTCTTGCAAGGACATTGAATGCAGAAAGGATTTGTCGGACAAACGCTACCTTCATCTTAATTGATAGGAAGATGCCTTGCCCTTTTAGTAGCGCTCGAGCTTTTCTGGCATCTCTAAACCTTATTCTAGGCGAGAAGGACATTTCGTTGAATAACCCAGACTAGGAGGGTTGTTGTTGTCTTGCCTACGCCTATTCTGTTAGCAAGATACAATGTGTTCACGCTGTAGTGCTATCTCTTAATCAGCCACATAGCAGTGTAGACCTAATAAGGAAAGAGTCCAACAAGAAACCCATCTATTTGGAAGGTATCCTCTCTTGCAGTCTTCTATGGATTATGCTTGAAGAATGTGCAATAAGTCTCCTACTAATTGACTGTCATTTGGTTCAGTGTAGGACAATCTTGTAAGCTTTGGACCTTATAGTTAGAAACATGTTAGTTAGCATTTAATAACACATACTAAAAGCACTAAAACCTAAAAGAATTACTTACAGTCTCTCATGCTCTTCTTCAGTTAGCTCCTTCATCGGCAATCTCTTTTTAGATTCATCTTTATTAGAGTTATTATAAGTAACATAGATTCTGTTATTGTTAATGGATTCCCTGTCATTCTCAGACTTCTTGTTACTAATGTCATCATCTTTAAAGCTCCTTAAGATCCTACGCCTCTTTATAGGCACGTTTGAGTTTGAAGAATCTTTGTTATCTTGAGAATTATCAGGTAGATTTGGATAGTTAACGGTATTAGTTTTTGAGATTGGGGCACTCCATGGAGTCGTTGCGAATCGCTTTCGAAGCGATTGAGAATTCGTATAAGGTATTCCACCTAACTGAGTGGTCTGGGCAGCTGCTTGCTGCCTACTGCAAGTTGATGTAGTTGTTAAAGGATTATCTCTTAGAGACATAAGAGTCTGAGCAACTGCTTTATGCGTGTTAGAACCTGGTAAATTCGATGAGGATTCGTCTTTTGTCTACTAATCATCCTGCTAAGCCTCTTCTGTATTAGAATCCGATATAATTGACAATGGAGCTTTTGCTGTAGATCCCTTTGTTTGTGGTATTACTTCCTGGGTGCTAGGGGTTGACTCTTCTAGTAGCAGTTTGGCTGTTGTAGTCTTTGTAGCCGGCACAGCCTCTTAATGTGTAGCTGAGGTTGGCGATGATGTTGATAGGTGAATTTGGGATGCTTCTATAAGCTGTAGGTCCACATTGATAGCGTGAGCGCTTCGAAGTCCACTTGGTCTGCCATCTTGTGCAACCTTAAAATTTAGTACCTTAGAGCTTGTCTGAGATGCTAGATATTGAAGTGCTACTCTCCATTTCGAATTATTACTAACATCAACAAGACCTTTCTTGATATGATAGTAGCAGATTGTGTCAGTCTGCTTATTGTATGAGAGCACTTCTATAAGCTGATTCTTAAAGAGTGAGAAGTCGTAGTTATTTGGCCTATATTTACAGACCGAATTCTTGGATTCTAATTTTAGGAAGACGTTGATAGTGTCTTCATACTCCTTACTATTATTAAGTCGCCTGACAAATACCGTACATCTATGGAGTAGATGAATCTGGCTAGCATTTCGACTTAGTGAGGGTGTCGCTAAACTTGAGGCAGTTGGTGTAGTAGGGCTTTAAGGATACTTCAACGATGAACTAAGGATTGAAGGAAAAGTTAGCCTACTAGATAATTGAGGTCGAAAGACAGGTTGATGGGGTGTTTGAGGAAATGACTGTTGAGCAGATAGTTTTGTTGGGGTGATAGGGGTTTTAGGCATAGAGGCTGGGTTGACCGCGCTTTTCTTTGGGAGAGAACGTTTTTTGTTGTAAAGCTAGCGTTTGAAGAACTCAAATAGGTAATCATTTACGACCTTGTTATTGATCTCATGCCAACTATACTTAACACCACTCTTGTCGATTAAACTTTGGAGAATTAGAGATATGCTTGACCTGCTTTTTGAACTCCTTAGATTCCACTTTGGATTGTCAAATGAGATACTGCTTTGCTTTATAGCTAAGGTAAGCTTGTTTACGAGTGGCTCATAGTCTTTTATAGGAATACGCAGACCTTTATGGAACGTTAGGATATTATAGTTGTTCTGCGAATTAATAGGTTTAGAATGAACTTTATACTACTTGACGCTTGGAAGTGGCAACATGGTTGCTATGTGGGGTTCTTTGTATCTAAGTGATTTTGAACGTTTCTGTGATGCAATCTGTGTAAGAAGCTATAATAGATAACGTTAGCTACTGTGAAGTATTAAATGTGTAGAGGTGTTAAATGTGTTACAAATAAGAGTAATATTAAGGTATATGTAATTGAAGCTAGTAGAACGAAGTTAGGATGGAATACTACATTGAATATATATAAGAATTGAATAAAGGAGTGTAATATTGCTTACATTCTGTTCTGTGAACAAACAGATTGTACTTGTACAGGCACAAAGCTGAGGCTAGCTTAATGAACAAACAGATTGTAGCTGAACACCACATAGTACAAACCCAAACAATATTAAGCCTAGTGCTATTAGTCTCGACTTACGCTATTCGTTCGAACAGCCACGCAGCTTGTAAGGAACAAAGACTTTAACGCGGTCTAAATGAAGCTGCAAAGTCTCTTTCTTTGTTGACTCAAACTGAACAATTGTAGACGCTAAGCTAGTTATTAATGCAACTGAAAATTAGGCCTAATAGAAGGGTAAAGAGATAGTAAAATAGAAAGAAACAATTAAATGTTCCATAGTATGCGTGCAAAAGAAAACGTGACGTCAAATTAGCCTTGCATATAATTCATGCAGTGTGACAGTTAGCTATCTGTAACCTAACTGTCACGTGATATTTACCTATTAGTTACCTAACAATCACGTGGCAGTTAGCTAACTAGTAAAGTAACAATCACGTGATATTTGCCTACTAGTTACCTAACAATCACGTGGCAGTTAGCTAACTAGTAAAGTAACAATTACGTGATATTTGCCTACTACTATAGTTACCTAACAATTATGTGGCAGTTAGCTAACTAGTAAAGTAACAATCACGTGATATTCGCCTACTACTATAGTTACCTAACAATCATGTGGTAGTTAGCTAACTAGTGAAATAACAATTACATGCCTTAATGTTAGAAAGGACGTTATGAGAAAACTCAAGTTGACACTACTCCTCAATATAGAAATTATACTATACAGGTAGGCACTAGATTTATAGTTTATTCTAGTGCTTACGTGGTAGGGCTAGTTTCATATTAAGCCTTGCAGAGTGAAAGTCATATAGCATCAATTGATTTTATCATGCTAGCTGCTATTTCGGCATTTCTAGCAGGTGAACTACTTCCTGTTTATAACAAATGAACGTGGAACAAATTGCTCTCCTACTACTACTACCTAACTGATATAAATGTTAGGTAACATAACAGGTTATTGTTGTACTCTAATACAAATGTGAAAGTTTACACTATGTCCTCTGCCGCATTCTGTCCCTGCCTTGCCCTTGCTCTTTCCTCTGCGAGTTGAACTCTTTCTATGTTACCTGTAGACACCTTCCAAGTTATCTCGCCGACTTTGGTGCGTGCTTGCTGCCGTTTTAATATGTCCTGCTTAATGGGGTTACTTTTAGTATAAAGTAGAAACAAATGGGTTGGGCGCGTTTAGCTAGTGCGATAGACTCTTACTAAAGCTTGTTTTTGATCTTTGGCTATTTATAAGGGGTTAAAAAGCAAGAAATTGTTTGCCCTTGTTATATTTAGTCTTAAGCTGACGCATGCTGTTGTTGTTAGGAGTATGTTTGCATCTTAGTAGGCCTTATATTGCACCTTGTCCCCCCACCTATAAAACCAACTGATCTGCTCGTTCCGTTTCTCGATTGGAGTCTTAGAACTAATTGTAACAACCTTCTAGGACTTTTAGAACTTCTTGAAATAGAAATGTAAAATAAGTAAGGCAGCAGGATGGGCTGTAGCAATAATCATTTTCTCCTTTTTCTTACCCTTAGCTTCCTATTTTTGTGATTTCTGCTTTATAGCAGCTAGTATATCATCTACTTAATCTAACTTCCCCTTTCCACTTTCTATTAGGGTCTGCAAGTGGACAACGTATAGATTGTCTTCTAGGACGTCTGCAAAGCTTATGTCATATACCTCCTTAGCATGAAATGTCTATTTTAGTTGCTTATCATATAGCCTTAGGATTGCTGCAAAGTCTGCATTAAGGCGGAGGAAGTATATAGCATTTGATTTTGTAATACTTGTACTATTCAACCTTAATGTAAGTTTTAGCAGTTTTAGGTCTCCCTTAGCCTTCTAAGCAGCTAATTTGGTCTCATACTCGTTCTTAAGCTCTTATTAGGCTTTTAATGTAACACTTTATAGTAATTGAACATAAGCTTTGTTTGTTCTATAAGGGATCTACTTTATATATATAAGGTCTAAATTGATAATTTTATAATCAAAGAAGTTGTTGGAACTTGTACGTTGTATTATAATCGAATTCAAGAAAGTGGCAAGATCTGTTAGGTACAATCCTATTAAATTGCATACTATAATGTTTTAGCCTGATACGTTGTGTCGCTCTAAGTTTGATATAAGAGTCTAATACAGTTTTATAAGCTAATTAAGCCTTGTTATTAAGCTATAATATATAGTGTGGCTGCTCCTATTTCAAGCTGCATTTGTAAAGGATTAGAAGTGTCCTTTTAGGTCTTTTAGTAATCCTTTAAATAGCGTTTTAAACATAGCAATCTTTAATGGATTGCCCTTATAAAATTCTTTGTATTTTTAGGTAGACTTCTTTGCAGACTTCCTATTGCCTCCTAGTAGTTGCAATAAGGTATGTAGATCCTTCTTCTTAGACGTAGTAGGAGAGGTTTGTGCTAAGTAGAAGTAATTGTAAACTTAAATGCTAATTCCCTTTAAGGTATAATACTTATTGCGTCCTATAATACTTTATGTAATTAGATGTCGTGCTATCTTAAAGGTCTTTGTCTTTTACATACCTAACTTGCAAAATTAAAGAGCTCGGGCTATAACCTTTAAGTATATGCCTTTAAATAAGTATATGACTAAGTGTCACTCTTAGCCTGCTTTAGCCTTAAGAGTATTAATGTCGCATTAGAGATTCTTTATAGTAGCTTGCAACAAGTTTGAGGATGCATAGGCCACGTGCCATTCTAAATTGAGTTGAATGTTAGTTGTGTTAATTATCTTTACGCACTTATCCTTCCAAATAGAAACGTTGTTGGGTAGTACTAATATTAGGACTAGTCTATTTCTAAGCACTTATAAGAGTTTATATGTTATACTGTTATTCTAGTAAGGGCATGTAATGCAAAAAGGCTCTGTTGGACAAATGCTGCCCTCTTTTTAATTAAAAGGAAGATGCTTTGCCCTCTTAGTAGCATTTAGACTTTGCCGACATCTTTAAACCTTATCCCATGCGAGATGGACAAGCTGTTAGACAACTTAAACATTAAGGAACTCTATTGTTTTTTTAATGCCTATATTGTTTGCAAGGAAATAGCTGTATATTTTAACAATTAGCCGCTTAAGCATTTATATTACTATGTGTGCTTGATAAGGGAAGAGGCTTATATAAAGACCCTTAATCTTAATAGTATCCTCTTATAATATCTTTGTAGGGTCATACTTGAAGAACTTATAACAAGCTGTTTATTCATTGACTGTTAGCTGTACTAATAACAGGTAGAAGGTTAAGGTTTAAGTACTAGTGTTAGAAGGTGTGTTAGCTAACTATTAATAACAAATATAAATAAATTACAACTAGCAAGGTAGTACTTACATTTAAGCATGTTGTTTAAGTAATAGCTCTTAGATTTTCTTGTTGCTTAGCGTTTCTAGATCTAATGTAATATTAATAGCATTATAGTTAACTGCTATTAAGTTTGAATTATTAATAACAGGCTCTAATTTGTAGTTAGTAGCAGGCTAGTATTCAAAATCGTTTTTACTCTACTCCTTTCTGCTCCTTTTCTACTTAATAATTAGTTGTAAGTCCTTAAAGTTTGTATTATTATTATTATTATTTCTATTATTAAAATTGAGTTGTCACTTTAAACGGCGTAGAGAACTTAACAGTAAGTTCCTAGATGGAGTTTGATGATTTAAGGAAATAATAGACTGAGAAGCTTTTTTATGTCTAGCTAAAGTTAATAGAGTTACTAAGAGTGTCTTTACTAAAAACCGTATAGTCTGTATAGCCTCTTCTTATTTGGTTGCTATTAATAGAGTTACTAAAAGCGTCTTCATTAAAGACTATATAGCTTGTGCAGCCTCTTCTTGTCTAGTTGAAGTTAATGGAGTTGGTGAGAGTTTTTTTATTAGAGACTGTGTAGTTTGTGCAGCCTCTTCTTATCTGGTTGAAGTTGATGGAGTTGATAAGGGTTTCTTTACTAGAAATTGTGTAGTTTGTACAAACTTTTCTTTTCTAATTGAAGTTGATAGAGTTAATAAGGGTTTTTTTATTAGAGACTGTATAGTTCGTGCAGCCTCTTCTTGTCTGGCTGAAGTTAATAGAGTTAATAAGGGCTTCTTTATTAGAGACTGTGTAGTTTGTGCAGCTTTATTTTGTCTAATTAAAGTTGATGGAGTTAATAAGGGCTTTTTTACTAGAAACTGTATATTTTGTGCAGCTTCATTTTGTCTAATTGAAGTTGATGGAGTTAACAAGGGCTTCTTTATTAGAGCCTGTATAGTTTGTGCAGCTTCTTGTTTAGTTGAGGTTGTTGGAGTTGCTAATAGGTGTGTTAGTGTTAATTTTAAATGATAGCTAGTTGCATGTGCAACCTAGTAGCTCCTAAGTCCCTTATAGGTTCCTTGTTTTGCAATCTTAAAATTTAAAACTAGTAAAAACGGCTGTGATGTAAGGTCTTTTAGTGCTACTTTCCACTTTGAGTTTGTATTAACAATAAGGACACTGCGTTTTAAATGCTAATAGCTAATTGTATAAGTTTAATTACTATATGAAAGCTTACTTGTAATATTTTCTTTGAATGTATTAAAGTTGTAGTCATTTAGCTCGTATTTACTAACTAAATTCTTAGAGGCTAACTTTAAGAAGACGTTAATAGTGTTTTCATATACTTTATTATCTTTATCGTGTATGACCTTTATCAAACAAGTTTTAAGGAGGTAAACTTAGTGTTCATTTTGCTTGAATATAAGCGTTAAAATATTTAAGGCGGTTAGTGTAGTAGGACTTAAAGGGTGTGGAAAGGGGGAATTAAGATTTAAGGTAAGACTAGATTTGTAAGATGTCTAGTTAGGTGTTAGAGGTAGCTGCAAGGTTAATAATAAGGGCTATTGTGGAGTTGTCT
>Ga0335074_10011248_pt1 | contig 12506 bp, 8 predicted proteins | sample Lox_Sample_23_FD_206715 | JGI IMG/M metagenome (GOLD analysis project Ga0335074, IMG submission 206715) | Soil microbial communities from Loxahatchee National Wildlife Refuge, Florida, United States - Lox_Sample_2.3 | ecosystem: Environmental > Terrestrial > Soil > Wetlands | place: USA: Florida...
GTAAACCGCTACCGGGTGTTGTCCGGGCTCAAAAGGAGTGGCGGGGCGGAGATGCGCCGGCCCCGTCTGGCCGGCAAAAGGCCGGAGGAGAGCAGCAGCGATACTCTGACTGCCAGTCGGCGGGACAGCAGCGCGACCAGCGGCGCGAGCACGCCTCGCGGGCCGCCAAGCGCCGCCCAGGCGGCCTGCTCGTCGGCCAGACATGCCGCGAGCCCGGCCGGCCAGGCGGCGCGCAGGCCGATAATGGTGACCAGGATGTCGGCGCCGTCGGCCGCGGCCAGGCCGATGACCCCGCCGCGCGGCAGGCTCTCGGCGGCGAGCAGCAACACGTTCAGTAGAACGCGTGCCATGGGCGGCGGCAGCACGGTCGCTGCCGGCAAGGCCGAGAGATCGAGGTCCAGCCGATGCGCGCCCGGTAAGCCGCGTGCCAGGGCATCGAGCCGCGACAGGTCGAGGCCGGCTGCGTCGCCAGCCCAGGCTTCGCGCAGGAGTTGTAGTCGCAGGTTCAGCTCTCCGCCGGCTTCGGCGGCGGCGGCGAGGGCATCGGATGACACCCGGGCCCCTTCCATTGCCAGCTCCAGCGCGCCCATCAGGGTTCCGAGCAGGCCGCTGATGTCGTGGCTGAACCGTGAGCTGAGAAGTTCGCTGAGGCGCAGGGGATCGTCCATGCCGGCTTCGATGTCCTGGGGTGTTGCTCCAAACGCGTTCGCTTTCGGTAACGTCTCATTAATCGTTAATTTCTGCGAAAAAGTCACTAGATTTTTCTTACGGCTGAGGAACATACGCCTGAATGGCGGGGCGCGGCCGTGACGTCGGGGCCGATCCCTGCCGTGGAGCCGGGTCAGTGGGTCCGCCATCCCGGCCGCCCCGATTGGGGTCTCGGCCAGGTACAGTCGGCGATCGGCGAACGCGTGACCGTGAATTTCGAGCATGCCGGCAAGGTGCTCGTGAACGTCCGGGTGGTGCCGCTGGAGCTGTGCGACGGTCCCGACACGGCGGACTGAAGCCGCGGCAGCGGCGCGCCCATGCCTTGAACCGCGGTGCGGAACGGCGCAAGTAACGCCTATGTTGCGGACCGGAATGTCATCATGATCGACCCCTTTGGCCGATCAATCACCTACCTGCGCGTGTCGGTCACGGACCGCTGCGACCTCCGGTGTGTCTATTGCATGGCGGAGGAGATGACGTTCCTGCCGAAGCGCGAGGTGCTGACGCTCGAGGAGCTCGACCGCGTCTCGGCCGCGTTCATCCGGCTCGGCACGCGGAAGATCCGGCTGACCGGCGGTGAGCCGCTGGTCCGGCGCGACGTGATGTGGCTCTTCCGCAGCCTCGGCGCCCGGCTCGGGCACGGATTGGATGAGTTGACCGTCACCACCAACGGCACGCGCCTCGCACAGCACGCCGAAGCGTTGGGCGCGGCGGGGGTGCGGCGGGTGAATGTCTCGCTCGATACGCTCGACGCCGAGCGGTTCGCGGAGATCACTCGCCGGGGGCGCATTCAGCAGACGCTGGACGGAATCTTCGCCGCCAAGGCGGCGGGCCTCGCGGTGAAGATCAACACCGTGGCGATGAAGGGCGTGAACGAGGACGAATTCGGCGACCTGATCGCCTGGTGCGGCGAGCACGGCTTCGATCTGTGCCTGATCGAGACCATGCCCATGGGCGAGATCACCGGCGACCGGACCGAGCAGTACTTGCCGCTATCGGTCGTGCGGGCGCGGCTGCGGCTGCGCTGGACGCTCGAGGAGACGGATTACCGTACCGGTGGGCCGGCGCGTTATTTCACGGTGGCCGAGACCGGGCGGCGGATCGGCTTCATTACGCCGATGACCCACAATTTCTGCGAGAGCTGCAACCGGGTGCGGCTGACCTGCACCGGCACGCTTTACATGTGCCTGGGGCAGGACGACCAGGCGGACCTGCGCAGCGTGCTGCGGGCCGGCGCATCCGACGCCGAGCTGGACGGTGCCATCCTGGAGGCGATCAGCCGCAAGCCGAAGGGGCACGACTTCATCATCGACCGCCGCCATGATCGCCCGGCGGTGGCGCGGCACATGAGTGTGACCGGCGGGTGAGGCTGCTCGCCTGGACCCTTCTGCGGCCGCAGGCTCCCGCTTGGTCCGGCGATGCCCCCAGATCTCACACAATACCCCCACGGGCCGTCTTGGACGCCAGAGGGCTGCTCCACTCGGACTTCTACAGGCTTCTAGGAGATCGTACAGCCTGCAACAGACCTCCGAATTCGTCTTCCGGGCGGCTCCGGTCGATAACAAAGAAGCCGGCCTTTATAAGGGGCGCCAGAAGGTCTGCCTGGGTTTTCTCTCTAGACCACCATTTGTGCCATTCGATCGCGAACGCTGATGATGGGCGTGGGCCTTCTGATCAAGCTCGACAGCCGCGGACCGGTGCTCTACCGCCAGCAGCGGGTCGGCCGCTTCGGCGAAAATTTCACGCTGTTGAAATTTCGCAGCATGCGCGTGGATGCCGAGTCCGAGGGAGCGCCGCGCTGGGCGGCCAAGCGGGATCCGCGCATCACACGCGTCGGTGCCTTGATCCGCTCCACCCGGATCGACGAGCTGCCCCAGCTTCTGAACGTGCTGCATGGCGAAATGAGCCTGATCGGACCGCGCCCCGAGCGGCCGCACTTCGTCGCCCAGTTGAGCCAGGTCATTCCTTTCTATGACGAACGGAACTATGTGAAGCCGGGAATAACCGGCTGGGCGCAGGTGAATTTTCCGTACGGTGCCTCGATCGAGGACGCCAGGGAAAAGTTGTCCTACGACCTCTACTACGTGAAAAATCGCAGCACATTCCTCGACTTGCTGATCCTGGTGGCAACCATCCGCGTGATCCTGTTCCGCGAGGGCGCGCGTTGAGGCTTCCTGGCGCGGGATGGGCTCAATTCATCCACGGATCGAACGAGGGCCTCGTAAAAACGGGTTCACACGGAGTCCACGAAGAACTCAGAGTCGCGGCGGCGGCTGATCGGGCAGAGCGATCTTCAGCGGCCGGAGCACGAGGGGTCTGGCAATTCCGAATGGCGCCGCCGTCCAGCAGCGCACTTGGTTGACACCGCACGCCGGCGGCGCTGACGGGCCGGAGATGGCCGGCACAAGGCGTGCACAAGGCCTGCCATGACGGAGGGAGGGGCCCACCGTCGACTGGAGAGGTGCACCCAGACGCCAGCTTGCAGGCCAGGGTGCACACCAAAGGGGGTGCTGTTGGATTGGACCGCAGGAACGACTGCCCCCGACTCACCAGGTATCTCACCCGCGTCGCCTACCCGCATCAGTCGCTGAGCTGTCGTCAGGCTGCGGAATCGCCTGTTCATCCGCGAAATCTCGGGTTTTGTCAGAAACGCTATGGCCACCTTTTGCACCCACGGCCTTCGCCATTGCGGTTCAAGGGCCAAAGGCGCATACCACTAAGACAGATGAGATCACAGTGGAGATTCATCGCCAAACGCCTCGTCGAACATCTTGAGCGGTCGGGCTTCATCATTATGAAGGTCCACAACGATGAACGAATAGTGGAGAATTAATGTTCAAGTCTCCGCAGCGCAGCAAGTATGATGTAGCCTGGCAAGAGCTATACGACGAAATGCCTGGGGACAACCGAGAATATCTGAGCGTGCACAAGGAACGTCATTGGGAAACCTTCGACACGGTCGCTCGTCTGGTGCAGCACTGCCGAGCGCCGAAGATTTTGGAAGTTGGGACCTCTCCCTTCATTCGACTCTATCGCAAGCTGATTCCCAATGCGTCTCTTACGACGATCGATCGACCCGAAGGCATGCTTGGCATGACCGCAGAGACTGCGTTGGAATGGGGCGCCTTGCGCCACTATGGGGTCGATCTGACTACGACGCCGTTGGGGCCCGACCTCGGAGAGCCTCCGATCGGTTTGTACGACGCCGTTGCATTCTGCGAGATCCTCGAACATTTGCCGCTGAGTGCCACCCAGCTTTTCAGTGAGCTCTTTTCGCTACTGGAGCCGGACGGGTACTGCTACATAATGACACCCAACTCCTTTGCACTCACCCGTCTTCGAAAAGTGTTCAACCGTGAGAACCCGCAGGAGGCGTTCCAGGCTCGAGGAGCCGACAAATGGGCCGCCACCCATGTCCGGGAATATTCGATGAGCGAGCTGTTTGAGGCAATTGATAACGCCGGGGGTAAGGTTGTTCGAGCCCTCTATTCCAATTGTTGGGAGGATGGCTATGCACGAGACCTATTGGCCGAAACGCCAGCTTTGCTGTCTAATCTCGCGATCGTTGCAGTGCCCCTATATTCGCCGCATGCACCTGACTCGACGGTCTCCCAAGTGAAGCTAACATTTGGCGCGCTTAACGAGCGTGAGCTGGCAATCGCATTGCCTGGGCGCTAACCGCACCTCAACGCAGGCTGCTTGCGTCGCGAATCGCGGCCGTTTGTCCAACCTGTTTTCGTCCTCGCCAGGGCCAGGTTCCTTCCCATGTCATGAGCCCTCATGTTTGTGTCCGTGGCCGGCGCCTCAATCCGCTTCGCGCAGAGAGGCGTTCACCTGCAGTTGCACGGGCCTGCCTCATGCGTCGGCACTTCGCATGCGCACGTTGATTTGGAACCCTTCAAGCGTGGCGCCGCTGGGCGCCTGGCACAACTCGCCGGCAGCCAGTGGGCCGACTTGCGTTCCATCGGTGAAGCGCCCGCTATACGTGCAGGTTAGTTTATCCCGTGCCTCGCCGCGCAACTGCACCTCGAAGCCACGCAGCGGCCAGTCGCGTCCTCGGGTCCCGCAGAACGCGCCAAACTCGCTGAAGTTGGAGGAGGTTCCGTCCCGCAAAACGACGCGGTAGGCGAGTGAATCACGCGGAATCCCAGTTGGTACGACGGCGATGGCCTCAATTGCGAGGCCGCTGCCAATTTTGCCCAACCACTCTCCGGGCCAGCCCCAGACATCGCCGATGTTCTGGACGTGTGCGCCGATTTCAATCAGCGCGGGGTCGGCCTCAGCGGCCTGCTCCCGCGGATCCAGTCGCGGAACCACGACCTCGGAGGAGACGGCCTGCAGGCGCATTATCAGATCGAGCATATAATCACGGTTACCCATGCGGCCGAGATAGCGGCGAGCGAAAGTCGCGCCTTCCTCGGCCACTGGGGCGAACGTCATCGGCCGGCGCTGCTCTTCTTCGACGATGTGTTCGACGTCCTCGTCCTGGACGATCGGAATATAGTGCCGCCACGGCGTCAGGGCGGCGAAATAGTATAGCTGGAACTGCGACTCATATTTGGCGAGCGCCGCCCGGCTCAGCAGGCCGATGGCAACGCGCGAGCAAGTTGCGCCGTTCCCATCCATCGAGAGGATGAAGCGATATTGAAACTGGTCCTGCCATGACATTGGCTCGCCACCAACGCCCAGTGCAGCGACCATGGCAACTACGTCATCCGATTCACATTGCACGATGCGTGGCAGTCGGAAGTCGACGTGCCGGCTCCCCTTGAAGAATACTGCAGCGCGCAAGCGTGGGATCGCCAGCACTCGAACGTCATTGGCTGTGATAGTCCGACCTCCAGTCGTTGACCCCGCAAAGACCGCCCGCATAAGTTTGCTTTCATAGGGCGTCTCATCGACAAACTGGGGCGGTATGTAGAAGTTAGCGTGCAGGAAATCTACATCGGGTAACAATACAAGGTTGCTGCCTGCCCTCTTCTGGAAAGCGAGTACTGGGGCCGGGGCATGGTCGATCGGTGCATCGTTGACATCGATGGCAATGAGCATGTCGCAGATAACCGGCGAATGATCCAGCACGCGAGCCAGGAAATCGCGGTACATGGTGGCGCGAATGTATTCTTCACGAAAAACGATCTTTCCTTCCGGTTCAGGCTTACGACTGTCTTGGAGCTCGCCTAGCATGCGGTAGCCCGGTTTCTCGAGCAGGGTAATCTCGCCGTCCTTGATCCGGTAGAGGAAGATCGACCGGACAGTCAGATTGAGCGTTTGGTAGATCTCTTCGCAGAACGCGCGCGAGATCGCGGTGCCTAGCCAAGGCGCCATCTGCTGAAGCACCAGATTGTGGATGACACGGTCTTCGTTCATCACGGTACCCATCCGGTCACGTAGCGCGGTCCTTCCCTGGGAAGGCCGCAGGGGTCAGCGTCAGGAAGATGCCGGACGTACAATAGCTACGAACTGTGGGTTTTCGAAGCGCGTCGCTATTGCGCCAGCCATCCGGGACCCGACGTCCCACCCCGCGCGTCTCCCAGGCGTTGCATTGAGCGCGGCGCGCGACTCGGCTACCGGATCGTCTCATTCCCGATGACTTATGATACAAATGATACAGAACGCCTCATTCTCACGGTTTCGTGATTGGTGGCTTTGGCCGCCTCGCCGGAAGAATAGCCAGTCAACGACTTTGGAACCATCAAGCGTGGCTGACGAAGGAGCATTGCGCCGACGCCAGTTGTTGCAGGCGGCCGGCTTGCCTTCGCGGATTCGGGCCGCCATGGATTGTGCCGATCAAGCTGGGGAACCGCCTCAACCCGGGAGGCATTTCCCGGCAACTTCGCATTGCCTCGCGCTAATTGCCACGCGCAGCTTTCTTCCATTTGCGAAACTGGCTGCGAAGAGTTTTTTGGCTCATCATCCGGAATTCCGCGCATTTTTGCTCCTCGTGGATGGCGAACCGGCGGATGCCGCAGTTTTTCATGAGGGGCAGGTGGTGCTTTTGCCTGAACTCGGGCTGAGCCACGGGGGTTGGTATGCAGCAAAGTTCACAACCGCGGAGTTCTCAAACGCTCTGAAACCAGTCTTCTTGCAGTACGTTGCGCGGTTCGCGAGAAGGGCGATCTATCTCGACTGCGACGTTGTCGTATTTAGCCGCCTGAGCGAGATGCTCGCCCTTTCGGATACCCACGAGCTGGTCCTTGTTCCGCACATGCTAACTCCGCCGCCTCGACCCGAGTGGTTCTGGGTCCATCCGACGAGGGCCGACACTTTCAATTCCGGCCTTATTAATGCAGGGTGCTTTGCGATTCAATTGACGGAGTGTAAGGAATTTCTGACGTTCTGGGAGGAGGCCAATTTCGCGCCAGGCGCATTTTACGAAGGCGCGGGATATCAGACCGATCAGCAGCACCTTAACTGGGCGCTCGTCACCATGCCGGGCGTGTGCGTGCTTCGCGATGACCGTTACAACGTTGCCTATTGGAATTTGCACGAGCGTGATCTTTGGCGCCATTCCACTCCCGCTGGCGACGGTCCGTTCATGGTGGGCGACAAGCCCCTCGGGTTCTTTCACTTCAGCGGCTACGACGTGCACGACAGGCTACGCCTGTCCCGTCATGACGGGCGTCATGTGGTCTATAATATGCCGGCGGTGGCCGAGATCCTGAACTGGTACAGCGACCGAATCCTAACGTCCCCAACCGCTGGACTCTTGCACCAGCCATACCGCTTTGATTGGCTTGCTAATGGCTTTCGCGTGAATCGGTTCGTCAGAGAACTGCTCAAGAAGTATGAAGCGCACATTCCCAAGTTTGACTGCCAAACGCAAGCAGGTGCAGACGGCCTCTGCGCGTTTCTGATGGATCCACTCCCGGCGACAAGGTCAATGCTGCCGCTGGTCGCTGCCGAGATTTATGAGAGGCGGCCGGATTTGCAGGCCACTTTCCCCGGTGCGCACACAGCGGTTTCACCTTCCGGGTTCTGGCGTTGGTTCTGCCATCACGCTGGAAAGGAATACGACATCCACTTCTTGGTCGACTGCTTCCGTCGGACACTGGAGGCGGGGCCTGTCCATGCCGTCGCGGAAAGGGTCATTGCTGCGCTGGGAAAGACTGAGCTTCAGTTCCTCGGGCGGGATCGCCTCAGCGTCGCCCAGCACCTTCGGACGGTTGGCGAAAGTGAGCTGGCAGATACATTGCTGGAGGCAAGAGAGGAGTGGTATTTCTTCGACGAATTGTCCGCTGCATTCGAGATCTACAACCACCGACATGGCCTTCAGGAGAAGTTCCCGAACATCCTCGACCAGGATCACGAAGCCTTTTCCGAGTGGTTAATTCGTCATGGATCCGATGAGCATGGATGCTCACCTGCAGTTGGTGAAAGGTTTCGCCGCTGCACCGCCCAAACGTCACTCGCAAGGATCTTCTCGTATCTCGCGCGACGAGAGGACATCGCGCGTGCGTGCCAGGATTCGCTAGTGTTGGATGATCCGGCGCCCGTCCTACGGCACCTCATCCAGGGTGCCGGCGAAGGCCTTGAATATGATCTGGATGACGTGGTCACGTTGCGGTTCGTCCACCAAACGCGTCGCGAGTTGTTAGTCCCGTTTTATCTCGAGCTGCCGCTCACGCGTCAAAGACCCGACGCATCACGGATCGCAGAGTTCAGTGTCGGCTTATTGCCTGAGCGTGTCAGGTCGGCTCCCTGGGCGCTGCTTGGCTGCCAGAATCACGCTGCCTGCTTTGACCCGTTCGACGCATACCTGGATCAGGAACTTCGGCGCTGGGTCAGCACATTCTCATTTCCGTCTCGGGATGTCATCGGGTTTTTACGAACGCCGAGGCGCGAACAGCAAGCCATCGAGTTAATTGAGCCCGCGTACCATGTGGCAGCGCTCAAAGCGCCTGCCAATAGCGGAGCTGCTGGCGATGTCGGATCGCGTCTGAAGGAGCGCGAACGCTGTCCCGGCGTCAATATCTTCGGCTATTTTCATGCTAACATCGGGGTGGCTGAATCCAGCAGAGGCCTCGCACAGGCAGTATCGCTGTTGCGCCCCGTCAATCGCGTGCCGCTGCATACTTCGCAGGTGCAGGAGGGAACCGGGCTGTCGCAACTCTTCCAGCGGTTTGATTACCTGTCGGATACCAATGTTTTTGTCTCGTACCCGCACCAGTATGAGGATCTGCTGGGAATGATGCGTCCCGAGCAGATCGTTGGACGCCGCAATATCGCCCACCTGGCATGGGAGCAAAAAGACGCAAATCCGTGGTGGAAGGTGGTGTACGACCGATATGACGAAATTTGGACGATATCAGACTTCGCAGCCATACCATTTCGGCGGATGTTCCCGGGCCGCGTCAGGGTCGTGCTGAATGTCCTTGACTTCGAGAAGTTCCCACGCCCCGCGGCGACAGAGCGGACACGGCTCGAAGGAGACGCGATCACCTTTTTGTTCGCCTTTGACGCCAACAGCTCGATGGAGCGCAAGAATCCAGAGGGCCTGTTGGATGCCTTCTGCAAGGCATTCCAGGATACCCACCATGCCGAACGAGTACGGCTGGTGCTGAAAATTGGTGACATGCATCGACCTGAGCATGCGGCGCGTGTCGAGAAACTCATGCGAACGGCGCGTGAGTCGCGCCTGGCCATATGCTTCGACGATCGGCGGTTGCCGCGAGAAGCGATGCTGCGGCTGATTGCCGAAGCGGACTGCTATGTGTCGTTGCACCGAGCGGAAGGCTTTGGTTATACGCTGGCCGAGGCGATGGCCTATGGAGTTCCAGTCATCGCCTCGGGTTATTCCGGCAATTTGGAGTATATGACGCCCGACAACAGCTTCCTGGTTCCATGCGAGGAGACGTTCGTGAAGACCCCGGACGGACCGTTTCAGCGCGGCTCGACCTGGGGTGAGCCAGACATCGACGCCGCCGCGGAACTGCTGCGGCAGGTGGTGGAGCATCCGTCGGAGGCTCGGGCAGCAGGCGAACTTGGCCGTATGACCGTCACGGAGAAGTTGAGCGCGGCAGCGGTCGCGGAGACCCTCAAACCGTGCTTCGTCTCATCCTTCGCGGAGCAGCCCGCCGACTGACGGCCACTCCGTCCATCGCCGCGGGCGCGGCTGCGGCCGCTCGGGCTGAAGGCTCTCGAGGACCGAATGATTCGAATCGAAGCCTGCAAACGGCCGATCCGGTTCGGCAGCGATGCCGATCGTCACTGGATCCGAGCCTTTTTAGCGACGCGAAAAGAAAGAAAGCTTTACCACAGAGGCCTAGCGCGGCCGGTGGCCGCAACCAAATTACCAACAGCGTCGCTGGGAGGTCGTGCCTCGGTCACGGTTCGAAGGAAGTCATACCGCAGAGGCGCAGAGCCCGCAGAGGCAATTGCGTACCCCCGCGGGCCCTTGCGTAGGCAGAACACTGCGCCTCTGCGTTCTCTGCGCCTCTGCGGTATGACTTACTCGGTGCCCTCCGCCTACTTCTCGTGCTGGCACCGGCGCTTGCTCTCCCACCTGATGGCAGCACGCAACGAAAGCACGCAGAAGCCTGCGAGATTGGCGCACGGAGAAATCTTCGCGATTGGCGAGGATTTTTAGGGTTAGCTATACAGAGACCTAGCGCCGCCTTCGGCCGCAACCAAAGCTGGTACGGCGTTCCCCCGTTGAACTGGCTAAACTGGGTTTTGCGAGAACGAGCAGAACAGCCATGAGGGGAACGCGGTGGAAGCATTTCTAGCAAAACATGCGGGTGATGTCGTCAGCGTGCTGTCCGGCTTCGACCGGCTGGTGTTCCGCGGCACGCTGCGGATGCTGGCGCATCACCTGGGAATGATGAGATATTTGTGGGCGGTTCAGGTGCTGCTGAAGGACTTTGGCGCGCATGCCGAAGCTCTGACCCAGCGGCTGAGGCAAGCCTCGGAAGCGCTGGCGCGGCAGACAGGCCGTGCGATCCGCTACCTTCCCTCGAGCGGCACCAACAAGGAACAGGTGGCCCGCAAGATCGCCGAAGCGGACCATGTCGGGCAAGGACTGATCTGCATCCTGGAAGTCGTCGAACCCTGCCTCTCATATGAGATCGTACGCGACCGCAAGGCCAGGCGCCTGCACCTGGCGCCGCGCCATCGCAAGTGCCTGTACCTTTACCATGATCAACTCCACGGGGTGTTCGGCTTCATGCACGCCCGCATCCAGACCTGGCTGCCGTTCTCGGTGCAGATCTGCCTGAACGGGCGGGAGTGGCTGGCCCGCAGCATGGACGCGGCCGGCCCGCACTACATCCAGCGCGACAACTGCTTCACCTGGCTGGAACACCCCGACCGGACGCAGCTTCTGATGGACCAGCAGGTGCAGGCAGCCTGGCCTGAGTTGCTGAACGATATCGCGCACAGCCTGAACCCACAGCACGACGCGATGTTCCAGGCGTTACCGGTTGACTACTACTGGTCGACTTACCAAAGCGAATGGGCTACCGACATCCTGTTCCGTGACGTTCGCACGCTGGACCGGTTGTATCCGAAGCTGGTGCAGCACGGCCTGACGACGTTCCTCAGCGCGGATGTGATGCGCTTCCTTGGCCGCAACATCCCCGCCAATGGCAACCTGCCATCACGCCTGCAGGCCGAGGTGGTCAGCGACGTGAAGCAGCGGCCGGAGGGCGCGCGGATCAAGCACCGGCTGGGAGAAAACTCGATCAAGATGTACGACAAAGCCAAGGCGGCGCGGCGCGATCCCCGCGAGGGTGCCTCGCTGCGGGTGGAGACCACGATCAATGACGCGGCCGGGTTCAAGACGTTCCGCACGCCGGAGGGCAAGTCGGAGGCGCCGCGACGCTGGTATTGCATGCGCAAGGGGATCGCCGATCTGCATCGCCGGGCGGAAGTCTCGCAGGCTGCCAACGAGCGCCACCTGCAAGCGCTGGCCTCGGTCGATGATACTACCTCGCTGGGCGAGATCACCGCCCGGCTGTGCCGGCCGAGGACGCGCGACGGCCGCCGGGTTCGTGCACTAAACCCGCATGCACCGGCCGACGCGGCGCTGCTCGAGGCGGTCAGCCGGGGTGAATTCACGATCAACGGCTTTCGCAATCGCGACTTGCGTCAACTACTGTTCGCCGGCGCGCCGGTCTCCAAGACCCAGCAGAAACGCCAAGCCGCCGTCGTCTCTCGCAAGCTGGTCTTGTTGCGGGCGCACCACCTGATCCGCGAGGTCCCGCACACCCACCGCTATCATCTCACCGACGCGGGCCGGATCGCCGCCACCGCGCTCACTACCGCACGCAGAGCCAGCATGCAGGAACTGACGAAGCTCGCCGCTCGACTGAAATCACCGCAACCTGAGCGGATTTTTGGGATTAGTAGTACAGAGATTGACATGACTCCAGATCTAGAGCACGAGGCGCCGGTTCCCTCTTTCAGCAGGACCGAACCAAAGTTCAGGATCAGTCCCAGGCGGCTCAACCTGAAATAGGTCAGCAATTGGGCATCGTGGACCGGTCGGAGCTGCTCGATTGCCTTGACCTCAATCACCGCTGTGTCGGCTACCACCAGATCTGTTCGGTACTCTCTGCCAAGCCGCCTGTTCTTGTAAACAGGAGGTAGAGCAACCTGGCGTGAATAGGGGATGGAGGTCCTGCTCGAGTTCGGAACACAAACATTCATCATAGATAGATTCGAGTAATCCCGGTCCCAGCGTACAATGAACCTCAATGGCACATCCGATGACCCGTTCCGTCAATACACGCTCGTCTCGCATATGGTTGTCTCTGTGTCTCTGTGCCTCTGTGGTAAAGCCTTCTTTCTTAATAAACAGG
>Ga0335074_10011249_pt1 | contig 12505 bp, 9 predicted proteins | sample Lox_Sample_23_FD_206715 | JGI IMG/M metagenome (GOLD analysis project Ga0335074, IMG submission 206715) | Soil microbial communities from Loxahatchee National Wildlife Refuge, Florida, United States - Lox_Sample_2.3 | ecosystem: Environmental > Terrestrial > Soil > Wetlands | place: USA: Florida...
TGGCGTGGTCGCCGTGCGGGACTCCAAGGATCCGGGCGGGCCGGTGCTGGCGTTCGGGCCGGATGAGTGGCGGGCGTTCACGACGGCGATCAAGACGGGCGAGTACGACCTAGCCTGAGTGGCGGGGATGCTGGCGGGCGCGACGCCGCGTGGTTTCGCGGTGTGGCAGGCGTTCGCCGCGCTGACCTCGCTGGGCGCCCAGATTTCGCTTAGGCGGTCTAGATTGCGCCGCGCCGGAGCGTAAAGGACGGCGATCTTGATTGGTCTGACGTGCCGCCGTCAGTTGATGTCGAACTCGTTGCCTTCGGGGTCCTTCATCCCAACCGCGTAGTGGTCGAGCCCGTCGGCGGACATCGCGCCGCTGATGGTGGCGCCCAGGGCGGCCAGTCGGGTGGCCTCGGCGTCGACGCGCTTGCGGCGGGTCTCGAGCGGGTCGGTCCGCTCGCCGCTGGCGTGGATGTCGAGGTGCAGCCGGTTCTTGACCGTCTTGGCGTCCGGCTCGACGCGGAACCAGATGTCCGGGCCGCGGCCGTCCGGGTCGCTGATCCGGTCCGCGCCGTCGACCAGGTACTCCTCGGGCAGCCCGAGGTCGCGGTAGAAGTCGTTCCAGGTAGCGAATCCAGCCGGGGGCGGCGCGGGTTCATAGCCCAGCGCGGCGGACCAGAACCGGGCCAGCCGATCCGGGTCGGCGCAGTCGATGACCAGCTGAAAACGGACAGGCACGGGTTCCTCCGCAGGCTGCTTGGAGGTCCCCGGCTCCTGTGCACACCTGGGTTCGTGTGACCAGCAGGTGCCAATGCCTGCTCTGAGCCGATTTTACCCGGCCGGGCGGCGCGGTGCATCCTGGCGAGCGTTTGGCGATCACGTGAGCCGGGCTTGACATGGGGCGGGCGGCCGTAGCCTTGCCGGGCGGCCGGGCCGGGGTTTCCCCGGCTGGCCCTTGTGCCCGGGCGGCCGCCCGCGAGGGGGTCCCATGTCAAGCCCGGCGACCCGCAACGGGGTGGGTCAGAGGTTGTCGTGCCCGGCCCAGTGCGCGGCGTCGGCCTCAGCCGGGGGCAGCAGCCCGGTACGGTGCATCAGCCGGCTGTGGTTGTACCAGTGCACCCACGCGGCGGTGATCTTTTCCACGTCTGCGCGGCCGCGGAGCGGGCCGTCGCGGAACGGCGACCCGTCCCGGGTGCACTCCGATTTGTACAGGCCGATAGTGGTTTCGGCCAGGGCGTTGTCGTAGGCGTCACCGGTGCTGCCGGTCGAACCGGCCAGGCCTTCCAGCATCAGGGTCTGGGCGAACCGCACCGAGGTGTACTGCGGCCCGGCGCCGGCGTGATGGACCGCGCCGCTGGCGATCGGGTGGCCGAGCCGGCGTAGCTGGGCAGCCGCCTGGGCGATCGCCCGCTGCACGGACCTGGTCTCCTTGCTCAGTGAGCATTCCCAGCCGCGGATGGTGCCGGCGAACGCGTCGATCACGAACGCCACGCAGGCGAAGCCCCCGGTGACCAGGGGCACGTAGGTGAAGTCGGCGACGAGCAGCCTGCCGGGCGCGGCGGCCTTGAAGTTGCGCCCCACCAGGTCCGGGTGCCTGGGGTTATCCGGGTCCGGCACGGTGGTGCGGGCCTTGCGGCGGCGGGTGTTCCCCGCCCAGCCGTTGGCCCGCATCAGCCGCTCCACCGTGCACCGCGCCACCCTCAGGCCGTTGCGGTTCAGGTGCGCCCAGGCTTTCACCGCGCCGTACAGGGACTCCGGTTTTCGCCTGCCGTCCGGGCCGGGCCCGGACATTGCCGCCAGCCACCGGGTCACCAGCGCGTCCTTGAGCGCCCGCCGTGACGGCGGCCGGGACTTGGCCGCCCAGTACGTCCGCGCGGCGACCGGGACGTGGTGGCCGCTCAGCGCCCGGCAGATCGGCTGCACCCCGAAGACGTGCCGGAACGCGTCGATGAACCGGACGATCACCGCCGTAGCGGGTCGCCCTCCCGGGCGAAAAAACGGGTCGCCTCCACCAATATCGCCAGTGTTTGCTCCAGCTCGGTGACCTTGCGCCGCAGCTTGCGGACCTCGGCAGCCTCAGCCGTGGTCACGCCCGGAGCCTCCCCCGCGCCGGCCTCGGCCTGGCGCACCCACTCGCGCAGCGTCTCCGCGGTGCCGATCCCCAGCCGGGCCGCCACCGCCTTGATCGCGGCGAACTCGCTCGGGTAATCCCCGGCGTGCTCGCGGACCAGCCGGACCGCCCGCTCCCTGGTCTCCATGCTGTAGTTCAGAGTCTTCGCCACGTCGTGCCAGCCTTCCCAAGATCGAAGGCATGCACGCTCACCGGGTTAGCTCACCCGAAAGGTCGATGTGCCGCCGACGACGTGGAGGTGGGCACCGGCGCGGGCGTGTCACCCGCGCGGAGACGATCACTACGGGTCAGTGGCGGAGCTGTGCTTCAGGCTCGCCGCGCACCCAGGCGAAGCGCGCCGACAGGCGGCTGGCAGCTGCGCGGGGTTTCTAGCTGACGGCCTTCTCGCTGTCGGCCACCGTCGTCTGCTCCTGCTTGGACGGGGCCGCCTCGATGGGCGTCACCTTGCTCTTGCGCGGCGGCGTGCCAAAGAACGCCTCGAACTTTTCCGGCGTGCCGATCTCCTTGACAATCCTGTCGATCCAGGCCGGGGTGTAGACGTACTGCCGGGTCGGCTCGTCGGGGATGCAGAATTCCGGCACGGTCTCGCCGCCGTCGGGTGGCACCCACGTAGCCGGGCGAAGCTTGAAGTGTTCCCACAGCCGGGTGTGCAGGCCCACGTTGAAATCGAACGGAACCCGCTTCTGGATCTCGCTGACGACCCGCGTGGGCAGCATGCACCCTGCAGACGACACCGGCACCTTCTTGACCTTCGTGATCACCGTGCCTGAGCGGCCAGCCTCGATCATCACCTTGCGCTGATCGTCGGTCAGCTCGTCCAGCTTCACGAACTCAATCGCCGCGTCCGCCTCCGACTTGGGGCCAAGCATCGGGACGAGCCGCAGGCGGAAGTCGTAACGCGGATCATCGAGAACTTCAGAGTCCAGGCCAGCATCGAACTGGGCGAGGACGGTCTGTGCAGCCCGGACAGCGCTCGCGGCCTTGGCGGTGTCCTTGCGCTGCGGCGCCGTGATCGACTCCACGAACAGCGGGAAGCGCAGCTGGTCCGCTAGGGAATGCCCGGCGCCGAACTTCGCTGCCAGCTCTTGCTCGAAGTTGATCACGAAGGCGTGGGCGCGGCCGCCAGCAGCGGCCTTGAGCGCGTGCTCGTACCGATGCTCGACCTTGTTACGGAGCGCGATAAACAGCTCCAGGTTGAGCCGGACGGGATCGTTGCTGGCCGGGAAGCGCTCCTTGGCCGACCTTTGAACGTCCCAGAGCTTCGGCTCCCCATCAACCAAGATCGGGTTGCCGTCATGGTCCTTATAACGGTAATCGATCTTGTCCCGCTGGAACTTGGCCTGGAACAGGTACAGCCACGCTCGGACCATCGTGGCGATGAAGTCGCCGTAGTGCCCGGTCGAGCAGTTGTACTCATCGATGGCTTTGATGGCAAGGCGCTTAGCCTCGTTGAGGGTGTGCCGCCACCTCGGCCAGGCCATCAGGTCACCTCCAATCGTGATGGAGAGCAGCGGCACGGGACCGCGTTGGTCTGTTTGGCGCGGCGGGGATCCGGCACCCGGCAGGCACAACGATGGGGGCGCTGAGCCAGTTCCTGGCGCAGGACCGGCGGGCCGTGACTGATGGCGGCGGCCCAGCGCCAGCCTGTGGCGCCGCTGGGCTGGCCGCGCCCCCGCACATCCTCGCCATGCCAGATTCCTACGCCGTCCTGCACAATCCGGCACTACGCGGCATGGAGAGCATTGATCTGATATCAGAGCAGCGGACTCTTAATCCGCGGGTACGCCGCCGCAAGTCGCAGGTGACGCTCATATTTGACCTCGCGCCATCACCTCATCTGGCCGGCGAGGTACACGCCAGGTCCGTCGCAGGGATGCGTCAGGTCCATCACAGGACAGCGGGGAACGGCCGGGCTGGGAGCGGATCCGCCCCTGGCCACCGCCGACCGCCCCATCCGGACCCACTGCGGGCCTATTGCCCTGGGCGAGATGACGCGATGAGGCCACCCTGGAGCCGGCGGCGCGCTGCCAGCGGAGGCCCAGGCTGGCGGCCGGCGATCAGGAAGGGCGCCACGCCCTCCGGGCGGATCCTGCAACCACGCTGTGGGCCGCACCCAGGAATCACCGGTGGCCTCCTCGGCCCCAGCCAGACCGTCACCGCGGTAGATGGCTACCGCAACCCGCAGAGCAAGCGGTTCGGTGAACCGCTCCTCCTGCCCCGAATCCGTCCGCCATGTGTCCGTAACCACTGCCGCACAGCGGCGTCTGCTGACCGACGATGACACAAGATGACACAGCGCACGACGGCCCGCGAGTCGGGAGAATTCCCCGGTCACGGAACGTTTTCGCTGGTGGTGGCAGGTGTTGGGTTCGAACCAACGTAGGCTGAGCCGACGGTTTTACAGACCGCTTGCCCTGACTGATCCATATATGCCCTGATCTGCGTATTCCCTCTTAACGATCACCATTTGGGCTGCGCCTGTCCGCCATGCGTCCGTACCGGGACCGGCGTATCGCGGCGAATCCACGGACGGCTACGGACAGGCATATCTGCGCAGGTAGAAGCGTCGGCGGCCTCTCCTCGGATGAGGGAGTTGCCCGGGCGGCGGCCCGAGGTGCACCCCATCGCTTGCGCGGACGGCGCGGTGGTCACAATCTGTCCTGTTGCTGGTTGGTTGAAGTATTCGATGGCCCGGTTGCGCAGCTCGTGCAGGCCGGCGAGGTTGAGCAGTTCAGCGAAGCCGGCTGACAGCCTGCTGGGCAGTGCTCAACATCCATGTGGTGCAGATAGCGTTCCCCGAGGTCGACGGGTTGGGACTGGCGACCATATCCGGCGATCAACGCGGTGACCTGCGAGTTCGTGCAGCGTGCGAAGCCGCCCATGGGCTCCGCCGGGGTACCGGCGGACAGCAGCGCATGGACTTCGAAGGAGGTCTGGCAGGCGCGGGCGGCTGCCAGGCCAGCGCGGCCTGGCAGCTGTCCGGTTGTGCCCGCGCTTTGCGGCGGCGGTCGCGGTGTAGTACAGCCCGAGCGCTTGTCGCAGCTACCGAGTCACCCCCGAAGGACTCACCATCGCCCTGTTCCTCACCCGCGTGACCCAGAAGAGGTACCTCATCCCCGGACTGGCCCGCCAGCACACCGCTGCACCAATCAGACCGCGCCTACAAGGCCGCGATCACCGAGCTCGCCCGTCAGGCGTCACTCGCTGCGTGACCACTTACAGTCACGGCCGCCGTCCCGCGCCAAGCCCCAGAAGTCACACACGCCGCAAGTTGACTCAAAAAATTAAGCACCCATACGGGGAAAGCTAATTTACACCTGCGCCACGCCTTCGCCTTATAAAGTAACCCAGCGAGATGGGCACTAAATTAATAAAACCTAGGCTTCATAGCGTCGCTATTGCTGCTAGAGCTGCGGTGAACGAGGGCACCAACCAGGAAACTCCCATCTACCACCAGCCACCTCGCCCGAGAAACCGCAGGTCGTGGTGGTGATCGTTTACGTAGAGCCCCGCTGGTAACCGCTCCGGCAGTGCGGGCCAGCCGGACCAGTTGCAGGTAGGCAACGAAGGCGCGGGCGGGGATCTGCCAGGGCGTGGCGGGTCCGGTGGCGGCGAAGAACACTCCCAGCAGCGCGAACGACGCCAGCCCGGCCGCAGCAGCGGTGAGCTTGTGGACAACGAACGTTTCGGGGCTGCGCGCCAGCAGCGCAAGGTCGGTACGCAGGATCACCAGGCGGCCGGGACGGGCCAGATGGGCGGCCCGCCATACACCCGGCCCCGCCTCCGGCCAGGCCCGGCCGGGCAACATCCCGGGGAGCGGGCGCGCTGAGACGGGCCAGCACGGCGTCCAGCCGCGCCGGGGCGGGCCGCAGCGCGGCGATCACCAGCACGATTCCGGCCTCCGCGACCGCTCTGGCCCGCCATCAGCCACATCACCGGGAGCCTCCAGCCGGGCGGCAGGCGCCGACTGCAGCGCAGTCTTGGCGGGCTGGGCGTGGAGGCAACCCTGGGGCCGTGGTCAGCTACAGCCGGCGCAGCCGGTACAGACCGCCGGTGTAGCAGGCGGCGACCGCGGCGAGCACCATCTGGCCGAGCGGGGTGCCGAATACGAGCGGCGCAGCACGAGGTAGGTGGTGTGGGCGAGCAGGAACACACGATCCACACCAGGGTGGTGCGGTAGGTGGCGCGCTCAGCCTCCACCTCCGCCACGCGGCGACGTCCTTGGCGACATCGGCAGCCAGTTCGGTGAGCACCACGTGAACGCCAGGGCCCCGCCGGTCAACGGCCCAGCACCGGCGCGGTGGCGATCAGGCCACCACCGGGTCATCGATCGCATCGCGAACGCGCGCAGCGCCCACTCAGCACCGGTGCAGTGCCACACGCCAGCGGCCAGCACCGCGACCGGGGCGGTGATCGCCGGCGTGCCGGTGACGGCGCTGTGGGTCAGCGTGTCTTCCCAGCCCGCAGCTGGCGGCCAGCACATCGGCCAGCCGTTAACCTGCCAACCCCACGATAAATGGTGCCTAATTGAAGTTCACTGATATCTATTGACCGCCATCGCTGCGGCTGATAGCGTAAATAACTAGTCAGTTTCATATAATGGAATGACATTAAAAGGGCAGCATTGGCCGTAAAGAGCGAGGTCGGCAGCAGCGGCGTCGCGGTTGCAGTCAAGAGGGAGGTTAGCAGCTCAGGCCCGGCGGTGCGGGTCCGCTGAACGTGCACCGGATCCGTAGGGGGATGTGGCTGGAACGCTTGGAGGTCGCTCGGATGTGAGGAGCTTCCAACCGCCGCGCCTCCGGTTTGGAGTGCTTAGCAGAAGCCCTGACTTCCGGCGCCTGTGGACCGGCCAATCGGTCAGCCTCGTTGGCGACCAGGTTGCGATGTTTGCGCTCCCAACGCTGGCGATCGTCGGCCTTGGCGCCAGTAACTTCCAGGTCGGCCTCCTGAACACCTTAGGGCTTATCGCGATACCGTTCGCCGCGCCGGCTGTCGGCGCTGTCCTCGACAAGGTGCGTCGGCGCCCGGTCCTCATCACAGCGGACATCGTCATGCTGGCCGCGTTCGGCAGTGTCCCTGTCGCAGCCGCTACTGGGACGCTCAGTCTCCCCCAACTCTATGCGGTCGCGTTGGTGACCGGTATCGGCGCGACCGTCTTCCAGGTCAGCTACCTCTCCTATCTCCCCTGGGTTATCACTGACCGCGATCTCGCAGACGGCAACCTCGCGCTGGAGATCTCGAGCAGCACTGCACGTTTCGCTGGACCAGGGATCGCAGGCCTACTGATCCAGCTCGCTGGCGCGCCAGCCGCGATCGCGGCGAACTCGCTATCGTTTGTTGCATCGATCATCGGTCTGACCCGCGTGCGCCGCAAGGAGCCGCCACCCATGGGCAGCCGATGGCGGTGGCAGGATCTGTCGCGGGGCTTCAAGCTTGTCTTTGGCCACCGACTGCTGCGTCCGTTGACGCTGGCAGCCGCGACGAGAAACACCGGCGTGGGGATGGCGAGAACCGTACTCCTGCTGTATGCCTATCGGGCGCTGAGACTTTCCCCTGGCACGGTTGGTCTTGTCCTCACGCTGGCCGCGACCATGTCAGTCGGGGGGGCTGTCGCCACACGGACGCTCGTTCGCCGGCTACGGCTAGGTCGCGCCCTCAGTCTCGTCATCGCAATGGAAGGCGTCGCGTGGTTGTTGTCCCCCATAGCGCTGATCGGGATGCCCGCCCTGGCGCTCGGTGTCGTCGCCGCCCTCGCGGCGGCATGGTTGCCCGTCTGGAATGCCCAAGTCATCACGCTTCGGCAGGTCGTCACACCCCCGGAGCAGCAGGGCCGGGTCCACTCGGCAGCCCGCTCGGTCAACGGTGCCGCGCAGCCACTCGGGGCGCTGCTGGGGGGCCTGGTCGCCGCAGGCTGCACCGATGTCCTCGGCGTCAGGGAGGGCCTCGCCGCCGCTATGTCAATCAGCGGCGTCATTGCTGCCGCTGCCGCGCTCTGGGTATTGCCATCGGCGGTCTACGCGCTCAAGGAGATGCCGCGAGCCGAGCCGCAACCGGACCAGGCCACAGCAGTCGCCGCCCGCACCTCAGTCGGAGACGCCAGGCACCCATGACCGGTGATGTTAACCTCTGCTATTCACCGCTGATAGCCAGCTGAGCAATGCGATGGTTTCCTGTTCCTCTGGGCTGGGATTTCGTGTCGTAGCGGGCGACGTGACGGATGCACCCTACGGGTTCGGGATGATCTCTTCGGCAGGGAACGGGAAGAATCACGGTCTGCCGAGGCCGACCTGCTGGATCGCGCGCTTTCCTGGCAGGCGCACCCGCCGCTGGTGACTGCCGGGCGGATTCGGGGGCGGCGGGTGAGGGGTGCGTACCAGAACTGGGACCGGCCGCCGTTCGGGGACGAAGACGTCGTCCTGCCCTACGGTCAGGTCCTGGAAGTCCCAGCAGCCGGTGAAGGCCGTCTCCAGGTCGGATGCGGACAGTCCGGCGGTTCCAGGGTCGGCGAAGCCGGGCGGGTTGCGGTCGCTGAGCGATATCGCCCTGCTCTTTCCAAGACCTGGCAGGTCAACGTCGGCTGGGTTATCGCGACGAACATCGCGCCGACCTTACGGCCAGCCTGGACCTCCTTCTGGGCCTCCGTGACGACGAGGAACTCCGCGACGCCGACCCGGACACACTCTGCTACCGGATCTGGCACATCCCCGCCAGGCTCGCCCGCCACGCCCGGCATCGGGTCCTCGCCATCAGCCGCGACAGGCCATGGAAAGATCTGCTGGCAGCGGCTCTGCGCCCTACGAGCGCCCGCCTGAACAGCACGAACCATCGCATCAGGAAGGAGGACCATCCCGGCGCAGTCGGAGCCGGTGCGCAGCCGGGTACACCGGGGACCGCGCGCACCCATACTCCCAAGGAGCGACGGACACGAGGTCCCAAAACAGAAATAGGCACAATCAGTAACCAGCCCTTAAGGCGCCTGAACGATTGAGGTTAAGAGTCCGTCTTTACCCACTCACTTGCGGCCGCTATGCCATGCCCGCATAAGCTGTACAACAGCCGTGCGCTCAACGTCGGTCAACTCAGGATGCCAGGCGTCCAGTAGCAGCACGGCGCGCAAGTGGTCAGAATCATTGGCTGCTTCGTGCTCAAATGAGTCATCGAAAACAAGGCATTCGCCCTCGCTCCACGTCCGAGTCTCATCGCCAACACGCATCCAACAGCCATCGTCTGGAACGACCAGCCCGAAATGGCAACGAATTCGCGTGTTCACGAGACCGCAATGTGGCTTGACCCGCGTGAGAGGTGCCAACACTGAGAAATATGCCTTGCCTGCCGAATCGATCCCATCGATTTCCGCCAAAGCCGCCGCCGTGTGGGGGCATTCGGCGAGATGGGCGTGATTCGGCTGCCCTAGGTCGTAGAAATAATATGTATACCAGGACCCTGCCGTAGCATATTTGGCTGCTTCCGGATGAGCGGCGAGTCGACTGTTAATCTCCAGAAACTCGGCCCGGATCTCGGGGAAAGCATTGACGAGGGCTCTCGTCCACGGAACGTCGGCTGGGTTGTGCCAGGGTGCAGCCGTCAGACCGGGACACAACAACGCCGGACGCTGTAAACTGCCTGATCGAGTTGTGTCGTACTTGAGCCCTGCAAAGATCCGAGCTACCGCATCGCGCGAGGTGCCCGAGTCTGAAAGCCAACGCTCCAGTGCCGCCGAGCCTTTCTGCTGCCACATCGTGCCCATGTATGGCTACCGTTCGTCGTCGGCGCGTCCGCTATCTTTGTTAATCAGGCTAAGGCATGAGCCAAGCTCTAGCAATATAGCTCCTCGAAGTTACTACAACCGGGATGCTGCCACTGTCTGATGACGTTGGGTGGCATGCCCTTTGCTGACTGACCGTGCCCCACAGCGACGGGGGCCTTGCCCGGTTCAGGCGATCTGGCCGGTTGCGGTTTAGCCTCGATCCACCGGCCGGATTTGAGTGGCGACCATGCGAGCCGACGGTCGGCTGATGTGATCTTGGCAGGGAATTTGGCCGTGGGTTTTCTGCCGCTGACGTGCCCTGCGGCTTGTCCTGGTTTTCTGTTTCGGGACGGGGCTGGGGTGGCCGTGTGGCCGTCGGGGTGCGGTGACCGGGTCTGGGCTGGTCAGGCCGCTGCCCGGGGCGGGTCGCAGGCGGCGGTGAACAGGATCATCCATTCGTGTTCGCTGTGCCACCCTCGGGCAGGTGCAGGGTGATGTGGCCACGGCCGTGCCGGGCGGAGCGGGCGGCGACGTCGATCAGGTCACGGCGGATCGTCGAGCCGCAGCAGGTCCATGTCATCGACGCTGTCCGCGTCGGCGGCCATGCCCGCGACCAGGCAAGAGATCTTCAGGTCCGCGTTGACCTCGCACGGCCCGCCAGGCCGCACATGCGCCGCGACCAGGCCCGCCAGCCCGGCCCGCTGCGCCAGCGCCATCACCGGAATCAGCCCGGCCCCCGACACAAGCCGCGGATCGTCAAACGTCGCGTGGATCTTCGCCAGATCATGTAACAATCGCACTTGCGAGGTGCCCTCTCGACACGGAACGTGGAAGTCTCAGCAACTCCCATCGCCCCAGCTCAGAGCGCACCTTTCACGTCGGTGCACCCAAACCGGCAGCTATTTACGCGGTGGATCGAGGCTTAGCCGCGATCAGAGCCGGCGGCTCCTATGATCTTGGGTCTTCCCATAGACTTCAAGATCACCAGAAGCCGCGGGCATCGTGTTCCGGGATACGGCGTCTGTGCTGTTCGGTGTGGAGGGCCTTCAGGTCATCGATGCGGAGCCCGGCGCCGGCTGGCCTCTCCGGGGCGCGCTTAACGCTGGCTGGGTTCCGGGGCTGTTGTGCGCCGATGATGAGCAGCTAGCTCCTGGAGGATGGACGCGGAGACTCGTATCGCGTCGTGGAAGCGGCTGAGCTGGAGGTTCTCGTCCGGGGCGTGGTTAGCCTCGTCGGCGTTGGCGAACGGCACGCCATAGCAGGGCGTCCCGAGACGGTCGGCCAGAACGTGCAGCGGCAGGCTGCCGCCCATCGCCGGCTTGACATAGACCCGGCCGCCGAGCACAGCCGCGATCGCGTCCCGGATCGTGCCGGTGTACGCGGATTCCGGCAGCGTACGGCACGGCTCGATGGCGTGGCCAGCGGGAACGAACTCGATGTCAGGCGCCACCCGCTGGACGTGGGCAGCGATCGCGGCGGCAACGGATTCGCTGCGCTGCCCGTCGGCTAGCCGCGCGTCGCACCTGGCGATCGCCACGTGCGGGATGACGGTCCGGTGCTTATCGTCGTCTTCACAGGTCAGTGAGTTGATGCTGAGGGTGGGGCCGGTAAGTCGCTCGAAATAGCCGACGTCCGTCGGTACATCGAACGCGCTGGCGCCGATTTCGGCCAGGACCGTCGGCGGGTCGACCGGCAGCTCGTCGACTGCGGCGTGTTCTCCTGCGGTCAGTGGCTTGATGCCGGCGGCGAATCCGGGAATCAGCAGACGGCCATCTGGAGCGCGCAGGGTGGCGAGCAGCCACACCAGCCGCCATGCGGGGTTGGGCGCGACGCCACCCCAGTTGCCGGAATGCAGCGGAGATCGCGCCCCGCGAGCCCGCAACTCGAACGTCAGCACGCCGCGCACTCCCAGCTTGACGACCGCGCTGCCGTCTTCAAGCACCGGCCCGTCACTGACGATGACCAGATCCGGCGCTAGATCTCGGGCGCACCGGTCGATGATCTCCGGGAGGTGCGGGCTCCCGATCTCCTCCTCGCCGTCGAGCAGGACGCTGACCCGGCACGGCATGGCACCGCACAACTCGCTTAGCATCCGCAGCGCCAGCAGATGGGCGAGATGCTGGCCTTTGTTGTCGCCGGTGCCGCGGCCATATACGCGGCCATCCCTGACCTCTGGCGCGAATGGGGGGCTAGCCCAGCTCTGAAGCGGGCCGGGAGGCTGCACGTCGTAGTGGCCGTAAATCAGCACGTGCGGCGTGCCCGGCGGACCGTCCGCCTGCGCCAGGACGGCCGGATGACCCGAGATCCCCGCGACCAGCCTGGCGTCTAGGCCGCACCTGCGGGCCAGCCCAGCCGCGTATATGGCGGCATCCGGCATGCCCTCACCAGTTGAGCTCACGCTCGGCTGCGCGACATAACGCATGAGCTCGCGGACGTGCTCGTCGTGACGTTCCGCCACGTAGGCGCGAAACTTGTTAGTCCAGTTCACGACGGCCCTCCAGCAAGTTCAGCGATGCCTAGCTCGCCGCAAATCCTCGTGTGAACGTCGCGTGAGTTCGCAGAACACGAACTGGCGTGCGCTTCTGGCCACTTCACCGCAGCGTAGCGTGGCTCGAACACGCACCCGCGGAAGCGCTTTGCCT
>Ga0335074_10011250_pt1 | contig 12504 bp, 11 predicted proteins | sample Lox_Sample_23_FD_206715 | JGI IMG/M metagenome (GOLD analysis project Ga0335074, IMG submission 206715) | Soil microbial communities from Loxahatchee National Wildlife Refuge, Florida, United States - Lox_Sample_2.3 | ecosystem: Environmental > Terrestrial > Soil > Wetlands | place: USA...
CAGGCCGGCCAGCGCGCCGGTCAGGCGGGTGCCGACCAGCACGCCGACCAGGCCGGCCACGGCGCCGAGCACCGCCGCCTCGGCCAGCACCGGCCGCACCACCTGCCACCTGGTGGCGCCGCGCGCCCGCAGCAGCGCGGACTCCTCCTCGCGCAGACTGGCAAGCAGCCGCGCGGCCAGCACCAGTCCCACCCCGGCCACCAGCAGCAACAGCAGCGCGGCGATCGTGAACAGCGACCGGGTCAGCACGAAGGTGCTGGCGATGCCGGCCAGCAGCTGCGGCAGGCTTGAGGTCACCGCCAGCCCGTCGGGGAGGAGCACGGCCAGCTGCGAAACCGCCGCGCCGGTGCCCGCGTTGAGCGCGTCGAGGTTCCCCCGGGCCAGCGCCGGCGCCTGCGGCAGCGCCATCCACGAGCCCTGGGTCACGGTGAGCGCCCCGCCGAACGCGGCCGGGTTCACCACCGCCGGGCCGTAGGTGAGGAAGGAACCCGTGGCGCCGGTCCCCGCGTAGGCGTTGGCGAAACCCGAGGTGCTGCTCCCCGAGATGGGCAGCAGGTCCAGTGCCCAGTACGTCGACGCCGGGTCCTTGGGCCGGAACAGGCCGGTGACCTGCAGCGAGGCCGGCGTCCCGGCGGGCTGGGTGGTGCCCTTCAGCACCGAGCCCACCGTCAGGTGCAGCTGGCTGGCCACGGCGGCCGGCAGCGCCACCGGCACCGGACCGCCGCGGCGCGGCGGACCTGGCCACGTCCCGGCGGTCAGCGTCGCCTGGGCGCCGATCCCTTCCACCGACGCGGGCTGGATCTGCGTGATGGCCGTCGACGTGTCCGCGAACGGCTGCGGGTTGGACGTGCTCGTGGTCACCGACGAGAGCTGGATCGGGTTCGCCCACAGCGCGCTGTCCAGCTGGAAACCAACCCCCGGCCAGGCCTTGCGCAGCGTGGTACGGATTACCTGCGAGTCGGCGGCGGCCTGGCCGGCGTTGACCGTGCCGCTGAATCCGATCACCCGGCCCTGGGGGCTCGCCAGGCCGTTCAGCGCCCCGGCCGGGTCCACCGCGGCCGCGAAGGTCCACAGCACGGCCGCGAGCCCGGTGGCGAGCAGGACCGTGACCGCCACGCAGGCCAGCAGCAGCCACGAGGACCTGGCCCGGCGGAAGAGGAACGACACCCCCAGCCCACGCACCGGCATCCCCTATCCGGCCGAGGCGGTGCTTGTCACGGACCCGTCCTCCAGCACCATGACCTTGTCGGCCAGGTCGATCAGCGCCTCGTCGTGGGTCGCGACCAGGGCGGTGATCCCCTCCGAACGCACCAGGCTGAGCAGCAGCTCCATGATCTGCCGGCCGGTCTCCAGGTCGAGCTGGCTGGTCGGCTCGTCCGCGATCAGCAGGCCCGGCTGGCCGGCCAGCGCGCGGGCGATGGCCACCCGCTGCTGCTGGCCACCGGAAAGCTCACCCGGGCGGTGCGCGGCGTGGTCGGCCATCCCGGTCAGCGCGAGCATGGCCGCCACCCGCTCCCGCCGCTCGCTGGGCGCCACGACATCGATGCGCAGCGGAATCCCGACGTTCTCCGCCGCGGTCAGCATCGGCACCAGCCCGAAGGACTGGAAGATGAAGGCGACCGTGTCCCGCCGCAGCGCCAGCCGCTGCCGCTCGGTCATCCGGTTCACCTCGCGGCCGTCCACCCAGACCCGGCCGGCCGTCGGGTCGTCCAGGCCGCCGATGATGTTCAGCAGCGTCGTCTTGCCCGAGCCGGATCGCCCCCGCAACGCGACGAGGTGACCGCGGTCCACCGTGAACGAGACCCCGCGCAGGGCATGAACGGCCATCTGCCCGCCGCCGAAGGTCCGGCGGATATCGTCCGCCGCCACCATGACCTGTGGCGGCGGCGCGGCGTCATCCGTGCCGTACGCCAAGTGTGCCTGGCCCGAGCTCATTCCCATCCTTCACAGTTGTGATCGATCACGGTTAACCGGCCAGCAGCGGGACGAGCACCTGCGCGTCCGGGCTTCCCCAGCCGGTCGCCGGGTCCCAACCGGGAACGGCCTTGTAACCGGCCGTGCCGACCGGATACGGCATGGTCATGATGTTGTTACCGGTAGTAATATCGTGGAACGCCTCGTGGTAGCTGGAACTGCGGGCGATGCGGTAGATGGCGGGGTTGACGAAGCCAAGGTCGTGATGGGCGTACTGGTCGGCCAGCGCGATGAGACCCGCCCACAGCGGCACCGCGGCCTCGGTGCCGGCGGCCGGGACGATGAATGGCGTGCCACCGGTGGCAAGGACGACCGGGGCGCCGTCCGCCGGATCGGCATCACCGGCCACGTCGGGCACGCCCCTCATCGTCCCTATCCCCGGAACGCCATCCTGATAGGAGGGACGGGCGTACAGGTGGCTGAAGCCGCCCCCCGACGCCGAGCCGGGCTGAGTGAAGGCGGCCGAGGTGTTCCAGACGGTCTCGCTGACATACGCGCCGCCCGCCGGATTAACGGTCAGCGTGGTGCCGCCGACGGCCAGCACGAACGGGTCGGAGGCCGGAAGGCTGACCTCCTTGACCGAGACCGTCGGGAGCCCGAACTCCTGCATGTCGCTGAACGGGCCGGTGTCGCCGGAGCTGGCGACCACCGTGACGTGGCGAGCGGCCGCTCCCGCCAGAATCGCATTCAACTCGGCCGCCTGAGCCTTGGTGAAGAAGTGTTCCCCGAGATCCCAGCCGATCGAAACAACGTCGGTGCCGGAGACGGCGATCCGCAACCCGGCGAGCATGCCCGCCGTCGCGGCCTTGGCGCTGGTCAGGACGTCGGGCGGCAGCAGGACCACCCGGAGGGTGGCGCCGGGAGCGACCATGTGCAGTTCCTCAAGGTCCCCCACCTCCCCGCCGCCCTGCCCCCCGCCGCCCTGCCCCCCGCTACCCGCCAGCCAGCGCGAGGCTGAGCCGGCGAGTGTGGTCACGACCTGAATCTGCGCGGCCGGGAGCTTGAACAGGCTGTCGAATTTCGCCATATCCTGGCGGATATCGGTGACACCCGGGACCCCCTGCGGGCCGGTAACCCTAACGACGCCGCTGCCGGACGGGCTCGCCAGGGCGTGGCCGGATGGGGCCGGGCGCCCCAGGAGGCCGGATACAGCGATTTCAAGGACCGTCACCGTTTCGCCCCGACCGTCGATGCCTCGCTCCAGCAAGGGCTGGATGCCATACGCGACGCGGAACTGGTCCGGGGTATAGCAGGCCGCAGGGGAGGCAAAGCAGTCGGTAGCCGCGTTCAGCGCCGGGGTGGCCGAGCCGCGCGCCTTTGCCGCGGTCGAGCTGCCCGAGCCCCCTGTGCATCCTGCCACCAAGACCATGCCCAGGGGCAGCACGAGGGTGAGCAGCCGCGCGCGCCGCGAGCGGATCAGCCGCGCCGGCCGGATGTTGTCGCGCATCTGGTCTCCTTCAAGCCGGCCGGCGGGTCCCGGCGGATCAACGCGGGCACGAACGCTTACCGCGGGGAGCCTGAGGGGCAGGCGCGGCGGCGGCACCGGCGAACCCTCGGGTCCGCGGCGTACGGGCTCATCTATCTACGTGTGAGTTGACTGCCGGCGCGCAGTTCAACCGGGACTTATGTACGCACGGCCCACGCCGCCACGATCAGCCTGACTCAGAACGCCGGCCGAGCGCCGCGCGCCCGATCCGGGCCCACGCCTGGCTAGCCTGAGCGCCGCCTGGAGACCGTAGCCGACGGCCACGACCAGGCACCAGGCGACGACGGTGCCCGGTACGAGGGGAACGGTCCCGGTCATGGAGCCCGACGAGAGCGGGATGTCGAGCCAGGACTGATGGGTGTCGCCCCCCACGCCGCTCACCTCGAGCGCGAACAGCAGCGCCGGTACCAGCAGGAAGAAGCCCGCCGTTACCGCCGGGGACAGCGGATCCCGGCCCGGCGCGGCGGGCGCGCCCGATCCGGTCCTGTGCCTGGCTAGCCTGAGCGCCGCCTGAAGACCGTAGCCGACCGCCGCCGCCAGGCATCCGGCGACGATGGCACCCGGTACGAGGGGAACGGTCGCGGTCAAAGTGCCGGACGAGAGCGGGCTGAACCAGTACGACTGGTTGGTGACCGCTCCCACGCCGCTCACGTTGAGCGCGGACAGCAGCGCCGTTACCAGCAGGAAGAAGCTCGCCGTCACCGCCGGGGACAGCGGATCCCGGCCCGAGGTGCCGCGCAGTGCCAGCCTGCGAGCGGCCAGCTGGCGAGTGGCCAGCAGAGCTAGGCCGCCCGCCGCCATGGCCGCGAAGGGTAGCGCCGTCACAGCCGGGCTGGTGATCGGCACCATGCTGAATGAGCACTGGCAGACTCCGTGGCCGTCCTGGACCGCCCGAGCGCCCGCCGGGGGTCCTTGCCGCAAGAACACCGCGGCCAGGCCGCCGGCACCGGCGATCGTCGCCAGCAGCCCGGTGAGCTTCCACGCGGCCATCACCGCGTAGCCGGCCGTGAGGATCCGCCGGCGGTGCGCCCGGATCACGGCCCGGACCGGCCCGAAGCTGGAGATCGCGGCCTCATGGGCCTCTCGTTCGGTCATCCCGATCTCCATCCCCACCGCGGCGGTCTCGCGCAGATGGTCCTCGGCCTCGGCCACGATCAGCTCCGCCTCATCCACCGGGACCCACAGCCCGGCGCGCAGCTCTGCCAGGTACCCGGCGATCAGATCGGTGCCCGCCCCGCTCATGCCGACCACCCGGGCTCGGCCGCTGCCGGACCGGCGGCCTGCGGCCATACGGCCTGGGCCGCCCAGCCGAGCACCGCGTGGACCCCGCCGGCGAACCTGCGCCACTCGGTCTGCTGGGCGGCCAGCGCGGCGGCTCCCTTGTCGGTCAGCCCGTAGACGCGCCGCCGCCGCCCCTCCGCCTGGGCCCAGGTGCTGGCCAGCAGGCCGGCGTCCTCCAGCCGGTGCAGGGCGGGATAGATGGTCCCCTCGGGCAGGTCGAACGTGCCCCCGCTCCGGTCGCGCAGCGCCGAGATGATCGCGTAGCCGTGCGTGGGACCGGACGAGAGCACCGACAGCAACAGCAGGTCCAGGTTGCCCTTGAGCCGTTCACGATCCATGCTAAGAGACACTATGCCTAGTAGTCCGAGGTGTCAATGGCGGCGCCGCTGCCTCGGCCGCCGTCCGCATGGGGGCTCCATCCGGGCTGAGCTAACTCAGCCCGGCAGCCGCCTTGATGCTCGCTACGACCGGATCGCTCTTCCACGGATCAGTGGTGATCACCAGCTTGGTGAACGGAACCTGGTCACCCTTGCCGAGATCCACGACGACCACCGTGCTGTGCTGGCCGTAGATGAAACACAGCTTTTTCCCCCACGACCCGTCCTCCTTCACGTTGAAGATGCCGATCCAAGGCTGCATCTCCGGCGGCTCGTAGGTCCCTTTCCTCAGCCCAGTCCCCATCGCGTTGCGTGCATCCATCTGGTCCCGCAGTTCCCAGTACGAATCCGAGACACGCACCCCGGTCACGTCGGCCAGCGGCACTCGCAACTCCAATCCGTCCAGGAGCTTGCTCGTCGATTTCCGCAGCCCGAACCGGGTAAGGGACCGCTTCTCGCGCGGTTCCACCGTCACCACCAACTCATCCCGGCGAACAGTGAGCTCGGCCATCGCTCCTCCCCGAGCCTTTGACGCGCGGCCCGACAGCGCTGCGGTAAAGCCCGCTTTCCGGGTCCGGCGCTAATCGCGGTCGCGGATTTTGCGCAGGTAGGCGACGATGGGCTCGAAGGCTGAGCGTATCTCCTCGAGCTGGCGGGGCTCCAGGCGGTCGACGAAATGGCGGCGGACGTTCTCGACGTGGTCCGGCGCGACGCGCTCAATTGCGGCCATGCCGTCGGCCGTCAGCACGGCAAATGTGCCCCGCTTGTCGCCCTCGCAGTCGTCACGCCGGATCAGGCCGCGGTTTTCCATCCGGGTGACCTGGTGTGACAGCCGGCTCCGCGACTGGCTGGTCGCGTCGGCCAGCTCGGTCATCCGCAGCCGGTGGTCCGGTGCCTCCGACAGCTCGACGAGTATCTCGTAATCGTGACCGCTCAGCCCGTGCACGTTCAGGTCGCGGTCTAGCTGCCGGATGAGCAGCTGGGCCAGGCCGACGGTCGCCCGCCAGGCCTGCTGTTCGTCGTCAGTCAGCCAGCGCGGTCTTCCGTCAGTGCCGGGCATGCCTCGAATCTACCCTGGCCGGACGGCGCGGGCGAAAGTGCTTCAAATGGCCGGGTGGGACAGCGGTGGTCCGGCGTGTCTCTTGCGGGGTGCCTGTGCCACGGCCCTTCGTCGGCGCAGTACGGGCAATTAAGCTCTTCCGCGCATGCCGATCTCGCCTCATCATCGAGAACAGTCGTACCATAGCTGACGAATGTCGCTATTAGTTCTCAGCTAGTGAGGAGACTGTGGCTGAGGTGACGCCGGGAGCTTCTGCGCTGCCGACTGGCGCGCAGGCCGCCGCGGCATACCTGCGGGAGCTATTGCTGCGGCCGGGCCGGTACCGGCGCAAGTGGGAACAGTACGCCGAGCGCAGCAGAAAAGGGCAGGTCAACCAGCTCGCTGTCGCCGAGGTGCTGGCTCATTACCTATGGGAGCATCCGCGCGCGAAAGGCGACACGGACGTGCTGCCCCGCCAGCTCAAGGACACCGCGTCGCGCGCGCTGCAGGGCAGGCTGCTGAGCAAGGCGACCCTGGTCCTGTTCATGGAGGCGTTCGGGCTCGGCACGTTGGAGCGCAAGCAGCTGCTCAGGCTCTGGGAGGGGACCGCCGGGGCGCGCGTCCTGTCCGGTCCGCGCGCGATCCGCGACGACACGGCGAGCGCCCTGGGCAGCCCCAGGCTCAAGACCCTGTCCATGCACGATCATCACTACCTGGACGCCGAGGGCATGCCGTCACGGCACCGCACGATCCAGGTCATCGAGGCGCTGGTCGACGACGTCGACCGGGTTCCCTACCGCGCCGACACCAACGCGGTGACCATCGAGGTCGGCCAGGGCTGCAACGGGCTCGCGGGCCCGTTCTACCAGCCCGTCGCCGACATGTTCGTGGTGGACATGCTGCTGGCCAATCCGCTGGCCGCGGGGGAGACGGCCACGCTGGAGTACACGACGAGCTTCCATTACCCCGAGCCGCCGCCGCCCGAGTTCCGCCGCATCGTCCAGTACCACGTCGAGAGCCTCGACATCCGCGTCGAGTTTCACCCCCGCAGGCTCCCGCGCGATGTCGTGTGGGCGGTATGGGACGGAATGGACGGCCCGATCGTGGAGCGCGAGCCGGTCTCCCTGGACAGCCAGTTCGCCGTCCATCGTTACCTGCGGCTGGCCGAGAAGACCGTCGTCGGCTTCCATTGGGACTGGTAGTGCCGGGGCTAGCGGCGGCGCGGCAGGACCGGGCGTGGCACGATCGGAGTGTGCGTAAGAACGAGGGAGCCGCGACCACCAGTGCCGAGTTGCGCGCGCACAATCTGGCGCGGCTGCTGCGCGCCGTCCACGACGGCGGTGGCCAGCGCACCCGCGCCGAGCTCACCAGGGAGCTGAGCCTGGCCAGGGGAACCGCCACCGTCCTGGTCAGGGATCTGGCCGAGCGCCAGCTGATCGAGGAGCTGAGCAGCCCGGTCGATGCCACCGTCCAGCGCGCCAGGGGACGCCCGACCGGCATCCCGTCCGCGCATCCGCACGGCCCCGTGGTGCTCGCCGTCGACCTGCGGGACGACTCGTTCATGATCGCCGCCTTCGAGCTGACCGGGCGGTGCACGGTGCTGGACCGCCAGGAGCGGGACGCCGAGTCCGGCACCGGCGTGCTCGCGGACGTCGCGGCCAGGCTGAGGATCCGCAGCCGCCAGTTCGGGGGGCGCGTGGTCGGCACCGGCGTCGCCGTCCCCTCCCCGCTCAGCGGCGGGAAGATGGTGCAGCCGACGCTGGCCGACTGGCGGGATGTCGATGTTGCCCGTGCCCTCGTCCCCGCCAGCGAACCCGGGGTCGCCGGCCCCGACGCGGCCGGCCCGGTCCTCGTCGGCAACGATGCGACGCTGGCCGGGCTCGCCGAGGCCCGCAGGGGCGTGCTGCGCCGGGTCTCGGTCGCCCTGCACCTGCACGTCGCGACCGGCATCGGCGGTGTGCTGCTCACCGGCGGCCTGCCGGTGACCGGAGCGCACGGCTCGTCGGGCGAGTTCGGGCACATGCCGCTGGCCGGCGGCGACGAGCCCTGCCGGTGCGGCTCGTCGGGCTGCTGGGAACTCGACGCCGGCGCCCGCGGGCTGCTCCGCGCGGCGGGCAAGCCCGAACACGGGGACCGGATGGCCCTGGCCGAGGAGGTCGTCTCCGCCGCCGCGACCGATCCGGCCGCCGCCCGCGCCCTGGACCGGGTGGCCCGCGCGCTCGGCCGCGGCATCGGCGCGCTGGTCAACGCCCACGATCCGGAGGCCGTCGGCCTGTCCGGCCTCGCGGCCAGCGTGCATCAGGCCGCCCCCGCCGCGGTCAGGGCCGGCTACCTGTCCGGCCTGATGCGGTTCCGCAGGCCGGACCCGCCCGCCCTGCTGCCCTCGACGCTGGGCCGGCTTGGCGCGCTGACCGGCGCGTCCGAACTCGTCTTCGACGCCTTCCTCACCCCTTACGGGCTGGGCAGCTGGCGCCAGGCCGCGCAGAAAACCGCGTGACTTCCGCGCCGCCAGCTGGTAGGTTCCCGTCCTCGTGGCCGCGTCACAAGCAAAAAAAGAAGAATTTACCGAACGAGCCGTGGTTGATCCCGTCCTTGAAGCCGAACGTGCCGAGTTGCGGCGCGACCGGGAGTTCCTCCGCCTGATGCGCGAGGACGTTCTATCCCTCAAGGCGATGGGCGGAGACCCGGTCTCCGAGGAGTACCTCAAGGCCGACCTGTACCACCGCGCCGAGGCCCTCAAGGACATCCCCGACGCCCCGCTGTTCTTCGGCCGGCTCGACTATGACGGCGACCAGGACGGCGACGACGGCGTCGCCGGGCACAGCTTTCACATCGGCCGCAGGCACGTGCACGCCCCGGACGGCGCGCCCGCGGTCATCGACTGGCGGGCGCCGGTGTCCAGGCCGTTCTACCGGGCCAGCGGCGCGGATCCGATGAACCTGGCGTTGCGCCGGCGGTTCGGCTTCTCCGGCGGCGAGCTGACCGCGTACGAGGACGAGCTCTTCGGTTCCGGTCCGCCGGCCGGCCCGGTGCCGGACAAGCCGAGCCGGATTCTCATCGACGAGATTGAGCGCCCGCGGTCGGGGCCGATGCGGGACATCGTCGCCACCATCCAGCCTGACCAGGACGACATCGTGCGGGCCGGCGCCGACCAGACGGTATGCGTCCAGGGCGCGCCGGGTACCGGGAAGACCGCCGTCGGGCTGCACCGGGTCGCGTACCTGCTGTACGCGTACCGGGAGCAGGTGCGCCGGCGCGGGGTGGTCATGGTCGGGCCGAACCGGGCCTTCCTTTCCTATATCCGCAACGTGCTGCCCGCGCTCGGCGAGCTCGACGTCACCCAGACGACCGTCGGCGAGCTGGTGGCGGGGCCCGTATCGGTCCGCGGCTCCGATTCCGAGCCCGCCGCGGTCGTCAAGGGCGATGCGCGGATGGCGGAGGTGCTGCGCCGGGCGCTGTGGTCCTCGGTGCGGCCGCCGTCGGCGGCGCTGGTGCTGCCCCGCGGGTCGCGCCGGTGGCGGGTACCCGGATACCAGCTCGCGGAACTCGCCGCCGAACTCGCCCAGCGCGGCGTGCGCTACGGCGCGGCGCGCGAACTGCTCGAGCACAGGATCGCGCACGTGATCCTGACCCAGATGGAGGCCGCGGGGGAGGCCTGCGACGACCGGACGCACGAGTCGGTGCGCCGGTCCCGGCCGGTGCGCGCCGTGGTAGAGGCGATGTGGCCGAAGGTGGACCCGGTGCGGCTGGTGTTCGGGCTGCTGTCGTCGCAGTCCGTGCTCGCCGCGGCGGCGCAGGACGTGCTCACCGACTCCGAACAGGCCCTGATTGCATGGACGCCGGCCCCGCGAGGGCCCGGATCCGCCCGGTGGTCCGCGGCGGACCTGGTGCTCATCGACGAGGCGCGTGACCTGATCAACCGGACGCCGAGCCTGGCCCACGTGGTCGTCGACGAGGCGCAGGACCTGTCGCCGATGGAGTGCCGCGCGCTCGGCCGCCGGTGCTCCACCGGCTCGGCGACCGTGCTCGGGGATCTCGCCCAGGGCACCACGCCGTGGGCGGCGGAATCGTGGGGGGCGCTACTGTCCCACCTGGGCAAGCCGGATACCGACGTGCGCGAGCTGTCCATCGGCTACCGCGTGCCGAGGCAGATCCTCGACTACGCGTCGTCGCTGCTCGATGCCATCGCCCCCGGGCTGCGGCCCGCCTCCTCGCTGCGCGCGGACCCCGGGGCGCTGGACGTCGTCCGCGTGCCTGCCTCCTCGATCGGCGCGACCATGGCGGCGGCCTGCGCCCAGGCCCTGGCCGGGGCGGGATCGGTCGCCGTCATCGCCGCCGATCCGCAGGTTCCCGAGCTGGCCCGCGTGCTTGACGGTGCCGGGCTGCGGCACGGCGCGCCCGGCGAAGACGCCCGCCTGACGCTGGTGCCCGTCACGGTGGCCAAGGGGCTTGAGTTCGATCACGTCATCGTGGTCGAGCCCGCCCGGATCGCGCGCGCCGAGGCCAGGGGCCTGCAGCGGCTCTACGTCGCGCTCACCCGCGCCGTCTCCCGGCTCACCGTCCTGCACTCCGAACCCTTGCCTTCTCCTCTCCCGTCCTGAACCTGCACTCCGAACCCCTGCCTTCTCTCCTCCCGTCCTCTCTCCTCCCGTCCTGAACCTGCACTCCGAACCCCTGCCTTCTCTCCTCCCGTCCTGAACCTGGCCTCCTGGCCGCGGCCCCTTTTCTTTGCCACGGCGGACACCCGGTGCAGACCTTTGACACTTTTATGTGTTTATTCGTGAACCAATGTCCGGCCTGATGCGTCACCATGAGTAGGGTTAAGCGTTAAACGGGGGATTATCTCCGGCTGATCTGCCTGAGCTGCGAATTTCCCGATGTGCGTTGCGCCGAGGCCGCCGCGGTTGCATCCTGGATGAGGCGGCAACGTTCAGTCCCTGACCGATTCCTGATGGTTACTGTGGTGATAACGGTGGAAGCGAAGACCCGCGAGCCGGACCAGATGCAGGCTGTTTATCTGGAGAAGCTAGCCGACGAGCTGACCCATCGCGGGCTTGAGGCGTGGCTGATGGCGCCGCCGGGGCGCGTTCCCAGCCTGTATGTGGTCAACCCGGCTGCCAGGGCGCTCGAGGAGAGCGTGTACGCGGGCTGCGGGAAAGACGGCATCTGGTGGTTCTGGTGGTCGTGGGCGGAACGGATCGCCGTTGCCGATGACATTGACCTCGCCGCCGCCACGATCGTGCGGGTGCTTGCCTCCCTTCGCCACAACGACTGACTAGGGCCGTATCAGCCGGCGTCCGCGTCCTTGAGGCGGGAGATAGTGAGCCGTTCCCCGTCGGCATGCCGCAGGCAGCGCGGGATGGGGTCGGCGGGATCCGCTGCGACCCTCCCGTCCCGCCACCCCTCTCCTTCCTGCCCAGATCCGAACATTTTTTCATCATCGTGGATCGTTACCCCCCGCGAATGGGGCGGTAAGTATCCACGATCCTGCCGGTGCCGGGCGGCGGGGCCAGATGGAATGGGACGGGTGCGACGGACGCGATCAGCGGGGCGAACGTTACCAGCCACACGGCACTAGGTCGGGCCGACCAGGGCACTGACTAAGGGGCACTCGCCAAGCCGGGGAAGGGCTGGGTGCTCCCGCGCCAGTAGGCGGCGCGCCGGGCCGGTGCCTGCATGGCCAGCGCGCCGAAGGCACGCAGCCGCTGGTCGTCAAGCGCGACCACGCCGAGGTAGGCACGGGTCACGCCGTCCTCAAGGTAGGCCGCAAGCGCCCTCGCCGTCCGCGAGTTGTGCACCGCGAAGGGGAGTGCGTAGAAGGCGTCCGCGGCGGCCGGTACCGCACCGAGCCGCGTGATCATCAAGGTCAGCGTGTCACGCGCCTCGTTGTGGTCGGTCCAGTCCTGGATGGCGGCGGCCTGCTTGGTCCCGGCCAGGTACGCCCCGGCCACCCCGTAGCCGTAGATGGCCGCGTTCTCCGCCGCGAGCGCGGCCTGCAGCGCGGAGGTGGCTGTCATGGCGGCTAACCCAGGGCGGCGAGCGCCGCGACGTGGGTGGCATCGCAGGCGGCGATGCTCGCGAACAACTGGGCGAGGGCCGGCTCGACGGTGGCGAGCCGGCGCAAGCCCGCGGCGGCCGAGGCACGCTCTGCCGCGCGCAGCCGTGCGCCCATGCCGCTGCCGCCGCCCCTGGCGCTCGCCGTGGCGCCGGGAGTGGCCGCGGCGCCGGGTGACGCAGTGGCGCCGGGTGACGCAGTGGCGCCGGGTGACGCAGTGGCACCGGGTGACGCGGTCGCCGGGCCCGGGGGCAGCACCAGGGCGGCCCTGAGCCTGGCGAGATGCTGCCTG
>Ga0335074_10011251_pt1 | contig 12503 bp, 10 predicted proteins | sample Lox_Sample_23_FD_206715 | JGI IMG/M metagenome (GOLD analysis project Ga0335074, IMG submission 206715) | Soil microbial communities from Loxahatchee National Wildlife Refuge, Florida, United States - Lox_Sample_2.3 | ecosystem: Environmental > Terrestrial > Soil > Wetlands | place: USA...
GCTGCCCGGCCGGGTGCTGCGGCGGCGCGCCGACGCGCCCGGCGGCCGCCGGGCCGGTGCCGGGCAGTGCGGTGCCGGTTAGTGCGGTGCCCGACACTGCGGAACCCGACAGGGCCGTGGCGGACCAGTGAGCCGACCTGCCAGGCCCGACCCGGCCGAGCTCCTCGCGCTCGCCAGTGCAGTCGCTCGGGAAGCCGCCGACCTGCTCATCACCCAGCATGGCCGGGTGTCGGTCGTGGACACGAAGTCCAGCCCGACGGACGTGGTCACCGAGATGGACCGGGCCTCGGAGATGCTCATCCGAGACCGGCTCCTCGCCGCGAGGCCCGGCGATGCCGTCCTGGGAGAGGAAGGCGGCCAGACTGGCGACGGCCCGGTCCGCTGGGTCGTGGACCCGCTCGACGGCACCGTCAACTACCTGTACGGACTGCCGAACTGGGCCGTCAGCATCGCCGCCGAGGCCGACGGCGAGATCGTCGCCGGGGCGGTGTGCGCACCGGTATTGCGCTCGACCTTCACGGCGACGCTCGGCGGGGGTGCGTTTCTGGAGTCAGCCTGGCAGCACGGTCGGCAGAAGCTCGCCTGCACAAGCGGCGTGCCGCTCGAGCGAGCCCTGGTCGCGACCGGATTCGGCTACCCGCGGGCGCAGCGGGCGGCGCAGGGCGCGGCGGTCGCGGCGGTGCTGCCTCGGGTGCGCGATATCCGGCGGGCTGGCGCTGCCGCAGTCGACTTGTGCTCCGTCGCGGCCGGGCAGGTGGACGCCTACTACGAGCAGGGAACGCACTACTGGGACATCGCCGCCGGAGGCCTGATCGCGCGTGAGGCCGGGGCTGTCACCGGCGGCCTGCACGGAGCCCCGGCGGGCGAGGCCATGACCCTCGCCGCCAGCCCCGGTCTGTTCGCGGAGCTGCACGGCTTGCTCGCGAGCCTGCGGGCGGAGGAGCTTCCGGCTGGCTAGCGGCACTTCCCGGCCGGCTCAGCGGTGCTGCAGCCGCCCCGCCGCAGTCGGGCCGTCGCTGTGGAAACTGAACCACACGGACCCGGCGCTGGTCAGCTTGATGGTCACCCGCCCGTTCTCGCAGTCGGACTGGCCGTGGACGATGCCCTGACTGAGACTCAGCTCCGACGCCGTGGCGGCAGTGAGCGTCAGCGTCCCCGAGCAGCTGAAATTCGTGCCGGAGTAGCTCACGGTCCCTGACGTGGCGCCCGTGGCGAGGGTGACCGTCACGTCGTAGGTGTCGGTGGGCGGCTGGCGGACCAGGCCGGCCCACGAGCCGGCGAAGGCAGCCGGGGTGCGCGCCGATGAGCCGGGCGACGGGGTCGCTGAGGGCGTGGGACGCTTCTCATCGCGCGAGCTCGCAGACAGCCGGTCGCTGCCGGGATTGCTGCCGCCGCTCGTCACGGCGTGCACGATGCCCGCGGCGGCCACGAGCACGACGACGATCGCAGCGATGAGCAATGCCCTGCGCCGACCCGGGCTGAAGCGCGTGCGCTGATGCAGGCCAGCCTGCCGGGCGGAGGCGCGCGCCTGCGGACCGGGCGCGGCCGCGGCCGGCTCGCGCGTGCGACCGGATTGGGCGCGCGGATCCTGCCGCACGGCGTGCCGCGACCCCGCGGCGAGCAGGCCTGCCCGCAGATCGGTGTCGCCGAGCAAGCTCCGGACCACGGCGCGTGCGGCGGGCCGGTTCTCCGGATCGGGCTCCAGGCACTCCGCGACCGGGCCGCGCAGGCGCGCGGGAAGCACGTCCAGATCCTGCGGAGTCTCGGCCGGGTGGCCGCTGGCAGCGAAGGCGACTGTCTGCGCCCAGGCCAACATGTCGGCGGCGGGCGTCGCAGTGCCATAAGGCGGCGTGATGCCGAACTCGACGACGCGCGGCGCGCCGTCGGCGCCCATGATCACGTACTCCGGCCCGAAACTGCCGTGCACGAGACCGGCCTGATGCACCGATGCCAGGCCGGTCGCCATTCCTACGGCCACCGCCTCGAGGTCGTGGCCGTGCAGGACACCGCGGGTCTGGACCAGCTCGAGCAGGGAGGGGCCCGCGACGTAGTCGCTGACCAGGTACGGCCCGGCGGGGTCGACGCCTGCGTCGAGCACGCGCGCGGTGCAGAAGGGCGGCACCCGCCGCGCTACGGCGGCCTCGGCGGCGAACCGGTCTCGCGCCGCCGCGTCGTGCGCCCAGTCACCCTGCAGCATGCTGATGGCTACTTCGGTGCCGTCGGGGGCGAAACCGATGAAGATCGGGTCGTCGGTGGGAATCCCCTGCAGCCGCCCGCCAAGGCGATACCGTCCGACCCAGCTCGGGTCTCCTGGACGCAGCGATACGTGCTGAGGCATGGTCCGGGACTCCGCGATGACGTGCACTGTCGCACCGTGTGGTGCGGTTCGTACCATACGCACCCTCTGCCGGTAGCCGAGCCTGAACCTGGAAGTTACTCCTGAGTAGAAAGTGGTGAACGTGATCTGTGCCACGTGTGCGCCGAAAATTGCCCCGTTTCATCATGAATTCCGAGGCCCGCCGGGCGACACGCGTCAGCGAAGTAAGCCGGATAGGTGTAGGGCTGCCGTGGACGTGGCAGAATTCCCCGCCGGAATCGGGCACAACCGAGCCGTCCTGAGCGTTACAAGCGCGCGACGAGGTACGTAAAGATGGAGGGGTAAGGGCCGAGATGGCTACCGACTACGACAGCCCGAGGAAGACAGAAGACGACGTTACCGAGGACAGCCTGCAGGAACTGCAGGCGCGACGGATGGACAAGTCCTCGACAGCGATCGACATCGATCCTGATGACATCGCTGAGTCGCTTGAGCTACCTGGTGCTGATCTTTCAAATGAGGAGCTCTCATTCCGGGTGATTCCGCGTCAGGCGGATGAGTTCACCTGCTCGAGTTGCTTCCTTGTCCATCACCGCAGCCAGCTTGCCGAGACACGAGGCGGCCAGCTCGTCTGCCGGGAATGCGCCGCCTGATCGGCTTTGCCAGCGTTTGAGGCATGGAGGCTGACGAAGGCAGATCGACGGGGTATCGGGGAGGAGCGCCGCCGGCGCGCGGGGAATTGCGCCGACGGCGCCTGGAGGCCTGAGCAACAGGTGCTGATGCGCGCGCCAGCGCGCCGAGAGTTCTAGTGAGCCAGGCGGTCTAGCGGGCAGCGCCCAGGGCGGCGATGCACTCGGCGTCGCCGCAGGTCTGGCCCGAGCCGCGGCACACCTTGCCGCACGAGCAGCGGGCAGCGCGACTCTCCAGCCAGGCGACGTGGTCTCCGAGGACCACGGTGCCGTCCGGCATCTCGACGCTGTAGACCCGCTTCAGCACGCCGCCCCGGAGGGCCACGTACTCACGCGGGATCAGCTCCATCCGTCCAGTGTCGCCCGGGAACCGCGTGGTCAGCCAGTGGTGGCCACTCCCAGCGTCTCCCGCAAGAAATCTAGCTCGAAGTTCAGCAGCTGGCTGAACGAGTTCTCGTCTGGCATATGGGTCGCGCCGGACAGCGGCAGAACCCGGTGGGGCCGCCCGGCAGTCAGCAGAGCCGACGACATCCGCAGCGTATGGGCGACTACCACGTTGTCGTCGGCCAACCCGTGGATGAGCAGGAGCGGACGGGTGAGCCCGGCGGCGTAGGCCATGGTGGAGGAGCGGGCATAGCCCTCGGGATTGTCCTGCGGCAGTCCGAGGAACCGCTCGCGCCAGTGGGTGTCGTACAGGCGCTGGTCGTGCGGTGCCGCGCCGGAGACAGCCGCGTGGAACACCTCCGGCCGCCGGAGAACGGCCATTGCGGCCAGCGCGCCGCCGAAAGACCAGCCGTGAATCCCGACCCGGTTCAGGTCGAGGTCGGGGTACCGGCCTCCCAGCCATTGCAGGGCGTCCGCCTGGTCCTCGACGGCGGCCGACAGCGCGTCGCCGAAGACCGTCTTGTCCCAGGCGGGACCGCGGCCCGGTGTGCCGCGCCCGTCGGTCACGACGACGGCGAAGCCGTGCTCGGCGAACCACTGATCCTCGCAGAACGCGCCGTCCCGCAGCCGCAGGACTCGCTGGGCAGCCGGCCCGCCATACGGACTCATGAGCACCGGGAGCCTCGTTCCTTCCTGGTACCAGGTCGGCAGCAGGAGGGCCGTGCGCAGCTCGCGAGAGCCGGCCCGCAGCCAGGTGATTCTCGGGCTCACCAGCGGCTGCGCGTCAAGCGAGACGACCGGCACAGCGGGCCGCCCCGGCCGGGTCGCGGCCGCCGCGACGCCGGCTTCGGTACGCGAGAGCACGACGATGGTGCCGCCCTCGGCCGCTCCGGAGTGCACGCCGGGCGCGTCAGTGAGCCGCGTGAGCTCGCCGCTTGCCGCGTCGAGCCGCCACAGGTGCTGCTCCGTTGGCTCCTGCGTGCCGGCGAAGTAGACGGACTCACCGTCGGCGCCGAATACTTCGCGAACGTGTAGTCCGTCGGGCGTCTGCGGCGCGCCGGCGACGACGAGGCGCCGTGAGCCCGTCAGATCAGAAACGCGGACCAGGCGGCCGGCAGCCGTCCGCAGCGGCGCGCCGTCGGTGAGCTCGACCCAGGCGAGGTCGCGCTCGGTGTGCAGGAGGCCGGTATCGCCGGTGGCATCGTCGACCGCGCGGATTTCCACGGTTCGCTGATCACGGCTCTGCACCGAGATCAGCGGGCCGCGGGAGTCCCAGCAGGCGGTCGCCAGGTACTCGAACGCCTCCCGGTCCCACCGGACCTCGGTCCGGGTGCGGTCGAGCCGGAGCAAGTGCAGCGAGACGTCGGCGTTAGGCGTGCCGGCCGCCGGGTAGCGGACGGGCCGGGGCGCGGCCTCGGGGTTCGCCGGGTCCGCGATCCACCAGCGCTGCACGGGGGAGTTGTCCACCCGGGCCGCCAGCAGGGCGTGCCCGTCGGGAGCCCACCAGTACCCGCGGTAGCGATGCATCGACTCGGCGGCCACGTGCTCGGGAAGGCCGTAGGTCACCTCGTCGTGCTCGGGCGCGGCCAGGAGCGTACTCGTCCCGGCCGCGAGGTCGGCGACATGCAGCGCGCCGTCGCTGACGTAGGCGATCCGCTCGCCCGACGGGTCCAGGCGCGGCTCGACGACCGGTCCGGGCGCTGGGACCAGCTGCGGACGGCCGTCGGCGACGTCGGCAACCCAGAGCTGGCCGTCGAGCGCGAACGCGACGCGATGGCCGCCGCGATCGGCGGAGTAGGCGACGATGCCCCGGGCCTGCTCGCGCATCCGCTCTCGCCGGATGCGCTCGGCCTCGGGAAGCTCGCCGTCGTCGCCGTGCCAGTGAGCGGCGGGGTCGATCACGAGTCGCTCGGGCCCTCCGGTGCCGAGGTCGAGCTCCCACAGGCAGGTGACCGGATCCTCGCCGCCGCGGGTGCGAAGGAACAGCACCCGCTCGCCGTCAGCGGAGATGGTCACCTCGCGCGGTACGCCGAGCGTGAACCGCTGCGTCCGGACAAGCTGGCGCGCGAAGTCGGCTAGCTCCATTCCGCGGATTCTGTCGCAGCTGCCCGCGCGCGAGCTACCGGATTACCTTCGGCAGGGCTGCGGTCGGCCGCGCGGCGCGCCCGGGCCAGCCTCAGGACTGCGGCCAGCTGGCGCGCTCGTCGCCGCGCGGGTCCGGCACGAGCTCGGCATGCCCGTCCGCGGTGGCCCAGAAGGTCATGACCGGGTAGCTGTGGTCGAACGGCTGCCAGCCCGGATCGCCCGTGGCCGCGAAACGGACCCAGACGGCGTGCATGTCCGCCGCAAGGGCAGCGGGCGGCTCGCTGCCGATGGCGCTCTCGGCGTCTGCGGCCGTCAGGTTGTCGAAGACGAACGGAATCTCCATCGCGTGGCCGGCGCCGATCGACTGGACAGGACTCTGCCAGGCGAACTCGTACAGGTACGTCGGCGCCGGACCGCCGGCGGCCGCCCGGGCGCGGGCGGCCGCGAGCATCGGGTTGCGGAAGAACACGTCGGTCATCAGCGCGCACAGCACGTCGCCGGCTGCGGCAGCGGGCCGGTTCGCCTGGTAGAGCGCCGCAATGTCCGCCGGTATCCCGAGGGCGCCCAGGAAGCCAGGCAGCGACTCGTCGGTGACGAACGCCGCGGCCCCGCTTGGCACGAGGAAGAGCCGGAACTCCTCGGCATTCGTCCCTGTCAGGAGTGCTACGTCAGCTCCGACACCGGCCGCGAGCGCCGCCAGCGGGTGGACCGGGAGCACGTCGCCGTCGATGACCGGCAGGAAGGCCATCGAGGTGGGGACGATAGTGGCGCCGAAGCGAGCCGGGTCAGGCGCCGCTGCCATCGCGTCGCGGACGGCGGCCTGCGCCGTCATGAGCTTGTCCAGGTCGAGGCCGGCCAGGCTGGCGGCGGTCGCCTCGAAGCCGAGGACCTTCCCGAGCTCTCCGGTCACCAGCGTGGCGTCGGCGGGATCAGCGCCGAACTGCGCGGAGCCACTCTGCGCGATCACCCGGCGGAACAGGCCTTGCGCTCGCGGCATGCCGAGCAGGGTCGACACGCTCATCGCGCCGGCCGACTCGCCGAAGATCGTGACCTGAGACGGGTCGCCGCCGAACGCCGCGATGTTGTCGTGCACCCACTCCAGCGCGGCGACCTGGTCGAGCAGGCCGCGGTTGGCCGGCGCGGCCGCGTCCGGCAGGTAGGCGAAGCCGTCGACGCCGAGCCGGTAGTTGATGCTGACGAAGACGACCCCGTCGCGGGCGAATGCCTCGCCGTCGTACATCGGTATGGCGGAGTTCCCGTTGGAAAACGCGCCGCCGTGGATCCAGACCATGACCGGCGCGCTGCCGGCCATGGCGCGGGTCCACACATTCAGGCTCAGCCAGTCGTCGCCGCCGATGTCGGGCTCGGGCAGGATCGTGTCGAACGGCGGCTGGTAGGCAGGCTTCGGCGGTGTGGCGCCGAACGCGGTGCACTCGCGGACACCGTCCCAGGCAGCCGGGGGCTGCGGGGCCGCGAAGCGCAGCAGTCCGGTCGGGCTTGCGGCGTAGGGGATGCCGAGGAACCGGGTGATGCCTCCGGCGAGCCGCGAGCCGCTGACAGTGCCATACCGGGTGCTAGCTGTCGTCATGGCCGCACTGTGTCATACCGGGCGGCGTCCGGGCCAGACCTGCGGGCAGCGCACGGTGCGCAGCAGCCGATGGCACCGTGCGCAGCACCGGGCCCGCGGGGGTAAAGTCACGCCCGTGACTGAGCAGAATGACGCCGCAGCAGGTCCGGCGCAGACGGACGACAACGACTGGCGAGTGACCGTCCGGCTGCACGACAGCGGCCAGGTGGGCACTGCCGCTCGCCACCTGAGCACGCACCAGGTCGAGGGCGAGGTTCATCAGCGCCTGGGCGGGCGCGTGGTCGTCGGTGCCGATGGCGGCGACGAGCTGTTCCTGTACACCCACTCCGGGGACGCCGCAGCTGCTGCCCAGCACTCGGTTGCCGATCTGCTGGCCGAGCACGGGCTGAAGGCCGACTTCTCGGTCGAGCGCTGGCATCCGGTGGCTGAGGAGTGGGAGGCCGCCGACCTTGCGCTGCCGCACACCGCGGCCGAAGTCCAGGCCGAGCGCCGGGAGCTCGATGCCGAGGAGACGCGGGAGTCGCTGTCGGCAGGCGTGGCGCTGTTCGAGATCCGGGTGCAGCTGCCCTCACATCGCGACTCGGTCGCACTCGCCGCGCGGCTGGCCGCCGAGGGCTACTCGGTCGTGCGCCGCTGGCGCTTCCTAGTGGTCGGCGCGAACAACGCTGACCAGGCCGAGGAGTTCGCCGGCCGCATCCGGCCGGAGGTCCCGGCCGGCGCCGTCGTCAGCATCGAGGAGACGGGCCCCAGCCGGCCGTACACCGTGTTCGAGCTGGCCGCGGACTCCGGGCTCTAGGCATACAGCGTCCATGGACGAGAACCGTGAGCCGATCGAGGTCGTGCTCCGGCAGACCGACTCCAAGATCGACTGCAGAGTCACCTGGCAGGACGAAGAGACCAGTGGCTACGACCTCCGCTCGCTGTCGATGCGCCGCGCCAAGCGGGAGATCAAAGCGTGGCTGGGCCGTGACGGCTACCGGCCCGTCGACCGGTGGCGCGCCGGAGACGGCCGTATCGTGCGTCACTTCAGGCGCCCACCCGCGAACGACCGGCTGTTGCCGACCGTAAGGTAGTCGCCGAACTGCCGTCGCGTAAGCCGCGGCCCCTACCGGCGGCGGCGCAGCTGGTGCAGCATCCAGCCGCGGTCGTCCGGATCCAGCGCACGAGTGTGCTCGGTGAAGATTTCCGCCGCCCGCCGGTAGGACATGCGACTGCGGCCGGACAGCGGGCAGAGGTCACCGGAGGCCGTGCCGGCCGGCGCGCGGCGGTCGGTGAGGAACACCGGCCCGGTCCGCCGCCCCGCGAGCAGCCAGCCGAGCAGTTCGCCTGTCCGGGCGCCCCACTCCGCGAGCTGACCGTTCTGCAGCCGGGCGCGGCGGCCGGTCAGGTCAATGGCTCCGGCGTCGAGCCCGAGCGCCGCGTCAGCGGTCTGCTGCGCGTCGACCAGCAGGTGCCAGAACGCCTGCTCGCGGAGGCCGGCCGGGGCACCGAAGAGGGCAGCCAGCTGATCATCGGTCAGCGGCCGCGCCGCGACCGGCCGTGCGGCGAACTGCTCAAGGCCGGCCGTCGGATCACTCGCAATCCACTCGCGGCGCTGCCACCAGCTGATGGCGCTGCGCAGTGCGGACAGTTCCCGGTTGACTGTGCGTAGCTGCGCGCTCTGACGGCGCCAGGCAAGCGCGTCGGCAATCCTGCGCCCGGCATCGGAATCGTCGAGCAGGGCCAGCGGCACGATGGGCGGGCTTGCCTTGCGGCGGCTGACACCTGCAGGCGGCGTCCTGCCGACCAGGGGCCAGGCCCAGCCCGCGAGCGAAATCCGGTACACGCGCCGGGAGGCAACGCCCAGCTCGGCCTCGGTCAGATAGCGGTCGACCGCGACGGCGTACTCGACCGGTGCCGGCGGCCCGACCGGTACGGGGCTGACGGTCAGCGTATTCATCGTGCCTCCCGGAATGCGCTCGCAGTAAATATCAGCTCCCAGATCAGTTTCATCGTAGCGCATAGTCGGAGAATGCAGGCCGGCCGAATTTACTGCGACACCCGTGGCGCTGGCCTTGTGTTTAATGCCCCATCTCGATAAGTGTAATTGTCGCCAGGCCCGGAATTCTGACATTGTTTCAGCTATGCGGACGCGAATTAATTCGGTACCTGGAAGTCGCAGTAAATTGAATTCGCCGGCCGCGCCCGGGGAAGCCGCCGAGGCACGCGCGGACGACGTGACCAGGCACCGCCTGAGCAGGCGGCTCGGTCCGTTCGCCGGCCGGAACTTCCGCGTCTTTTACGCGGGCTACGCCACCTCACTGCTCGGCTCGGCCATGTCCGCGATCGCCCTGACCTTCGCGGTGCTCGACAGCGGGGGAGGTGCGGCCGACCTTGGCTTCGTGTTCGCCGCAAATGTCGTTCCGCAGGTCCTGGTCATGCTCGGCGGGGGAGTGCTCGCTGACCGCGTCGGGCGGCGCCCGGTCATGCTGGTCACCGACTCGCTCCGGCTTCTCGTCCAGGGCACGCTTGCAGCAGCCCTGTTCGCTGGCCGGCCGCCGATCTGGCTGTTCGTCGTGCTGGCCGCGCTGCTGGGGGCAGGCGAGGGCGTCTTCAATCCTGCGCTCGGCGGCCTGCGGGCGGACATCGCGCCGCGTGACGAGCTGCCGGACGCCAATGCGCTGCTCAGCGTCGCGCAGTCCGGCTCCATGATCGCCGGGCCGGCGCTGGCCGGCATCCTCATCGCACTGACGAGCCCGGCCGTGGTGATCGCCGTGGACGCCGCGACGTTCGGGGTGAGCGTGCTGAGCCTGGCCCTGCTGCATGTCCCGGCCAGCGCTGGCGCATGCCAGTCGCCCTGGCGCGACCTGGCGGACGGATGGCAGCAGTTCCGGGCGCACACCTGGCTGTGGCTGACCACCGTGCAGTTCGCGCTGTTCAATCTGCTCACCTGGGCGCCGTACCTGCTCCTCGGCCCGATCCTGGCCCGGCAGTACCTCGGCGGGGCCGGCGCCTGGGGCGTCATTTCCGCGGCCTACGCACTCGGCTCGGTGGCCACTGGTCTCGCGATCATCGGCCGCCGGCCGCGCCGGATACTTACCGTTGCCGTGCTCGGCACGTTCGGATATGCGGTGCCGTGCCTGATGCTCGCCGTGCGCGCACCGGTCTACGCGGTGGCGGCCGGAGCCCTCGCCGCGGGAGCCGGAAGCGCACTCTTTGACACGTACTGGACCACGGCACTGCAGCAGCGGGTACCCGCCAGCATGCTGGGCCGGACGACAGCCTTCTCGATGACCGGCGCATACGCACTCGGCTCGATGGGTTACGCGGTCATCGGCTCGATCGCCAGCGTCATCGGCCCGGTGCGAATACTCGCGTTCGCGGCCGGCTACGCGACGCTGAGCAGCGCCGCCGTTCTCGCGACACCGGCCATCAGGTCGGTTCGCTGGCAGGATCAGTCGGCCGATCCCGCGTCCTCGGCGCCGGCGCGGTAACCGTCCCGTCGGGATGCCGGACAACCGCGCGGACTGCGGGCAGCACGGCCGGGACCGCGTTCGCGAGTACGGCAACGACGGACGCCCCGACGAGGACCTTGTCCGCGCCGAACGCCGACTCGAGCGGCCCGGCGATGGCGTAGCCGATCGGCATGGCGATGAAGGCCAGCATGTAGTCGTAGCTACGGAACCGTGACAGGACCTCGTTCGGGATGACCTGCTGAATTGCGGTGTCCCAGTTGGTGTTCAGCACGAGGACGCCGCACATTCCGATGACACCGGACACGACGACGAGGTACAGCGGAAGCCGGGCCGCCAGCGCCAGCATCGGCAGCGCGGTCAGGATCACTGTGGCCATTCCGAACGCGATCGGCCGACGTGCCCGGTACCACATCGCGATGAAGCCGCCGATCAGGGTGCCCACCGTCATTCCGCTGGACACGAATCCCCAGCCCGAGGCACCGCCCAGCCGGTGCAGGGCTAGCACCGGTCCCAGCACCAGGAAGATGGCGAAGGTCATGTTCGAGAAAGCGTTCCCGATCAGCGTGGACCAGGCCCAGCTGCGCGAGACCACCTCGCGCCAGCCTGCGGCCAGCTCGGTGAAGAACCGCTGCCGCTCCGCGTGCACTCGCCCGAGCGCCGGCATCAGCAGAAGGAATGCGGCGCTGCCCGCGAACGAAACGGCGTCGACGGCGAACGCCCAGCCCGGCCCGGCGGCAGCGACCAGCAGGCCGGATAGCGCCGGGCCAATGACGCTCGATCCGCTGGTGCTCACCGACAGCAGTGAATTGGCCTTCTGCAGCCGGTCTGGCGCCACGATCTCCGCTACCAGGCCTGTGGACGCCGGACCCTCGAACGCGGTGCCGATCGCGATGAGCGCACTGGCGATCGCCAGCTCCCAGATGCGGGCGTGCCGCGTCAGCAGCAGCGCGGCCACGGCCGCCTCGGTCAGCAGTCGCAGGAGGTCGGCCGCGAGCATCAGGTTGCGGCGGGAGAGCCGGTCCGCCCAGACTCCGGCAACCTGATACGACAGCAGCCCGGCAATCGTGCCGACGAGCAGCACGAGACCCAGGGACGTGGCGTTGCCGCCGATTCCCAGCACGGCGAACGCGAGCGCCACCGGCACGAACGCCGAACCCACGGCGGAGGTCGTGGCAGCAAGCCAGACCAGCCGGAAGGGCCGGTCGGCAAGGGGGCCGAGCAGATCGGGACGTCGCACCCGCGCAGCCTAGTCTGCAATCCGCAGGTGAGCGCCAGCCGTTTTGGCCTGAATCCGTGCCCGTGCGTAGCACAGCGAGGTGCTGGGGCGCGGCTGATCTGGCCCGCGTGGTAAGGGTTGTCTGAAGCTCTGACGCACGTGAAAGGCGGATGTGCATGGCTCAGCAGGCTGAGGTTGTGTTTGCTGGCGGGGCGATTTACACGGCAGATGCGAGCCGCCGCCGGATGACGGCCGCCACTGCGCCTGACGGCCGTCCGGCCAGTTCCGTCGCGGTCGTCAGCGGCCGCATCACAGCGGTTGGTGCCGCAGCTGACCCGCACATCCAGGAGCTCATCGGCCCGGCCACGGAGATCGTCGACCTGCGCGGCCGCGCGCTGCTCCCCGGTTTCCAGGACGCCCACGTGCACCCGGCCTTCGCGGGCGTGACGATGATCGGCTGCAACCTCATCGGCGCAATGAGCCTGGACGAGGCCCTGGAGCGCATCGCCGCCTACGGCCAGGCACACCCGGAGCGCGAGTGGATCGCCGGCTCCGGCTGGCGAATGGAGTGGTTCCCCGGTGGCACACCGGACCGGCACGCGCTCGACAAGGTCACGCAGGGACGGCCTGCTTACCTGTCCAACCGGGACGGTCACGGCGCCTGGGCCAACAGCCGCGCACTCGAGCTGGCCGGCATCGACGCGCGGACACCGGACCCGGCCGACGGACGGATCGAGCGCGAGCCGGACGGCGGTCCCCAGGGCACGCT
>Ga0335074_10011252_pt1 | contig 12503 bp, 6 predicted proteins | sample Lox_Sample_23_FD_206715 | JGI IMG/M metagenome (GOLD analysis project Ga0335074, IMG submission 206715) | Soil microbial communities from Loxahatchee National Wildlife Refuge, Florida, United States - Lox_Sample_2.3 | ecosystem: Environmental > Terrestrial > Soil > Wetlands | place: USA: Florida...
CGGTGGCGCTGCGCTCCGCCGAGCTGGCCACCACCGTCGGCGGCGGCATGTACCGGTGGGTCCGGGAGGCGTTCGGTTCCCGGTGGGGCTTCCTGGCCGTGTGGTGCGACTGGTCGGAGAACATCGTCTGGTTCCCCACCGTGCTGGTGTTCCTGGCCACCACGGCCGCGTACGTCATCAACCCGGACCTGTCCCAGAACAAGGCCTTCCTGGTGCCCGTCATGCTGGTGATCTTCTGGGCCGTGACGGCTTCCTCGTTGTTCGGATCGCTGAAGTCGGCCCGCTGGACCGGCGTGGGAGTGGTGATCGGGGACCGCCATCCCGACCCTGGCGATCATCGGCCTGGGCGTGTGGTGGGTCGGCAGCGGCAACCACTCGCAGATCCCCTACCACGCCAGCGCGATCGTGCCGGCCTGGCACGGCCTGGCCAGCCTGGTCTACGCGGCAGGCATCGTCGTCGCATTCGCCGGGATGGAGATCGGCGGCTTCTACTCGCACGTGACCAGGAACGTCAGGCGCACCTACCCCGGATCGGTCCTGGCCGCCGCGACTACCGTCGCGACGCTGTCGGTCCTGGGCAGCGTGGCCATGGCGATGGTCGTGCCGGCCCGGCAGATCCAGCTCGCCGGCGGGATCATGCAGGCGGTGTCCTTCTTCTTCGCCAAGCTCGGCATCTCCTCCCTGATCCGGCCGTTCGGAGTGCTCGTGATCATCGGCGTGCTGTGCGGCCTGGCGTCCTGGAGCACGGGTCCCGCCGAGGGGATGCGCCGGGTCGCCGCGGACGGCCACCTGAACCCGTGGTGGGGCCGGACCAACCGCCGCGGCGCGCCTACCATGGTTCTCCTGCTGCAGGCCACCCTCGGTTCGCTGCTGGCCCTGGCCATGGTGTTCGTCAACAACATCGACACCTACTACTGGATGCTGACCGTGCTGGTGGCCCAGACCTTCCTCGTCATGAACTTCCTGATGTACATCTCGGTCATCCGGCTGCGCATCACCAAGCCAGACGCCCCCCGCCCGTTCAAGATCCCCGGCGGCAAGCCGGGACTCGCCCTGGTGACCCGGGGCCGGAGTGGCCGGTGCGCTGTTCGCCTTCCTGCTCGGGTTTGTCCCCGCGACCCACCTGTCGGTACCAGGCACCATCACCTACGTCGCGGTCATGGCCTTCGGGGTGCTCGCCATCATCGGCACCCCGTTCCTGCTGCACCGGGGCCCGTCCCTGACAACCGACGCCCAGCCCGACCCCGGCCTACTCATCCCGGCCGGGGTGGGATACCGGCTGGCCAGCGGTTACGCTGTTACCCTCCGGGATCGCCGACACCACAGGCAGAGCGAGGTGGGGGCGTGCAGCACCGGCGGGCGCCGCTCGAGGCCTTCGTGGGCCGGGCAGCAGAGCTTGCCCGGATAACGGAGATCCTCACCCGGGTGGAGGCCGGGCAACCGTGGCTGGTGGCCATCGAGGGCGATCCGGGGGTCGGGAAGACGACCCTGGCGCGACGGTGCCTGGCTCAGGCCGAGGGCCTGACGGTACTGTCGGCTCGCGCCGACCAGGCCGAGGCCGATCTGGACTTCGGCATCGTCGACCAGCTGCTCCGGGCCGCCGGAGATGCTGCCCCGACCATTACGTCGACGGACGGGGCAGGTCCGGCGGCCTCGTCCTTCGTGGTGGGCGCGCGGTTGCTCGAGGTCGTCGGAGGGCACCAGGCCCCGGGGGCGGTGGCCCTGGTGGTCGACGATGTGCAGTGGGCCGACCGCCGGTCGGTCGAGGCCCTGACGTTCATGTTGCGGCGGCTGTCGGTGGACCCGGTGCTGGCGGTGCTGATCTACCGGGGGTCCAGCAGCGGCCTGGATGAGGCAGGGCGGCGGCTGCTGGTGAGCGTGGAGAACCGGGTGCGCGTGCTGCTGGGCGGGCTGGACCTCGATGAGGTGGCGGCACTGGCGGCCGTGCTCGCGGCGGGATCACTGGATGAACAGGCCGTCCGGTGGCTGCACCAGGCGACCGGGGGGCACCCGTTGTACCTGCGGACGGTGCTGAGCGAGGGGTCCGGCTTTGATCCGCGGGCTCCGGGGCGGCTGGCGCTGCCGCGGTCGCTGGCGGCCGCGGTCGGTGATCATCTGCGGGTGCTGCCGCCGCAGACCCGGGCCATTCTCGAGATGCTGTCGGTGCTGAACCTGCGCATGCCGCTGGCCCAGCTAGGCCAGGCGGCTGAGGTCGATTCACCCGGCACGCTCATCGAGCCGGCCGTGGCCGCCGGCCTGGTGGACTGGTGGCCGGACGAGCCGACCTGCCCGGTCGAGATCCGCCACCAGTTGGTCCGGGACGCCATCTACACCGGGATCACCGCCGCCCAGCGCCGTCTGCTGCATGGCCGCGCCGCTGCCATGGTCAGCCAGGCGGCGTCCTGGGAACACCGGGTGGCCGCCCTGGACCAGCCGGATGAGGTCCTGGCCGCTGAGCTGGAGGACCTAGCGGGCCAGGAGGCGGCCGACGACCACCTGGCGCTGGCCGGCACCCACCTGCAGTGGGCCTCGGACATCTCTCCGGCCCGGCCCGACCGGGAACGGCGGCTGCTGACCGCGGCGCTGCACCTTACGGCAGCTGAGGAAGCCCAGGGCCTGGCGCTGCGCCCGGCGGTGGAGGCGGCGGCGCCGTCTCCGTTGCGCAGCTACGTGCTGGGCGCGATGGTCGAAGCCGACGGCCAGCTCGCCGAGGCGGAGCAGCGCTACGGCCAGGCGCTCGCGGAGGCGCGGAACGACCCGGGCAGCGAGCCGCTGGCCGCCAGCATCGCCGCCCGGCTGGCGGGCACCTACACGCTGCGGGGGAAGGGAGGGAAGACGATGGCGCTCGGGCGGTGGGCGCTTGGCACTGGCTGCCTGGATGCGGCGGCCGCCAGCCAGACGCGGACCAGGGTCGCCATCGGCGCCTCCCAGGCGGCCGGCCCGCGCGCGGCGCTGGCCGAACTGGGGCACCTGGAAGCCAACCCGGCCCGGGTCGACCCGATCGATGTGGATGGCCTGGCCTGGCGGGGGATGTTCCGGCTGGTGGCCGGTGACCTGGGCCAGGCCGTGACCGACATGACAGCCAGCCTCAAGATGGTGCGCCGGGGCGCCACCCTGGCCCTGGGCCAGCGCACCTACGGCTTCCTGGCGCTGGCTCATTACCTGGCGGGCGACTGGGACGACGCGCTGCTCACCGCCGAGCAGGGGCTGTCAGCGGCCGCGATCCACCCCTACCGCCACGAACTGCCGCTGCTGCACCTGGCCGCGGCCTGCGTGCCCGCCGGGCGGGGCGCGGCCGAGGAGGCCGAACGGCACGCCCAGCTGGCCGGGGAGGTAGCCACCAGCCTGGACTACGGCCAGGAGCGGCTGTACTCGGCCATGGCGCGGGCCCTGGTCTGCCAGGCGTCCGGTGACTACCTGGGCATGGCCGACGCGCTGGGGTACTGGCGCGACGATGCGGTCCTGGACGGCCGCAGCCGGCGGGACGGGCCGCTGTGGCGGCCGCTGCTGGCCGAGGGCCTGATCGGCTCGGGCCAGATCCAGCCAGCCGCCGCCGTGCTGGCCCCGCTGCGGACCGGCAGCGGCCAGGTCGCCTACCTGCAGCCGGCTCTGGCCTGGCTGGACGGTTGGCTGGCCGAACGGCTCGGTACCCTCGAGGCGGCCCGGGAGATCTACCGGCGCGGCGAGGACACCACTAGCGCGCACAGCCCGGTCTACACCGCCCGGCTGCTGCTGGCTCACGGCCGGCTGCTGCGCCGCACCGGCAGCCGGAAAGACGCGATCGGTCGGCTGCGCCGGGCAAGTGCGTTGTTCGCGGGCCTGCGGGCCGCGCCGTTCATCGCCCGGACCGACGAGGAGCTCGTGGCGTGCCATCTGCCTGCCGACCCGGCGGCCAAGCAGCCGATGCTGGCGCTGACCAGCCGGGAGACCGAGGTGGCCCACCTGGTCGGGAAGGGGCTGTCCAACCCCGAGATCGCGGCCGAGCTGTTCATCAGCCGCAAGGCGGTCGAGTACCACCTGGGCAACATCTACGCCAAGTGCGGCGTGCCAGGACGCCAGCAGCTGCGCCGTTTCGTCGAGCAGTGGCGGCAGACAGCCGCGGTCTGATTACTTGGTGCGCCCCGGGTGGAGTCGAACCGCCCAACCTCCGGATTAAGAGTCCGTTGCTCTGCCGCTGAGCTAGGGGCGCGCGTGCCATGGTCCCTTTCCGGATCTGGCTGCTCTGTACTACGGATCCAGTATGGGCTGGACCCAGGCCGCGGTCCCTAAAGAAACTCCCTAGTTCGCCTCCCTAGGCGCCGCGCGGTATTTCGGCTCTTACCGGACCAGGTCAATGGCGGCCTGACCGTCGGCGGTTAGGCTGTTAGCCGTCTGGGGTGGCCGGCGCCACAGGCGGGAATGAGGTGGGCGCATGCCGGACCGGCAGCCGCCGCTTGAGGTCTTCGTGGGCCGGACGGCGGAGCTCGCGCAGGTGGCCGAGGTGATCACCCGGGTCGAGGCGGGCCAGCCGTGGCTGGTGGCCATCGAGGGCAATCCGGGGGTCGGGAAGACCGCACTGGCGCGACGCTGCCTGGCAGCGGCCCGTGGCCTGACGGTCCTGTCGGCTCGCGCCGACCAGGCCGAGACCGATCTGGACTTCGGGCTTGTCGATCAGCTGTTCCGGGCAGCGGGAGGCGTCATGCCGCCGGTCCTGCTCGCGGACAGCACCGAGTCGGCGGCCTCGTCGTTCGCCATGGGCGCGCAGTTGCTGGCGGCGGTGGGTGAGCAGCAGGCCAGCGGGCCGGCGGCCATCTTGGTCGATGACCTGCAGTGGGCCGATCGCAGGTCGGTGGAGGCCCTGACGTTCACGTTGCGCCGGCTATCGGTGGACGCGGTCGTCGCCGTCATCGTCTACCGCGGGTCAAGCGACCAGCTGGATGAGACGGCGCAGCGGCTACTGGTGAGCATGGAGAACCGGGTGTGCCTGGCGCTGGGCGGCCTGGACCCGCAGGAGGTGGCGGCACTCGCGGCCGCGCTGACGGCAGGTCCGGTGGACGACATGGCCGTCCGGTGGCTCCACCAGGGCACCGGAGGGCACCCGCTGTACCTGCGCACGGTGCTCAGCGAGGGCTTTGACTTCGATCCGCAGGCGCCTGCGCGGCTGGCGCTGCCCCGGTCACTGGCCGCCGCCGTCGGTGATCACGTGCGGATGCTGCCGCCGCAGACCCGGGTCATCCTGGAGATGCTGGCGGTGCTCGACCTGCGCCTGCCCCTGGCCCAGCTGGGCCGGGCGGCGCAGGTGGAGTCGCCCAGCGCGGCCATCGAGCCTGCGGTGGCCTCCGGCCTGGTGAGCTGGTGGCCAGAGGAACCAACGTGCCCCGTCGAGATCCGCCACCCGCTGGTCCGGGACGCTGTCTACGCCGATGTCACCGCCGCCCAGCGCCGCCTGCTGCACGCCCGCGCCGTCAGCGTGGTCAGCGAGTCAGCCTCGTGGGCCCACCGGGTGGCCGCCCTGGACCGGCCCGACGAAGGCCTGGCCGCTCAGCTCGAGCAACTGGCGGGTGAAGAGGGGGCCACCGGCCGCCTGCTGCTCGCGGCCACCCACCTGCAGTGGGCCTCGGCCGTCTCCCCGGCCCGGTCCGACCGGGAACGGCGGCTGCTGACCGCGGCGCTGCACCTGACCCTGGCCGAGGAGTCCCGGGGCCTGGCCCTACGCCCGGCCGTGGAGGAGACGGCGCCATCCCCGGTGCGCAGCTGTGTGCTGGGCACAATGGCGTTTTCTTCCGGCCAGCTCGGCGAGGCCGAGCAACTGTTCAGCCAGGCCCTGGCCCAGGCGCGGGCCGACCCGGAACTCCAGCCGCTGGCCGCCCTGATCGCGAGCCGGCTGGCCGGAACCTATGCCCTTCTCGGGGATGGGGAGAAGGTGATGACACTGGGCCGGTGGGCGCTGGACACCGGCTACCTGGGGGCCGCCGCGACCAGCCAGATCCGCACGCTGATCGCGGTCGGCGCCTCCCAGGTGTGCGGTCCGCGCGACGCGCTGGCCGAATTGGAGCACCTGGATGCTGACCCGGCTCGGGTCGGCCTGGTTGATGTCGACGGCCTGTCGTTCCGGGGTGTACTTCGCCTGCAGGCCGGGGACCTGGGCCCGGCCGTGCGCGACCTGACCGCCAGCCTCAGGCTCTCGCGCAAGGGCGCCACTCTCATCCTGGGCCTGCGGGCCTGCTGTTATCTGGCCCTGGCCCAGTACCTGGCCGGTGAGTGGGATGACGTGCTGCTCACCTCCGAGCAGGGGTTCTCGGCGGCGGCGATCCATTCCCGCCACTACGAGCTGCCGCTGTTGCACCTGGCCGCGGGCTGCGTGCCGGCCGCGCGGGGCCAGAGCGAGGAGGCCGACCGGCACGCCCGGCTGGCCGAGGAGGCGGCGGCCAGCCTGGACTACGGGCAGGAACGGCTGTTCGCGGCGATGGCCCGGGCCCTGGTGTGCCAGGCGTCCGGTGATTACCTGGGCATGGCCGACGCGCTGGGCTACTGGCAGGACGAGGAGACGCTGGATGGCCGCAGCCGGGTGTACACGATGCTATGGCGCCCGCTGCTCGCCGAGGGCCTGATCGGCTCGGGCCAGGACGACCGGGCGGCCGTGGTCCTGGAGCAGATGCGAGCCAAGGACGGGCAGGTCAGCTACGTGCAGCCGGCGCTGGCCTGGCTGGACGGATGGCTGGCCGAGCGGCAGGGCGCCCCGGACGAAGCCCGGCGCATCTATCAGCGCGGCGAGGAGACCGCCGGCATGCAAAGCCCGGTTCACACCGCCCGGCTGCTGCTGGCCCACGGCCGGCTGCTGCGACAGACCGGCCAGCGGCGCCCGGCGATCGAACGCCTGCGCCGTGCGAACCAGCTGTACACGGCGCTGCGGGCCGAGCCCTTCATCGCCTGGGCCGACGAGGAACTGGCGAAGTGCCATCTCCCCGGCGACCCGGCCGGGAAGCAGTCGGTTCTGGCGCTGACCAGCCGCGAGACCGAGGTGGCCCACCTGGTCGGGAAGGGGCTGTCCAACCCCGAGATCGCGGCCGAGCTGTTCATCAGCCGCAAGGCGGTCGAGTACCACCTGGGCAACATCTACGCCAAGTGCGGCGTGCCAGGACGCCAGCAGCTGCGCCGTTTCGTCGAGCAGTGGCGGCAGACGACCGTGGCGGGAGCGAGGTAGGCACATGCAGGACCGGCAGCCGCCCCTCGACGTTTTCGTAGGCCGGGCGGCGGAGCTGGAACGGGTCGCGGAGATCATCACCCGGGTGGAGGCGGGCCAGCCGTGGCTGGTGGCCATCGAGGGCGACCCCGGGATGGGCAAGACGGCCCTGGCGCGGCGCTGTCTGGCCGAGGCTGACGGCCTGAGGGTCCTGTCGGCCCGAGCTGACCAGGCCGAGACCGATCTGGACTTCGGGATCATCGACCAGCTGCTCAGGACGGCCGGGGCCGCCTTCCCGGCGGTCGCGCCGACGGGCCGGACCTCGTCGTTCACGGTGGGCGCGCGGTTGCTGGAGGTCGTGGGAGAGCAGCAGGCCAGCGGCGCGCTGGCCATCGTGATCGATGACGTGCAGTGGGCCGACCGCAAGTCGGTGGAGGCGCTGACGTTCATGCTGCGGCGGCTGTCGGTGGACCCGGTGATCGCCGTGATGATCTACCGCGGGCCCGCGGACCGCCTGGACGAGGCGGCCCGGCGGATGCTGGTCAGTGTGGAGAACCGGCTGCTCGTACCGCTGGAGGGCCTGCGTCTGGACGAGGTGGCGTCGCTGGCGGCCACGCTCACGGCCGGATCGGTGAACGATGAGACCGTCCGGCGGCTGTACCGGGGCACCGGCGGGCATCCGCTGTACCTGCAGACCGTGCTGAGCGAGGGGTCCGGCTTCGATCCGCGAGCGCCGGGACGGCTCGTGCTGCCCCGGTCGCTGGCCGCCGCCGTCGGTGAGCACCTGCGAGCGCTGGCGCCCGACACCCGGGCCATCCTGGAGATGCTGTCGGTACTGAACACGCGTACACCGCTGGCGCAGCTGGGCCAGGCGGCGCAGGCCGGCTCCGCCAGCGCGGCGATCGAGCCGGCGGTAGCCGCCGGCCTGGTGGACTGGTGGCCAGAAGAACCCGCCTGCCCGGTGGCGATCCGTCACCCGCTGGTCCGGGACGCCATCTACGCCAGCATCACGATGGGCAGCCGCCGCACGCTGCACGCCCGCGCGGCCACCCTGGTCAGCGAGTCAGCGTCGTGGGAGCACTGGGTGGCCGCTCTGGACCACCCGGACGAAGGCCTGGCGGCCGAACTGGAGCGGCTGGCGGCCCAGGAGGCGGCCGGCGGCCACCTGGCCCTGGCCGCCACGCACCTGCAGTGGGCCTCGGACATCTCCCCGGCCCGGGCCGACCGGGAACGGCGGCTGCTGACCGCCGCGCTGCACCTGATGCTGGCCGAAGAATCGCGGGGCCTGGCCTTGCGCGAGACGGTGGAAGCGTCGGCGCCGTCCCCGCTGCGCAGCTGCGTGCTGGGCACGCTGGCCTTCTCCACCGGCCAGCTCGGCGAGGCTGAGCGGCAGTTCAGCAAGGCCCTGGAGCAGGCGCGGGATGACCCGGACAGCCAGCCGCTGGCCGCCCTGATCGCGAACCGGCTGGCTGGTACCTACACGCTGCTCGGCGAAGGGCAGAAGGTGATGACCTTCGGGCGGCAGGCGCTGGGCACCGGATCCCTGGACACGGCGGCCGCCAGCCAGACGCGCACCCTGGTCGCCATCGGCGCCTCCCAGGTAGACGGCCCCCGCGCCGCGCTGGCCGAGCTGGGGCACCTGGATGCCGATCCGGCGCGGGTCGGCCCGGTCGACATCGACGGCCTGTCGTTCCGCGGGGTGTTCCGCCTGCTGGCCGGTGACCTGGGCCCCGCCATCAGCGACCTGACCGCCAGCCTCGGACTGGCGCGCCGGGGCGCTACCCTCACCCTTGGCCTGCGCGCCTACTTCTACCTGGCGCTGGCCCAGTACCTGGCCGGCGCGTGGGACGACGTCCTGCTCACCGCCGAGCAGGGGTTCTCGGCCGCCGGGATCCATTCCCGGCGCTACGAACTCCCGCTCCTGCACCTGGCGGCGGGCTGCGTGCCGGCCGGGCGCGGCGCGGCCGAGGAGGCCGAACGGCACGCCCGGCTGGCCGAGGAGGCGGCGGCGAGCCTGGACTACGGCCAGGAACGGCTGTACGCGGCCATGGCCCGGGCCCTGGTCGGCCAGGCGTCGGGAGACTACCTGGGCATGGCCGACGCGCTGGGTCACTGGCGTGACGACTCCGCCCTGGACGGCCGCAGCCGGGTATACGCGGTGCTGTGGCGGCCCCTGCTGGCCGAGGGCCTGGTCGGGTCGGGGCAAGGCGAGCAGGCCGACATCGTCTTGGCCCAGCTGCACGCCGGCAGTGGCCAGGTGAGCTACCTGCAGCCGGCCCTGGCCTGGCTGGACGGATGGCTGGCCGAACAGCGCAACGACCCCGAGCAGGCCCTGCGGATCTACCGCCAGGCCGAGGACACCGCTGACCCGCAAAGCCCGGTTCACACGGCCCGGCTGCTGCTGGCCCACGGCCGGCTGCTGCGGCGCACGGGAAACAGGAGGGACGCGGTCGAGCGGCTGCGGCGGGCGAACGACTTGTACCAGGCCCTGCGGGCCGGGCCGTTCATAGCCCGGACCGAAGAGGAGCTCGCGGCGTGCCACCTGCCGGGCATCCCGGCGAAGAAGCGGTCCGTGCCGACGCTGACCAGCCGGGAGACCGAGGTCGCCCACCTGGTCGGGAAGGGGCTGTCCAACCCCGAGGTGGCGGCCGAGCTGTTCATCAGCCGCAAGGCGGTGGAGTACCACCTGGGCAACATCTACGCCAAGTGCGGCCTGCACGGACGGCAGGAACTGCGGCGCTTCGTCGAGACGTGGCACCAGCCGACCGCGGTCTGAACGGCCGAAGGCCGGGACATGGTCCCGGCCTTCGGCCGTTTGGTAGTGTACGGCGGCCTGATCAGCTGTTCCCGCCCATCTGGTTGTTGCCGTGGGCCAGGTAGTTGGCCAGGGCGGCCTGGGTGGCGGCGTTCATCTGTCCGGTCTGGGGCAGGCCCGCCTGACGCTGGAGATCCTTGATCGCGGCGATCGTCTGGGGCCCCATCACGCCATCGACCGGGCCCTCGTAGTAGTTCAGCTGCCCCAGCTCACGCTGCAGCTGCATCACCGCGGCAGAGGGCTGGACCGGGGTGACAGGGTGGGACGGGTTGGTGGGGTTGGCCGGGTTGGTGGGGGTGGCCGGGTTGGCCGGGGTGGATGCCGAAGTCGACGGGCCGGTGGTGGCCGGGGCGGCAGCGGAGTGGCCAAGCGACAGGATTACGGCCACCGCAACCAGGGCCGCCGCCACGGCCGCGCCGATGACCGCGATCCAGATGCGGGACTGGCCGCCGCCGTTCCGGCGGGGGGTCTGCTGGTAGGAGGTCTGCTGCTCGGGGGTGTAAAACTGAGTGCTCATCGGGGTTTCTCCTTGTCTGGCTCAGTTGTTCCGTGTGGATAGGTCCACAATCGGCCGAGCCGAGAGCAAAATCCCTAGAGAAACTCCCTAGTTCTCGCCTCCCCAGGACGGCGGTCGCGCGGCCCTAGGGAGGCAGGCTCAGTTCAGTAGCGGGCGCCGGTGACCCGGGCGGCCAGGGGGTCGAGCCGGGCCAGCTCATCGGCGGTGAGGGTGACGTCGAGGGCGGCAACGTTCTGCTCCAGCCACTTGACCCGCTTGGTGCCGGGGATGGGCGCCAGCGGGACGCCGAGGCGCTCCTGCTGGGCGTAGACCCAGGCCAGCGCGATCTGCGCGGGGGCCACGCCCTTGGCGTCGGCTACCTCGCGGACGGTGTCCGCGATGGCCTGATTGGCCTCGAGGCCACCGCCCGCGAAGCGGGGGTTGCGGCTACGGAAGTCCTTGGCGTCGAGCGTGCCCATGTCCACGGTGCCGGTGAGGAACCCGCGGCCCAGCGGCGAGTACGGGACCAGGCCGACGCCGAGCTCGCGCATGGCGCCGATCACGTCGGTCTCCAGGTCGCGGGTCCACAGCGAGTACTCGCTCTGGACCGCGGTGATCGGGTGCACCGCGTGCGCGCGGCGCAGCAGTTCGTCGTTGACCTCGGACAGGCCCAGATAGCGCACCTTGCCCTCGGCGACGAGCTCGGCCATCGCGCCGACGGTCTCCTCGATCTCGGCCGTCTGCGGCGGGCGGTGCAGGTAGTACAGGTCGATGACCTCGACGCCGAGCCTGGTCAGCGACGCCTCCGCGGCCCGCTTCACGTAATCGTGCTCGCCGCGCCAGACCCGGTGGGCGTCCCCGCCCGACCGGTCGATGCCGAACTTGGTGGCCAGTTGCACCTCGTCACGGCGGTGCGCGATGCCCCGGCCGACCAGGACCTCGTTGTGCCCGGCGCCGTAGGCGTCCGCGGTGTCGAGGAACGTCACGCCCAGGTCGAGCGCGCGGCCGATGGTGGCGATCGACTCGTCCCAGTCGCCGGGTCCGTAGAACTCGCTCATCCCCATGCAGCCCAGGCCCTGAGCGGACACGGTCAGATCGCCGAGTTTGGTGGTACGCATGATGTCTACCTGCTCCTAGGTTTCCGGGCTAGCTTGCTTGGCCGGTTGCTTCCTCGGCCAGGCGGCGCTCGTAGCTGCCGATCTTCGCCTCGAGCAGCTTCAAGGTCTCCCGCTGGCTGGCCAGGGCCCGCTGCACCTGCTCGCGGTGCCTGTTCAGCAGGTCCAGGCGTTCGGCGTGGCCGGCGCCCGACCGGACCAGTTCGGCGTAGCGCTGCATGTCCCGCACCGGCATCCCGGTCGCGCGCAGCTTGGTCAGCAGCGACAGCCAGTCCAGGTCGCGGTCGCTGAACCGCCGCCGGCCGTCGCTGCCCCGCTCGATGTCGCCGAGCAGGCCGATGCGCTCATACCAGCGCAGCGTGTGCCGGGACAGGCCGCACTTTTCCGCGGCCTCACCGATGGTCCAGGTGGTCACGGTACCGAGCCTAGGAGTTAGAGCGCGCTCTAACGCAAATGGGTTCGCCTCGGCTTTCAAGCAGGGCCGAAGGTGACGGTGATGTGCTGGAAGCCCAGGGAGGTGAGCATGCCGTCGAGCATGCCCTCGGTGTTCTTCTGCGCCTCGGTCAGCAGCGGGCTCTGCCGGGCGGCGGCCTGGATCTTCTGCTGGGCCAGGATGTAGACCTGCTGCTGGCTGTTCGGGTTGCCGGAGAAGAAGTTGCCGATCCGGTCGGCTGAGCTCGGTGATGGACTTCAAGATGACGGGCTCGCTGCGGACGGTGGTGGTTTCCGCGAACAGGTTCCTCAGCTGCGGCAGCAGGTGCACCGCCGACAGCACCACGATCAGGATTCCCGCGGTCGCGGCGGCGATCCCGGCCAGCGACCCTACTCTCGGCAAGCGCGCCATGGCGTTTCCTCATGTCGTGCGGAGGGTGCGCCTCAGCTACCCAGCCGGGTGCGGACAATTCTGGCCGGCCG
>Ga0335074_10011253_pt1 | contig 12503 bp, 7 predicted proteins | sample Lox_Sample_23_FD_206715 | JGI IMG/M metagenome (GOLD analysis project Ga0335074, IMG submission 206715) | Soil microbial communities from Loxahatchee National Wildlife Refuge, Florida, United States - Lox_Sample_2.3 | ecosystem: Environmental > Terrestrial > Soil > Wetlands | place: USA: Florida...
CTTTTACGATCGCGTCTACTCGGCGGCGCGCCCCGAGCTCTTCTTCAAGTCGACCGCCAGCCGCACTGTGGGCTCCGGCGGCAAGGTGCGCATTCGCAAGGACGCGAAGTGGTCGGTTCCCGAGCCGGAACTTACGCTGGTCATTAACGCCCAGGGACGCATCGTGGGCTACACCATCGGCAACGACATGAGCTCCCGCGACATCGAAGGCGAGAATCCGCTCTACCTGCCGCAGGCCAAGGTGTACGACGGAAGCTGCGCGCTCGGCCCGGCGATTCTCGTTTCGTCCAACCCGCTGCCCAAGTCCACTGAGATTGTGCTCGAGATCGATCGCGAGGATCATTGCGTCTTTGCCGGCTGCGTCAAGCTCACCGAGCTCAAACGCGATCCCAAGCTGCTGGTCGAGTATCTGTTCCGCGACAACTCGTTCCCCAACGGCTGCTTCCTCATGACCGGAACCGGCATCGTGCCGCCGTCCGACTTTACCTTGCACCCAGGCGATCGCATTTGCATCACCATCGAGCCCATCGGCAGCCTGGAAAACGAAGTCGCGTAACGCTGCTACTCGGCGGCATCCTTCACGCAGCGGAACCCGATGCCGCCGCTGCGGTCCATCCCCGGCGACATCAGCAGTACTTTTCCGTGCTCGTCGTTTCGATAAGCCTGTGGGAAATACCAGATGGAACCCTGCGGCCGGTAATCACTGCCGCCGCGCACAATCGCTGCCCGCGTGTGCTCGTCCTCGAATTCGTCCGTCCACTGCCACACGTTGCCCACCATGTCCATCACGCCGAACGGGCTTGCGCCGTCCGGGTGCGCATCCACCGCGTCGGGGCCGCGCATGGTGCGTCCCTGATCCGGCGCAGGCACGTTGGCTGGCTGCCACGCGTTGCCCCACGGATACGCGCGCCCGTCAGGGCCCTGCGCCGCAAGCTGCCACTCCCACTCGTGCGGGAGCCGCTTGCCCGCCCACGCAGCGTATGCCCGCGCATCCTCCAGCGACACCCACGTCACCGGCCGGTTGTCCCAACCTTGCGGATAGGCGCCGTTCTTCCAGTCGCGCAGGAAGTTGATTGGGTCCTTCGGGCTGTAGTAGGTCGCGTCCAGGAACTCCTTGAACTGGCGATTCGTCACGGGATATTTGTCGATGTAGAACGGCTTGACGACCATCCCGTGGTCATGGAAGCGGCGCGGCGAATCCTCCCATGGATACTCGACATCGATGCCGATATCGTCGCCGCCTTCGATCTCGATCCCACGCACGCGAAAGTCGAAGGCGCCGCCGGGAATCCGCACCATGCCTGCGGGCGCTTGCAAGGCTGGCTTTGTCGGCTCGATCGGCACCATGGTCTGCGGCAGGAAATGCCACTCGTGCGAAAAGCTTGCCAGCGGCTTCTGCGTCATGGCGGCCATCTTCTGCATCAGTGCGCGCAGATCCGCACTCGGCGCGCCCGGCGTGGCCAAGATGGCGCCGTAGCCGTTCGCCTCCATGGAAAAGTTCAGTGTCGCATGGCCATCTTCGACAGCGGGCTTCAGCTCCACGCCGTGATAGAGGTCGTAGTAGCGCATACCCGGCGCTGCGGTCACGTCCATTTGCGGCCCATCGGTGTCGTAGCCGTTCCGGTTTACGATGGTCCACACCGTTTCGTTCCCCAGCGGCCAACGGCTCGCATACACGCCGAAGTTCCGCATCGGATAGAGCGGCTCCCAGTCCGGGCTGGCGAGGAACTTCGCAACCGCGCGCTCCATCGTCCCTACCCGTCGCGTAGCTTGCGCGTCTCGCGGCGTGATCCCATTCCAGTAGCCCCAGATGTTCTCCCAGCTCTCCCAGCCCACGCCGTTGAAGAAGGCAAATTGCAGGTCGCTGGTCTTGTCCTGGTTCCAGCGATCGCTGATGTTGACCATGTGACGCGTCTCCAGCCACTTGAAGCGGTCCACCATCGGAATAAACGGAAATGCGTATTGGCCCCATGTCATCACGTTCCAGGCCAAAGCCTCATCGCTGGGACCGCCCTCGGGCTCGAAGGCCAGCGGGTGTCCGATCTTGTCCGTGGCCTCGGAGAAACCCAGCGGCACGCCATCCTGCGTGTCGCCGTTGATGCCGTCGGCGTCGATCGCCTTCATCAGCTCGGCGATTGCGTCCGGCCACGGCTTGCCCGGATCGTGCGTGCCCTGGTCCCACATCATCATGGGGAAGAGCACGCGTACGCCGCGGCGATGAAAGTCCTCCACCATTTGCCGCACGCCCGCAATGCCGCCGGGCATCGACTGGACCATCTCGAGCTGGTTGCGATCGTCCAGGCCCATGTTCGGGTAAGTGGACCAGATCAACACCGCGTCGATGCCGCCGTAGCGCTTCTCCAGGTCATCCAGATAGCGATCGACGGTATAGCGTCCGGCCACGGGATCGTAGAAGAAGCGGTCGTGCACCATCATCTGCGGCTGGATGAAGCTGGATTGCGTCCACTGGAGCGCGGGCAGTTCGTAGCGCGAGGGATCGTAGGCAATACGGATGCGGCGCTCCGCGCGCCAATGCTGCAGGTCCTGGAGCCAGCGCTCATGCGTGCCCGGAGCGCATGCAGGCGGGACGTTCTCCCAGGCATTGTGCAGGTTCATGCAATCGGGCGGCGGAATCTGCTGGCCGCGCGGCGCAAACGCAGTGTCCTGCGCGGAAGCAGAGGCGAGCAGCGAGGCAAAAGCAAGGCTCGTAAGAGCAGATGAACGTATCATCGAGTTACTCCCCACTCCCTATTCCCTGCTCCCCGCAGAAATGCCTCCACCTCCGCCCGGCTTGGCATCGACGCCTGCGCCCCGCGCCGCGTTACGCAGATGGCTGCGGCAGCCGAGGCGAAGCGTGCAGCAGCCCACGGATCGCGGCCTTCCAACAGCGCTACGGCAAAGGCGCCGTTGAAGCAGTCGCCGGCGGCCACGGTATCGACAGCCTGCACGGGAAACGCGCGCACCCATTCGGCGCGGCCGCCGGCTACGGCCACATACGCGCCCTCCGCGCCGCGCTTCAGCGCCACGCCCTTGACGCCTTTCGCAAAGAGTTTTTCGGCGGCCTCTTCCACGCCTGCGTCTCCGACGTACAACGCTGCCTCGGTCTCATTGGGTGTGAACCACGCGATTCTGCCGAACAGTGAATCCGGCAGAGACGCGGCAGGCGCCGGATCCAGCATTACCGGTACTCCCACCGCTGCAGCCAGCTCGATCGTGTAGCAAGTCGTCTCCAGCGGTAGCTCAAGCTGGCAGAGGACGATGCCTGCGGAACGAATCAGGTTCGCATGCCGGTCGATATGCGCGCGATCGACGCGGCCATTCGCGCCCTGCACAATCACGATGCTGTTGTGGCCGTCCTCTGCCAGGAAAATGTGCGCCAGCCCCGACGCTCCCGGCGATGGCTCCATGCCCGCGATGTCCACTCCTGCTTCGCTCAGCGCCTCCAGCAGAGGCCGGCCGTACGCGTCGTCTCCGACGCCGCCCACCATCTGCGTGGGATAGCCTAGCCGCGCTGCAGCCACAGATTGGTTGGCGCCCTTGCCGCCGGGCGTGGTGGAGAAGCTGGTGCCGATCACAGTTTCGCCCACGGCCGGAATACGCGGCGTGCACGAAACCATATCCATGCTGATGCTGCCGACGACGACAATGGGTTTTGACATGGCGATCATGCGTACTCCGATCAATGCAGCGGCGCGATGGCAATGGAACCCAGCCCAAGCAAAAAGAAAACAAACATGAAAAACAGCAGCGCCTTCGCCGTGCTCGACGAGCCGGCAAACTCGCGCCACACAAACACGCCCCACAGCGCGGAGACCATCGTCGCCCCCTGCCCGATCGAATACGAAACCGCCGGCCCGATGTTGACGTGCGCCTGCGACGCAACGAAATTCGAAACCGCGCCCGCGCACCAGACAAAGCCGCCGAAAACGCCGGCCAGGTGCCAGCCGAATTCGGCGCGCCAGTAATCAGCGCCATCGACGGGAGGCTTGCCGTCGAGCGGCTTCTTCATCAGCAGCCAGTTGGCGGGAATGTTGATGAGGAGGACGCCGATGGCGAAGAAAAGCGCAACCGCGTAAGGGCTCGCCGGCGGTGTTCCATGATAAAGGGTCACCAGCTCGCCGTTTCTCGCAGCCATGGTGCGGACCGCGTGCATCGGCGCTCCTGCCATGGCGCGCGCCACCAGCGGATAAAAGCTGCCCATCAGCAGGCCGGCAATGAGGCTGATCACGATGCCGCGTGTGGTGGCGGCAGGCGCATCGCTTGCCGGCGTCCCCGGCGACGGGCTCTCCTCGCGGGGGTGGTTCTCGCGCTTGCGGTATGCGGCGGCGTCCAGGACGATAGCCACGGTGACCAGCGCCACGCCGCCGAAGAGCAGCAGCGGATTGGCCGCCGGATGCACAAGGTAACTGGAGACCGCACCGACGATGAGCGCCAGTCCGATGCCGATGGGGAAGGCGACCGCGAGACCGGCGACGTCGATTGCCGCGACCAGCAGCAGGTTGGCGATATTGAAGATCGCGCCCCCGCAGGCCGCGTACAGGATTGCGCTCTCAGGCGTGCGTGCGATGGCGCTGGTGAAGGGAGAACCTTCGTGGCCCATGCTGCCCGCGGTCAATCCCCACACGATGGCGCCGAGCAGAACGCCGAAGACGTAGTCCCAGTAGAAAAGCTGAAAACGGTAGCGCGGGCAGAGTTTGAGCGTATTGGCCCACGATCCCCAGCAAAGCATGCTGAGGATCATGAGGAACAGCGCAGCATGGTACGTCTCGGGAAGAAACATTAGGGTCCCTTCATCGGCTCAGACGGGAGCGAAAGGGAACCATAGCGCGGGAGGCGCTTGGTCAGCAAGCGGTGTCAGGTTTCAGGTGACAGGTGCCAGGGTTATCCCCGCAGCCGTATCCTCGCGACGAAGGTAACGTCGGCCGTCGCATTGGCCTGACACCTGGAACCTGACACCTGACCTCTGATCAGTGCGGCCTCCCCGGCAGCACGAAGTGTTCGGCGCAGCGCGGCTCGTAGTTGTCGCCGGCCATGATGATGGGGCTCTCGTAGGGCGCGGGCTTGCCATCGATGAGGCGCTGCGGATAGAGCGCGCGGGCGCCGCAGGAGCAGTAGGAGACGAGCTCGGTGATGTTGCCGGCGTAGGTGCGGACCAGCCAGGACAGATCGAGCATCTCGCCGAAAGGCAGGCCGCGGAAGTCGAGCTCGAGGCCGGAAACCATGACGTCGTGGGCGGATTCGAGCAGGCGCTTGGTGAAGAGAAACAGGTCGTTGACGAACTGCCCCTCGTCGATCGCGATGCACTCCACGCGCTTGCCGATCTCCTGCTCCGTGGCGGCCAGGATGGGCAGCGCCGACCAGGGATCGTTGGAGGGAAACTCGACCGCGCGCATACGCGCGCAGCCGTTCCCGTTGCGGCTCTCTACGTGGCCGGCTGCGGCCTTGGTGTCGGCGCTGGGTTTGAGCAGCAGCACGTGCCGCTTGGCGTACTGCCGGCGAATCTCGATGCGGCGCAGAAGCTCGGCGGTTTTGTTGCTGCGCATGGGGCCGACGATCAGTTCCAGCTTGCCGGGCACGGGAGTCTCCAACTCGGTCCTCAACCAGGTGTAAAGGGGTCTCGGTAAGGAAATTAACAGATGGGAGCTTGTGCGGGGCTGTTGATAAGTCGCCGGAAACCAGTGCTACACCTTCGCCGCCTTGATCGCCTCCGTGAGCGCCGGCACCACCTCAAACAAATCGCCGACGATCCCGTAATCAGCGACTTCGAAGATGGGCGCCTCGGGATCCTTGTTGATGGCCACGATGCACTGCGAGCCTTTCATTCCCACAAGATGCTGGATGGCGCCGGAGATGCCGACCGCCAGGTAAAGCTTCGGCGCGACGGTCTGGCCGGAGCTGCCGACCTGGCGCTCCATGGGCAGCCAGCCGTTGTCGCAGATGGGGCGCGATGCAGCCAGCTCCGCGCCGAGCGCGGCGGCGAGCTCCTCCACGAGCGGCAGGTTATCGGCTTCCTTGATGCCGCGGCCAACGCTGACGATGAGCGGCGCGGAGCCGAGATCGACGGTCTGGGTCGATCCGCGGAAGGGTTCGCCCGGCTTGGTGCGGATGGCGCCGGGATCGATCTGCGGCTCGAACTTTGTGACTCCGGCCGCGCCGGTTTGCACCGCGTCTGCGCGGAAGGCCCCTGTTTGTATAGAGATAAAGCAGGGGCCGGAACCGGAATGGCGATAGTTGCCGGTGAGGCGCCCTTGCATGAGCTGGCGCGTGAATACCGGACCTTCCGCCATGCCAATCACGTCGCCGATGAGGACCTGGCTGATGCGCGCGGCCAGCGCGGGCGCGAAGTCGCGCACCTGGTAAGTATGTGGAAACACAACGTATCCAGGCTGCTCGGACTGGATGAACTGGTGCAGCGCGATCGTGTAGGCGTCGGCGGTGTAATGTTCGAGCAGCGGATGCTCGATGCGCGCCACTTCAGCCACGGCCATGGTGGCGGCTTCATTCGCCAGCGGCTCCGTGGCGCTGCCGATGACGATTGCATTCAATGACTTGGCCGTCAGCTCCGCCAGGCGCTTGCCCGCGCTCAGCGCTTCCCAGCTTGCGCGGCCGATGCGGCCGTCCCGATCTTCGAGAACCACCCAGATTCCGCTCATAGCACCCGCACCTCGAACTTGAGTTTTTCCACCAGCGTTGCGGCGGCCTGCCTGGCGTCGCCTTCAATGATTTGCGTCGAGCGCTGCTTTTGCGGCAGCGCGATGCCTTCGAGCATGACGACCGGCGCGGCCTCCTGGCCGAGTTCAGAAGCCGCGACCACTTTCATCTCCTTGGTCTTGGCTTTCTTGATGCCCATCAGGGTGGCGTAGCGCAGCTTGTTGCCGCCGGACTGGATGGTGAGCACGGCGGGCAGAGGCAGCTCGATCTCCTGGAACCAGCCGGATTCAAGCTCGCGCTTGACCTTGAGACTGCTCTCGGTTTTCTCCACATGCAGAATGAGCGAGGCGTGCGGGACCTGAAGGACCTCGGCGAGGATGACGCCGGTCTGGCCGTAGCCGAGGTCGTCGGACTGGAGGCCGGTGAGGACCAGGTCGGGGCTCTCGGGGCGGATGGCCTCGGCGATAAGGCGGGCCGTGCCGAGCGCATCGCGCCGGCCCAGGTCGTCGGCGGAGACGTGGATGGCGCGGTCGGCGCCCTTGGCCAGGGCTTCGCGGATGGTGGTGCCCACGCGCTCCGGCCCGGCCGAGAGCACGATCACCTCGCCGCCGTGTTTTTCCTTGAGTTGAAGGGCTTCTTCGAGAGCGTACGCGTCCGACTCGTTCATGGCGTACTGGAGGTCGGACTCTTCGATCCATTTACCCGAGGCGTCGATGCGAACTTGCGCATCGCGCTCGGGGACTTGTTTGATGGCTACGATGATTTTCATGATGACGGGCCTCGTTCGTTTTGAGCTGATTCCTTATTGCAGTTTTAGATTGTGGGATATCATGTCGAGACTATCGCCAACTGTAGAGCTTATCGCGGGGTCGTTGCGGGCTTCGTGAAGAGCCGGCAAGACTCGGTCGAGATCAAGGTGTTTTTGGAACTGCGCGATATACCCCAGCGACAGAGCTGCAGCCCATCGGACGAGCGCATCGGGATGTTGCAAGAATTTGAGGCAATTCTCCTGAGTCCAGCGCCAATCCTCTTCATACCATGCGGCGCTGTATAGAGCAGACCTGATTCGCTCCGAGTCGCCGCTCGCTAACGCCGCAACGAGTTCCTCTTTCGGTTGTGGATCAACCCGCTCGTATCTCACTCGTGGCAATCCTTAATTGCACTCATCTTCGTTTGAGTTCACGGCAGGCTCTGCCGCGGTGAAACCGAAAATGTCTTGAACTAATGGCATAAGAGCAACCGCAGATCCTTCGCTCCGCTCAGGACGACAACGTTAGTTAGGTGGCTGTGGCAGGCTGCGCGCGATGAGTTGGGCGACATCGAGCAGTTGCGGCGCGTTGCCGTTCATCTCGCCCAGCGCGTCGCGGAACATGGTGTTGCAGAAGGGGCATGCGGTGCCGATGGTCTGCGCGCCGGTGGCTACGAGCTCTTTGGCGCGGGTGTGGCTGACGCGCTCGCCTGTCTCCTCGCCCAGGAATGCAAGCCCGCCGCCGGCGCCGCAGCAGAAGCTGCGTTCCTTATGGCGTGGAGCTTCAACGAGCGTGCCGGCGATCTGCACGAGCTGGCGCGGCTGTTCGTAAACGTCGCGGTAGCGGCCCAGATAACAGGGGTCGTGGTAAACCACGCTTTCTTTGTTGGAATGTTTTGGCAGCCGGTCGGCGAAACGAGCCATGAATTCAGTATGATGCTCGATCTCCGGCGGCGTGCCGTATGCTTTCCAGTCCTCCTGGATGGTGCGCACGCAGTGCGGGCAGATGGAGACGATCTTCTTCACCTTGTTCTGCGCGAGGTTCTTGAGGTTCTCTTCGGCGAGGGTCTGGAAGACGAGGTCGTTGCCGAGGCGGCGAACCGGATCGCCGGTGCACTTTTCCTTTTTGAGCACGCCGAAGCTTGTGCCCAGGTAGGTCATCACCTGCGCGAAGGCGGTGACGATCTCGCGGCCCTTGGGGTCGTAGCCGCCCATGCAACCCAGCCACAAACAATACTCCTGCGTCCCGTCGAAGATGGGGAACGCCTGCTTCTGGATGAACTTGTCCCGATCCAGAGCACTTATTCCTAACGCATTGGTTCCGCGTTCGAGCTGGTTGAAGAGCTTGGCGCCGTAATCGTCTTCCCACGTGCCGGTATTTACGGCGCCGCGGCGCAGGCCCACCATGATGGGCACGTGCTCGATGCCGACCGGGCACTGGAACTCGCACGAGCCGCAGGTGGTGCACTGGAAGACGGTCGTCTGCGAGTTGTACTTGCCGAGGAGCGGGTCTTCCGACGCGGGCCCGGGGCCGTTCAGGTAGGCGCGAACGCCGAGGATGATTTCCTTGGGGTTCAGCTCCTTGCCGGTGTTGGTGGCGGGGCAGTGCTCAGAGCAGCGGCCGCACTCCACACAGGAGTAGGCTTGCAGGCTGACGATCTGCGTCAGGTCCTTGCCGGCGACCAGGCCGAAATCTTCATCCCCCACAAGCGGAGGGATCTTGGAGAACTCTCCGCGGGAAAGGAAGATGGTCGCCGGGCTCAGGATCAGGTGCAGATGCTTGGTGTGGGGAATGATGGGCAGGAAGACGGCGAGCGTAAGCGTGTGCACCCACCAGAGGGCGCGGGCCGTAGGCGACGCGTCCGTGGTGAAGAACGCGGCGAGGTAAGTGACCATCAGGAGGAAGATGAGGCCGGCGATGACGCCCGATTCGACGGAAACTTTCTTGCCCAGCCAGCGCGGGCGCACGAAGAAGCGGCGGACGAAGAGGCCGGCGATGCCGATGGCGCAAGCCAGAGCAAAAGCGGCGGCGGTGTAGAAGTAGATGCGGCCGAACCAGCTTGCCGGGTTCAGGAACCCCAGGCCGAGAGCGGTGGCGCAGTGGTTCAGAGTGACCAGGGCAAAGGCGCAGAATCCCCAGAAGACAAAGGCGTGGGCCAGCCCCGGCAGCGGCCGCTGGCGGATCACCTTGGCCTGAAGCATGACCTCGGCGAAGAAGTCCCAGGCGCGGCGGCCGATGTGGTCGAGATGAAAATCGGGATCCTTGCGCGAGGCGAGGATGCGGCGAAGGATCGGGCCGAAGCGGCGCCAGAACAAGCCAAGAGACGCTGCAACCAGAGCCAGAAAAAGGAGCTTCTCCGGCAGGGAAAAGTGCTGCGGCTCAGCCAGCGTCGCGGAAAAAGGAATCATAGCCAAACCCTTCACGATACACGACCGTGGGACCCTTCGTCTTCGCCCCAGGGCAGGCTCGGGGACAAAGGGACCGAAGGACAAGGGACATAGGGATAAGGGACAAGACATGAGGGGTGCGGCGATGTGCCGCGACTGATGTGACGTAACTCACTAACAATCCATGGCCTGGCGTTCCACACTGGCGGGGACTTCTCCAGTAGGCGGGGCGGAGTAGTGCGCGCCCAGCGGACGGGGAAACGATCTCCGCGTGGGGGCTGGCGCGCTTGTCCGAGTCTTCCGTTGTCGAGTCCGCTCCGGTCCGCGAGCTATCCGGAACGGGTGCCGATCCTCGTCGCGAGCCGGGCTCTTTCATATCGTTACGGAGCGCGGGCCAGATTCTGCGGACGCGTTGGCGGTTTACGGCGACTCTATTCGGCGGGGTGCTGCTCGCCTGCTTCGTCTATTGCCTTGCAGCCCCACGCGAATACGAGGCCAAGGCCCGGGTCGCGCTCCGCATCGCTCCAGAGACCGAATTGAATCTGAACGAGACGGGGGAAGGCTATTCGGCCGGGTTTTTCAACGAACAACTGCAACTGGAGACGCTGGCCAGCGTCTTCCGCAGCGATCGGCTTGCCTGGCGGGTGATGGACGAGGAAAAACTCTACCACCAGGCCGCTTTTGCCCATGGTTTCACGAAGCGCTTTCCCGACTTCCGGCCGGAGGCGCCGTCGACCGCGGCCCGCGCCTGGTTGCTGGAGCGCTTTCAGGATTCGCTGCGGGTGCGGACGATCCCGCGCACGCTGCTGCTGGAGATCCGCTTCCAGACACGCGACGCAGCGCTTTCGGCGGCGGTGGTGAACGCGCTGATCCAACAGTACCAGAGCGAGGAGACAGAGACGCGGATCCTGGCCACTGCCCAGGCTTCCGGATGGCTGGAGCAGCAGCTTCAGTCTCTGAAAGCACGCTCCGACCGCGACGAGGTGCAGCTGGCGGATTTCCAGAAGGAACACGGACTGCTGGTTGCACCGGAGACACTTGCCAATGGACAGCCCGGCGTCGCGGAGCACGTGGCGCCCTTGCGCGAGGTGGACGACCTGGCCAACGAGCTGGTGGCGGCGAGCTCCGAGCGCATTCTGCGGGAGGCGGAGTACCGCGCAGCCAGCGAGGGCGATCCCGAGTTGGTCCTGGCTACCGACCCGCGCCTGCAGAGCGAAGCGGGAGGCTTGCCGGCGGCGGCGTTTCGCGAGCTGCGCGCGCGGCGCAGCGCGCTGGAGGAGGAAGACGCGCAGCTAACGCCGGAGCACGGGCCGAACTTCCCGCGCCGGATTGAGATCCACGAGCAGATCGAGGACCTCGACGGGCAACTGAAGACAGAAGATGACAAGCTGCGGGAGCGCTTCCGCGGCGCCTGGCAAACGGCGCAGGCGCGGGAAGAGATGGTGCGCAAGAGCCTGGAAGAACGTACGGGCGCGGGTCAGGAGGCCAGCGCGGCGCTGGGGCAGTATGAGCGGATGCGCCGGGAAGCCGATGCCAGTCACCAGCTCTACGTGCGCATGCAGGACAAAGCCGCGTCCGCGGGGCTGGCGGCTGGAGTCCACGGATCGGATTTCTGGATCGTAGATCCTGCGCAGCCGCCGGCAAAGCCGTCGGTGCCGGATCCGCCGCTCGCTTTCGCGATAGCCGGATTCGTCGGCATCTGGCTGGCCATGGGAGGTGCGTTCATGATGGAGAACCTGAGGCCGTCCCGGAAGGGGACCCTGGCGATGGTATGCGCGCTGGTCCTCGGCGGCTACGCGCTGCGCGCGCAGGCGCCCACCCCTAACACCTCCGGCCTGCCGACCGGCGTGACACGCCTGCCGCAGAGCACGGTGACGGGGGCGACGCCCAACGCCAGGGAGGCTCCGCCGGTGTGGAACGCGGCGACTCCCGGAGCGCCTGCGGCTGGCGGAAATCTGGCGGTTGGCGAGCTGCCCGGCCCGATCGTTCCCGGCGACCTGCTCGACGTGAGCGAGTATCACACGCCGGAGTTTCACTCGGCCGTGCGTGTCTCAGCGGCCGGAACGGTGCTGCTGCCGATGGTGGGCGAAGTGGCCGTTCAGGGGATGGATGAGACGACGGCGGCGCACGCCATTGCCGACGCACTGGTGGGGAAGGGCATTCTGACGCATCCGCAGGTCAACGTGCTGGTGACGGCGTTTGTGGGCCAGGACGTGACCGTGGCCGGCGAGGTGGCGCGCCCCGGCGTGTATCCCTACGGCGTGCATCATCGGCTTCTCGACGTGATTGCGGCGGCATCCGGCCTGAGCCCGGAAGCGGGAAGCGTGATCCGCATTGTGCATCGGGATGCGCCGGAAAAGCCGGAGCTGATTGCGCTGGATGCGGCCGCGGGAGCCACGCCCAACCCCGAGCTTGTTCCCGGCGACACCGTCGAAGTCAGCCGTGCCGGCGTGGTCTACGTGCTCGGCGACGTGATTCGGCCGGGAGGGTTCACCATGGAGCCCGCGCAGCCCATGACGGTGCTGCAGGCGGTTTCGCTGGCCTGGGGACCGACACAGAATGCGACCGTGAACAAGATCCTGCTGATTCACGAGCAGAATGGCAGCCGCGCGGTGACCACCCTGAATTTGAAGCGGATGCTGCGCGGGCTCGATCCGGATATGCCGATCGCCGAGCGCGACATCCTGTTTGTGCCTGACTCCGCGGTGAAGAACCT
>Ga0335074_10011254_pt1 | contig 12503 bp, 11 predicted proteins | sample Lox_Sample_23_FD_206715 | JGI IMG/M metagenome (GOLD analysis project Ga0335074, IMG submission 206715) | Soil microbial communities from Loxahatchee National Wildlife Refuge, Florida, United States - Lox_Sample_2.3 | ecosystem: Environmental > Terrestrial > Soil > Wetlands | place: USA...
TCAAGGCCGGCGACGGCATTCGTGGCTGAATTCGTCGGCACCATGAGCCGGATCCCCGGCAGCTACGCCGGCGGCGACCAGGTAACCGTGCTCAGCAAGGAGGTCGCCGTCCACGGTGACCACACCTCGGTGCCGCCGGGCGCGGTCGACGTCCTGGTCCGTCCCGAGGGACTGACCGTCGAGGCTGTCGCGGGCGGGAACGGCATCGTGACCGACCGGACGTTCCTCGGCTCGCTGACCCGGCTCAGCGTGCTGCTGTCCGGCGATATCGCGGTCAAGGTCGACAAGGCCAGCACGGCGGCCACCGATCTGGTGCCGGGCACGTCAGTGCAGGTGTCGATTCCGGGTACCGAGCCGGTCCTGATCGCCGAGCGGGCGTGACGGCCGCCGCCGGAACGGCCGGCCGGCCAGCGCGAGACGGTTCCTCCACCGGGCCGGGTTCGACTGCGGAACGGCGGATTGTTCCCGGCGAGACGCTAGAAGGCGGTTACCGCCAGCTCGTTGTCGAGTCCGGCGAGCAGCACACGATCAGAACCGAGCTGTTCAGCGGCAGCCTCGCCGATGGCTGGCGCCGGTCGGCAACGCCGCTGCTCGCCTTCGCCCACCTGTCGGACACGCACGTGATGGACCACCAGTCCCCTGGCCGGGCCGAGCTGGTGGACAGGTTCTCCGATCCGGACTCCCCGTTGCGGCCTGCCCTCGGGATCATCGGCACCTACCGCGCCCAGGAGCTGTTCACCTACCAGGTGGCAGCGGCGATGATCCAGGCAGTCCGCCAGCTGGCCGCGGCCCCGCTGTCGGCCGCTCCGCTGGACTTCGCCATCATCACCGGAGATGCCACCGACAACTGCCAGCTCAACGAACTGCGCAGCTACATCGGCCTGCTGGACGGCGGCATGGTCACGCCGGACTCCGGTGATCCGCAGCAGTACGAGGGCGTCGCGGCACCCAGCGTCGAGGACGAACGGTACTGGCACCCGGATGGCGGGCCGCCCGATCTGCCGCGGACCAGGTACGGATTCCCGGCCGTGCCGGGCGTGCTGGACGCAGTCCGCCGCCGGTTCCGTGCCACCGGGCTCGGCCTGCCGTGGTACGCGGTGCACGGCAATCACGACAACCTGATGCAGGGCACCGTCGTTCCGGCTGGCCTGGTGGCGGAGTTCGCCGTCGGCAGCGTCAAGCTCGTGACCCCGCCGGACGACGTGGACGCCGCGACGACGCTTGCCCGGTTCTCCGGGGCCGAGGCGGACGCACTGGCTGAGCTCGCTCGCGGTACCCGGCTGACGGTGACGCCTGATCCCGGCCGGGCCATGGTCACCAGGGCCGACCACATCAGGGAGCACTTCCGGTCCGGCGGGCAGCCGGCCGGCCACGGCTACAGCGAACGGAACGTCGCGGACGGCTCCGCCTATTACGCCTTCGACCACGGTCTCATCCGGTGCGTCGTGCTAGACACCGTGAACCACCACGGGGGCTGGCAGGGCTCGATCGACGAGACTCAGCTCAGCTGGCTGGACGCAGAGCTAACTGCGAGCGCGGCGCGGCCGGTCGTGCTGTTCAGCCATCATCCGCTGGAAACCCTGGTCAACGACACCCGGCCGCCGGGCGTCGACCGCCGCGTGCTGGCCGGCGAGTTGCGCGCCGTGCTGCTCGCGCATCCGTGCGTTGTCGCCTGGGTGAACGGCCACACCCACGTGCACGCGGTGACCGCGATCACCGACGGCAGCGGGGCCGGCTTCTGGCAGATCACCACGGCGTCCCACATTGACTGGCCGCAGCAGGCCAGGATCATCGAGTTTCTCGGCACGCCGGGCGGCCTCGCCATCGGGTGCACGGTCATCGACTCGGCTGCCGCTGCGACCTACCAGGGCAGCGCCGATCCGGCCGGCCTGGCGGCGCTTGCCCGCGAACTGGCCGCCAACGACTGGCAAGTGCGCGACCTCATCACCGCTGACGGCGGCGCCGGCGCTGGCACAGCCAGTGACAGGAACGTGGTACTGGCGATCGACTGGCCCCGCACAGCCGGGCAGGCTCGGCTTAGCTAGGGTGGCAAGCCCGCGTTCCCGTCCGGAACGCCGGCTAGCCCTGGCGTACTCGCCCGAGCGGGCCGTTAGCGGCTGGCCTCGGACAGCGCCTCGAGAATCACGCCTTCGGCGGCCGGAGTGCCCGCTTCGTCACTGAACGAGCCGTACGGCGGCCCGTAGACCGGGGTGCCCGGCTCCTGCCGCCAGCTGCCGCCGAGGTCTCCGGCATCGACCGCCCCGTAGCCGATCGAGTCGAGGAACCGCGTGGCGGCGGCTTTGGCGTCCGGGTCGTCGCCAGCGATCGGCAAGTAGGACCGGTCGGCGGCGCCGGCCGGACGGCTCAGCGACAGCAGGTGCTTGAAGAAGATGTTGTTGAACGCCTTGACCACGCTCGCCCCGGTGAGGTGATGCTGCAGCAGTTCGCTGCTGGTCTCGAGACCATCGTCCAGCGCGGCGATATGCCCGTCCCGCTCCGGATAGTAGTTGCCGGTGTCCAGCACGACCTTGCCGGTCAGGGGTTCGGCCGGGACGCTGAGAGAGGCCTTGAACGGGATCGAGACGACGACGAGGTCGCCGGCCGCTGCCGCTTCCTTCGTAGTTCCGGCCCTGGCCAGCGGGCCGAGGTCAGCGACCAGGCCCGCCAGCGTCGCGGGCCCGCGCGAGTTGCTGAGTATCACCTGATGGCCTGCGGCCACGCTCAGTCGCGCCACCGTGCCGCCGAGGTTTCCGCTGCCGATAAAACCTATGATCGTCACGGAACGCGGTAACTACCGGCCGCAGCCGAAGATTCCGCGCGCCTGTACTGGGCTGGTGCGGGCCTGGCTAGTGCGGGCCCGGCTAATGCGGAACTGCCGAGCCGACGCCGACGAGCGGGAGCAGGCCGCCGATCGAGTCCAGGATGTGCGGCGCGCCTGCGGCGGCAAGCGATTCCCTGGTGCCGGCGCCGGTCGTCACGGCCGCGACCAGTCCGGCCCCGGCGCGGAGCCCGGACTCGACATCGCTCGCCGTGTCGCCGACCACTGCCAGCTCACTCACAGCGCCGCCGCCGAGCCTGAGGAGCGCGGTCAGCGGCATGTCCGGCCACGGCCGCCCGCGGCCGGCGTCGGCAGGCGACAGTGCGAGGTCGATCAGCGGCCGCCAGCCGAGCGCATCAAGCAGCGCGTCCCTCGTCACCGGGGCGAACCCGGTCGCCAGGCAGACCTTGATGCCAGCCGCGCGCAGCGCTGTGATCGTCTCGATCGCGCCCGGAAGCGGCGTGACCAGGCCGTTCCGCACTGACTCGGCGTAGCTTTGCTCGAAGATGCGGTTCGCCCGCTGCGCTTGGTCCTCCCCGGTATAGCCGGCCCGGCCGAGCAGCTGGCGGAACACCTCGATCTTGGACTGTCCCATGGTGTCCTGCACGAACGCGATGGCGTTGTCGTAGCCGGGCGCGCCGGGGACCAGGCCGAACTCGGCCGCAGCGGCAGCGAACGCCGCCATCACACTGCCGTCGTCAGCGACCGTCGTTCCGGCCATGTCGAGGCAGGCGACCCTGATCTCAGGCATTGCTGTGTCCCATCGTCATTTCGAGCGTCTCCTCGGCAATGGCGGGCGAGCACGTCATACCGCGACCGCCGGGTCCGGTTACCAGCATGACACCTGGCGCGACCGGTGAGCGGTGATACAGCTCCGGACCGGTGACCTGGCTGTAGACACCGGCCCAGCGGCGCTTGGTGCGCGGCAGTGCGGTACCGAGCAACTGCTCGGCGCGAGCGCGCAAGTGGTCGTACGGCGCCTCGTCGACGTCGAAGTCGAACGGCTCGGCGTAGCTGTGCGTGTCGCCGATGGTCAGACTGCCGTCGAGCCGCTGCACCAGCAGAAGTTGCGCGGCGGTGGCCGCCGCGGCAGGCAACTGCGGCGCGAGGCGGGTCCGGCCGGGCAGGTCGAAGGCAGGGTAGTAGCGAAGCGAGTCGCCGTCGGCCACCGCAGTCGTCAGCTCGCCGCCGAACGGCTCCGTTTGCAGCATCTGCAGCCGGACCCGCCGAACCGGAGGCCGTTCGTAACCGGCCAGGTGCGGTCCGGCGATCCCGGTGTGCGCCGCGCCGGTGCACAGCACCACCAGGTCGCCGCGATGCCAGCTCCCGGTGTGGTCGCGGACGGCGTGCGGGGCGATCTCGATTGCCTCGCGCCCCGGCAGCCATTCGTAGCCGGCCCCGCTGGCGGGCTGGCTGGCAGTCAGGTAGTCGCGGAACGCGCCCGGAACGAGCCGCGGTTCGACGATGGCATCTCGCCGGCACAGCAGCGCGCCGGTGAACTCGCCGCGCAAAGCCGGATTGATCTCGGCAGCAGCTGCCTGGTCAAGCAGCTCGAACCCGCGCTCGGCCGCGTCCGGGAGTTCGGCCGCCTCCTTCAGCAGGCCAAGCTCGGCGTCATCGCTGGCCAGTGTGAGCGACCCGTGCGGGCGGAACCCGGCTTCCGGCACGACTGTCGCCAGCTCGGCCCAGAGCGTCCTGGCGCGCTGAGCGAGCGCGAGTTCCGGTCCGGGCGCCCGGCCACTGACCCAGATGAGCCCGAAGTTGCGCACGCTGGCCCCGCGCGGGCCGGCCTCCCGCTCGAGATGCACGACGTCGATCCCGCGGCCGCGAGCCTGGAGCGCGTGCATCGTGCCCAGCACTCCGCCGCCGACAATCACGACCCTGTCCACCAGGCGAGCTCCCTCCCGCGTAGCTGCGAAGCTGCCGCCGGCTGGCGGCGAGCAACGCGCTACTAGCCAACCGTGCCTTGGTTACCGGACGATGAACGCCGTCGGGTGGAGCGCGATACAAATGCTGCTATACCGCGCTCTATCTGACGAATGTCCCCTTTGCCGGCAGAGTGGTAACGAGGCCGCGCTGGCGCAACTCCTCCACGGCGCGACGGGCGGTTCCCACGGCGACCTGGTAGTCAGCTGCGAGGTCGCGCTCCGCGGGGAGCCTGGCGCCGGCCGGCAACTCCCCCGCCTCGATCCTCGCCGCGATGTGGTCAGCCACGCCGATGTAGACATAGACCGGCCCTAGCGCGGTGACGTCGAACTTGGGCACCTTGACCACGAAGATCACCCTAGAACGCTGGTGAACTGCGGAAAGAGTCAGGACGCGCTCCGCTGCATCGGATTGCGGCCGGACGCTGTACAGCGCTCTATACCGCGCTATAGTGGATCCGAATCCGCTCTGGTATCCCACGGCGGCCAGGAGTCCGCCGGCCAGGGCAGCTAGTGGAGGCGGCAGTGGACAGAAGTGATGCGTCGGCGCTCGCCGATCTGCAGATGCACTGGGACGAGGCATACGCGATCGGCCTGGACGGTGACATCTGGCGGGCCCGGTTTCACGGCACGTCCGAGGAACTGCGCGCGCACACCAGCACAGAGCTCCGGGATCTGATCCGGACGGACTACTCCTACCGGCGGCAAATCCAAGCGAGCCGCATTGACGGCGCCGGCGACGGGCCGGCCGATGCTGACGACCCCGATCGCGATGACGCCGACCTCGACGACGCCGATCTGGATGACGCCGATCTGGATGACGCCGATCTGGATGACGAGAGCCCTGGTGACACGAGCTACCGCGACCACTACGACCACGGGCAGTCCGGGACCGCCCGCACCAGGAGAGAGGCTCATGCGAGCTACGCAGAAATCCGCGGCGAACGCATGTCGACCTGAGCAGCGGCCGGGCGCGCGACGGAGTCTGCCCTAGGCTGGGCGGGAGAACCGTCCGCCCGGCAACGCCGCCGGCCGGGACATCACCGGAGGCATGCATGGCTCATGTGCTTGGCATCGACATCGGCGGCACGGGCGTCAAGGCAGCCCCCGTTGACACCTCAAACGGCGAGCTGATGGCCGAACGCCTGAAGATCGAGACGCCGCAGCCGGCCACCCCCGAAGCGGTGTCCGACGTCGTCAGGCAACTGACCGAACACTTCTCCTGGACCGGCCCGACTGGCATCACATTTCCGGGGGTCGTCGTCGACGGCGTGATCCACACGGCGGCGAACCTCGATCACGGCTGGATCGGCGTGGACGGCGTCAAGGTTTTCGGCGCGGCTACCAAACTGGCGGTCACCGTTCTCAACGACGCTGATGCGGCCGGCGTCGCCGAGGTGACGTTCGGAGCCGGCCGGGGCGTCCGTGGCACGGTGCTGCTGCTGACGCTCGGCACCGGAATCGGCAGCGCGCTGTTCATCGACGGCATCCTCGTGCCCAACACCGAATTCGGTCACATTCAGATCCGCGGGAAGGACGCCGAGAAGAGGGCTTCCGAGCACGCCCGCGAGGAGCACGATCTCAGCTGGGGCTCGTGGGCCGGCCGGGTCGACGAGTACCTCAGCCACATGGAAGCGCTGCTGTCCCCTGACTTGATCATCATCGGCGGCGGCGTCAGCAAAAAGTCGGATAAATTCCTGCCGCTGCTGACCGGGCTCCGCGCGAAGATCGTGCCGGCCGCGATGCTGAACGACGCTGGCATCGTCGGCGCTGCGCTGGCGGTCGAGCGGGCCGCTAGCCGGCCGAGCGCACCTGGCGCCAGCTGAGCGCCTGGCCTTCTCCGCGACGTCGGTTGTCCGTCCCCATCACCGTCTTTGCACCCGATCCGTGCGGAACAAAACGGTTATATACGGATATTAGTTCGGCGAGAACGACTGGATCGGGTGCAAAGACAGCATCGGGTGCAAAGACAGCGCGGAGGCGCGACCTGACGCGGCTGGGCCTACCCGAGGCCAGACAGGCCGGAGCCAGGCTCGCCGAGGCCGTACTGCCCCGAGCCCGGCTCTTCTGGGCCAGGCTGGCCCGAGTCCGGGCGCGCGAGCCGGTACGGGCCAGTGCTGAACGAGTCCATGCCCGGCATCGCGACTCCCCCGGCAGGCTCCTGGTGCCGGGCCCGCATCAGGCTGGCTAGCTCGATGCCGCCCGCGACGACGGCTGCGGCTAGCGGCCAGAACGCCAGCGCACCATGCGAGCCCAGCGAGATCGGCGCGTAGAGGTATGTACCGGGCTTACTCGTCGACAGCAGGTGATCGAATCCGGGACCGCCGGATGCCTGGTGCCCGACCCATGCGGCGATGAACGCCGCAGCGACCGAGCCGACGATGGCGCCCGCCATCGGCAGAGCGCCGTATCTCCTGATCGCGAATAGGTAAGCGAGCAGGCCGACGAGCGCGCCCCCGGCCAGGGCGATGAAGCAGTACCAGCCGTCAGCCGCAATGAAGGCGCTGGTCTCCGGGTTCGTGGCGTACGCCGTCGGCGGTTTCAGCGTGTACAGCTGGTACTGGACTCGTGGCGCAGATACCGCCCAGATCAGGCCGCCGGCCAGGCCGAGGGCCCCGGCGCCGACCAGCACGATGACAGCAGCCAGCAACGTGCGGCCCCGCCCTGGACCTGGCCGCATACCGTCGGCAGGTGAGGCCGGTCCGCCCGTTGGCGGCTGCATACTGTTAGCGCTCATGGCTTTCTAGCAGGGTACGGGAGATGACCTCGGCTCCGGATGCCGGCAGGGGCAGTTTCGTGATCTTTACCAGTATCCCCGGCACCCGAAGTGGTCCGGCCAGAACGCGGTGTCAGCCCGACCACCGTGCCAGCCCGACCACCGTGCCAGCCCGACCACCGTGCCAGCCCGACCACCGTGCCGGCCCGAAGACGGGGCTTGCCGGAAGTCTGGTAGCTTTCAACGCGATAGGACTCAATTCCGTGTCACCCGATGGGGACGCTGATGATCGAGGTCACTGACCTTAGCAAGCGATTCGGGGACAAGGTGGCTGTCGATCACCTGTCCTTCACAGTTGAGCCCGGCCGGGTGACCGGTTTCCTCGGTCCCAACGGGGCCGGGAAGTCCACGACGATGCGCCTCATACTCGGGCTGGACCATCCGAGCAGCGGTTCGGCCACCATCAACGGCAAGAGATACGCCCAGCTGGTCAACCCGCTGCGGACGGTCGGAGCGCTGCTCGAGGCCAAGTCAGTGCACAGCGGCCGCAGCGCTCGCAACCACTTGCTGTTCCTGGCGCAGACGCAGGGACTGCCGCCGAGCCGCGTCGACGAGATGCTCGACTTGGTCGGCCTGCGCGAGGTGGCGAGGAAACGGACCGGCGGCTTCTCCCTGGGCATGGGACAGCGGCTCGGCGTCGCGGCGGCCCTGCTCGGCGATCCCGAGGTCCTCCTGCTCGACGAACCGGTCAACGGCCTGGATCCAGAAGGCGTGCTGTGGATCAGGAACCTCATGAAGCAGCTCGCCAGTGTCGGCAAAACGGTCCTGGTGTCCAGCCACCTCATGAACGAGATGGCCGTCACCGCGGACCACCTGATCGTGATCGGCCGAGGCAGGCTGATCGTCGCCGCCTCCACCGCGGATGTCATCGCTCGCGGCTCGGGTCAGGCGGTCCGCGTCCGCACACCCGATGCGGCGCGGCTGACCGACTTGATCCTGGCCGAGGGCGGCAAGGCGATCCCGGCCGACGACACCAACGGCACCACAGGGGGCGACAGCGCCCCGGTACTTACGGTCACCGGCGTGCCCGCGGCGCGGATCGGCGAGCTGGCCGCATCGGCATCGATCGTGCTGCATGAGCTCACGCCTCAGCTCGCCACGCTCGAGGATGCGTTCCTCGAGCTCACCTCCGACAGCCTTGAGTTCGGGCATCTGCATCCCGAGCCGGCCGGCCAGTCCATCGAGGGGACCGCCCGATGAGTGTCACTGCAACCCCTGGCCAGCTCGACTCCGCTGCGGTGAACGCAGCCCGGCCGGCCGGATTCGGCCGCCTGATGCTGGCGGAGTGGACCAAGATCCGCTCCGTCCGGTCCACGGCGTGGACCCTCTTCCTGTTCGTGGTCATCACGATCGGCCTGACTGCCCTGTTCAGCTGGATCTCGGCAGCAAACTGGCACGGCCTGCATGCTGCGAACCGAGATGCCAGGATCCTGTCCGACCCGGTCGGCTTCATCTTCGGCGCTGGCATCGGGCTCGGCCAGCTCACGATCTGCGTCCTCGGCGTCCTGGTGATCACGACCGAGTACTCCACCGGTGTCATCCGGGCGTCCCTGCTGGCCGTGCCCAAGCGGTTCCCGATGCTGGCGGCCAAGGCCGCGGTCTTCGGCCTGCTGATGGTCGTGCTCGCCGAGATCGTCGCGTTTGGCTCGTTCTTCGTCGGGTCGAAGATCTTGCATAGTTACGTGTCGGTCTCGCTCAGCGGCGCGGGGGTCCTGCGCGCCACTCTGGGTGCTGGCCTCTACCTGACCGTGCTCGGCCTCTTCGCGCTCGCCGTCGGCGCGCTGATCCGGCACACCGCCGGCGCGATCAGCACCGTCATCGGCGTGGTCCTGATCCTGCCGATCCTGACCGGACTGCTGCCAGACGAGACCTTCTACAACCATCTCAACGCCTACCTGCCACAACAGGCAGGCTCACTGATCTACGCCGTCCACCAGAGCAGCGGCCAGCTCCTGAGCCCCTGGGAAGGTCTTGGCGTGCTCGGAATCTGGACGGTGGTGCTGCTAGCCGCCGCGGCTTACCTGCTCGATCGCCGGGACGCATAGTCGGGTAGCCGCCCGGCGGCCCCACTAGCTGGCGGCGACGGTCAGGGCCTCGCTGATCGAGACGACTCGCTGATAGGCCCGGCTGATGTCGGCCCGGTCGGACGGCTCATCGACGGTACCTGCGCTGAGCCGTTCGATCATGGCAGCCTGGTCAAGGAGGACCTGACGGTCTCCCAGCATCGTCGTCCGCTCCATGATCCGGGCCAGGGCGTCGAGCTGCCTGATCATCACGGCTGGCATAGCGCGGCCAGCCTGCCTGACTTTCTCGAACGAACGCTGCACGAGTCGCTCCCAGGTGACCTCGGTCGCGATCACCCGGACCGCCCCGCCGGCGTCCCGGTAAACCCTAGTGGGCTGCCATCGCCCGGTGACCTTGCACAGGCTGTCGCCGATCCAGTCGATGCAGGTCAGCGCCGTGAATGTGTCGTTCACGGCGGCAGACAGCGCCCGGATGCAGATCTCCACGAGCTGGTCGATGCCGAACGACACGTCCTGCGCAAGCGTGCGGTACGGCCCGGTGACATGCGCCCGTGACAGTTCGCGCCTGACCTGGCTGGCCGCCCCGGCGGGCCAGACAGTCGCGTATTCCGTCCCCTGGACGATGAAATGACCCGGCCGGTAGCGCACGTAGATCACGGCGTCGACCTCGGTGGCGATCGTGACCAGGGTCTCATGCTGGATGAATTGCAGGTAGCCACTGCGTGGCGCCTCGACTACCCCTCCGGCCCCGTCCATGCCGGCGATCAGCAGGGCTGCCAGCTCGGCGTCAGCACCGACCGACGGATCACCGGCCTGCATCTCGATCGCGTTCTGCAGGTCACCGGCAATACCGGCGATGACCTGCGGCAGCTGGATCTGAACCGCGATGTGATGCAAGAAGTAGATCAGTACGGCCAGGTCCGCGAGCATGAGCAGGAGCGTCATGGTGACGCTAATGTGCGGCACGAAGCTGCCGTGGTTACCCTGGCCGACAGAGCCCAGGGTCAGGACCGCGTAGACGAACGTGGCCACATAGGTACCCAGGGTCAGCTGGGTGCCGCGGTCGCGGATGAAGTTGCGCAGCATCCGCGGCCCGAACTGGGTCGAGGTCAGCGTGAGCGCGACGATGACGATCGAGAAGACGACTCCGATCACGGTGATCACGGCGGCGGCGATGGCGGTCAGCACCGTCCTCGCGACGTCCGGAGAGCCGCTGATGGCCCAGCCGGGGACCTTGAAGACGCCGTCGTACGCCGCCCGGTCCAGCGCGTAGGTGACGACAAACAAGATCGCGGCACCCACAACCTCGACCGCAGGGACGAGCCACAGGTTGGTCCGGAGCACTTCCCGGCGCCACTCGGACCCGCGCATCAGCCTGCGCAGCAGGACCCCCCGCGCCCGGCGCTGGCCGTACTTAGACATGGCGAGCCTCCAAATGGCAGAACTAGCTGCCGACCAGGCTTCCCGGCTCACCTGAGGCCAGGATATTACTCACCGGCTGCTCGCCAGACCCGGCCGCCGCGGGCCGCAGATGCTACCGCCGCTTCGCGTGCGGTACCCAGCCCTGGCGCGCACTACCCCTGGACCGCCGGGCAGGCCCGCGGACCGGCGCAGCTGTCAGCCGACGCAGCCCGCCCCGAGCAACTGCTTGAGGTCGGCCAGCAGCGACGGCGACGGCTTGACCCGGAGCTTGTCGTCGAGTCGCAGCACCTTGATCCGGCTCCCGGTGACGAGCCGCAGGTGCACCTCAGTCGCCCCCGGGTGGGTACGCAGGACCTCCTTCAGTCGCTCCACCACCGGCGGGACGCATCGCCCCTCCAGCATCGACACCACGAAAGGGCCGGTCTGGCCAGCCGTCAGGTCCGGCGTGCTGACCTCCATCGCGACCAGCTTCGGCACCTCCTCCCGCCGGTCCAGACGGCCCTTCACCACCACGACCGCGTCGTCGATGACCTGGCTCATGCTCTGGGCGTAGGTAGCCGGGAAGAACAAGACTTCGATAGCGCCTTCCAGGTCCTCAAGAGTTGCGGCGGCCCACGTGCTGCCTTGCCTGGTCACCTTGCGCTGCACGCCGGAGAGGATGCCGCCGACCGTCACCACCTGCGCATCGCGATCCGCGCGGGTACTGCGGTCTGGCTCGTCCTCGGCCGACCCGACCAGTTGCGCCAGGGAGCAGTCGGTCGCGGCGGCGAGGACATGCTCGACCCCGAGAAGCGGATGATCCGACACGTACAGGCCGAGCATCTCCCGCTCGAATGCCAGCAGCGTCGACTTGTCCCATTCGCCGTCGGGTACCGGCACGTCGAACGTCACGTCGTCGGAGCTGTCGTCACCGAACAGCGAGTCCTGACCAATGGCCTCATTGCGCTTCACGTCGATGATCGCGTCGACTGCCTGCTCGTGGATCAGCATCAGGCCACGGCGCGGGTGCCCGAACGAGTCGAATGCGCCGGCCTTGACCAGCGACTCGATCACGCGCTTGTTGCAGACGTTGACCGGCACTTTCCGCAGGAAGTCGGAGAAGCTGGTGAACGCGCCCTTGGCAGTGCGCGCGGCCACAACCGACTCGACCACGCCGGTGCCGACGTTCCGCACCGCGGCCATGCCGAACCTGATGTCCTGCCCGACCGGAGTGAAGATCGCGTTGGACGCATTGACGTCGGGCGGCAGCACCTTGATGCCCATCCGGCGGCATTCGCTCAGGTACAGGGCTGACTTGTCCTTATCGCCGGCCACGGAGGTCAGCAGGCCCGCCATGTACTCGGCCGGGAAGTTGGCCTTGAGATAGGCGGTCCAGTAGGCAACCAGCGCATATCCCGCCGCGTGCGCCTTGTTGAACGCGTAGCCGGAGAACGGGACCATCACGTCCCAGATGGTCCTGATGGCATCGTCGGAGTAGCCGTTGGCCTTCATCCCGGCTGCGAACGGCTCGTACTCCTTGTCCAGAATCTCCTTCTTCT
>Ga0335074_10011255_pt1 | contig 12502 bp, 12 predicted proteins | sample Lox_Sample_23_FD_206715 | JGI IMG/M metagenome (GOLD analysis project Ga0335074, IMG submission 206715) | Soil microbial communities from Loxahatchee National Wildlife Refuge, Florida, United States - Lox_Sample_2.3 | ecosystem: Environmental > Terrestrial > Soil > Wetlands | place: USA...
GCCTTCGAGGCGAGTTGGCGCGAGGTGCAGCACTACCTTCGCGACATCCTCGAGCAGGGCGGGATCGATCCGCTCGAGGCCGAGGAGCTCACCGTCCTGCCGGGTGCGGATGAAGTGCTCGCGTTGCTCGAGGTACGGGCGCAGGTGGCGAGCGGGCGATGGGACACGGTGGTGGTCGACTGCGCCCCTACCGGCGAGACGCTGCGGCTGCTGGCGTTGCCGGACGCGCTGCGATGGTGGATGCAGCGGATGTTCCCGCCGGAGCGTCGAGTGCTGCGCAACCTGCGGCCGATGGTCGCCCACCTGACCGGGCTGCCGCTCCCGCCCGACTCCGTCTTCGCCGCCGCCGAGCGGCTGTCGGCTGAGCTCGCCGAGGTGCGCGACCTGCTGGTCGACCCCGAGCTGACGTCGATCCGGCTCGTGCTCACCCCGGAGGCCGTTGTCATCGCAGAAGCCCGCCGGACGCTGACCTCACTCTCGCTCTACGGCTACCGGGTGGACGGCGTCGTGGCCAACCGGGTCTTCCCGGATTCCGGCAACGACGCGTGGCGATCGGGTTGGGTCGAGGCGCAGCAACACCAGCTGGCAGTAGTGGAGGCGGCTTTCCCCGGCCTTCCGGTCTGGCGAGCCGAGTACGCCGCGGCCGAGCCGGTCGGGCTCCGCGGGCTGCTCGACCTCGCGACGACGGCGTACTCGGATGTGGATCCCTTGACGACCACGGAGACGCCGGAGCCGATGGTGGTCGAGCAGCTCACCGCGGACGAGTACGTGCTGTCGCTTGCGTTGCCGCATGCGGAGCGTCGCGATGTCGAGCTGGTCCGCAAGGGCGACGATCTGTTGGTGACCGTGGGGCCGCACCGACGCGCGATCGCGCTCCCGAGCGGGTTGCGCCGGTGCGTGGTGGACGGCGCCGCCTTGCGCGACGGCCGACTTCGCGTCCGCTTCCACGCCGACCCGGACGTCTGGACCTCGCGGTGAGCGCCGCCGCGCCCGGCCCGCTCGCGGAGGAAGCGTCGCGGTTGGTCGAGGCGATCAGCGAGTGGGCGCGCGGAGCGGTCGGCGACGTGCATCTGCCGTCGGCGGGCGGTGCAGCCGAGTGCCAGGTCTGCCCGTTCTGCCAGCTGCTCGGCTTGCTCCGGCGAACCCAGCCGGAGACCTTCGGTCACTTGGCCGAGGCATCCGCGTCGCTGGTTGCGGCCCTGCGCACGGTGGTCGAGCGAGCCGAGCCGGCGCCGCGTCACTCGGGGGTCGAGCGGGTCGACCTCGACGACGGCGACTCGGCCGATCCAGTGGCCGCCGACCCGGGACGGGCCACGTGACGCTCTCGATCGGGATTGACATCGGCGGCACCAAGGTTGCCGCCGGCGTTGTCGACGAGGACGGCGAGGTGCTCGCGGTCGCGCGCCGCCGTACCCCGAGCCGAGACCCGGGCCACATCGTCGATGTCGTCGTGGAGATCGTCGGTCAGCTCCGCTCGGACTTCGACGTAGCCGCGGTTGGCATCGGCGCGGCCGGTTTCGTCGACGCCGCGCGCTCGACGGTGCTGTTCGCAGCCAACCTCGCGTGGCGGGACACCCCGATCCGCGACGACATCAGCAGCCGGCTGGACATCCCTGTCGTGGTCGAGAACGACGCCAACGCCGCCGCCTGGGGCGAGTTCCGCTTCGGTGCGGGCGGCCAGGAACCGGACGTGATCGTCCTCACGATCGGCACCGGTATCGGAGCCGGCATCATCATCGACGGCGTACTGCACCGGGGCCGGTTCGGGATCGCCGGCGAGCCCGGTCACATGCGGGTCGTGCCGGGCGGGCGGTTGTGCGGGTGCGGCAATCGGGGCTGCCTGGAGCAGTACTGCAGCGGCACCGCCTTGGTGCGAGCCGCGCGCGAAGTGGCTCAGGAGCGCCCCGCCGACGCGGCGCGGCTGCTCGAGCTCGCCCACGGAGACGTCGCGAACATCGACGGGCCGGTGGTCACCAAGGCCGCGCAGGAAGGAGACGCCGCCGCGGTCGACTGCTTCGACGAGATCGGCCGCTGGCTCGGGCAGGGCCTCGCCGATCTCGCCGCGCTGCTGGACCCCGGCCGGTACGTGATCGGTGGGGGCGTGGCCGAGGCGGGCGACCTGTTGCTCTCCGCGGCGCGCGACTCCTACGCGGCGGTGCTGACCGGCCGTGGCTACCGACCGCTCGCTGACGTCGTTCCCGCCACACTCGGCGCGCAGGCGGGCCTGATCGGTGCGGCGGACCTGGCCCGCCGGTCCTGATGTCCGCGCCGCCCGAGCCGGGCCACCCGCGCGTCGTCGTCGCGCTCGGCGGCAACGCCCTCAGCCCGTCTGACGGCGCCGGCGACGTGCACGAGATGCGCGCGGCACTCGCGCGCACCGCACGGGCGCTTGCCGACCTCGTGGATGGCGGGGTCAGCCTCGTGGTCACGCACGGCAACGGACCGCAGGTCGGGCGGATCCTGCTCCAGCAGGAGTACGCCGCCGACCAGGTGCCGCCGATGCCGATGGACGTGTGCGGCGCCCAGAGCCAGGGCCAGATCGGCTACCTGCTCGCGCAGACCCTCGACACCGAGCTTCGCCGGCGCGGCATCGCGACCCGGGTGCTGTGTCTGGTCACGCAGGTCGTCGTCGACGGGCGCGACCCGGCCTTCCGCCGGCCGACCAAGCCGGTCGGTCCGTCGTACGAACAGGCCGAGGCGGAGCGGATCGCCCACGAGACGGGCTATGTCTTCCGGGCGATGCCCGACGGGCGTTGGCGGCGGGCGGTCGCATCGCCGCGGCCCAAGCGCCTGGTGGAGGCCGAACCGTTGCGCCAGATCATCGAGGCGGGGCATGTCGTCGTCGCGGCCGGTGGTGGCGGCGTGCCCGTCGTCGAGGTGGGTACGGAGCTCCGTGGGGTGGAAGCCGTGATCGACAAGGACCTCACTGCCGCAACCCTCGCCCGGCTGGTCGGTGCCGACCAGCTGGTCATCCTCACCGAGGTGTCACGTGTGCAGGTGGGTTTCGGCACGGACGCGGCTCGCGAGCTCAGCCGGATGACGGTCACTGAGGCGCGCGAGCTGCTCGCGGCGGGCGAGTTCCCCGACGGCTCGATGGGTCCGAAGGTCAGGGCCTGCGTCGAGTTCGTGACGGGCGGTGGGCGTCGGGCGGTGATCGGTGCGCTGTCCGACGCGCACGACGTGGTCTTCGCCGAGGCGGGTACGTCGATCGAGGCGGGATGAGCGAACCGACACCGGCGGCCGAGCTGCGCGTGATGACCTACAACGTGCGGTCGCTTCGCGATGACGTGACCGCGCTGGCGTCGATCGTTCGCGCTGCCGACCCGGACGTGGTGCTCGTCCAGGAGGCGCCGCGCTTCCTTCGTTGGCGGTCGAAGCGCGCGGCGCTCGCCCGCCGGTGCGGGCTCGTGGTCGCGACCGCCGACCGTCCCGGCGGGCTCTGCATCCTTGTCGCGCTTCGGGTCGACGTGCTGGGTACGACGTTCACCATGCTGCCGCGACTGCCCGGCCACCACCAGCGGGTGGCGGTCGGTGCGATCCTGCGGCGGGCGGGACAGCGTTGGCGAGTGCTCGACCTGCATCTGAGCACCGATCCCGCGGAGCGGGAGCGGCACGTGCCGCTGCTCGTCGAGCTGGTCGGCGAAGACACCGACCCGCCGCTCGTGGTGGGTGGGGACATCAACGATGTCGCCGGCAGTCCGGCGTACTCCGTTTTCAGCGAGCGGATGCAGGACTGCTTCGCAGTCGCCGGCGCCGGCTCAGGCGCGACCGCGCCCGCGCGTACGCCACAGCGCAGGATCGACGCGGTCTTCGCCGGTCCGGCGGTGGATGTGGTTGCTTGCGAGGTGCTTGCGCCGCCGAGCGCCACGCGGGCGAGTGATCACCTGCCGGTGCTCGCGGTGCTCCGGCAGCACAGCGGCTAGCTTCTCGTGTAGTCGGGCACCAGCTCGTGCGCGAGCTGCTCGAGGAAGAGCCCGATGTCGGTGACGATGCCGACCGCCTGCGCGCTGCCGCGGTCGGCGAGCTTCGTGACGGTCGCCGGATTGATGTCAACCGCGATCAGCGGCACCGACGCCGGCAGGATGTTGCCGGTCGCGATCGAGTGCAGCATCGTCGCCACCATGATGGCGAAGCCGACGCCGGGGAGCTGCTCGCGCATCGCCCGCTGGCCTTCGATGACGTCGGTGTAGACGTCGGGCAGCGGTCCGTCGTCACGCACCGATCCGACCAGGACGAACGGCTTGGCGGCCTTGACCATCGCGTGCATGACACCGCCGGTGAGGACGCCGGTGTCGACCGCTTGCTTGATCGAGCCCGCGGCGCGGATCGCGTTGATCGCGCGGATGTGGTGCTCGTGGCCGTGGATGACTCCCACGCCTGCGTTGAGATCGACGCCGAGCGAAGTGCCGAACAACGACGACTCGATGTCGTGGGTGGCGAGTGCGTTCCCGCTGAACAGCACGTCCACCCAGCCGTGTTCGACCAGTGCCACCATCGGCGTGGCGGCACCGGTGTGCACGACGGCCGGACCGGCTACCCACAGGATCCGGCCGTGCTCACCCTTGACCTCGCGCATGCGGTCGGCGATCTGCCGGACGAGCAACGCCTGCGGCTTCTCGCTCGACACGGTCGAGCTCATGAACTCGAAGTCGCCCTCGAGTTTCTTGTGGCCCTCGACCGGAAGTACGACGCGGATGCCACTGGCACCGCACACGATGCGGTCGCCGGCCTTGACGTCGCTGACGGGGACGGTGCGGACGCGGTTGCCCGAGACCAGCAGCCCGCAGTCCATCTCGGGCTGCTCGACCGGCACCCATTGGCCGCCCAGGCGTACGACGGTCTCGAGGTTGGTCGTCGAGTAGAAGTCCTCGGGGAACACGCCGTCCGCCGGCGCCTCGCTCGTCGTCGCCTCACCGGGATCGACCTGGTTGACGCCGTGCACCTGCAGCCGCATGAGGATCCGGCTGAGCTGGTCGTTGCTCTCCGCGCCGACCAGGATCACCGCGTGCGACTCGTCCTCGTGCGCCTTGCCGAGGTCGATCCGCTCGACGGTGTAGTCACCGCCGTACTCGAGAACGTCGTCGAGCACCCGCGCGAGAACGCCCGAGTCCATCAGATGGCCGGTGATTTCCACTGTCTCCGTGAACTGCACGGCACGACTGTAGAGGGTCGGCCGTCGTACGTTGCCGAGCCGAGCTGTGGCGCAGGGGCGCTAGACCACCGCTCCGTCGTCCCAGCCGGAGTCCGTGGGCGGACCTTCCTTCACGTGGTATATCAACGAGCCGCCGCCGCCGAGGATCGCGAGGATCGCGAGCCAGACCAGGCCGCCGCCATCGAGCCCGGTGATGAGGATGACCAGGCCGGCGATGATCGCGGCGAGCGAGCCGATGGTGACGGCACGCAGTCGCGGAAGGGGCGGTGGCGGCGGCGGGACGAAGTGCTCGTCGACCTCCGGGTCGGGCGCCGGCGGCGACGGCAGGTCGGACGGCTCGTCGCCGGCCTGCAGGACGCCGACCAGGTGCCGCCACTCGTGCTCGAAGTCGATCTCGTGGTCACTCGGCGGCGGCGGGACGGCGGGGGAGCGGGCGGGCGCACTCGCCAGTAGCTCCGAGGCGCGGTCGGTCTGGCTCGAGTCCACGTAGAGCCGGTCGGTTAGCTGGGAGGGGATCTGGACCTCGAGGTAGCCGCCGCTGACCCCCGGAGTGGGGGCGACGTAGGCCGCGATGCCCTCGGCGCGAAGGGTCTCGAGCAGGTCGTCGGCGACCCGCGGGTCGACGTCTCCGACCGCGACGTACCCGGCGCAGCGCAGGCCGTTGTCGCGTGATCCTGGCCGCGGGCCTTGACCGTGCTCGACCATCGCCGCGCCTAGCCTTCGGCTCCGCCGGCGTGCGCCTCCATGAACGCGAGCGACTCCTTGATGATGAGCGGCAGGTCGTTGTCGAGCGTCGCGACGTGGTAGCTGTCGTCCAGCCAGAGCTGGCGCTTGTCGATCGAGCCCGATCCCGCCATGAGCCGGACCGAGTTCTCCGGTTCGACGACGTGATCCTCGCGGCTGGTCATCACCAGCAGCGGCTGCGTGACGCGGTCGAGGTCCGCGTTGGTGAGCGCCCACAGCTTGGCCAGCTGGAACGCGCCCTTGACCGGCAGCCGGTCGTACGCCGGTTCGACCGCACCGGGGGCCTTGATGTCGCTCCCGATCGGCGGCAGCGAGGGCAGCACGTGCCGCAGGACCGGCAGCAGCTTCGCGTCCTTGCGGGTCGTGAACAGCGACGGGTTGACCACGACGATGCCGGCGATCTGGGCGCCGCGTTGCTCGGCCAGCCGCAGCGTGAGCGTGCCACCCATCGACAGGCCCATGACGAAGGTCCGGTCGCAGCGGGCCCGGGTCTCATCGAACGCGCGTTCAAGCTCGGCGTACCAGTCCTGCCAGCTGACCTGGTTGGCGTCCTGCCAGCGTGTCCCGTGCCCTGGCAGCAAGGGGAGCCGGACGGTGCGGCCCGCTGCCGCGAGCGCCTCGGCCCACGGGCGCAGGCTCCCGGGCATTCCGGTGAAGCCGTGGCACAGGACCGCGCCGACCCGGTCGCCGTCGGCCGCGAATGGCGCCGCGTCGCTGGGCGCGAACTCTGTCACCCTTTGATGGTGCCACGCGCTCGGCGGAACCGAGGCGGGACGAGGCTCGCTAGGATCGACTGATCGGCGGTGGCAGGGAGGAGGCGGGCGGTGTTCTATTGGTTCCTCAAGCACATCGCGATCGGCCCGGTCCTCAAGTCGATCTTCCGCCCCTGGGTCGAAGGCCTCGAGAACGTCCCCGCTCGCGGCGGCGCGATTCTCGCCAGCAACCACCTCTCGTTCTCGGACTCGTTCTTCCTGCCGCTCGAGATCGATCGCCGCGTGACCTTCCTGGCGAAGGGTGACTACTTCACCGGTCGCGGGCTCAAGGGCCGGCTCACGGCCGCGTTCTTCCGGGGCATCAACCAGGTCCCGGTCGACCGCTCCGGCGGCCGGGCCAGCGAGGCCGCCCTCGACGCCGGCGTGCGGATCCTCAAGCGGGGCGAGCTGCTCGGCATCTACCCGGAGGGCACCCGCTCGCCGGACGGCCGGCTCTACCGCGGGAAGACCGGCATCGCACGGATGGCGCTCGAGGCGGGCGTCCCCGTCATCCCTGTTGCAATGATCAACACCTTCGACATCCAGCCGCCCGGCCAGGTGATTCCGCGCGTGATGCGGGTCGGCATCCGGATCGGCAAGCCGCTGGACTTCTCCCGCTACGCCGGCATGGAGAACGACCGGTTCGTGCTCCGCTCGATCACCGACGAGATCATGTACGAGCTGATGCTGCTCTCCGGCCAGGAGTACGTCGACCAGTACGCGACCAAGGCGAAGGAAGACATCGCCGACGCCCGCGCCGCCGCGCTCGAGTCCCTGGTCGCCGACTCGCCGTACGCCGAACGCAAGGCGAGCTAACCCGCCGCGCCTCCGCGCCGCCACCGCGCCGACGTTTCGCCCGCCGCTGCCGCCGCCGTTTCAGCACACAACGCCTGTCGACGCGTGCCGATTCGTGCGCTGCTTCGCGTTGTCGTCCCTTTGTGAGGGAGCGTTGTGTGCTGAAACGTCGAGCTCAGCCATTGGTGGTTGGGGTTTTCGTTTCAGCACACAACGCCTGTCGACGCGTGCCTCTTCGTGTGCACCTGGGCGACTTCGCGGCCTGAGGAGGGAGCGTTGTGTGCTGAAACGGTCGCCAATCGGCGGCGCGGTCGGCGGTCGGCGGCTAGCGCGTGAGGCGGGCGATCGCGTCCTGCCATCGCTGATAGCCGGCGTCGTCGCGTTCGGCCGGTTCGAAGCGGCGGTCGAGCTGCCAGGTGTCGCGGAGGTCGTCGGTGGACGACCACACGCCGGTGGCGAGCCCGGCGAGGAATGCCGCACCGAGCGCGGTCGTCTCGGCGACGACCGGTCGGCGTACCGGCACCTGGAGCTCGTCGGCCTGCAGCCGGCAGAGCAGGTCGTTGGCTGCGGCGCCGCCGTCGACCGATAGCGTCGGTACGGCGATACCCGCGTCGCGGGTCATGACCTCGACGACGTCCCGGACTTCGTAGGCGATGGCTTCGAGAGTCGCCCGGGCGAGATGCGCGCTCGTCGTGCCGCGTGTGATGCCGAGGATCATCCCGCGCGCTTCGGGGCGCCAGTGCGGCGCACCGAGCCCGGTCAACGCGGGCACGAAGACGACGCCGCCGGAGTCCTCGACCGATGCTGCGAGCGCTTCCGACTCGGCGGCGCTCGCAATGATGCCGAGACCGTCGCGCAGCCACTGGACTGCCGCGCCGGTGACGAAGATCGCGCCTTCGAGGGCGTAGACCAGGCCGTCGCCGATGTCCCACGCGACCGTCGTGAGCAGGCCCGCGTCCGAGCGGACGACACGCTCGCCGGTGTTGACGAGGACGAAGGAGCCCGTGCCGTACGTGCACTTGCTGTCCCCGTCGGAGAAACAGGCCTGGCCGAACAGTGCCGCCTGCTGGTCGCCGGCGATGCCGGCGATCGGGAGATCGAGGCCGAGAAACGCCGCCGGGTCGGTGCGGCCGAACTCGCCCGAGGACCGGCGTATGTCGGGGAGTGCCGAGCGCGGCACCGTGAACAGCTCGCACAGCTCGTCGCTCCAGTCGCCCGCGACGATGTCGAACAGCAGCGTTCGGCTCGCGTTGCTCGGGTCGGTCGCGTGGACTGCACCGGCCGTGAGGCGGGCCACTAGGTAGGAGTCGACGGTGCCGATCACCACCCGGCCGTCGGTGACGCCCGACCACGCCGCCCGGTCGTTCTCGGCCAGCCAGGTCAGCTTCGTGCCGGTGAAGTAAGGGTCGAGCCGCAGGCCGGTCAGCTCCCGCACCCGACCCTCGCTGCCGGCATCGCGGAGCCGGTCGCAGATCGCCGAGGTACGCCGGTCCTGCCAGACGATCGCCCGCCGGGGGGCCGCGAGGGTTTCCCGGTCCCAGAGCACTGCCGTCTCGCGCTGGTTGGTGATCCCGACTGCCGTCGGTGGCGGACCGGACTCGAGAGCGTCCCTGCACGCCGAGAGCGTCGCCTGCCAGATGTCCTCCGGGTCGTGTTCCACCCAGCCCGGCTGCGGGAAATGCTGCGGGAACTCCTGGTAGCCACGTGCCGCTACCGCGCCGTCCTCGTTGACGAGCAAGGCCGTCACGCCGGTCGTCCCGGCATCGATCGCGAGAACGGTCATTGCGCGGCTGCGGCGGCCTTGTCGCGCAGGATCTGCAGGACCACGGGGTCGATCTTCGGCTCCTGCAGCACGCGGTTCTCGAGGTTCTCGATCCCGGCCCAGTCCCACAACGCCAGCCCCACCGAGTCCACGTCCGCTCCGGTCGGCGGGTGGCCGACCGCGGTCAGCAGTCCGGCGACCTCTGCGGCGATCTCGTCGGTCACGTCGAGGTACTCCGACCGGTCGGCCTTGCTGAACAGCACCTCGTGCAGATCCAGCAGCCGAGCCAGCTCGGACACCGGGTGAGCTGCGTCGTCCACCCGCAGGTCGACCTGGATGTCGGAGGTCGCGGCGTACCCGCCGTCCACCGACGCAACGAGCAGCGCGGCGCTCTGCCGGCCACGCCGATCGCCGCCTGCCTCATCGCCTGCGGTCAGCGCCGCGAGGAGCCGCTCTGCGAGCGGAGCGCGATCGTCGCTCGCCAGCCAGGCCTGCTCCATCGCCTCGACGACCTCGGGCCCGGTGAGGATGTTGCCCTGGATCGCGTAGCCGTCGCCGGTGATGCCGCCGGCCCAGGGATGGCAACCACTGCCGGTGTACGACGCAGCCCGGCCCTGGGCGTCGACGATCCCGGCCTGACGCTGTTCGCGTTCGTCGTCGGCCGCGGTGAGCGCGTCGAGAGTCTCCTTCGCACCGAGCCCGCCAGCGAGGTGAGCGAGCCCCTGCGGCCGGTAGGCGAGGTTGGCGTAGGACTGTGTTGCGATCGCGCCGACTCCCGCCCGGGCGGCGGGTACGGCGGAGCCGACCGCGAGGAACTTGGACGCGACAGCAACGCCCCAGGCCGTTCCGTCGGTCGCGACGATGGAGAAGGTCATGCCGCAGCGTAGGGCGTCGGCTACCGCGCGCCCTAGGCTGCCCTTGTGCGAATCGGAGTGCTGACCGGTGGCGGTGACTGCCCCGGTCTCAACGCGGTGATCCGGGCGGCGGTGCGCAAGGGCAGCGAGATCTACGGCCACAGCTTCGTCGGCTTCCGGGACGGCTGGAAAGGCCCGCTCGAGGGCCTCACGATGCCGCTCGACGTGTCGACCACGCGCGGCATCCTGCCTCGCGGCGGCACGATCCTCGGCTCGTCGCGGACGAACCCGCTCAAGGTCGACGGCGGCGTCGAGCAGATCCGCGCCAACCTCGTCGCCCTCGAAGTCGACGCCATGATCGCGATCGGCGGCGAGGACACCCTCGGCGTCGCGACCGCGATCGCGGGTGAAGGGCTGCGGGTGGTCGGCGTACCGAAGACGATCGACAACGACCTCGGCGCCACCGACTACACCTTCGGCTTCGACACCGCGGTCCAGATCGCAGTCGACGCGATCGACCGGCTGCACACGACGGCCGAGTCGCACCACCGGGTGCTCATCGTCGAGGTCATGGGCCGGCACGCCGGTTGGATCGCGTTGCACTCGGGTCTGGCCGGTGGTGCGAACGTCATCCTCATCCCGGAGCGCCCGTTCGACATCGCGCAGGTCTGCGCCTACATCGAGCACCGGTTTGCATCGCACTACTCGCCGATCGTCGTGGTCGCCGAAGGCGCGACGCCGGCGGAGGGCACGATGGCACTGCTCGACCAGGGGGTCGACGCGTTCGGTCACGTCCGGCTCGGCGGCATCGGCGCGCTGCTCGCCAGCGAGATCGAGCAGCGGACCGGCAAGGAAGCACGGGCAACCGTCCTCGGACACGTGCAGCGCGGCGGCACGCCGACGGCGTACGACCGCGTCCTCGCCACGCGCTTCGGCCTGCACGCGATCGACGCCGTGCACGAAGGCGAGTCAGGGGTGATGGTGGCACTGCGCGGGACCGAGATCGTCCGTGTCCCGCTCGCCGAGGCGACCCGTGAGCTGAAGACGGTGTCGCCGGACCGCTACGCCGAGGTCGAGGTCTTCTTCGGCTGACCGGCGCCTCGGCCGGCACCCTGCGCCACCTAGTCTTGTTCGGTGCCCGCCGCCGCCCAGCAGCCGGATTGGCCCGACCTCGCCGAGGTCGCCGCCGTCCGTGACGAGCTGGCGAGCGTGCCCGGCCTGGTCGAGCCGGCGGCCTGTGACGCGCTGCGCGGCCGGCTCGCTGCCGCCGCTCGTGGCGAGGCGTTCGTCCTGCAGGGCGGTGACTGCGCGGAGACCTTCGCCGGAGTGACCGACGGTCAGGTGCGCGACAAGCTGCGCACGATCCTGCAGATGGCGGTCGTGCTGACCTACGGCGCGGGGCTGCCGATCGTCAAGATTGGCCGGATCGGGGGGCAGTTCGCGAAGCCGCGCAGTGCCGACATCGAAGCGCTCACCGGGTTGCCGTCGTACCGCGGTGACGCGGTCAACGACCTCGCGGCGACTCCGGACGCGCGGGTCCCTGATCCGCGCCGGATGGTGCGCGCCTACCAGGCCAGCGCCGCGACCCTCGAGCTGCTCGCCCGGCACACTACGGGTGGCCTCGCCGACCTTCGGCTCGTGCACGACTGGAACAAGGACTTCGTCCGGCGCTCGCCGGCCGGCGAGCGTTACGAGCAGCTCGCGCAGGACATCGACCGGGCGCTGGCTTTCATGCGCGCGTGTGGTGTCGACCTCGACCACGAGGCCTCGATGCACGGCGTGGAGTTCTTCTCGAGCCACGAGGCGCTGCTGCTCGACTACGAACAACCGCTCACGAGGCACGACGGGGACCGCGACGCTGCCTACGACCGGTCGGGGCACATGCTCTGGATCGGTGAGCGCACGCGCGCGGTTGACGGCGCCCACGTGGAGTTCGCCGCCGGCATCGCGAACCCGATCGGGGTCAAGCTGGGTCCGACGGCGACCGTCGAGGAGGCCGTCGCGATCGCGGCCCGGATCGACCCCGACCGCGTCCCGGGCCGGGTCAGCTTCATCACGCGGATGGGCGCGGCCCGGGTGAGGGACGCGCTGCCGACTCTCGTGCGGGGCGTGGAGGCAGCCGGCCTCACCGTGACATGGATCTGCGACCCGATGCACGGCAACACGATCACCTCGACGACCGGCTACAAGACCCGTCGCTTCGATGACGTCATCGAGGAGGTACGCGGCTTCTTCGATGTGCACCACGCGCTCGGAACCACGCCGGGTGGCATTCATGTCGAGCTCACCGGGGACGACGTCACCGAATGTCTCGGTGGCGCCGACGACATCGACCATGCCGACCTCGGGGGACGGTACGAAACCGCCTGCGACCCTCGGCTCAACACCGGGCAGGCGATCGAGCTCGCGTTCCTGGTCGCCGGGATGTTGCACGGCGGCTGAG
>Ga0335074_10011256_pt1 | contig 12502 bp, 8 predicted proteins | sample Lox_Sample_23_FD_206715 | JGI IMG/M metagenome (GOLD analysis project Ga0335074, IMG submission 206715) | Soil microbial communities from Loxahatchee National Wildlife Refuge, Florida, United States - Lox_Sample_2.3 | ecosystem: Environmental > Terrestrial > Soil > Wetlands | place: USA: Florida...
GCCGTTTCGACCGTTAACGGCAACTTGTCTCGGAATTACGGTACGTAATCGTTTATTCCAGCTGGGTCTCACACTACCATGCTATGGGCCCCATGCTCTTCGGCATTCCTGCGCCACCCATTTGTTGGCGGAAAGATTCACGCTCAAGGATATTGCCGAACATCTCGGCCACGTCTCCTTGGAATCTACACAGATATATGCCAAGACCGACCTGGCCGCGTTGCAAGAAGTTGGTCAGTTCGATCTAAGTGGTCTGGTTACCCATACTGAGCACCGTGCTCATCTTGCCACACCGATCTATCCCAGGGGCAGCATGGAAGCGCTTCAGGCTGTAGCTGCGATCAGCCTTGGAGGACGGCTATGAAATTGTCACAGGTCGTTGAAACCTATATTGCATATAAGCGTTCTCTCGGAAAGGACTTCAAGTCAAAGGCTGCCAAGCTACGTGCCTTTGTGAAGAGCGTAGGCGACGGCGATATAAGGCGAGTAAACCCGTGTACTGTTCGACGCTTCCTGGACGGCAGCGGTCCAGTGACCGCTAACTGGTTTTACAAGTATCAGACTCTGGCAACGTTTTACCGTTATGCACAGGCCCATCATTACGTTCAAAACATCCCTCTGCCACGCAGCAAACCGCAATCACCCGAGAAGTTTCAACCCTACATCTACACCAACGACGATATGCGCAAGCTCATTGATGCTGCCGACTCGCGGCATCGATACACGTGGTTTCTTACACCCAATACCATCCGTACGCTCTTGTTGTTACTTTATGGAACCGGCCTCCGGATCAGCGAAGCGTTGCGGTTGAATATTGAGGATTTTGATCGCAATTCTGGCGTGCTCACTATTCGCGAGACCAAGTTCTTTAAGAGCCGCCTCGTTCCCGTTGGACCTGACCTGCGGCGTGTCTTAGAAGCCTATATCGATCAGCAGTGGCCATCGGTTCATCACACAGAGAAAACACCGCTGCTGGGAACAGCAAAAGCTTCAGAGGATCACTCGCAATACTGCCGAAGAGGTTTTTAAGAAGTTGCGTGAAGAAGCCGAGGTCCATCGTTCCGGGGAGGCGAGATACCAGCCGCGGCTTCATGATTTTCGTCACAGCTTTGCGCTGGTACGGATCGTTACGTGGTATCGAGAGGGTAAAAACGTGCAGCGTTTACTACCCCACCTCACGACCTACCTTGGACATGGCAGTATTCAGGACACTGCGCACTACTTGACGATGGCAACAGAGCTACTCACAGCGGCCAGCCTCTGCTTCGAGCGCTACGCCCGACCGGAGGTGAGCCTTGTCTAGCGCGAGCCTGCTTGGCAGTTGGGTACGGCGTTTTCTTCTGGAGCATCTGATCGCGGAGCGAAACCTCTCCAAGAACACGCAACACAGCTATCGTGACACTCTCCATTTTACTTCCATGGATCAGCATACGCAGCCGACACCCCATTGACCATCTTTGTATCGCTGATCTCTCCAGAGACGTTGTGAAGGACTTCCTCGACCACCTTGAACATGAGCGTCACTGTAAAATCCGCACACGCAATCAACGCTTGGCCGCTATTCATGCGATGGCTCGCTTCGTGGCTGAGCACAGTCCTGAGCATGTCGCATGGTGCGCTACGATTCGTGCAGTACCTTTCAAGCGTTTTCATCGTCCTCAACTCACTTACCTAGAAAAGCCTCAAATGGATGCATTATTAGCCGCTCCGGATCGTAACACGGTACTGGGTCGGCGTGATTACACATTGCTCCTCTTCCTCTACAATTCCGGTGCACGCGTCTCAGAAGCGTCAAGCCTGCCGATCAACAAACTATATCTCAGGCCAAACGCTATGAGCCATGTCGAAATATTCGGTAAAGGAGGCAAAACCCGTCGTTGTCCCTTATGGGCTACCACAGCGGCGGAATTACTTGCGCTCACCCACAACCGTTCGCCGGACGAGCCGGTCTTCGTAAACCGTCATGGGCAGGCTATGACCCGTCACGGTGTTCATCGCCTCATCAGGAAATATGTTCGCAAGGCCATGGCCGCTTGCCCATCTCTTGCCAACAAATGCATTAGCCCCCACACCATCCGCCACACCACCGGTACGCACCTACTCCGTGCCGGCGTGGACATCAACACTATTCGTGCATGGCTCGGTCATGTCTCCATCGACACCACCAACATCTATGTCGAAGTCGATCTTGAACGCAAGGCTCAGATGCTGGAAAAGACCAACGCTCTCCGCTCCAACCCTGTATCTAAACGGCCCTGGAAAGAGAATCCATCTCTGATGGCATTTCTCCGTTCTCTCTGATTACTTATGTTGCGTCAGCAGTGCTTCATATCCCCATGATTATTGGGCATTGACACTTCTACGCAACATAACTTTAAACACCACATAACTCCGCATGGTCGACACCGAAGCGAACGAACTCCGGTGTGCGAGTGATGCCGCGATTCCGCGCGGCCGCATCGCGTATTGCCAACACGCGCATCTCGGTGGGGATGCGATCGAGATACCTCATGCCCTTGGCGATCGAGTGGTCGCTGAGGACTCTTCCTAACGCCGTAGCAATGGCGATTTGTGCGGAAGGCTCGCCCGGAAGCGGCGCGCTATCCGGGTTCAGGAGGATTTCATCGATGGACGGCAGATCACGAAACAGACGCAGGAAGGCAACCAGCTCCGTCGTGGCCGCGGGTCCGACCGTTCCCTCCAGCAACTGCGCTTCGATCTCTGTGGCTCCCTTGAAGAAGCCCTCCTTCTGGCGGCGCGCGAAGCCGATCAAGACATTCGAGGCCATCTCCCAGGAGCGGGGTGTCGGCCACGCATTCACGTCCGACGTGACGTTGGCATCATGCAGGAGCGCCGGCTTGAACCGCAGGAAAGCGATGATCTCTGGACGCACCCCGGCACGAACCGCCCACTGGCACCAGTCTTCGAAGTCCGGTTCAAGGTTTAGGTGCACAAAGCGATTGCGCAGCGGCCGCGGCATGGAAAAGTGCACACCACGCTCGGAAGCCGGATTGCCGGCTGCCACCACCACCCAACCGTCCGGGAGGTGGTATTCGCCGAGCTTGCGGTCGAGCACCAGCTGATAACAGCCGGCCTGCGTCATCTGCGGTGCGGCCGTCAGCTCGTCGAGAAAGAGGATGCCCTTGCCCGATGTAGGCAGAAATTTCGGTGGCACCCATTCTGCCTGGTCAGCCGAGATGCGCGGCAGCCCGCGCAGATCAACCGGATCAAGCTGAACAGCTCGAATATCGAGGAACTGCCAGCCTAGATCAGAGGCTACCTGAGCAACGATTTGCGATTTGCCCACACCGCACGCGCCCCAGATGTGCAGAGGCACACGTTCACTGATCAGCGCATGAAGCGCCTCATAGAGTTCTGAAGGTTTCATGGAATTCCTTTCGTGCGTTCAATAAGAGGGAGATAGCCAGTCGTTCTCAGGCATACCTGTTGCTTTCCCAATAGAGTTGTGGCATTCTCCTTGTTGGTAACCCAATGGAGAAGGGTGTGGGCTGAATCAAATGAAGGAAAAGAAAGATGTTCAGCAAGGGACTCTCGCCCTCATGGTTCTCAAGACTCTTGATGTCCTCGGACCTTTACACGGCTATGCCGTCGCGCGACGGATTGAGCAGATCAGCGGCGACCTGCTCTCAGTGAATCAGGGCACCCTGTATCCCGTTCTGCTGAGGCTCGAACAGGAGGGAGCAATTGCATCCGATTGGGCTACTTCGGAGAACAACCGCAGGGCTCGCTTCTATCGTTTGACGCGTGTGGGACACAAGCTGCTCGAAGCCGAGAAGCGCGATTGGGAGCAGACGGCATCGATCATCGCGCGGTTCTTCGAAGTGAAGGCGGGGGATTTGGCATGAGAGCCCTGAATCGAATTCTTGTCCGCATCTGGAATTTCGCGATTGGGCGCCGCGGTGACGAGCGGCTGCGCGAGGAGATCGAACAGCATGTCGCGATGCAAACGGAAGAGAACTTTCGTGCGGGCATGTCACCGGAGGAAGCGCACCGTCAGGCGCGCCTGAAATTTGGAGGGGTAGAGACGATCCGAGAACAGTTTCACGCCGAGGAGGGGCTGCCGGTTTTGGAGCATCTGCTGCAGGACCTGCGCTATAGTCTGCGCCAATTGCGCAAATCACCCGGATTCGCGCTTGTAGCCATTCTCTCCCTCGCACTGGGTATTGGTGCCAATACGGCGATATTCTCTCTCCTCAATGCGATACTGCTCCGGAATCTTCCCGTAGCCGCGCCTCAGCAGCTAGTGCTGTTCGGACGTGGGCGTTGGGTAGGAAGCGTCGATGGAATGCCCGACAGGAGCTACGATCTTTTCTCCTACCCGTTCTTTCGCGACTTCAACGCTCAAAACCAGGTCTACTCCGGAGTCGCTGCGATTGACAGCATCGAGTTCGGTACCCATGCATCGATGAGCGGGAACTCCCAGTGGTTGAGCCATATCGACCTGGTATCCGGCAACTTCTTCGACGTGCTCGGAGTCCACGCGGCCCTTGGGCGCACGCTCGCACTTGAAGACGACCGGATTCTGGACTCAAGTGCGGTTGCAGTTGCGAGCTATGGCTGGTGGGTGCGCCAAGGCCGCACTCCCTCCGTTCTCGGCAGGACCGTGCGCATAGAGTCTACGAATTACACGATCGTTGGCGTTGCGCAGCGCGGATTCTTTGGCACCACGGTTGGGGAAGCCCCCGATTTCTGGATTCCCCTTTCGATGGAGAAAGAGATTTCTCCTGGATGGAATGGAATTTCGGACAAAGACTTTCAGTCGCTGTATCTGATTGCGCGGCGCAGACCAGGTATCAGCGTAGCGGAAGCAGGCGCAGCCACGAACTCCCTCTTTCGCCAGATCATCCGCAGCGAATACCTGGGCGCGAATCCGTCGCCAAATGACCTTGCAAAACTGAGCCACGCCACGATCGAACTTACGCCCGCGGCTCGTGGTCTATCGCAGCTACGGCTGCAGATGTCCCTCCCACTAGAGATTCTCATGGCAATTGTTGCACTTGTTCTGCTGATCGCGTGCGCGAATATTGCCAACCTCCTGCTCGCTCGTGGTGTTGTGCGTTCCCGCGAGATCGCGGTGCGTATGACTCTCGGCGCGAACCGCTCCCGAATAATAGCCCAGCTCCTGACTGAGAGTGCATCGCTTGCGGCGTCGGGGGCGATTGCCGGCATTGCCTTGTCATGGAAGGCAGGCGCTGTGTTTCTGCGCATGGCCTCCGGTGGAACCCAGCCGGTGCCAATCGATACGACGCCCGATATTCGAGTTCTGCTCTTCACGATTGGAATAACAAGTTGCGCGACGCTACTTTTTGGTGCGATTCCGGCGCTCCGTACCGCTAGAGGAAATCATGTGCCCGCACTTCAGGAAGGTCGCGGGCTTGCGACGGCACCGATGCGCAGTCGGCTTGGCCGGATGCTAATTGTTGCCCAAATTGCGCTCTCCCTGGTTCTGCTTGCCGGCGCGGGTCTCTTCCTGCATAGTCTGTTGAAACTCGCGGATGTTGATACTGGTTTCGATAAACGCCATGTGCTCATCTTTGGTCTTGATGAGTACGCCGCCGGCTATAAACAGGACTCCCATCTTGCCGAACTCCAGAGGCAAATCGAGGCCAGAGTTCAGGCGCTTCCAGGTGTTCGCGCCGCCAGCTTCTCAATGTTTACCTTTAATGAAGGAGAATGGTCAGACCCCGTAGTGGTTCACGATGTGCCGCGAACGCCAGAGAACAGCCACGAGGTTCTCTATAACGTTGTTGGCGATCAGTACTTCGCCACCTTCGGTCTCCCGATTCTCGCCGGGCGCGGATTCACTCCACAAGATAATGAGCACGCTCCGACGGTCGCTCTCATCAACGAAACAATGGCGCAGCGTTTCTTCTCTGGAGCTTCCCCAATCGGGCATCATTTTGGAATCGGCAACGATCCATCTCACAGTAACGACATTGAGATCATCGGCGTCGTGCGAAATGCCAGATACACTACATTGAGCGAAAAGCCTCAGATGGCGGCCTACTTTCCGTGGTCTCAACATCTTCAGTACTTCAGCAATTTCTCTGTTCGTTACTCAGGCCAGCCAGGCTCTGTGATCAGCGAAGTCCGCAATGCGATCGCTCAGGTCGACTCGCGAGTCATGGTCAGCGCTGCCACCACTCTTGCCGATCAGGTCGACGCCTCGATTGGGAACCAGCGACTCATTGCACAGCTCGCCACATTCTTCTCGCTGACTGCGACCGTGCTCGTCTGCATCGGGATTTATGGTCTGATGTCCTACGCGGTGGCCAGACGCACTCGGGAGATTGGGGTACGCATTGCGCTCGGAGCTGCTCGTAGCAAGGTTCAGTGGATGATCCTCAAGGAGATTCTCCTCCTAGCCTGTTCAGGTTTTCTTATCGGCATTCCCATCGCCCTGTTCGGCGCCGATCTTATCGCCAAACTCGAGGATCCACATCTGCTTTCAAGGGTTCTATTTGGAGTTGGGCCGTTCGATCCCACATCAGCAAGTCTCGCCTTATTGCTAATGATCATCGTTGCCGGGGTAACCGGCTTTCTGCCAGCACGCCGTGCATCGCGGATTGATCCGATGGTTGCGCTGCGAGATGAATAATATTTGCGAAAAACGTCAGCTTCGCAGATTCGGAGGTTAATGCGATGAGAAGCCTGAAGAGAATCCTCGCACGTATCCAGAGTTTCACGCTCGGCCGCCGCGGCGATGAGCGGCTGCGCGAAGAGATTGAGCAACATCTCGCTATGCAGACTGACGAGAACATCCGTGCGGGAATGTCCTTTGCGGAGGCTCGGCGCCAAGCGCGGTTGAAGTTCGGAGGAGTAGAAGCAGTTCGGGAGGACTTTCACGCGGAGGGGACTTTGCCGTTCTTGGAAGACCTGCTCCGCGATACACGCTACGCTCTGCGTCAGTTGCGCAAATCGCCTGGCTTTACGCTGACGGCCGTGTTGACTCTGGCGCTGGGCATCGGCGCAACCACGGCGATCTTCACACTCGTGCAGCAGGTGATGTTGCAATCGCTGCCGGTGACCAGACCGGATCAGCTTTGGCGCATCGGCGACCAGCCCCATTGCTGCAACTAGGCTGGATACAGCCAAGACGGGGACGGCGAGCCTAACGATTGGAATCTCTTTCCATGGGAGGCATACAAGCTATTCCGCGCAAACACGCCGAGATTCCAGGATCTGGCAGCTGTCCAGACGGGTCATATGCCACTGGCAGTGCGCCACGCTGGCTCATCGGGACCGCCGGATACGGCCAATGGCCAGTATGTCTCGGGCAACTTTTTTGAGACCCTCGGTGTATCCGCGTGGCGCGGCAGGCTGTTGATCGACGCCGACGACCAGGAGGGCGCGCCCCCGGTCGCGGTAATGAGCTTCCATGCCTGGCAGGAGAAGTACGGCTCTGATCCTTCCGTTGTGGGATCCACATACCAGATCAACGGCCGTGCATTCACCATCGTTGGTGTGGCCCCGGCAGGTTTCGCTGGGGCGAAGATGTGGAACTTTGGCATGCCGGATATCTGGATGCCCCTGACGACCGAGCCGTTGATGTTGGGAACAACGGCGCGAATTAAAAGCACGCGGGTCGATTGGCTGGGCTTGATTGGGCGAGTGCGCCCCGGAACCAACCCGGCAGCGCTTCAAGCGCAGCTTCAGGGCGAATTGCACGGCTGGCTGGCCAGCCACCTGGCGGATATGAATCCGGAGGAAAAGGCGGTGTGGCAGAAGCAGACGCTCCGCTTGTCGCCTGGCGGCGCGGGTTTCTCCAGTTTGCGGAGAGATTACAGCGAGGGTCTGCTGCTGCTCATGATCACGGCTTGCTGCGTTTTGCTGGTGGCTTGCGCCAACATGGCCAATCTGCTGCTGGCGCGCGGTCTCAGAAATCGGCAACAGACGGCGGTCCGCGTGGCGCTGGGCGCATCGCGCGCGCGCCTGGTGAGGAACGCGCTGCTCGAAAGCATTACGCTATCACTGATCGGCGGTGCGGCCGGCGTGGCTGTGGCATGGGTGGGGGCCAGGTTGATCCTTTACCTGGCGTTCCACGCATCAGAGCGAAGCACCTGGATTCCGGTGCAGGCTACACCCTCAACACTGGTTCTGCTGTTCGCGCTGGGAGTTTCGTTGCTCACCGGAGTGATCTTCGGTATCGCACCCGCATGGATGACCTCGCACGCCGAGCCGGTGGAGGCGCTGCGGGGCGCCAACCGTGAGGTCGGAGGCAGTCGCGACTCGGCGCAGAAGGCGCTGGTCATTGCACAAGCGGCGGTGTCGCTGGTGCTGCTAAGTGTGGCCGGAATGCTGGGCAGCAACTTGCGCAATCTGGAGCACCAGAACTTTGGGTTCGATCAGAATGGCCGCTACCTCGTTGACATCAATTCTTTGCTGCTGTCGAACCATAAACAGGAGCAACTGGTCCCGCTCTTTCGTGAGATTCAGGACCGGCTCAGAGCCATTCCTGGGGTGCGCGGCGTCGGCTCCGCGACCTATGCGCCGATGTCCGGCCAGCAGTGGGGCCACGACATTCGGATTCAGGGCAAACCAGAACCCGGCCCGAAGAGCGATGTATCCGCCGACTGGACCCGGATAACGCCAGGGTTCTTCGATACGATCGGCGCCCGAATGCTGGCGGGCCGCGCCATCAACGAAGATGACAACGAGAATACGCGGCACGTGGCTGTCATCAACGAAGCCTTCGCCAAGAAGTTCTTTGGGAACCAGAATCCCATCGGCCAGCACTTCGGTCCGGCTCCAGTGAAAAATGCAGGAACCTATGAGATTGTCGGTGTCGTCCAGAACATCCATTACGTGAGTTGGGCCTTCAGAGATCCAGCCCGGACCATGTACTACATCCCCGAGGCGCAGACCGTCCACTTCGATCAGCCGGATATCGAGAGCGACGAACTTTGGTCACAGAACCTCTACAACATCGTGATCTGGGCACCCGGGCATCCGGCGAACATCCTCATGAAGGTGAAGAAGGCTCTTGCTGAAGTTGATCCGGACCTGGTGATATATGACATTCAACCGTATTCGAGAGTCATTCAGGGAACCTTCGACCAGCAGAATATGATCGCCAGTCTTACCTGGCTGTTTGGCGCTGTTGGTCTTGTGCTGGCTGCGGTTGGCCTCTATGGCGTAACCGCCTATGGAGTGGAGCAACGTAAAAGCGAGATTGGTGTGCGCATGGCGCTGGGAGCCGATCGCGGTTCGGTCACTGCTATGGTGTTGGGCGGAGCGTTCTGGCAGGTGGGCATCGGACTGGGGATCGGGATTCCGGCAGCAATTGGAGCGGGATATCTCATGTCGAGCCAACTCTTCGGAGTCGCGCCGTGGAATCCGTTGCTGTTGGCAGGTGCGATCCTGCTTCTTGGATTGGCGGCACTGGTCGCTGCGGTGATCCCCGCGCAAAGAGCCTCAAGCACGGATCCTATGCAGGCACTGCGTATGGAGTAAAGACAGAGGAGCAGGTATGAGGGTCCTGAATCGGTTCTTCACACGTCTTCTTAACTTGATGGCCATGCGTCGCGGCGACGAGCGGCTTAGAGAAGAGATGGAATCGCACATTGCCGCGCAAACCGAGGAATTCATCCGCACCGGAATCTCCCCGGACGAAGCCCGCCGCCGGGCGAGGCTGAAGTTCGGTGCGGCGGAATCAATCCGGGAAGACTACCACGCTGAAAGTAGCTTGCCACTGATCGAGGCAGTTTTGCAGGATGTCCGTTATGCTCTTCGCAAACTCCGGAAGAGTCCCGGCTTTACAGTCGTAGCCTCTATCTCGCTTGCGCTCGCCATTGGCGCGAACACAACCATCTTTTCAGTTGCCAGGCAGATCCTGTATCAGCGATTGGCCGTCCCTAACGCTTCAAACCTACGTCTGCTTACCTGGACGGGCACAAGAGAACATGTTGCCATTCACCACGTCCACGGTGACTACAATTTGCTGCCTGGCGGACTCGCCACTTCCACTGCTTTTTCTTATCCCGCCTACCAACAATTGCGCGCCGAGAACCGGGTGCTTGGCGATCTCATCGCCTTCCGCGAGACCGGGATGAACGCAACTATCGGGGAGCATGCGGAGCGGGTTCTTGCCGAAATGGTCTCTGAGAACTACTACCAGGTGTTGGGCGTTCAGCCTGCACTGGGCCGGGCCATTGGAGCTACCGACGATACATTGGCCAGCCGTCCTGTGGCAGTAATCAGTGACGCGTTCTGGGATCGAGAGTTTGGTCGTTCTCCCGCAGTACTCGGGCAGTCAATCAAGCTGAACGACACTCCCGTCATCATCATTGGAGTAAATCCCAGAGGATTCACCGGAGCCAAAAGCACAATTCCCTCTGAAACTCCAGATGTTCTCATTCCTCTGGCGCTACAGCCGGTCCTGACGCCCTCTACGGATGGGAGTTCGTGGCTTTCAAATCCGGCACAGTGGTGGGTGAATATCCTGGGACGCGCCAGAAAGGGCACAAGCGATACAACTGCACAAAGTGCTCTCGACACGCAGTTGTCAGCCATTGTGCGCGCAACGATGCCGCTGCGAAAGGGAGAAGACATTCCTCGTCTTGTAGTACGCGATGGGAGCCGCGGCCTGTTTGAACAGGAGCAAATCTTTGCAAAGCCGTTGTCTGTGCTGACGCTGCTCGTCGGGATGGTTCTTCTTCTCGCGTGTGCCAACATTGCTAATTTAATGCTGGCGCGCACGGCTCAGCGACACCGTGAGATGAGCGTGCGTATTGCATTGGGTGCCGGACGCAAGCGGATTCTGTGCCAGATGCTGATAGAGAGCCTTGTTCTCGCGATCATTGGCGGATCCATCGGGTTAGCCATCGGCTACTTCGGTCGCCTTGCATTCCCCGAACTGACCGAGGCCGCATGGCAGAAATCGAAACTTTCCGCGCAATTCGACTGGCCGGTCTTTGCCTTCACGGTAATAGTCACGCTGTTCACCGGCATTGTTTTCGGGATGGCGCCCGCGTTTGCGGCGGCGCGCGCCGAAGTCAACGAGGGACTAAAAGAGGGCGCCCAAACCGCGACACAACGGCGAAAAGGATCGGGCGGCAAGGTCCTGGTTGGTTTTCAGATTGCACTCTCAACCGTGCTTGTCATAGGCGCGGGACTCTTCATCCGTACGCTCGCGCGGCTTAACGCGATTGATCCCGGATTCCGAACTCACAATCTGTTAATTGCGCGATTGCCGCTCCCGCAAAGCCGTTATTCGGCAGGCGAGGATATTGCAGTGCATCAACGACTCGAAGAGGCAATCACGGCGATTCCGGGCGTCGAGTCAGTTGCGCCCGCAATGGAATCCTATCTCTCCGACGATTTATCAGACACCGAATTTCTCCCTCAGGGCGAAACCTACGATCCAACCAAGAGCGACGCGGAGCCCTACAACGCCGTTGGCGTCGACTTCTTTCAAACATTAAGGATACCGATCATTGCCGGACGATCATTCGGGACACAGGATACTGCGACGTCGCCCAGAGTAGGAATCATCAATCAGCAGTTGGCGAAGACCCGATTTCCGGGGCAAAATCCGGTGGGCAGGCGATTCACCATTGGCGGACATAACCGCGATGGCCATGGCGGCAAGCTGACGGCGGATCAGATTCAGATTGTGGGGACCTGTGGAGATACTCTCTATACGAATCTGCGAGAGCAGCCGCCACCTCAGTTCTTCATTCCATACGTTCAGCAAACGCAGGTCGGTGGCATGACCTACGAGATCCGCACCCGGGTCAAACCCGAGGCAGTTCTCCCTGCTCTGCGTCGTGCTGTTCAGGCGGTCGATCCGGACCTTCCGCTAGTCAACGTACGAACACAGGAGCAGCAAATCGATGTGGATCTCCAGCAGGAACGCCTGTTCATGACGCTCACTTCGGGCTTTGGCATACTCGCCTTGATTCTGGCATCGGTCGGGATTTATGGGGTGATGGCCTATTCAGTCGCGCAGAGGACTAATGAATTCGGCATTCGCTTGGCATTGGGCGCGGCGCCGCGCAAGTTGATGACGATCGTTCTTCGCGAAAGCTCGTGGATTTCGGTTGCGGGTATTGCAGCCGGGCTCGGAACGGCTTTCCTGCTGGCTCGATTCGTCAAATCGATGCTATATGGTATTGCGCCTTACGATCCGCTCACACTGCTAAGCGCCACGATCTTGTTGCTGGCGGTGGCATTGGGAGCGAGTTGGCTCCCGGCGCTGCGCGCCGCAAGGATGGACCCAATGCGAGCGCTGCGTACAGAGTGACAGCCGGAGGGATCGATATGAGGGCTCTAACGCACATTCACTGCGCGCGCGGTAATCAGCGAAATGGATCCGAGGGAATGGAAATATAAAACCCGCCTTACCGATTACAACAACTCTGCGCGGACGCCTGCGAATTGCCAGTGGTGGCTGGCCCGGTAGAAGCTTCGGCGCTGGGTAACCTGAGCGCTCAGATGATCGCGCTTGGGGAGATTGAGAATCTCGAAGCAGCGCGGATGC
>Ga0335074_10011257_pt1 | contig 12502 bp, 7 predicted proteins | sample Lox_Sample_23_FD_206715 | JGI IMG/M metagenome (GOLD analysis project Ga0335074, IMG submission 206715) | Soil microbial communities from Loxahatchee National Wildlife Refuge, Florida, United States - Lox_Sample_2.3 | ecosystem: Environmental > Terrestrial > Soil > Wetlands | place: USA: Florida...
GATACCCATACGAGCTCGGACTATTCGACCACGACCCATCCGAAGCCGTCAACGTATCACCCTCCTGCACCGTCCCCGAAATCGCCGGCAGCGAAGTGAGGAGGTTCACGGGAGGGGACGTTACAGGTGGGCCGCCGGGCGTGGTCGATGTACCCGACCCACCGGAAGTCCCCGCGCTCGGAGCGGAGTTGGTCGACCCTCCCCCGGCTGTTGGGCTCGCGCCGGTGGGTGACAGAGCAAGCGGTGCGTTGGTGTGGCTGGCGCCCGGGCCGCCGGTGCGCCCGACCTTGATGAACGCGGAGGCCGGACACACTCGAGTTTTGGCTCCGCCCGTCCACGATGCGGGGAGCGCCACGAGACGCTTTGAGTAGGAGGTGCAGTGGTTCCCCCGGAGATACCGAAGCACCAGCCGTCCGCCGGTGCCCACGACGGCCAGCCAGTAGGCGGTTCCGGATCGCACCCGCGCATGCGCCATTGGAACGAAGTTCCAGGCGCCCGCTCTCAGCGCGTGCGTGGAACCCGCTGACAGCCGGCGGGTCGGTATCCCGTTGCGCTCCGGGTAGAGAGCGACGTCCAGGGTCTGAGCGCGGTTCGAGGCCTTGAGGTACACGGCGATCGCGGAGAGCGTCCCGGCAACCGAACTGCGCATCGAAAAGGCCTGCACCAACGTGTGATTCGGGTCTGCCGCGGTCGCGGCTTCCGCGTAACGTGGGATCCCGGGGTGCGCGTCGGGTGCGATCGCGGGTTTCGGACGGTGTGCGATCGCGCTGAGGGGTGCAAACGCCGATGACGCGCCGGCTCGGTCGGTCGGTCCCGAAGACGCGGCTGAATGAGACCCAAGGACGGTGGCGCCCCAGGCTGCCGCGGTGGACAGTAAGAAGCACAGCACGCAAGTCAAACCGATACGGCGCATCCGGTCCCTTCTGCCTATGGCGTTCGTGGGCGTACGACGACGCCGCGTCATGGGCCTGCTATCGGCCGCGTGCCCGCACCGTGAAATGCGGTCCCCGACTCTGGCCCAAACGTCCGCGGGCATCGAACATGCGTCCAGTCTGGGCTCCGTGCCATGCCCGTGGGCCGCGTGTCCGCGACCAGCCGGGTGGCTGCAAACCCGACGCACGGCGGGCGCTCCCCCGGGCGTCATCGGCCGCGGCCTCACCCGTGCGGGTGCCCCGCCGATCTCGACCGGGCAGACTTTGCGCCGCACCTGGTCGCGCATCGCGGCCTCGAGGTGTATCAGGGCCTGGCTATGGTCCGAGACGTAGACGCTGCCTGGTCAGCACATGCGCTCGCCGGTTGGCGATCCTAAGCAGCTGATTGCGAGCGCAGGAGGAATCGTCCGAACAGGCGATGCGCGCGCCCGGGCAGCAGCCGCCCCGCGAGGCGACCCAGGTGACGGAACTCGCTCGGGAACCAAAGACGCATGCTGAAGAAATAGCCCCCGCTACCGGCAAGCGCGACGATGAGCAGATACGGGACCATCGGGATCCCCACCCTCGAAGCGAACACGCTGACCGGTAGCGCAACCGCCGCGAGCGCGACCGAGCAGGCGGCGGCCGGGAGAACGTCGTTGACGAGCGTCTTGAACGCTTGCCGCAAGGAGCCCCGGCGCAGCAGGAGGTAGGAGATGATGAGGAATGTCATGTGGACCACCACGGCGGCGATCGCGATGGCGGTCAGACCCAGACGGGCGATGACGAAAACGGCCGTGCCGTAAACGAGGAAATGCCCCCATCCCCACCACATTACGGCTCGCGCCCGGCCAGTCCCGAGCATGGCGACAGTGATTGCGTCTGCGACGAGCATGGCGGCACCGCCGAGGGTCAATATCTGTACTGGTACGACGGTTGCGTGCCACGCGGGCCCGTAGAGCCATGTCACGAACCTGGGCGCGACGATCGCGAGCGCGGTCAGCAGAGGGAACAGAATGAGCGTGATGATGTGGACCATCCGCTGGCGCAGGCGGTCGACCTCGGCTTCGTTCGTGACCCGCGAAAGGACCGGGAAGCCGAGCGACTTCAACACTTGGCTCACCTTCGTCTGATAGACGACGCCCAGTGTGTACGCGCGGAAGTAGTAACCAGCTTGAAGGGGGCCGAGGCGTGCGCCGACGATCACGTAATCGCAGTTTTGGAAACCCACCAAGCTGGCGGCGCCGACCGCGGCGGGACTCCCGGTTCGCAAGAGCTCGCGTGCGGTCCGAAGGCGGAAGCTCGGGACCGGCGGCAGCACCCAACAGCAGATGAGAATCAAGCCAGCGATGGTTCCAGCGAGCACGCCGAGCACCATCGCCTCTCCCTCTAGGCCCATCACCGCCAACGAGATCGACACTGCCATGCCGACGAGCGTGATCGTCATATCAAGCAGGCTCAACCGACGAAACTCGAGTCGGCGGGTGATCGTCGCGTACTGCACCGTATTGATCGAATTAAGAAAGCACGCAGGAATCATGAGACGCACGAGCAACGCAGTCCGGGCGTCGAAGAGGCTGGGCACGACCGTGTATGACGCTGCGAGGCAGAAAGCGCAGACCGCCAGCCCTATGAGGATCGTGAGCGTCTGGCCCGTTCTCAGGTGGTCGCGACCAATGCTGTCGCGCTGCACGATGGTGTAGTGAAGCGCCTGAGTCGGGACACTCGACAAGAGCAGGACGATCAAAGCGATGGCATATCGGCCGAACTCCGCCGGAGCGACGAGACGCGCTAGTACGGCCACCCCGAGCAGATTCGCCGTCTCGATGACCGGCCGGCCGATCATATTCCACCTGAGCCCGTTGCTGATCGCCGCCTGCGGCTCTCCCGCCGCTACGCCTTCGTCGTTCGGCTCGGAGCCGTTATTGCCCAGGGCGCTTGCTCCTGACGGGACCGCGGGGGTCGTGTGCGGGCTCGACAGCGAGGGTTGCCCGGCGGCTGCCTCCTCGTCTGTCGCGGGAAGGACGGGACGCTGCGACGCCAGGACCAGTTTGCGGCGCGAGAAGGGCGACGGCTCCGGAAGACCCTGTCGATCGCTCCAACTAGGGGTTGGAGGCGGAACGATGACGGCCGCATGCCATCTGTCCGTCGGAGCGGGCGCGATGACCGCCCCCGGGTCCACCGCGTGGTTCCCCGGCCCGTCAGCAAGCGGTGCGCTGGTGGTCGGCGGCGGCGCGCTTACGGCCAGTCGTCTATCGGCGGGGGGTTTTCCGCCAACCGTGCGAGACGAATCGGACGCAGGCGGTGTCACAGCTCTCGGCGCTCGGGTCCGGCCCCGGAACGCGATCCTGCTTCGGCAACAAGGAAAGCGCCGCCGCGTACTTGATTACGGAGGTCCGACGTTGCGTGCGCGAGCGCGCCGAAGAAAGCGAGCGCCAGCTCGTCGCCAATAGTCATGTCGATTGACTAACGAGAGGCGTGAGCCCAGACTTCCGCCCCGGCAGGAGGCCAACGACCCCCCGAGTATTCGGGGTTATGCGCTACGCCGCCATCTGCCAGGGCAACACCGGCCCCGTCAGGCGAGAAGGCCTACCTAAGCGCTGGTGACGCTGAGCAACGTCTCAGCTGACCCATGGTCGCAGTCACCAACGGGCTTGTGCTATTCAGGTCACTTCCCGCGTAGACGCCCCAAGCCGGTTAAATCCCAAGCGTGGCCGCATCATCACGAGACCGGACCCGGATTACCCGCGCTGGCGCTCCGACCGCGAGGCCACCATCCGGCACGTCGATGTTGACCACGCTGTTGGCACCGATGACCGCTCCCCGGCCGATCCGGACGCCGGGTAGGACCACCGCGTTTTGTCCGACCAACGCGCCGTCGCCGATTTCGACTGGCTGGATCCTCGTCAGCTCCTGATCGCGAACTCCTACGCCCACCTGGTCGAAGCTGTGACTATGGTCGGAAAGGTGGACGTTGCGCCCGACCCCGACACGCTTCCCGATCCGAATCGACGTGACGGCCGAGAACATCGTATGCGAACCGATGCTCGTGTCGTCTCCGATCTCGATCGCCACGCCTTCCCCGTCGCCCTCTACATGCAGCCAGCAGCGGGAGTCGACAAACACTCCCGAACCAACCGCGATGCGGTTCGCCCCCTCGATTCGAACTGGCGGTGCGATCACACTGTGCGAGCCGAATTCGGCGAACGCACCCGAGGCCAGGACGGAAAAACCCTTCCGCTGGATCCGGGATGCCCCCTGATAGCCCGCGATGAAGGCCCGCCCAAGCGGTCGACATCGGCGCCTCATCCTGGCAGGTTACCAGCCGAGCTCCTCATCTGTGCACGAAGCGTGCAGCACGCGACGTTCTTCGTCCTTGTCGCCGCGTCTCAGAAGATCGCTGTATCTCGTCTTCGTGGCCGTTGGAAGGCGGCGAGGCGGCTGGCGATCATTCCAGTGGTGAGAAGCATCCACCCGGCGAGTTCCGCGCCGTGCTTGAGCATGCCGGTTAGCTGGTACGACCAGGTCTGGGCAGCCGTGTACGTGGTAGTTCCGTTGTCGGCCTGGGGACCGACCGCGTGCAGCGCGAACGCGCACGCCAGAAAAACCAGCGATCCCCACACCATGTACCGTATTCGCCTCGCATCGCCGAATGTCAAAGCGAGCAGGGCGACAAGCACGACGGCAAAAGGTGCCACCAGAACGGCCGCGTCATACCGTTCGAACGCAGGTTCATACTTGATGAGCGCCCGTGGCACCGTGAGCACCGCGAGCACGGCAGCGACGACAAGCCCGGCGCCTCGCCGCATTGAGGCTGCACGCATGCCGATCGCCACGGCCGCAACTCCCTGAGCCAGGATGCTCAAGGCTCCGAATATGCTTTTGTGATGGTCCGAGTCGAGCAGCCTTAGCCTCAAGTGAAAAAAGCTGAAGTCGATCCACTGGCTGGCCGTTTGAGCGAGTACAACCAAGGCCGTTAGCAGCAGTCCGGCTGTCATGACCTGTTTCGAGCTGAGCGTCCAGCCTGACTCGTCGCGCGCTTCCGCGCCTACAGTGCTCACGAATACATCACCGAATCTTCTGGCGCGTCAACAGTCGCCGCCGACGCCCATCCCACGCGACCAATGAATCGCTATGAACTACCGTGGATACTGCTCTGAGCCGGCGATTGCGGCCACCGACGTTCAGCTATTTCCGGACAACCTTACGGCTACAGCGCCACGCGGGGTGCCGTCTCTCAAAGCCACAGGTCCTGTTCGATTTGCTGAATCGAGTGACCCGCAAACAATGAGCGGACCCAAGCTTCAGCTGACCAGAGGCGAACTCTCACCACATGATTTCCGGCCGCGAGGACGTCATTGAACTGGTCCTCCGGGATCGCGAGAGTGTCTCTCAGGAGCCCGTGGGTGAGGAACTTTGGGTTCGCGGCCTGCTCGATCCAAGTACGGGCGTCGAAGGCCATCCCGTAGATCTTGGGTCGGTGAGCGATAGACCAGGGGAGCACCCGGCGAGCTACGTCGCGCAGAATGCCCTTCGACCAGGGCCCGACCCGGGCCTCGAGCGGTAGGTTCAGCGCGAGCGCTACCACGTCGGGCTCCAGGAACGGAACACGAGCCTCGACCGAGGCCTGCATCACGTTCTTGTCCATGCGGTTGAGCAGCCAGCACAGCGAGTAGTCGAGCTGACTTAGCAGCGCCGCCTCAAGGTTTCCCCGGCCCCCATCGTGATGGGCATAGGCGACGAGCGACTCGCGGGTTGGAGCATGCTGGCTGTCGCCGGGGGTTGATACCGGCAGCCACTTCGAGGAGGGCGGAGGCCCGACGGCGACGCGCACCAGGTCCCGGGTCGCGCGGAGCACGTTCACCGGGTTGAGCACGCTCATCGGATCGGCGCAGACCACTGGCTCGGCCGCGTGGACAACCCGGTCATACCAGGGCAGGAAGCCGGCCAGCGCGGCGGCATGGAGCTTGGTGTAGCCACCAAACAGCTCATCGGCCCCCTCGCCGGTCAGCAGCACCTTCACGCCACACTCCTTGGCGCGGTTGGCGAGCTGCGCGACGGTCACCGCACTGGCATTCGCGAGGGGGACGCCGGAGTGCACGGTGGCGGGAACGAACGCATGCCGCCAACTGGCGGGGGTCACGTCGATCAGCTCGAGCTCGACGCCGAGCGCATCGGCCACGCGCCTGGCCGCGAGACCCTCGTCCATCCTCCCGTCTCCGGCGAAGCTCGCGCCGAAGGCCACGAGATCCGGATTCTTCTCCGCCGCCAGAGCCGTGATCAGACTCGAGTCGACGCCGCCGGAACACAGGGTTCCCACGGTCGTGTCGGCCAGGAGCGATCTGTGCACGGCGTTGCGCAGCGTGGTTTCGAGCTCGCCCACGAGCTCCGAACGTGAACGACGGTTCAGCCGCGTCGCACTGACCGAGTCGACATCGTTCGCTGGTACATGCCAGCGCCAGGTCGTGATCTCGGCATCCTCAAGCGATATTTCAGTCCAAGATCCCGGCGGCAGTCGCGTAATGCCCTCCAGGAGCGTGCACTCACCTCCGAGGTACGTGCCATTGAACAGGTTGTCCCAAGCTGTGTCGATCGGCTCGCTGGGCGCGCCGGCCGCGATCAGGGCGGCAGGTTCGCTGGCGAACCACACCCCACCGTCGAACTGCGCGAGGTAGAGGGGCTTGATACCGAAGCGGTCACGGCAGAGCAACAGCCGATCCCCGCGCAAATCCAGAGCGGCAAAAGCAAACTGACCGCCCAGTTCCGACACCATGCCTTGGCCCCACCGCTCGAGGGACCAGAGCAGGGTCTCGGTGTCGCTGGTTCCGATAAATGGGGTTCCGTTGAGCCTGCTTCGTAGGTCGCCGTGGTTGTAGATCTCTCCGTTGTAGGCGAGCCACCACTCCCCGCCCGGATGGTGCATCGGCTGATGCCCATTCGCACTGAGGTCGACGATCGACAACCGGGTATGAACCAGCCCGACGTTGTCGATTACCTCGATCCCGGCATCGTCGGGTCCCCGATGGGCGAGAGCGTTGCGCATCGCCGCAAGACGATCCGAGTCAGGCGTCGCCCCACGCCCGAGCACACATCCACCGATTCCGCACATGCCCAATGAACGCTGAGCGGGTGCCTGTGCTTGTGCGGCCCGGCGCAATATGTAGTCGTCGCGCTCCGCGCCGTGGGGATTGCGCCGGATTCCAGGTTGTGAAAGCGCTCGGGACCCCCGCGCGTTGGTTCAGGAGTGGACGAGGAGGTGAAAGGTGAGTACTGAGACATCGTTTTGGCATCCGTATGCGGACATGGGCTCGGTCCGTCATTCCGAGCTCGTGATGGAGCGCGCAGAGGATGTCTGGGTATGGGACGCGGATGGCAAGCGTTACTTGGACGGAACTGCCGCTCTCTGGTACGCGAACGTGGGTCACGGCAGAGCCGAGATCCGTGCTGCCGTCGTCGCCCAGATGGAGCGCCTCGGTGCCTACTCGGCGTTCTTTGATCTCGCCAACCGGCCGGTGCAGGAGCTCGCGGAGGTCCTTGCTGAGCGCGCGCCGATGCCTTCGAAGGTGTTCTTCGGCTCCGGCGGCAGCGACGGGATCGACACCGCCGCCAAGCTGGGCCGCCGCTACTGGTGGGAGCTCGGCCAGCCCGATCGCACGGTCCTGGTCAGCCGCACTGCCGGCTACCACGGGACCCACGGGTTCGGAACCGCGCTCGGCGGCATTCCGAGCAACCGACAGGGCTTCGGACCGCTCGGCGAAACTGTCCAGGTGCATCACGATTCGCTCGAGGACATGGAGCAGATGATCGAACGGGTCGGCCCCGAGCGTGTGGCCGCCGTCTTCATGGAGCCGGTGATCGGTGCGGGTGGCGTCTACCCGCCCGCTCCTGGATACATCGAGGGCGTCGCTGAGCTGTGCGAGCGCACCGGAGTCCTACTCGTGATCGACTCGGTGATCTGCGCGTTCGGTCGCCTCGGCACCTGGTTCGGGATCGAGCGCTGGGGCGTCGAGCCGGACATGATCGTTTTCGCCAAGGGGGTGACCAGCGGCTATCTCCCGCTGGGCGGGGTGATGGTGTCCGAGCGGGTTGCCGAACCTTTCTGGCGCGATCCGGGCGGACCGATCTTCCGGCACGGCTCGACGTACGCCGGGCATCCCACGTGCTGCGCCGCCGCGCTCGCCAACCTCGAGATCATCGAGCGTGAAGGCTTGCTCGAGCGGGGCCGCGAGCAGGAGCAGGCGCTGTTCGATGCGCTCGCGCCGCTGGCGACTCACCAGCTCGTGTCCGAGGTCAGGGGCGGCGTCGGAACGATGGCCGCCGTCGAGCTCACTCCAGACATTCTGGGCCGCCGGCCGAGGGTCATTTCCACGCTCGCGAGGGCCGTCCGGGCGGCCGGGGTCCTGGTCCGCCCCGGCGGCTCAGCGATCGCCGTCTCGCCGCCGCTCACTGCGACGGCCGAGCACTTCGAGATGATTGCCCAAGGGATCGAGCAGGGATTGGCCGAGCTCGCAGATACGTTCTCGGCGGACCGCACTCTGCTCCGCGCAGCCTGAGCGCGACCACCGCTCAGCTCCTCGCAGCGCGCTGGGCGTATCCGAGGACGACCGCCGGCGGAGATTCGGCGGGGATCACAACCTCGATCAGGTGGGGGCCCGGCTCCGCGATGGCCTCCTCGAGCGCGTCGGTAAGCGTCTCGCCGGCGTCAACGCGGCGTGTCGCGACGCCGAGCCCGGTGCCGAGCGCGACGAAATCGAGATCCGGATCACGCAGTCCGAGCTGAGCCTTGGCCTGAGCGCCGGCGTCGTGCACGCCGGCCCTCACGAGTTCGGCGTCGAGGATGCTGTAGGTGCGGTTGTTGAATATCACGACGGTGACGTCGAGTTGCTCGCGCGCCATCGTCCAGAGCGACTGGATCGTGTAGAGGCCCGAGCCGTCGGCCTGGAGCGCGATGACCGGGCGATCCGGGCACGCGATCGCTGCCCCCACCGCGACCGGCAGCCCTTGGCCGATAGCCCCGCCGGTGAGCGTGAGCCAGTCATGGGTCGGGCCTCCTGCGGTGCAGGGCGGCAGCGCGAAGCCGGACGTGATCGCCTCGTCGGAGACGATCGCGCCTTCAGGCAGGGTCGCGCCGACCGCCTGGCAGACCGCCGCGGCGCTCAGCGGACCCTCGGGCCGCGGCGGCATCGAACGCTCCTGCAACGCCGGCTGCGCGTGCCCGGCATCGAGTGCCTCGACGAGCTCCTCGAGGCTCCTGAGCACGTCGAAGGTAGGTGGCGCAAGCTCGTACACCTGGCAGCCGTCCGGCACCAGGGAGCTCTTCTTGCCGGGGTAGGCAAAGAAGGTGACCGGTGCGCTGGCGTCAACCAGGATCAGTTGCTCGAGTCCTTCGAGCTGACTCGAGGCGAGCTCCGGCCAATAGAGGAGCCGCTCCACCGCCGGTAGGCCAGCGCCGCGTTCCAGGCGGGCCGGGAACATCTCCGCCAGCAGTTTCGTCCCGGTGGCCGCCGCGATCCGTGCGGCGGCGAGCAGGCCGCGCTCGCGGAGCGCCCGGCAGCCGAGCAGGAGCCCGGTCCGGCGGCCGCTCCGGATCGCATCCGCGATCGCTTTGATGGCCTCGCCGGAAGCCGCGGGCGAAATCGCTGGCTCGGGTGGCGAGGCGACCTGCGCACCGTCCTGCCACGCCACGTCAGCGGGCACGATCAGCGTCGCCACCTGACCGGGCGGGCCGGTCGCGGCAGCGATCGCCTCGACTGCGTCACCGGTGAGCTCGTCGGTGATTCTCGATGTCCGCACCCAGCCCGACACGTTGCGCGCGAGCGTCTCGATGTCGGACTGCAGCGGGGCGTCGTACTCGACGTGATGCGTGGCTTGATCGCCGACGATGTTGAGCACCGGGACCTTGGCGCGCCGCGCGTTGTGCAGGTTGGCCAGGCCATTGCCGAGCCCCGGACCGAGATGCAGCAGGGTGGCGCCGGGCGCGTCCGCCATTCTCGCGTAGCCGTCGGCTGCCCCGGTGGCCACGCCCTCGAACAGGGTCAGCACCGCACGCATCTCCGGGACTGCATCGAGCTCGGCGACGAAGTGGATCTCCGAGGTACCCGGGTTCGAGAAGCAGGTCGTGACGCCGGCGTCCACGAGTGTACGGATGAGGGCCTGAGCGCCGCTAGGCATGCGGGCACCCTATCGAGGTCGACTCACGCAGCGAATTGCTGGCGTAGCTCGGTCTTCTTGAACTTGCCCGTCGCGGTTCGCGGGATCGCCCTGATGAACTCGATCCGCTCGGGCAGCTGCCACTTGGCGAACTCTCGGCTGAGGTGCGTGCGTAGCTCCTCGGGACTCGCCTCGACCCCATCGCGCAGGACAACCGCGGCCAAGGGTCGCTCACCCCACCGGTCGTCCGGAATCGCGATGACCGCCGCTTCGGCGACCGCGTGGTGAGCCATGAGCTGGTTCTCGAGGTCGACGGAGGAGATCCATTCGCCGCCCGACTTCACGAGGTCCTTCGACCGGTCGCAGATGCGAATGCAGCCCCGGCGATCGATGCGCACGATGTCACCCGTTCGGAACCAGCCGTCCTCGGTGAAGCTGTCAGCGCCCACTCCGCCGTGGTACGACGCCGCCACCCACGGCCCGCGAACCTCGAGCTCTCCCATCGCCCGATCGTCCCACGGAACGAGCTCCCCGTCCTCCCCTCGGGCCCGCACTTCGACGAGCGGGATCGGCACACCCTGTCGAGCCCTGTAGTCGTACTGCTCGGCAGGCGACGCGGCGTCAAGCTCGCGAGGCAGGTGGCACACCGTGCCAAGGGGCGAGGTCTCGGTCATCCCCCACCCTTGGATGATCTTGAGGCCGTGGCCGTCGAAGCCCCTGAGCAGGGCGCCAGACGCGGCGGCGCCTCCGAGGTCCACGGTCTCGAGCTCGCTCAGATCCCATCGGTCAGGCTCAGCATCGAGCGCCCCCAGGACCGACATCCAGATCGTCGGCACGCCCGCCGTGAAGGTCACCCGTTCGGTGGCCAGCAGGTCTAGCAGGCTCTCTGGATCAAGCCGGGGGCCGGGCAGCACCAGTGCCGCGCCGGTCATCGCTGCCGTGTAGGGAAGGCCCCACGCGTTGACGTGGAACATCGGAACCGCCGGGAGGACCACGTCGCGCGAGCCGATGCCGAGCACGTCGGGGAGCGCGGCGACGAGCGAGTGCAGGACCAGCGCGCGATGCGAGTAGACAACGCCCTTGGGGCGCCCAGTGGTGCCCGACGTGTAGCACATGGCCGCGGCTCGACGCTCGTCGATCGCCGGCCAGCTGATCGGCTCCGCTGAAGCGATCAGTGACTCGTAGTCGATCGCAGCGCCGGGAGCGAAGCCGGAGTGCGAGACCACGATCACGTGCTCGAACTCCCACTCCACGAAGTCGAGCAGGCCATGCAAGGACTCGTCCACGACAATCACGCGGTCCCGGGCGTCCGCCGCGACGTAGCTCAGGTCATCTGGGTGCAGGCGCGGATTCAGCGTGTGGATGACCGCGCCCATCAGCGGCACCGCGAAGTAGAGCTCGAGGTGCTCGGGCTGGTTCCAGAGCAGTGTTGCCACGCGGTCTCCGTCGCGGATCCCGAGTTCGGCGAGCGCGCCGGCGAGCTGTCGCGCCCGTCTCGCGCAACGTCCCATCGTCGTTCGGTGGATCGAGCCATCCGGGCGCCGCGACACGACCGCACCCCTCGAAGTGACCTGCTCGGCTCGCTCCACCAACGCGGTCAGCGACAGCTGGAAGTCATCCATCATCAATCCGTTGAGCATGGTGCCGGACGTCTTTCGCGAGTACGGAAGGGACCGGTCCAAGCCGGTCTCGCCAATAGAACGTCGAGAAGCTGCACGTACTTGCTTTCCGATCGCGACGCGGTCGGCCACTTGGGCACGGGCTGATCGCTTGCCTCCGGGCACCATCGCTCGCCTCGAGCGCAGGGCCTCCCGGTTCTCGCGCGCCGCGCAGGCGCAACTCAACGAGCTGCAGATCGGCCAAATGGAGGTGCGATCGAAAGATCTTCACGCCATGCCTCGTTCAGTGAGCAGGAATTGCAAGCAATGGGGGTCAGTTCGTTTTGTTACGTATCGCGATAGTCGGACTGGGACCTTGGGGCGTTTGCGCGCTGGAGCGCGTGGTCACCACCGCCCGCCAAGTGCTTGAGCCGGGTGTTGACGTCGCCGTACACGTCATCGAGCCCGGAACCCCCGGTTCCGGCGTTTACGACGTAGGCCAGCCCGACTACCTCATCCTCAACAACCCGTGCGGGGAGCTCTCGCTCTACCCGTTCGAAGCGGAGGACGACCAACCCTGCTATGGCGTCGGTCTGTACGACTGGGCGGTCGCCCAGGGCTACCGCTGGGTCGGCGACCGGTGCGTGAAGGATCCGGCGGGTCAGCCGATCGAGCGCCATCACTTCTTGCCTCGCCGCCTCATGGGCGAGTACCTCCAGTGGTTCTACCGCGCGCTAACCGCCGGCGTACCGCGGGGCGTCCACATCGTCCATCACCCCACCGCTGCGATCGACCTGGTCGAGCGGCGTGATGGCAGCGAAGAGGTCCACCTGGCCAACGGAG
>Ga0335074_10011258_pt1 | contig 12501 bp, 13 predicted proteins | sample Lox_Sample_23_FD_206715 | JGI IMG/M metagenome (GOLD analysis project Ga0335074, IMG submission 206715) | Soil microbial communities from Loxahatchee National Wildlife Refuge, Florida, United States - Lox_Sample_2.3 | ecosystem: Environmental > Terrestrial > Soil > Wetlands | place: USA...
TTCGCCGCGGTCGGGTCGTGGACCCGCGTCCTGGTCGCCGGGAGCAACGACTTCGTGGTCGCGTTCCCTCTCGTCCTTCTGCTCGGCGGTCAGGTGGTAGGCGCCCTGCGGGGACCGATGCTCCGATGGCCGGACACGGTCGCGCTGGGCGTGCTCGCCGGATACTCCGCCGCCCTGAACCCGGTCGGCGCGGAGTGGCTCGTCCCGACGATCCTCCTCGTCGGGGGGGTCGCGTGGGTGCGGAGCCTCCGCGACGCGGGGCGGTGGATGGTGCGTTGGGTCGGCCTGACCGCGGCCGCGCTCGTCGCCCTCGTGCCGACGCTGTACGTGATCGCCCTCGGATGGTCGAACCCGTCGCTCACTCCCGGGGCCGGCACACCGCCCGAGGGCACGCGGCTCGGGATCGTGGGAGCCCAGTTCGTCGGGGGCATCGACCCGTACCTCTTCCGGCCGACCGATGTGTGGCTCTCGCCGGTCCCGGCGTTGCGCGCGGAGCTTGCGATCCTGCTCACGATCGGCCTCGTCCTCCTGGTGATGACGTTGCGTTGGGAGTGGACGCGGAAGGTCGCCGGTTCGCTCCCGGTGTTCCTGATGGCCGGCGGCGCCGTGATCGTCGTCGGCATGGCCCTCGTGTGGGCCGCCTCGTACCACGGCGGCCTCGTTCTGCGGCTGGCGAATCTGACCAGTGCGGCCGAGCTCTCGATCTGGCTGTTCACGTTCTACACGATCGTCGCCGCGTTCCCCCTGGTGCTGCTGGTCGATCGAGCACGCGCGGAGCGATCCGAACGACCACCGGATCCGGAGGGGTCGCCCGTCCCGGCTCGACGTGCACGCGGCCGGAGGGCCGAGGCGCCCGCTATCGCGCCGCTCGCGGTCGCGCTCGCCGTCGTGATCGTGGTGCCCGGGGCCGTGCTCTCGGGCACGTCCCTGCCGCCGGCACTGAACGGACTATACGCGAGCGTCGGCAACGTGAGCGCCGACGACCTCGCCCTTCTCGAGTACGCCGGGGCGCACCTTCCGGCGGGCGCGCGGGTGCTCGTGGCCCCCGGCAGCGCGGCCCAGTTCCTGCCCGGCTACGCCGCGAACGTCGTGCTGCTGTACCCGATGGTCCCCGGGTGGCCGTGGATCAACGGGTCGTACTCCCTCGTCCTGCGGGAGCTGACCAACGGGACCCTGGACTCCGCCGGAAGCAACGCTCTCGCGATTCTGGGGGTCGACGACATCCTCGTCACCGGCGCGAACACCGTGCTGTGGCCGCCGTTCTCCCCGGCGCCGCTCCTCGCCGACCCGTCGGAGTATCCGCTCGAATTCCACGCGGGGGACGCCTACCTCTTCGAGCGGTCGCCCGGCTAGCGCCGCGAACGGGGGCCTACAGGAACTCGTCGAGCACGTTCTCGTGCCCGTGGATCCCGGCGGGTTGGAACGCGAGGGGTCCGGCCTGGAGGACCTCTTCCAGGTCCTCGTACGATGGGCGCTCGGTCCGGTAGAACAGTCCGATCGGGATCTTGTCGCCCCACTCGAGCGACCGCTGCCACGCCGCGACGATGTCGGTCGGGTCGTGCCCGGCGCTCTCGAGCTTGTAGACGCGCTGGCGGAAGAAGTCGAACGTGTTGACCTTGTTGTAGGTCACGCACGGGCTGAACACGTCGACGAACGCGAACCCCTTGTGCTTGATCCCGCCCGCGACGAGGTCGGTGAGCTGCTTCACGTCGCCCGAGAAGCCGCGTGCGACATAGGTCGCGCCGCTCGCGAGGGCGAGCGCGATGGGGTCGACGGGATGCTCGATCACCCCGGACGGCGTCGACTTCGTCTTCTGGCCCATCTGGGAGGTCGGGCTCGCCTGACCGGTCGTGAGCCCGTAGATCTGGTTGTCCATGGTGACGTACGTGAGATCGACGTTCCGCCGCATCGCGTGGACGAAGTGCCCCGCGCCGATGCCGAACCCGTCGCCGTCGCCGCCCGTCCCGATCACGGTGAGCCCGTGGTTCGCCCACCGGATCCCCTCGGCGACCGGGAGCGAGCGGCCGTGGATCCCGTGGAACCCGTAGGACGAGAGGAAGTGCGGGAGGTTCGACGAGCAGCCGATCCCGGAAACGATTACGACGTTCTGCGACGGGATCGCGAGCCGCTTCAGCGCCCCCTCGACCGCCGCGACCACCCCGAAGTCCCCGCACCCCGGGCACCAGGTCGGCTTCGTGTCGGACTTGCCGACCACTGGCAGCGCGGGGCCGGTCGGCACGACGGTGGGACGCGCGCTACTTTCCGCCATGGATCACCTCGACCGCGCGGGCCACGACCTCGTGGGGATAGAACGGTTCGCCGTCGTACTTGAGCAGGCGCTCGGTCAGGTGCACGCCGGTCTCGGCGCGCAGCAGGTGCCCGAACTGCCCGGAATAGTTCGCCTCGACGAGCAGGGTCTTCTTCGTCTTCGCGAACTCGGCCTGCACCCGGGCCGCGTCGAGCGGGTAAACGGTCGGGAAGTGGAGGAGGTTCGTGGAGAGCCCGCGTGCGTCGAGGTCGGTGCGCGCGTCGCGGATCGCGCCGATCGTGGAGCCCCACGCCACGAAGGTCAGCTCGGCGTTCGCCGGGCCTTCCCAGGCGGGCGGGTCGGACGCGGCCAGGATCCCGTGGAGCTTCTTCATGCGCTTGTCCATCATCCGCTGGCGTTCGGTGACCCAGGTGGGGATGCCGGACTTGACGTCCGAGATCAGGTGGCCGCGCTCGTCGTGCTCGTCCGAGCCGGCGACGAACTGAAGTCCGGGCTGCCCCGGGAGCGCGCGCGGCGAGACGCCGGACTCGGTGTACTGGTAGCGCTGGTAGTCGTGACCGTTCGGCTCCACGGTGAACAGCGAGCGGACCGGGATGTCGGTCGGGATCTCCTCCCGGTCGACGGTCATCATGTTCTCGGAGAGGTGGAGGTCGCTGGCGACGAGGATCGGCGTCTGCCACTCCTCCGCCAGCTCGAAGGCGCGGATCGTCGCCCGGTACGCCTCGGCCGCGTGCGACGGGGCGAGGATCGCGCGCGGGAACTCGCCCTGCCCGGCGCCGAGCATCAGGTTGAGGTCGCCCTGCTCGGTCTTGGTCGGGAGTCCGGTGGACGGTCCCGAGCGCTGCGACTCGACCACGACGAGCGGGGTCTCGGTCATCCCGGCCATCCCGAGCGCTTCGACCATGAGCGAGAATCCTCCGCCGCTGGTCGCGGTCATCGACCGGACCCCGCCGAACGACGCGCCGATCGCCATGTGGATCGCGGCGAGCTCGTCCTCCGCCTGCTTCACGACGACCCCGAGGGTCTGCGCGTGCGCCGCCATCCAGTGCATGATGGACGACGCCGGGGTCATCGGGTACTGCGCGAGGAACTTGCAGCCGGCCGCGGCCGCGCCGAGGGCGATGGCCGCGTTGCCGTTCATGAGCAGCTTCGGGCTCCCGCGGCGCGAGAGCGCATGGTCGTTCACGCTCGCGTGGCTCTTCGCGAACTCGTAGCCCGCGGCCGAGGCCCCCAGGTTCCAGTCCACGACGTCCCCCGTCTTCCGGCCGAAGGAGTCGCGCAGCACCTCGTGCAGGAGGTCCAGCGGGATCCCGCTGAGGCACGCGAGGGCGCCCATGCCGCCCGCGTTCTGGAGGATCGACTGGCTCGTGTACTTCCGCGCGATCTCGAGCGTCGGCACGCCGAGCGACGTCACGCCGGCGGGCAGCTCGGAGTCGGCGACCGCGAACTTCTCGGGGTCGTAGATGATCGTGCTCCCGCGTCGGAGCGACGGGGCGTGGACCGCGACCGTCTGCTTGTCGAGAGCATAGAGCAGGTCCGCGTGGTCGCCCTGGGAGTACGGCCGGGGGTCGGAGGCGCGCGCCTGGAACCAGACGTGGCCCCCGCGGATCACGGACTGGTAGGCGTTGAGGCCGAAGACGTGCCACCCCATGCGGGAGAAACACTTCGAGACCGTCTCGCCGATGGAGGCGATCCCGTCCCCTGCCTGGCCGCCGGCACGCACCGCGAGATCGGGCATCCGGTCGAACGAGCGGTCGTCCGTATTAATCCGTTTACACGGAGGAGCGCCCGACAGCAATCCTAAGGCCCTGCGAGAACGTCCATCGCCGATGGTACGGCCCGTCCGCGTCCTGTTCTTCGCGACCGCGCGGACGGCGGTCGGTCGTCCGTCCCTCGACTGGCCAGTGCCCGCCGTCGGCGTCCCTGCCGGGGAGCTCGCCCGCGCCCTCGTCGGGGCGTACCCTCGACTGGAGCCGGTGCTCCGGGGGAGCCGCTGGGTGCTGAACGGGCAGTACGTGCGGGGTCGCTCGGCGCGCGTTCGGCCGGGCGACGAGTTTGCGATCCACCCTCCGTACGGAGGCGGTTAGCGTGTCCCGGCGACTGTCGCGCGCGCGGCTGTCGCTCGCGGCGGCCGCGCGCGAGCTCGAGGGACCGGGGCTGGGCGGCGTGGTCCTCTTCGAGGGCCGGGTCCGGCCCGAGCGGCGGGCCGGCCGGTCGGTGGTCGCGCTCGACTACGAGGTGCACGAGGGCCCGGCGCTCGCCGAGATGGCCCGCCTCGACCGGGAGGCGCGGTCGAAGTTCGGCGTCCGGCGCACGGTCCTCTGGCACCGCGTCGGCCGCGTTCCGGCGAACGAGACCGCCGTCATCGTCGGCGCGGCGGCCGGTCATCGCGCGGCCGCGTTCGGTGCCGCCCGCTTCCTGATCGACCAGCTGAAGGCCACGGTCCCGCTGTGGAAGGTGGAGCAAGGACCACCCGCGCGTCGACGGCGACGACCCCCTCGCCCGCCGGCCGCACGATCATCGGGTTGAGGTCGAGCTCGGCGACCTCGGGCCGCTCGACCGCGAGCTGAGATACCCGTTCGATCGCTTCGGCGAGCGCGTCGAGGTCACCCGGGGGCCGGCCCCGCACGCCCTGGAGGATCGGGAATCCGCGGACCGACTCGATCATGTGGCGGGCCGACAGCGGTCGGACCGGCGCGAGCCGGAACGTGACGTCCCGCAGGACCTCGACGTAGATCCCGCCGAGCCCGAAGACGACGACCGGCCCGAAGTTCGAGTCCCGCTGCACCCCGAGCAACACCTCGGTCCCGGCCGGCACCTGGGCCTCGACCTCGTACCCTTCGATCCGCGCCGTGGAGGCGCGTCGCGGCACGTCGCGCGACATCCGGAGGAAGGCGTCGGATAGCGCTCGACGGTTCGCGAGGCCGACGGCGACGCCCCCCACGTCCGTCTTGTGCGAGATGTCCGCGGAGGCGACCTTCAGTACCACCGGGTACCCGACCGCGTCGCCGGCGGCGAGCGCCTCCTCGAGCGAGTGGGCGATCCTCACCTCAGGGAACCGGATCCCGTAGGCGGCGAGGAGCGACCGCGCGGCGTACTCGGGCAGCTCGGTCATCCGCGCGGCCCGGGCGCGCGCGATCGCCGCGGAGGCCGCCCGTCGGTCGACCGGGAACCGGCGCACCACCGTCCGCGGGCGCGTCGACCATGCACGGTACCGCGCGAGGCTCCCGAGCCCCTGCACGGCCTCCTCGGGGAACGTGAAGGTCGGCACCCCGTGCGCCTCGAGGTCCGACACCTCCCGAGAGAGGTCGGTGAGGCCGAAGAGGCACGCCGCGACGGCCTTGCGGCTTCGACCCCGTCCCGCGAGGATCGCGTGGGCCGCGGCCTCCCCGGTGAGCGTCCCGGTGGGCGTCGCGATGACAAGAGCGCCGTCGTACGCGGGGTCGCGGAGGAGACGACCGAGCGACTCGCGGTACTGCGGCGCGCCGCCGTCCGCCGTGAGGTCGACCGGGTTGCCGACGGACGCGCTCGGGGACAGACCACGCTCGAGCACGGACCGAAGGGGGCCGGACGGTGCGGGGAGCTCGAGGTGCTGACGCACCGCCGCATCCGCCGCGACGATCCCCGGCCCGCCCGAGTTCGTCAGGATCGCGAGCCGGGGGCCGTCCAGTCGGACGCCCGACGAGAACACCTTCGCCATCCGGAACAGGTCGCCGATCGTGTCGGCGCGGATCACGCCGGACTGTTCGAACAGCGCGTCGTAGAGCTGGTCCCGCCCCGACTGGGCGAGGGATCCGGTGTGGCTGCGCGCCGCGCGCTCCCCGACCGCGGTGCGTCCGCTCTTGATCACCAGGACCGGCTTCCGCTCGGTGACCTCCCGGGCCACCTCGAGGAACCGTCGACCGTTCACGAGGCTCTCGACGTACAGGAGCACGACCTTCGTCGCGTCGTCGTCCGCGAGCGACCGCAGCAGGTCGTTCTCGTCGACCCCGGCACGGTTCCCGACCGAAACGAACCGGGAGAACCCGATCCGCTCGGCGATCCCGTACTGGAGGATCCCGGCGCAGAGCGCGCCGCTCTGGGAGACGAAGGCGATGTTGCCGCGCGGCGGGAGCGACCCGCTGAACGTCGCGTTGAGGTTGACCTCGGGGTCGGTGTTGAGAACGCCAAAGCAGTTCGGTCCCACGAGCGCCATGCGGTGCCGCGCGGCCCGGGCGATGAGGTCGGCCTCGAGACGCGGGCCGTCCCCGCCGACCTCTCCGAAGCCGGACGATACTACGACCACGGCTCGGGTGCCCGCCGCTCCGAGCTGGTCGACCACGGTGGGAACCTCCGCGGCTCGGACGATGACCACCGCGAGCTCCGCCACGTCAGGGAGCGCTCGCACGTTCGGGTAACATCGCACGCCCGAGACGCTCTCCCACCGAGAGTTCACCGGATACGCGACGCCCCGGAAGCCCGCGGTCAGCAGGTTCCGGAACAGGCTCGCTCCGACGCTGCCGACGCGGTTCGACGCGCCGATCACGGCGACGGACCTCGGCGCGAACAGCTCGTCGAGCCCGGTCGACCGGCCCACCGTCATCGCTCGCCGTCCCCGAGAGGCGCGGACGGGCGGTCCGTTATATAGCCACCCCGGCGTGAATCCGCCGATGAGCGGTCAGGCGCCTCCCGCCGGTCATCCTCCCTCCCAGCCGCCCGCCACCGGTCCGCCCCGCGGGCGCCCCGGGGGCGTCCTGCAGAAGATGGACAAGGGTCGGATCCGCCACGTGGTCGCGGTCGGCAGCGGCAAGGGGGGCGTCGGGAAGTCGACGGTGACCGCGATGCTCGCCGTCGAGCTCGCGCGCCGCGGCCTCTCCGTCGGCATCCTCGACGCCGACATCACCGGTCCCTCGATCCCGAAGCTGCTCGGTACCCGAGGCCCGTTGACCGACCGGGGCGAAGGGATCGAACCGGCGCGCTCACGGACCGGGATGCCGGTCGTCTCCTCGCAGTTCATGGTCGAGGACGAGCAGGCGCCCGTGATCTGGCGGGGCCCGCTGGTCACCCGGCTGATCACCCAGTTCTTCGGCGGCGTCAACTGGGGCCCGCTGGACTACCTGCTCATCGACATGCCGCCCGGCACCAGCGATGTGCCGCTCACGGTCTTCCAGACGATCCCGATCGATGGGATGGTGTTCGTCCTGACCCCGCAGGACCTCGCCGCGATGATCGTCAAGAAAGCGATGAACATGGCCCGCGAGCTCCACGTCACGCTCCTCGGGGTCGTCGAGAACATGTCGTGGGTGAAGTGCCCGCACTGCGGCGAGCGGATCCCGCTGTTCGGGGAGGGGACCGTCGACGCGGTCGCGCGCGAGTACGGCATCCCGCTGCTGGGCCGGGTCCCCGTCGCGCCCGAGCTCTCGTCGCTCGCGGACCAGGGACGGGTCGAGGAGTTCGCTTCGCCCGAGATCGCCGCCGCCGCCGAGGCGCTCACGAAGGGCGTCGACGCGATCAGCCCGGCGGCGCCGCAGACGCTGTAGACGACCGCAGGTCGCGGAACGCGACCGACTCGACCGGGATGCCCCGCCGGTGGAGCGCGGTCCCGAGGCCCGAACGGTGCGCGTCCCCGACGACCACCGCCAGCCGGCCGTAGCCTCGGGCGCGCAGCACCCGGAGTCGTTCGGCCATGTGCTCGTTCCGCTCGTCGAGCAGCACGTGCGCGAGCGTGGGGCTCGCTCGTCGCAACTCCGCCGTGTACGCCTCGGGCTCCCCGGCGTACCGGTCCATCTCGCGCTCGACCATCCTCGCGGGGATGAACAGTCCGAGCAGCGCGCCGACGAACAGCTGGACCCGTTCCTTCAGCGGCATCGTGCGCACGAGCGTGATCAACGTCGCGCGGATCGGGTCGTCGATGAGGAACACGGGAAGTCCCCGCTCGCGCGCGACGCGGGCGGCGGCCCGCATCTCCCCGCCGGGCGGGCCCCCGCCGATCTGGTCCCCCAGGCGGCGCTGGACCAGCGACCAGAGCCGGGCGAACGCCGGTCCCCCGCTCCGCCGGGCCGGCGCCCCCTCGTTCATCAGCGCGGCGGCGCGCTCCTCGTCCAGCTCGAGCGCGATGCCGTCCAGCGTGCGGGCCCCGAGCAGCTCGCGGAGCGGGGTCTCGAGGTCGACCACGTGCGCCACCCCGACGACCAGCACCGGTCCCTGGGTGGTCGACGCGTACACGGGCAAACGAAGCGGCGCGCCGCGTATCTCGTTTGGCGCTGCCGGAAGGACCATATAGGGTAGGACGGTCGGCGGGTCGCCATGGCCTGGACCCTGTTCTCCGTCCCCGCGAGCAAGCGTTCGGAGCTCGACGCGGTGCTCCACGACGACCAGCTCTCCCGCCAGAGTCAGAAGGTCCGGGACGCGAACTCCGTGGGCGGACCCGCGGACGCGCTCTACGTGCTGCTCGAGGGCTCGACGGACGCGATGAAGCGGGCGGACGAACTGCTGACGCCGGTCGGGACCCGCCTTCCGGCGGCGGAGGGGGAAGCGGTGTATCGGAAGCTCAAGGACGAGGAGGAAGCGGCCTCGGCGGGCATGGGCCTCTTCTTCACGGAAGGCTGAGCCCGTTCAATCCGACGCCGGCGCGTGCGACGGTTCGAGGTCCTCGCCGCCCCCGAACGCGCGCTGGATCGACTGGTAGAACGCCTCGAGGCCGGTCCCCTCCTTCGCCGAGGTCGGGACCAGGCCGCCCAGCGGGCCGAGCATCTCGATCGCACGGAAGATCTCGGTCGACAGCTGGACGTCGGGCGTCGGCGCGTCCCGGGTCACGGCCTCGTAGAGCGGCCCGGTGTCCTCGCCCCAGCTCGCGAGCTCCGCCTGCTGCTCGGCCGTCAGCACGTCGGCCTTCGCCAGCACGTTCAGCATCGGGAGCCGGAAGCGGAACTCGACCGTCGCGCTCAGCATCAGCAGCGAGACGAAGCCGCTGGGCGTGCGGGCGAGCGCGGGGTCGAAGAGGAAGGCGATGAGGGAGCGGTCCCCGCTCAGCGCGTCCACGATCGCCCGCGACGCCTCGCGGAAGGCGAACAGCTCGATCTGGCCCGGCGTGTCGACGAGCACGTAGTCGGTCTTCAGCTCGTCCACGGCCTGCTTCACGTCGAAGATCTTGAGCGCGATCATGTCGGCCGCGGCGATCTGGGCGCCGTTCGGTCCGAGGCCGTACTCGTCCTGGATGTCGTCAAGCCGGACCCACTCGCGGATGTCGACCGCCGGCTCGAGGCTCGCGGCGTCGCTGCCCGGGTCGAGGTTGACGATCGTCGTCTCGTAGCCCGCCGTCTGCATCCAGTTCGCGAACGCGCGGACGAACGAGGTCTTCCCGGCCCCGGCCGTGCCGGTGAAGTAGATCGTCCCCGGCTCGTCCATCAGCCCTTCTTCGGCGCCGCCGGCCGCTGCTTCCGCACCTCGGCCGCGACCGCCCGCAGGAACGCGGCCTTGGTCGTCCCGCCCTTCTTGGTCACCTTGACGCGCCCTTCGTTCGCGTAGAACCGCCGGGGGTACTGCTTGCCCGCCTCGACCTCGGCCTTGAACCCGAGCCGCTTCGCGGCCGCCACGATCTCCTCCGCGGTCGCATCGGCGACCGCCTCCGACTCGGGCAACCGTCGTCCGTCGCTGCGCGACAGGCCCCGGCCGAGGTAGGCCGGGTAGACGTAGAAGTGGTCGGGCATCGCGCGCCCTCGGCCGCCCCTAGGCGCCCGGGGCCGGGGCCGCGACGCGGACCCCGTTGAGGACGCCGTCCTGCCCCGGCCGCGACCGGACCTTGACCAGGCCCACGTCGGTCTCGAGGATGGCTCCCTTCGTGATGATGTTGCGTTGCACGTAGTTCGGGTTCGCCGGATTCTCCCGGACCGTGACGACCTTGGCCGGTTGGGTCTTCTTCGTCGCGGGGTCGTAGACGTTGATCGTCTGGGTCGTGAGGATCCTCAGCTTCCGGTTCGCCCCGCGGACGCGGTAGGTCTTGACGGTGCCGCCCCCGAGCGTCGCGTGCTGGAGCTCCCGGCCGATCTCGAACCGCCGTTTCTTGCGGATCGGGCGAAGCCGTCCGCCCGTGCGCTTGCGACGCGAGCGGCCCTGCCAGATCCCCATGGAGCTCCGAAGGCGCGGTGCGAGCGGGGTACCGTATAAGAGTTTATTGCGGGGGCGCCACCGTCAGCACGTTCTTGATCGACGCCTCGGGCCGGTCGACCAGAACTTCGCGCCATCGTTCCAACGGACGTCGGGAGGAGATCAGTCCCGCGGCCACTCCCGGCCAGCGTTCCTCGAGCGCGAGCAGGTCGCGCCGTCCGCTCTCGAAGTAGCTCCGGTTCGCGTTCACCGACCCCACGACGGCCTGGTTGCTCAGCACGATCCCCCGGAACAGCGGGCCGCCCTGCACCGAGGTCGGGGGAGCGTCCGCGTCGGGAATCCCGGTGAGGACCAGCACGCCGTTCGGGGCGAGCACGTCCACGAGGTCGAAGTCGAGGGGCACCGACCCGCTCGCCTCGATCACGAGGTCGAACCGGGCGCCTCCGAGCGCGGCGAACCCCGCGTGGACGTCGACGTGGCGGGCGCCGATGCGAGCGAGCGGATGGGTGGTGGCCGGGGCGTCGTGTCGGTCGATCGCCACCACGTCGTAGCCCCGCACCCGCAGCACGAGCGCGGCCAGCATGCCGACCGCGCCCGTCCCCGCGACCAGCGCCGAGGGCGTTCGGGTGCGCGGCCGACCGGGGGTCGGCTCCTTCCGGTCGAGCACCGCCTGGCCCATGCGGATCGCCTTCTCGACCACACTGAGTGGTTCGAGCAGCACGGCGACCGCGCGCGCGGCGGGCGGAACGGCGACGAGGTACTCGGGCGTCTCGACGTACTCGTCCGCCAGGAAGCCGTCCGCGCCGGCGATCCCGCGTTCGGTGAACCCGCCGGTCTCACAGAAGTCGGAGCGGTTGGTCAGGCAGAACCGGCAGCGACCGCACCCGCGACGCACCGTCGCCACCACGAGGTCGCCGACCGAGACCCCGGTGGCGCCCGGGCCGACCTCGACCACCGTGCCGAGGTTCTCGTGGCCGAGGACCATCTCGGACGCGCCGGGCGGTGGCCGGCCGTACTTGCCGGCGACGATGTCCCGGTCCGTGCCGCACACCCCGACCTCCACGACGCGGACGCGCACCCCGCCGGGCGCGAGCTGCGGCGGGGGCACGTCCTTGAGCTCGGCCCCCGGGGTCGGCGGCCGCACGACGATCGCCCGCATCGGCCTCACGCGCCGAGGAACGGGGCGAGGCGCTCGCGCAGCGGTTCCAGCCGGTCGAGCACGGTCCGCTGCGCGTCCGGTGAGAGGGGGCCGTACGGCGCGCGGTAGCCGACGGCGGCCCGGCGGAGGTGCGCCGCGAGGAACTTGACGACCGAGGGGAACGGTCCGGCCTGCGTGACCTCGACGAGCGCGGTGACGAGCTCCTGCAGCTCGGTGGCGCGACGGGCGTCGTGGGCGCGGGCGGACGCGACCAGCTCGACGCACAGCTTCGGAACGACGTTGGCGAGCCCCATGACCGCGCCGTGCGCCCCCGCCTCGATCGACTCGCGCACGAGCGCGTCGTCGCCGGGGAAGACGGCGAAGCCGGCGGGGGCGCCCCGGAGGAACGAGATGACCGACTCGAGGGAGCCCGACGTGTCCTTCGTCCCCGCGATGACCCCGTCGCGGTACAGCGCGTGGAGCGCGGGGGGAGCGAGCGGGTAGCCGACCCGCGCGGGGATGTTGTAGGCGAGCAACGGGATCTGGACCGACGCCCGGATCGCGCGGTAGTAGCGGTCGACCTCGACCGGCGACGGACGAAGGTAGTACGGCGGGACCGCGACGATCACCGCGGCGCCGGCCGACTCGGCCTCCGCGGCGTACCGGACCGCCTGCCGGGTAGACGGCGCGCCGCACCCGATCCACGCGTCGGCCCGGCCCGGGATGCTGTCGATCGTCGCCTCGAGCAGTTTCGGCCGCTCCTCGTCGGTGATGCTGGGGAACTCGCCGAGCGAGCCGAGGAGGAACAGGTGATCGACCCGCGCGTCCGCGAGGTCGCGGACGAACCTCGCGTTCTTGCCGTAGTCGACCTCGCCGTCGTCGGTGAACAGGGTCGCCACCGGGACGATCAGGCCCTCCAGCGTCACGGGCGCGAGAGTCCGGGCACGGGCTTAACGTCCGACGCCCTTCGGGGTCCCGGAGGTCCTACGAGCGGCCGCCGCGTGGTCGG
>Ga0335074_10011260_pt1 | contig 12500 bp, 11 predicted proteins | sample Lox_Sample_23_FD_206715 | JGI IMG/M metagenome (GOLD analysis project Ga0335074, IMG submission 206715) | Soil microbial communities from Loxahatchee National Wildlife Refuge, Florida, United States - Lox_Sample_2.3 | ecosystem: Environmental > Terrestrial > Soil > Wetlands | place: USA...
TGCCTGCCAACGGGCAAGCAGACTCTCTGAGAAGCTCTAGCATCGGTGATAAAGATGGCAAGCAAGATTCGGTTGACTTGTTTTCGCCAGTTACGAAGTCTCTGTTCGCACATCTCATCCGCAAACCAATAGACGACGCCGATTGGAACAGGCTCCGGCAGCTGCACAAAACTCCGCTGATTTTTCCTGGGAGCTGCTTGAATAGCGTGGATTTCTTCGATCTTCGAGATGACCAAAAGACAGGGAGTGCCTTGAATATGATTCAGAGAATAGTTCTCAACAACTTCAACAGAACCGCTCTTACTGTAGGGCACAACCAGCTCTATAGCTCGCAGTCTGTTCTGCCTTATATATTGTTCTCGCCATACTCGCCACTGGCTTTGTCATCAATGCCACCCCCATCAAAGGGAAATTGTGTCTTCGAACACGAGGAAGAAGATTTTCCGTACTGCGAAGCATTTCAAGATCTTCTTCTTGCTAGTCAGGGCCGGCCAATGACATCATGGGTGCTTATGCCTCACGAATTCCGAGCCAAAACAACTTTAAATGCTGCAAATGAGTTCCACAATGTTGAATTAAGGAAAGCGCGTTCTGGTATGTTCTGGATAGACAGCTTACACTTCTATGGTCTACTCACCAAAGAACCTCCGCCAAGCCTTCCACTGATGCTTGGCCAATCCTCTCCCATTCGTATGAAGTTTGCGAAATCGAACGGGGATGAAAAAGAGTCTATGTATTCAACTTCAAAATCGCAACGAGGTCCTCATACTGAGCAAGATGCATACGATTTCCTCGACCGGATTGTTGGAAATGTGTCGTCCCCTCTTCCGATTAGGGATTCAATGCAAGTGATGGAAGCCTTTATCAAAGATGCCGTGAGCTATCTTGCAGTACAAGACGACAAGTCTGCGGGCATCAGACCCCTTTCTTCTGAACGAGCTTCTACCAGAACTGTTGAAGCTGATCCCAACCAAGATGAATCTGACATAATGTTCCGACTTGGCTTTACTGACGGTAAATCAACTTCAACGCAAACAGAAGCATTCCCTGACCAGGTAACGCAAGCAAATGCCACTAGATCAGTAGAGTCAGATGATGTGGAAGAATCGCCATCCGGATCAGCTGTTCTTCCAGCTGCGGACCGCGTCGTATCCACTACGACCACCACCCAGCAAGTTACGGACGAGGATGGGTCGGTTCACACTATAATAATGATCCAAAAACTCTACGCAGACGGTAGGAAATCAATCACTACAACGAGCAAGGCCAATTTCCCTCCCGGGGATCGACATTCCACTGAAGACGAATGGCTGGATTTGCCTGAGGATGAGCGGTGTTCTCACTGTGATGCTAAGTATGACGAGGCAGACGAGCCGAAACGCAAGGAGAAAAAGAGTAAAGGGTGGTTTTGGAATTGACCTGGGATAAATATATCGGCAGAAAGCCCTCATGGTGATCTGGAAGCGTTGTACTGGTTGAATAAGTGCAATTTACACCGATTTTACTCTGGCTACTATCTTACGCTATTGTGCGAAGCAGAAAGTCCTGGTGACTTCTGAAGAGCGTGATATGGAAACCCCAACCCCCCCAACTTAGAATTATTTGTCCACGTACTGATTGATGGACACAATGGGCAGAGGGTATTTCGCTGCCGTAAAGATTTATTATTAAGCAAAGTATTAAGGTACCAATAAGCCATATCCTGGTTTGAATCTACTCGCATTCTTCTAGGTGCAGACTTGAACTGTCTTGTAAGACTAGGCGCTCATGCACCTCTCTTGAGACCCATTTATATTTGTTCAAAAGATCAAAAGTGCCAAGCTCTGACTTGAAGTCCCGATCACTAGATCTTCTAGGTACAAATGGCCATCATACTCAATAGATATCAAGCTAAACATTACCAAGACAAGGTTAACCATTCATCTTTCATCAAACCTCGTGTCTCTTTAAAAAGCGGATGTTAAACGAGGTTTAAATTGTGTGAATTCCTCTTCATTATTTTCCATTTTAGCGTTAAATATAAGCCTTTCTACCTTGGATTCAAGACATTGACAAAACTTAACAATATAACTTGAGGCGGTATTCTCTGTTTCTGTGTCCCAGCTTTTTCTCTTTATTGGAAGAATCTCAGTTCCTTATAACACCTACATAAAAGCTCGTGCATCCAAAGCAGAAGATATAGTGCATACACGAAAACTCTGGCTCGTGTATATAAAGTTCTCTCAATCCGCAAGATATTTTACGCGCGAGCTTCCCAAGCTATTTCCTTATAGATCATATCTCACTCCTCATTCGTTAAGCCTCAAACTTTCTGTTAATCTCAGAGATACAAAGAAGGATGAAATACCTGATGCACAAACACATATTTACCGAGGACTATAGCCCCGCTGACGCTAGGAGGAATTCTTGCTCTTTAGGGAAAGTGCAAATATGGTTTGTCTTTAGTCCACTATCCCCTTCTGCACTTCTATTATAAAGATAATAACATAGGGATGAAGGGGCAGTTCAAAATCCTTCCGCACTCGCCTCAGCGTTACAGATTGCATCATGCACAAATCGATGATCCGATTGCGAAACCGGACAATGGTACAGAAAAATAATCAACCAATATCTATTGAAATATTCCATGACACAGAAGGCAGGATAGCTAGAAAACCACGTAAGCTACTCTCATCGAATTATCATCATGCCATATCCTTCAATTATAGCATCATCCAGCTCGTGCATTCAGAAATCTCCACCTTCTCCTAGTAGACAAGCACCCAGCCTAAAGCCGCAAGCACTACTGCATTAAAGGAAGTGGATATACAATGCTTTGCGCCGTTTGGTTTAGAAGGCGTGCCGTTGCATTCCGCAGCAGTCATGTCCTAGAGTTCCATAAAGATTAACACGGTCACGCTTAGATCAACTAGAGAGAACTTACATTGTCACAACAGGATGAGCCATCTGCGGCGCAATATTGTCCCGCGGAGCAATAATCACCATTTGAGCAGCATGACTGTAAGCCAGTGTAATTAGTTAGCAAAAGTATTCTAGCATAGTTGCACTAGACACCAGCAACAAGAGGGGATCCTTGCCTGGCCTTGGTCGGGTGCGTAACAGCCATTGTCTCCACAGTCAACGAAACCAGAGCCACAGTCTGCGCAAGTCTCGCCGCATGTCACATCCCTCCTGCCAAGGAAGAGGTCGGAGCCTGCGAAGTGGTAATATCTCGGTTGATGGGCGCTCGCGAGGCTACCTAAAACGATTGCGGCAACGAAAGTTGTGGCGAACGACTTCATTATGATTTGAAAGAGGCAATTTAGTATCCTGAGCTAATGGAGCAAGTTGATGAGCACAAGAGCCCGCACCGGTGCTGCAAAGAAGGAGGAAGCTGACACTTTATGTGCCGTTTTTGCCATAAAGCTGTGTCCCGTACTTGGTGATCAATCTCAATATTGAAGGTTGCATCATGAACCACATTCAAAAGTCGTACATTACATGCAGATGCCGAAGTATAGCCAATGATATATATGGTTACAGCACACTGCTTCAGCCGCCAAGGCCTAGGGCGGAAAAAGCCGTAGGATTGAGGTTCAGCTACATCAAGCCACAAATTCTGTGTATTTCATAAGTGGCAGATTGTCAATGAGTCTTCCAATCGATTTCCCTACCCTCGATGACTTTCTAGAGGCTGTTTCGTCTGTAGGTGGACTGAAGAGTGGGGTTAGTTTGGGTGCGACTAAGCATTGCAAAATTATAGACAAGAGTAGTTGACTAGTACAGTAATTTGGACGCGATGAGTAGGACTTTTGAATGCTAGGACCTTTTGGCGAGCATGAACTCGACCCTGCCACCTGACGCTCTTCTCAGTCTGCCTAATATGCAGCTGCCAGTCCTAGGGGCGTTCATTGAATCCTTGTCTACCTCTTCATTTCTTTTCAACTACTCAAGCCCACTTCTGCACGACGCAGCCTCTCCACGCTAGGCTAGTCAGCACATTCCACTGCCGTGCGGGGCGCAGATATCCACTTGAATATTGATTGGTGAGTCAAGCTTGGCCTTAGTAGTGGGTTGCGAATCTTTGCAGCCACCATCTGTGAATTAGCTGCTGTAGCCAGAAGTGAGATATCACACCACCTAATGTCAAGATTTACAGGCGGAGCACATGAACATGAGGGTAATTGATTGTATTGATTATAGTTATCTTATGGAAGGAGGATCAGCCCATAGACTTATAGTAGTGCTCCGCCCTCTCAGTAGAGATCAGGGGTAGGCCAGCTATCAAACAGCCCTTTGGCAGGGTTATATCGTGACACCTAAGTGGTCGTACTTCTAGGCTGACTAATTAATGATAGGAAGCCTTTTGAACTCGAATTCTTCAATAAAGTCAAATCGAATAAACAATTTGTACAGGAAAATGACCAGGAATGTAGGTCATATGAGCATTGTGCGCTCATTTTGAGGCTGGCTTTGAGATTTGAAAAAGGTTAGACAAATGGCGTCTACAGCCAAGGCAGACTTAGAGGACGAGGCTGTGCATGCTTCCACCTCTCTTTCATCCCTTTGTTCAACCTTGATCAGAAGCAAAAGTTCTTGGCGGTCTGTTGAAGGAGCTTGTGGAACTACTGTTATTGGCTGGTAAGGTGCTATTACTTGGTGTAATTGGCTTGAGTTTGGTATTGACAGGATCCTAGAGGCTCTTAGGTCATGGAGCTAATAATAATGGGGATGAATAAAGGTAGTATGCGTGGTTATATTTCTAGAAAAATATGTGCTCGAATAAGAATTAAGAATAAGAAAGAATGCTGGATAGGGAATGTGTGTCGAAGTGCGTATGTTTTGATCTGCGCTTCTGCTGATCCTTCAAGTAGTCTCAGGTCAGCGTCGATTATATGTGACCTAACCATAGCCTCTCGAAATGAGCCCCAAACTGTCATCGCGAGCTCAACTTTGCCACAATACTTGTAAGTTGAGCCTAATATACTAATATTTATCAAGTTATTACTTTACCAATGTAGACGGTAGATAGGTGGGTCCAAAGTAGCACCGACATACCACAGTGTTGGGCACCAGGTACCCAAATATGTATCTGGGGGTAGAGATACCTGAATTTTGGGACTTGGGACAGATGGGTATCTGGCGCTAAAATCCAGGTATGTACTCATATATCTGGGTATTTTAGATTTAGCGCCCAACATACCATATCAGAACCGGCAGCATCCTTTAGAGCCGATAATACTATTAAATGAGTTACACAGAAAATCCTTATGTGCTATCCTTACTTACAGACTATATACATTTAGGCTAGCATTATATAGCTGTCTGCATACAGAAGCTATGCACATATGCTGGCCTTGCGCACATGCAGGCTGTTTGTATAAAGGCTAAGAAAATGCACGAAGGCTGTTAGCACATGCAGGCTATGCGCATATGTAGGCATATTTATAAACTGTCAGTTCGTACATATTGTGGTAGGGAAGAGAATAACACGCAGCAGTGTTGTATAAATAAAAACTATTACCCGCCTCCTCAAAACTCCTCCGACTCATCATCACTCAACAACTCCTCCATAAGCGAGTCCCTCTTCCTCGGACTCGTTATCGTCTCGCCTTCTCCTATCACCGTCCCATCATTATCCTCCTCATCCTCTTCCAGTTCCCCTTCCTCCTCAATTCTGCCCTGCATCTTCTTCCTTGTAGTCAGGAATTCCGTCTTCTCATCGTCGTCCTCTTCGACATCAAGAACCGTCTTCCCTTCGGGAGAGATGATCTGCCTGCCTTCTGGCATGATACTCTTTCGTCCTTGCTTCTCGCCTATGCTATTCACGATCTTGCCCAGGCTGACATGGATCTTATAGAGTGCGTTGCGACCAGTTGCGTCTGCGATGATTTTTCGGTCGACAGCCGTTGAAACTTCACTGTAGAGTTCGCGTATTTTCTGCTCTGTAGATGCAGGCGAGACGTGAATTTTGCCTAGCAGAGGTGCAAGGACTTTCTTCTCTTCTTCTGCACTATGGATTAGTGAAGGGGATGTTTTTAACAATGATAGTACCTACTGGTAGCGTTCGAATCGAGCCTCTCCAGAATGTCCCTAGCCAAGTCTAGGTGAACGTCACCATTGACCGCTTTCTTTGCCGCTTCATCGCTCAGGCCCAGACTATCGCCTGCTGTGTAGCACTTTCTAGGATCCGTCCAGTCGACCAGATGTGCCCCGATCGTGTTTAAGCTCACCATTTCCGAATCTTCATCTTCACCATCCAAAGACTCATGGATATTGAACAGCGAATGCATAGCATCCATGGCAACAGAACGCATCCGGTCCTGATTCTCCCTCCTGCTATAGCTGTAGACAGGTAGGAAGTAGGACAATGTTTGTCGGACGCCCTGATTGCCTTGTGTTGATGGATCAAAATATGCGACAACAAGTGTTCGAAGCAGATCATTTGACGCTTCCGAATCTTGAATGACCCGGCCAAGGGTAAGCTTACAAACAGCAACAGTCGCAGCAGCTTGTACTTCAGGTGTCTTCGAACCGCTCTTCAGAGCTTTGAGGTAGACCTTTAGCAGAGCTGGGTTGGAGTCAAGGAGGTGGGCACCATGCTGAGTGAGAATATCCGTAAGGATCTGGAGAGCAGTGATTTGCAAAGCTGCATGACCTTTCGTGAAGAAATGCATGAAAAGGTTAAGGTTTTCTTCTGCAAGGGACTATTGATGTATGGTTAAGTCATGTTAATCATTTGTGGAATTGTGTTATCTTACCTTGTCTAATAGAGAGCAAAGTCCCAGGCACACCAATCCTCGCTCCCGAACAGGCGCTTCATGACTGCGTACAGCTGGGACTACGAGATTGTTGAGCATTGCGACAAGATCTGTGTTTTGCTGAAGATTGCCTTCGACATTTTGGAGCATACACTGGACGATATGAAGACATTTCATATTGACCATGATCTCTTTGATTGCCTTGTCTCGGTCTTCGTCTTTGCTGCCAGCGGACGTTCCATTTTGTAGCTTAGATATTTTTGTGGGAGTTCCATCATCAGTCACTTCTGATTTCGCAGAGTGAAAGCTTTCGTCAGCGTCCTCGTCCAGAGGTTCGTCCATGATTGTGTCGTGGATATCAGCGACGGATTCCAGAACAATACTGCAGAACTCTCTTTCTCCAGCAGCATCTCGAGCACAAATACCTCGCAACACATCAATGATAAGTTTTGTGACTTCTTCTGGTAAATCCGGCACAGAGAGCGACTGTCGTAACAGGGCAAACATCCTCCGACGTCCGACCTCATCAGAATAATCAAGGGTCTGGGCAATATACAAAAGCTGCTCAACGATGAACTCCTGCTCTACTGTGTCTTCTTCCTCTTCCTGTTCCTCGAGTTCTTGAAGAGCGACTCTCTTCAGTGCCTCGACGAGTACGTTTATATATCGTTGCAAATAGTAGGCAAGCTTCGTTACCTCTGGCATCTTCTGTTCGATAAGATCTTCGAACTTGCCATTGCCTTCGCTTCTACAAAAGTCGTTGAAACTTCGAGCCATGAAGACAGACTCGGCAGTCAGAGTATCCCAAAAAAGGTCATCGAACACAACCGCGCCACGGTAGTCCGGTCGGCCTTCCCAGAAACCTTTCATAGCCTCAAGAGCTACACCATTTTCAACTCCAGAATTGACCACATCAATACGTTCGAGAAGCTCAAGTAGGCCGTCGAAATTGGGCAGAGCAAGCTCGCCGCCTACGGGGCCGCCTTCGGTAGTGCCAGAAGTTAAAGCGCAGTCTTCGATCCAGCGTTCACGGAAAAGTCTGCCTGCTGCCTTACGAACGTTCTCATCTCTGTCTCTGAGGCCCCATCGGAGAAGTTTTTCACGCATCGACAGTGAGAGATGCCTGAAGTCACCTAGAGCAGGTAGTAATCTTGAGTAGAGCGCTCGACGAGTTGCTGGATCTTGGTCTCGAGCTCTCTCCAACAGAAATGGCAGGGTATTGGGAAGTATAGGAAGATTGACGAGCAACGATCGTCTCACGTCAGCACTTGGATCGTTTTGCATGACGTCTAATAACTTCTCCAGAAGTCCAGTTCCCGATTCATCCTCACTGTCTTCGGAGTTTGATCCTCCATCGACTTCATTTCCGGCCAGGCGTCCAAGGCCAAGAACAGCTTGGACTCGAACCATGGCTTCCCTGTCGCGGATCCGCTTCAAGAGACCATGTCGGAGTATCTGAAAAAGATCATCGTCCATTGAATCGAGGGAGTTGACGATTTGGGAAATGAGTTGGGTTGACCTGTATCGAACAAATTTATCTTTCGATGTGAGCAGTGGGAGCACTGAAGCCATAAGTTGTGCTGTCAGCCTTGTGCTGGGTGTCTCAACCATGACACCCGTCTCATCATCATCTCCGGAAGCCAGCTCATTGTCCTTTTCATTTGCATGTCGCAGAAATTGTCCTAGAAAGCGAATTACCCTTTCCCCAACACTTTCACTTCGTTTTACGGGCATGACCCTGAGTGCGCATCGTATGAACTCATATGTAAATTGTTCTTCGTCGAATTGCTCACTTCCTGCTTTCTTGTTCCGTGCGGTAGGCTCATAGCAACATGCTTCTTGTATCTTCCGGAGATTGATTACAAGCTTTCTGTGAGACGCCGTAGACCTCTGTGCATCCTTGAAGATAGAACATATTTGTACTCGTAACGCAGTCTCAGGTGTTTCTTGGGGTATCTCGGCACATGGAGATGAGATTCTTGAGGCTGTTGAAGCTCGCGAATTGAGCGTTTGGACGGAAGACTTGTGTGAGATGGCCGTCGAGGACCGTGCTGATCTCGTATTGGAAGTTCTTGCAGGCATTTTGAGGATCTTATTTGAAACAGATCGTGAATTTATTCTGAGACGGTAATTCAGAGCAGATCGTACATAGTCCTGGCAGAGAGATACTCTTAGGTAAGTTCCAGAGTAAGGATTCACGCGATAATCGAACTACGAAATTGTTGACCAGGAGTCAAATATCGCGCTCAATTTAGAATTAGTCGAACAGGATGTGGACACGTGTTGAAGCTCTTGCGACTATTGTATGCTGGATGATCAAGCGTAGAGAGGTGGAGATTGACAATGTTTGTTTACTTTCGAGCCCTAACAGGCTAGCGCTACGATTAGATAAGGTGGTGGGACATTCTCGGTTCGGCAGATCATTCGAAATGGCGACATCATCGTCTATGCAGATGCTTCACAGAGGAGATTTCCTCTCTTCAAGTCACCAAAATGTACAAACTTGGGTTTCGACGGTTTACGACGACGGCGGCGCGGAAGGTCGTAGAGGCCGTCGCGCCAATGGAAGGTTCGAATCCATATGGTATTAAAGTCTCCACAGCTCAAGGTGTTGTCAAGGGTCTTGTTGGTGGTGAGTTCAGTTTATAACTGTTTTGAATAATAAAGCAGCACCAGACTGATACTTCTAGCTATCGGAAACACCCCATTAATACGACTCAATCGTATATCAGAAGAAACAGGTTGCGAAGTTCTGGGGAAAGCAGAGTTCATGAATCCGGGAGGATCTGTCAAAGACCGTGCTGCACTCTACGTCGTAAAAGACGCTGAAGAAAAGGGCCAATTGAAGCCAGGAGGAACAGTGGTTGAAGGAACCGCAGGAAATACAGGCATTGGCCTTGCTCACGTCTGTCGGTCCAAAGGATACAGGCTCGTGATCTACATGCCGAACACGCAATCGCAAGGGAAGATTGATCTCTTGCGTCTTCTTGGCGCTGAGGTGTATCCTGTTCCAGCAGTGGCGTTCGAGAACCCGGAAAACTACAACCACCAAGCTCGCAGGCATGCTGAGAGACTCGAAAATGCTGTGTGGACGAACCAATTTGATAACACAGCGAATAGACAGGCACATATTGAGACTACTGGACCAGAGATTTGGTATCAGACTAGTGGGAAAGTAGATGCTTTCACGTGTGCGACAGGCACGGGAGGAACACTTGCTGGTGTGACAAGGTATCTAAAGACCAAGTCAGAAGGAAGGGTGAAATGTTTCCTGGCGGATCCACCGGGGAGTGTACTCCATTCCTATATTTCTTCTAGAGGCCAGCTGCAGGAGCGGACAGGATCCAGCATCACAGAAGGCATTGGGCAGGGCCGTGTTACTGATAATTTAAAACCTGACGTTGATATGTTAGACGGATCGTTATACATCAGTGATGAGAAGAGTATCGAGATGGTATACCGCTGTTTGGACGAGGAGGGGTTATACCTCGGTGCCAGTTCATGTTTGAACGTGGCTGCTGTAAAGGAGGTTGCACAAAAGCTAGGTAGAGGGAACACAGTGGTCACGGTGTTGTGTGATGGCGCATATCGATATGCTGATCGTCTATTCTCAAAGAAGTGGCTGACTGAGAAGAAGCTGTTAGGCGCTATACCTAGACATCTAGAAAAGTACATAGTTCTGCCTTGATATTTTACAGACGTACACGTTCGCCCCAAATTCATCCCTCAATACGTTTATGCCTCTTGCGACCCAAGTAACTGATTGTAATTCCACACGCCTGCTCGTTGCGAAGACTTCTCTGCTGGCTCCTCCGCTAATATCTTCTCGTGCTCGCGAGCAGCTATGGCCGCTAGGGCAGGTTCCTGCTCTTTGAGCTGCTTTGCAATTTCAGATTCAGGACCAAGTATCTCCGCCGCCTCTCTCATGCCATAGACTATCGGTGTGATATAGCAAAGAAGAGCATTGCTAGTCCACAAGTCCTTCCCCACTGGTAACCTTTCTCGTAAATTGGCTTTCCGCGCCAATGTGCCCAGCAATCTCTTAGCATAGATGTCCACTTTGCCATCCTTGTCCTTTCCGCCGGATAGTTTCGCATGTGCGGCAGCCAACTGAAGAAGAATGCCAACTACTTCTGGCCGAGCTCTTGGGTCTGAAGCTCTTATGAAGGTCCCCCCACAATGCTTCTCATCTTCCAGTAAATCGGCAATCTGCTCAGCCATTGTAAGCGCCTTCTTTGTGCTTTGGGCAGTCCACCCTGCTGAGAGTGCTCTGTGTTGGGTCCACCACATGACCTCCCTGACGAGGCTTAAGTCTTTCAAGACGAAACCCGTCCGAGACGCTCTTCGCGCACACTCGAGTATAGTACGTTGCTGGCCAGCCTGTCCTGCCTTTCGCACAAGCTTCTCCCAGTATTGTGGCTTCAACTTCCGACCAACGATTCTCAATCCCTCAAGAAATATTGGAAGATTGTCCCAGTCCTTTTTGTCTTTCATGAGTGAAATAAGTTTAAGCAGACTTTCAGCTGTTCCCGGCTGGTCTTTCGTCCGATCAATGTGTTTCAGTCTGAAGCTTTCTCCAGATACTTCAACTGTTACGGGATCATCTTCGAGAACTTTGCGATGTCGTGCGCCGAAAATGAGCGCCTGATGAGGCTTGGAGAGATGTGCAGGAAGGAAGACGTTTTCACGCATGGTCGACAGGAGATCTTGGAGCTCGGGCGAAGATGCTTCTGTGAAGATCGGTACGGCGCCTATATATATTTCAGTATCATTTCGATCTCTCAGCGCTTTTCGGACAGCTTACCATGTTTTCGGCGAGCATTTGAGCTTGTGAAGGTCCGACGTTGGCATGTAAGAGTCGGAACACTTGTTCTCAGACTGCAATCGCTGCAGCGGAATACTCTGTTGAGGCCCCTACTAGCCATTGCAGCAGTCTCGAGTACCTAAGCCGAGGAAGGTGGCTTAGAATACATCAACTACTACAATTGTCTTGTCGCGGTCAAGAATTGTATCTTGACCAAAAAGTTATTCGATAGTATGCCTCAGGCGTAAACAAATGAACGATGGTTTTCGAATATTGATTTTAAGCGAAAATATCATCCAATAATGCCTAACGTAAGATCCTAGCGAGTTCAATGTTCATATCTTTCAATCTTCAAATTCAATTTTCTTTTTGGAAATCGAGTTTGTTTCTGAACTAAATCTAAATCCTAATAACCTCGCTATCGTGCTTTGTAATCTCCGCTGATAGTTCTCTTTTGCTATAAATGTATCACTTCTTTGACTTCTTGGTACAGATGGACCTGCGCCGAAAATATCACAATCTGCGTGATGGAAGGGAAACTTAGTATTGTGCATAGAGTTAATTACCTCATTATAATATAGCATTAAGACGATCTAGTCAGAGCAGGTTGTAGACATACTACATAGAATAATGCAAGCTTTTATACCAATTTCCAAAGCGTCCAATGACAATTGATTATGCTAGCTACCGAATTATCCCTAAGCAGCACGAATACTTGAAAATTGAGTCAGCCAAAAATGGCCATTCTTTCCACTAGAAGCTGCGGGATCATATTTACGTATAGAAATTATTCCTAACATTATTTCAGTTACACAATGATAACACTCCTATGCATTTATGATAACTCTGTTACACTACCAATTTCTCTTATTCTTAGTTCTTGATTATGTAAGTCCGTTGTTGAAGGCGTCTTGCCAAATGAGACAGCTGCTCAGGAATTGAATACCTATCTGTTC
>Ga0335074_10011263_pt1 | contig 12499 bp, 12 predicted proteins | sample Lox_Sample_23_FD_206715 | JGI IMG/M metagenome (GOLD analysis project Ga0335074, IMG submission 206715) | Soil microbial communities from Loxahatchee National Wildlife Refuge, Florida, United States - Lox_Sample_2.3 | ecosystem: Environmental > Terrestrial > Soil > Wetlands | place: USA...
CTTCGCGAAGCGAGCGAGTGGGCCCGGCTCCCAAGTGCCAAGGAGTGCTTTCTCGGAGGGGCCCGGAAGAAGTTTGGGCGGCGTTCTCTGCCGCGGCTTTCAAACTTGTTCTGGGAGGTTCCGAGACCCCAAAGGGGCGGCATAGCCGAAGCAGAACGACGCCGTGCCGCAGGGCGCCGGAAAGGCCCCGAAGCGTGACCCCGAGCAGAGGACGGGATACGAGGCGGAAGGCACGCACTTGCGCCAAAGTCACCGCCTGGATTCCGGCGATGCCAGATCGTCACAACCGCAGCTTCGAACGGAGCGGCAACTGGCCGGCAAGAAGCCGACACCGAGCGTCCGCACCATCGCGTCAGGCAGGTCGAGAGTGCCACGCAGGGCGCGTTCAGAGACGAGTTGGGTGGTGCAGCCGAAAAGGCGGCATGTTCGGACATCGAAGTGACCTCGGATTCGGGTTCGAGACTTTAGCTCAGTGCCAGCCGCTCAGGCGTCGGAAGCACGATAGACCTCCTGCGTCTGGAAGGATTGCTCCTCATGGCTGTACCCGGAGACGGTGATCAGCTCGCGTACCCGGCGCCGGCCCGTATGATCGCGCTCGCAATAGAGAACGAAGTCGATGGCCTCGGCCGTCTCAGAACGTATGAACGCGTGATTGAGGTTCGGCCTGGCACTCAGCGCCAGATCCGACAGCCGGTTCAGGGCGTCCCACGCAGACTTTGCGTGGATAGTCGAAAGGGTTCCGCCGTGGCCGGTATTCATGGCCTGCAGCAGGTCGTAGCCGCATTCGTCACGGATCTCACCCATGATGATGCGATCGGGGCGGTGGCGCAGCGCGGCGGCAACAAGCTGGCTTGCGGTGACCGCTACCTGGCCGGGAATCGCCTCAACCGCTTCCCATCGAACGGCATTCGGATGGGCGATCTTCAGCTCCGCGGGCTGCTCGATCACAATCAGCCGTTCATGGAGAGGAATGTGGTCGAGTAAAGCCTTCATCAGCGTCGTCTTACCGGAGCCCGTTCCGCCGCTGATCAGGCCATTCTTTCGCTCGCCTATGAGGCGGACCACCGTGTCCCGAATCAGCTCCGGCAAGCTGCCCGACGCAATCAGTTCATCGGACGTAAACCATCGATTGAATTTCCGGACGGTGAAGGTTGGGCCGCTGAGCGAAGACGGGGCGCCAACCACGGCGACTCTGGACCCGTCCGGCAGACGCGTATTGAGCACAGGATTCTGGCTGGTGAGATCCTGCCCGAGGATGCGGGCAATGCGCTCGATTGCAGCCTGCAGGCGGTCATTGGTATACGGCGCCGCCAGTGTGATTTTCTCGATGCTCCCGCCCCGGTCCGCGAACACGCCACTGGTGCCGTTGATCATCAGATCCGAGATCGACGGATCGAGCAGGAGCGTCCGCAGTTCCTCGGGAAAGAACGGAAGAATCAGCTCGAAGCTCACTGGCTGCCCCCTCCTGCCGGCGTGGCACCTGCGCCGGGTACCAGCGGGTCCACCGAGACCTCGTTCTGATGAAATTGGGTGATCGTGAGGCCGAGCGGATTGATGGTCTCAAACTGAGGGAAGATCCTGGCCTGTTCGCTGACCTGTGCCGGGTTCAAATAGTAGGTGACACTGAGCATCCAGTGTTCGGTTCTCGGCTGGCGGGAGTGGTCCGGCGAATAGATCCTGTCGATGGCCACCAGCGCCGTTCCACGGGCAATGTTCGCCCCCTGAATCTTCTCGACGGACATTGAGGTGATGGTCACGTCCCGCACTTCGACATCGCTCTGCTCGATCTGTCCTGCGATCACCTGCGAGACCAGGTGATTGCGGTTGTCTTCGGCCATCAACTGTGAGGCGAGAGATTGCGACAGGAAGTAATAGTTCAGAGGGTATTTGGTCGCGATGGTGTCGCGGTTGATCGTGTACCGATAGTTGGCCCAGTCGGTGAGGTAGGTCCGCACCTCGCCCTCGCGGGGCGTGTAGTCGAGATCGCTGTACTGGATGGCCTGGGCGCGGCCCATCTCGTCGATGCGGATATAGCGGTTCACGACGGGTCGGTGGGCCATTGAAAAGTTGAGCCACATGGACCCGCACAGGAGAACCGTTCCACACCCGATGAGGAGCCGATATGCCTTGCGCTCGGCGTAGTGCGAGGCGTAGACCTCGTTGCCGATCTGATCGGCGAGCAGGGCCTGCTCAGGAGTCAGCGGCTGCTCAATGGGTGCTGTGCGCGGGGACATGGGGTGGATTACTCCTTTCAGATACCGCCTTGAAAACGACGAAGGAATAAATCAATCCGGCGGCGAGAATGCCAATCAGGAAGATCAGAAGCACTGGAATATACCAACGAGGCCACCGCAATTTGCCTCTGCTCAAGATCGCCAACCAGAACCACTTCCTCATTACCCACCTCCACTTTTCGCGAGCAGTACGGCTCCCCCGCCCACCGCGCTTGGGGCAGCCGACACCAATCCAGCCGCCCCACCGAAGATCGCCTGTGCCATGCTCGGAATGAAGAGCATGTTCACAATGAAGGCCACAAACACCATGATGCAGGGAACGAGGTTGGCAAGCCACATTTCAATCGAGTAATTTCCGTGGAATGTCTGCTGCAGAAAAGCGTTCATAAAGCCAGCCCACACGAAGATGAACGCCGCAGCCACGGCGCGAATCATGGCGAAGCTGACCAGAACATCGAGGAAGTGAAAGAACTTCGCACGGAACGTGTGCGTCATCAGGAGTGGAATGAATACCGGACCGAACAGCGCCGTCACGCCGTAGAGGATGAAGGCGCTGCAATTGATCACGAAAAGGATCGCGGATGCGATGCCCAGAAGGGCCTGGACGACGAAATAACAAAGGATCTGCACCGGCGCCATCAGCGACGGCATCGCCGTGTTGTCACCGGCGGTCTTCAGCAACTGCAGCAACTGGTTGAGCGAGTTCTGGTCGAAGGCTGCAACCATCGCCTGGGCGATGTAGCTGAAGAAATGGTTGATCCCGAAACTCGCGCCGGGGAATGGATTGACCCAGTAGTTTTCGAGCAGACAGCACACGATAAGGCGCAGCAGAAAGTTCACCAGATCGCCTGCCTGCACTGGATGGGTGTGGAAGCGCAGCGTCATCCCGGACGTATTCCAGTTGATGACCATGCTGATGAGCGTGAACAGCGCGATCGAACTGAGCTCGATGAGCCCGAACTGCGTCAGGGCTCCGCCATTTTGCGTGGTGAGGTTGGTCAGGTTGTTGGTGAACTGGTACAGCCAGTCGACGCCGGAACTCGCGCTCGGTAATGCCTGTGCCAGCAATGTGGGAGAAACCATATCGCAACTCTCAGTCCCATCACGGGATGTACTTTTGCCAGACGTTGCCCTCATTGGCGGCTGCGGAGCTGTGCTTCCTCTTGTCTTTTTCCACCTGCTGCAGGAACATCTCGTATTCCCTTTGTTCGCGTAACTCCGCTGCCTTTGCTGCCTCGTGCCGGCGCCAGGCCGCTGTGCCGGCCATTGCCAGGAGCACGGCGAGAATGGCCAGCAGGATCTTCGTGTTGAGCGCCTTCAGCATCCCGTCTCCTGTTTATGGCAGATAGCTGTCCCACGTGTTGCCTTCGTTCGCGGCGCTGGTGTCGTCAGCCGAGCGCTGCTGGGCGACGTAAGAGGCGGTGTTGAGGTCGAGAGCCGCGGCATCGCGCTGCTGCATGTTCGAGACGGCCATCTCGGACGCAAGGCACGCCTGCAGCACGCCCTGCGACTGCATTTCGGACATCTTCTGGGCCTCGGCGGCGTTCAGCAGATTCAACTGCTCGACTTCACTGTTGGTGGCCGTGCTGCCGTCAAGCTGCTCGGCAGCAAGGCTGCTGTTGGCGGTGACGTTCTGCGTCCTGGCGGCTCGGTACTGGCCCACGGCCGTAAAGCAGTCGGGCGAGACAGAATCGGAGGCTTCGATCATGGCAAGCTCCGAGAGCTGAGTGCTCCCCGGCGTCTGTCCGGCGAGATACGTGGCAGTCGTGCCGTTAACCGGAACCGTGGCCGCCGCCCACGCCGTGGACGATGCCGCCGGCGAATTCGTGTTCAGAGCCGTGGTCATTCCGTTGGTTTCGCCAAACAGGTTGCGGACGTTCGCGTTCTTCATGGTGTTCAGCGCGGTCTGCCACTGCTGCTTGAAGGAGAAATGCTCGATGTTGTTCTTGAGCATGGTGTACTGCGTTTCGAGCGTCGTGAGCTGCGATACGAGGTTCGCATAGCTGGTGGGATCAAAGACGATGTCGCCGATGCCGAAGAGAGCAAAACTGGGTGTAGCCATGAGCAGCAGCGCCGCGCCGCCAATGATCCATTTCTGACGAGTCTTCATTTTGATAGCCTCCTTCCAGATGGAGCGTTAAAGAGTTGGGTCCATGCGATGTTCGGCATAGGACGGAACGAGGATGTCGCGGCCTACGTAGATGCGGGCGCGGGAGCCTTCCTTGAGAGTGATCACGGGTAGGCGATTGAGGAAATGGTTCAAGACCTGTTCGCCTTCGACAGCCGATTCCTCGGAGATGCCGTTCTGAATCTCCGCGGAGGGCGAGAGAATGCTGCCGTTGTTGCCGATCTGGGCCAGGCCGCCAAGGCCGCCGATCATGGCGGCGGCGGCAAACGCCTGAAAGTATCCGTGGCTGACTTTGGTCGCGAGTCCCGTAGTCCCGATCTGATCGAGACCGATGTACTTGTCGAAGTCGATCGAAAACCCGTCCGGACAGATGGCGCGATGAAAGGTCACGAACATTTTGCGTTGCTGTGCGTTGCCGACGCTCTGTACAGTCCCGATCAGCCGAGTACCTTGGGGCATGAGAAGCTGCTGGTGATCGTGAGAGTAGTAATCCGTCGTGAGCATCACCAGAACAGGGCCGCTGAATCCGCCGTCGATGTGATTCGTGACGACTCCCTCCAGGATCGTGCCCTCAAAGATCCGATAGAGACGCCCCTGGTACTGATCGAAAGGGTAAGGCGCCATCGGATCGCTGGCTCCGGCGGATTTCGACTGTTGTGCTGAAGCTGGCTGTGCGCCAGCCGTCTCTGGTTTGGTTTCCGGCGAAACTGTCACGGGCGATTGAGCCGCGGCGGCGCTGGGGTGCTCGAAGTCGATGGCCACGGTATCGCTGGCGATGGCCTCCTGATGTTGCTTCTCTTTGGCCAGCTCATGCTGCGCGGCTTCTGCGTGCTCCTGCGATGCGTCTGAGGTGAAAACAGGTGCGTTGGGGCTCTCCCCGTAGATCGCGGCGCGCTGGGCCGCGGTCATGGGCGGCGCGCCCGCGCCCTCCGGCCCTGGAATCCCTTCCGCAGCCTCAAGCTGCTGCATGGCAGCCGTGACTTCCTGCTGGTGCTGACGCTCCTGCGCGTCGCGCTCCGCCTGCAACTGCTGCTGCGTCTCGAAGCTGTTCACCTCCTGCGCATTCGGGGCCGCCGGCCGGGCGACGGGGACGGAGCCGGCGGGCGCAGCCTTCCTGCTGCCCCGGAGCAGGCTCGAAAGATTCGCAATCCCAATGAGTCCCATGATGACGACCAGCGCGACGATCACGGGCATGGTCTTCCGCAGCGGCGGCTTCACTTCCGACTGTTCCGGAACGGTCGCGGGCGTATTGTCGTTCGGCTCCGGCATGGTTAGTTCCTTTCACCCGTCCGATGGAACTCGACCTTCTGCTTGCCAATGGCGAGATATCCGCGGTCCAGTTCCTTGGGCACGGTGTACAGGCCATTGCTGAAATCAAAGTTGATCAGTGACGGCTTTCCGTCTTTGACTTCGTAGAGGGCGGGCGTTTCCTGAAACTGGCCGCGCAGGTAGGTGAATTTGTCGTCATGCCATATCTCCTGTAAACCGAGGGCGTCGCCTTTCGACCGGTCCCAGGTGAAATCGAAGCGCAGTGTACCGGGATACTGGCTGCGGTACTCCTCCTCCTTCGTCTGCTCGGTGCTCAGCGTGGCCGCCTCGGCAGCTTTGGCCGCCGCGATCTGTTGTTTCGCCTGATCCAGCTCGGAGGCAGGCACAAAAACCGGCAGCTCGATCAGCTTCTCCTTAGTCGCTCTGTCGCCCGGCTGGATGAACACCGTGGAATCGAAGTGGGGATCCGGATCGCCGGAGACTTCCTGAAGCTCAAGGGTGTACTCGTTGCCGTGATCCGAGATGATGTGAATGTCCGTCATGCTGTTTGTGACCGTCGGCTTGATGCTGATGAACCGGCTGGCGACATGACCGCCGTCGAAGACCCAGTCCACCGTGTCGCCGGCGAAGACATTCGCAACCTTCTCCTCGGGCGGTAGCTCAATGAGCGTGGATTGCAGCAGAGCCGCGCGGACCACAGGGGGAGCGGCAGATGCCGATACCAGCACCGTGCGTGGCGCACTCGGTACAAAGTGTTTGGGCGCCGGCTGCGCGCAGGTGACCGAGGCGGCGGGGAGCATGAGTCCAATGGCGACGGCAATCGGGATGAGGGGTTTCACGGTCAATCCTTTCTCGGTTATGCAGGCTCGCCCTGGGCAAAACGGGCAATGCCCTCGGCGAGTCCGTATTGGGCGATCAGCTTCGACCGGCGCACCCGGTCCTTGGGCCTGGTGGAGAAGGTGGCATAGCTCCGGTTGTCGAGGTTGAGAATGACCACCTTCGTTAGCCCGTCGCGGCGGATGTACAGCGCCTCCCGATCCTGCAGGCTCTCGAAGAGCGCGATCTGCTGTTCGTTCATCTTGAAGAGCTCGGCATAACGTTTCCGGTTGAACGTCGCGTCCTTGAGGAACAGAAACGACGTGCAGGAGTTCACGATCGAATCCGCGTTCTCGCCCAGGTCTTCCGCGGACTGGCCGATCATGGTCACGCCGCCGAGATTTTTGCGCACGGTCTTGATCGAGGCGAGCGCGCCCTCCAGCAACTGCCGGTTCTTCATCGAAGAGAAAATCTCCTCGATCAAAATGTGCTTCGGAACGCCGAGATTGGCCGGATCGTAGAGCACATCGTTGATGCGCCGCAGGAGCCAGATCATCAACGGTTCGATCAGGTCGGCATACTGAGCGTTGTTCACGCCCTGGAAGTCGAAGCACTGGAGGCGTGACAGCGAAAGACTGTCTTCTGCGTTGTCGAAGATCGCGTTGTAGATGCCCCTGCCCACCCATTTCGACAGGTACCTGTCGAGCTTCCTCGGCAGGAACAAGTTGGAGAGGCGGCGGTTCTCCGGATCGAGCAGGTACATATCCCGAACGGCCTTGTGAATCACGTCGTCGTCTTCCGGCTCCAGTTCCGCGCCGCCGTTGGTCAACAGCAGCCTGATGAAGCTGTACAGGAACTTGATGTTGCTTTCGGTCGGCTCCAGCGCGAAGGGATTCACGCGCGGGCCGTCTTTGCCGATGCGCTCTACACGCCCCCCGTATAGTTCGACGACGCTCTCATAGCTCGCGCCGATGTCGAAGATGTAGCTGAAACCGCCGTATTTCTGTTCGAGCGCGACGATCTGGTTTCCGTGCACTGATTTCCCGGTACCCGTCGGTCCGAGGATGAGCATGACCCGCACCCCGTCCACATATACGTCCTGAAAGAACGGTGTCCGGGTGCGCGTCTCGAAGATGTTGAGGTATTCGGCGTCGAGGTCCTCCGAATGCACGTGACCGAGATGCGGCGCGAACACGGAGGACAGGCGCGCATGGTGCTCTTCCGAGAGCCACAGTGGAAAGACATTGAACTTGCGATTGCCGGGGAACATCGCATAGAACGCCGAAAGATTCCCAAGCGTCTCCTCGATCACCTGTGCCCGCGCATCGACAAAGGTGCGGTGGACGGCGGGAGCCACGGCGCGAAGCTGCTCCGGGCTGTCGGCGGCAAGCAGGAGGCGGAGCGAGTATTCGCCCTGCGCCTTTTTATCGAGTGAGCGGATGACCTCGCTCAGGTCATCGACGCTGCTGTTGGCGGCCCTCGCTCCCGCGCCGGTTTCAAGCGACGCGGTATTGCGAGCATTCATTACACGGGTCAATATCCCGACTTTGAAGAACGAGATGAACTTTTCCTGCGCGTCGATCTCACTGCGCGCCGCCGCTGTCGACTTCGGCCGCCACGTCGAGCACAGAATGCTGTCGCAATCCAGTGTCAGCAGGCCGGAAAACAGGCATGGGTGGGACGCCTCGGGCGGCATCTTGAGGGAAAACATCTGAACATGGCGCTTGCCGACCTGAATATGGTCGCTGTGCCAGGCAATCGGGTTCCTGACGATCTGCCGGTCGACGCCCGTATCGCTGCGGAGCTGATCGGTCGCGGCCCATTCTTCAAGATTGAAAAGGTGGCTGAAAAACTGGAACGTCGCGTTCCTGTCGAGGAGACGCAAGCCCAATGTGCTGCCGAGGTGTCCCTCCAGGATCGTTGCTGTCTTCTGGAGTTCCGCAAGCATTCGAGATGTGTCCGCGGTGTAATCCTTCGGTTTCTGCTCGAATGCTCTGACCTTCGGCGGCTCCAGCGTGAGGCACCAGTGCAGGTCGATGCGCCGGAAGCCCGCGGTCTTATCCAGAAACGCCAGCCGGTCATCGACGAAAACCTGGGTGACTGGGTTCGCGTATTTCCGCTGGCGCGGAAGGTCGAACCCGGACATCATGCGCGTGTACTGATACAGGCAGGATCCTTCCGGCATTCCACGCAATGCGCCTTCGATACAACGCATCCGTGCGTCGAGCTCCTGGTCCGTTAATCCCTCTTCGTCGATGCCCGACAGTGCAAAGAGGCATCCATAGCCACCGCCCTTGAGGGCGAATACATTCGGGCCGATAAACCGCGCAATCGCCACGATGCTCGACGCGGCTCCGGCTCTGGCGAACCACGGCGCATGTTTGAGCTGTTCACTGTTTGCGCGGATCATAGTACGACCTCTGGTTGAGGCTCAGAGCCCAGAGCTGAAACATCTTCGGGTGTTTGCGGACCACAAGCCAGCACCCGGTTGCGAGCAGCGGGAAACATACAACGGCCAGCATGTGGAACCCGGCGAGGAAAGCCAGTACGCAGACCATCACGATTACCAGCCAGGTCGGCAGATTGAGGCCGAGCTTTTCGCGCGGCTGATTGAGCGCCTGGTTGATTGTGACAGGCTCTCCTCGCCTCGCGGTCTGCATGGTCAGCTCACACTCTGCCCGGTCAGAGAGCTGATCCAGCCCGCTCCCCACCCGAGCACGGCAGCGCCAAAGATGGCCCCGAAGAGCCCGATGACGCCGCGTTGAATGTTGCCGCTCATAAAGTTGATACCGGCGAAAATAAGGCCGACCAGGCAGATCACCGCGCCCGCGTATTCGGCGAACGTCTGGATGGTCTGCATCAGGGTCTGAGCACCGCTGAAACTGATGGTTCCCTGGGCGTGCGCGACGGCACTGTTGGCGCCCGCGAAGAGGAGCGCAGTCAGCGTCGGACCCATCACGTGGGCGGCTTCGAGAAGATTTCGCTTGGAGAAAGGTTGCGCCAATCGCTTGACGAGGCGGGTTGTCCTGCGGGGAATGACGGCAATGCTAGGGAACATCGGCACCTCCAGCGGTCTACCTTCAGGCCGCGATATGCCGCGAACTTAGCTCGGAGTTTTGCCCGGAGTCCAATAACCTTTTGGCGTTGCGCGATAACTTTTCGGGTGGTGACAATGGAGCGAGTCGCAGAGCCGGCCTCAACCTTCACCCATGAGTGATGGTACGGTTAGACGCTCTTGACTGAATTGAGAGGGGTGCACTTCAGCCGGAAGCAGCCGGACCTACGGACCAGCATGCGCGGTTGCGTGCGATTATCGTCAGCACGACAGGAGTCGACTATGCTTGTTCCGTGGCCCAACCTGAGACGATCGAGAGCAGGATAGAGTACCTCTTGCCGGGAGCGGCGAAACGCAACAAGATCCCCAGCTGGCCCCCCGATGTGTTTTGTCTCTGCGCTGCGATCTTGCAAAGCTCAGGTGCGTATTCGAGAGTCGTCAACGATTCCGACGTCTTGAGCCGAGGAGAGAGTCGAAAGCGGGCGGAAAGCCTCAAACAAATCGGGAAAGCCTGGGCGAGGGCCACATCGAGGAAGACCTTGCCTCCGAAGCAATTGGCGGCTTGGTGGAAGACGGTATTTCTGGCACGGCAAACGCCTTTGCATGAATTGGGCACGGAACCCGCTTCAAAATGCCGTCGTGCTCTTATGGATCTCTTGGGGGCGGCAGACCAAGCTTGCGTCGGCTTGGGGATCTACAAACTGGACCGGCGCCGGAGACGGGGAGGCGGGCTCGTACCTTTCCATTTTCAGGCGGAAGGCATTCTCGTGGACAGCATGTCCTCGCCAGGAGGAGCCACTCTCTGCAAGAGCATTGATGCTGGGCGGGCGCGAGTCCTCCCGAAGATGCATACGCCCCAGAGCGGCCTGACAATTCGTTCTCTTTCCCATCACCTCGGGTATTGTCCCGGTTCAGACATGCGGCCCAAATGGGCCAGTTTGGCCTCGAAAGAGAAGCAGAAATGGTCGCATTCCCTGAACCTGCTAGTGATCCCCTGGCCAAAGATCGTGGACCCGGCTCAGTTCGTTGCCACTCGAAGCCGCGATGTGGCCGACGAGGTTCGCCGGGGCGGCTACGGATTGTTCACATTTCGTCCTTCCCCCGGTCCCTCGGTTGCGCATGTCCGGGACCTGCTTCAGAATGCCGAGGTTCGCGTCGGAAAGATCAATGGAATCGTCTTTCCGGAGCTGGCCATGACTGACCCGGAGTTCGACGATATTTCCAATCAGTTCCTGACAACCGATCGCTTCATCGTCGCCGGAGTCGGCGAACCCGCCAACAACTCTGCTGGTCGGAATATCGCTTGTTGGGACCTGATTGATCCCGACATGCTGGACAAAGAGAGAAAGCCCGTCCGGTACAGAATCCCACAGAAAAAGCATCATCGTTGGAAACTGGATAAGGGCCAAATTGTCCAGTACGGGATCGGCACAAATCTGCATCCGATGGCCAACTGGTGGGAACATATCGAACTTGGAGATCGGGAGATCTCGTTTGTCTCGCTCCAGCCTTGGCTCACGATGTCCGTTCTGATTTGTGAAGACCTGGCTCGGCCGGATCCAGTCGGAGACATTATTCGGTCCGTCGGTCCGAACCTCATTATTGCCCTTCTTAGTGATGGGCCTCAAATCGCCAGCCGCTGGCCGGGTCGCTATGCAAGCGGATTCGCGGACGATCCGGGATCGTCGGTTTTAACGGTCACAAGTCTAGGAATGTCAAGGCTTTCTCGCCCTCAGGACCCCTCAAGAGACCGATCGGGGGTGGTAGCTCTCTGGCGGGACGCCAAGACGGGTACCACGGAGATCTCGCTTCCGGACAAATACGATGCTATTGTCCTCAACATAACGGTCGAATATTATGAAGAGTGGACCGCAGATGGCCGCGGAGACGGAAAAAGTAGTGGGTATCCAGTTCTTTCCGGCTATCATCTAATAAGCAGATCGAAGCAGACAGAGAGGAGGACCGAAAATGACGACAATCTCAATCGTAGACGCAGCGATTCTGTCCCATCTGTCGAAGCAGCCCCCCGAGGCCCAGCGGCTCAAGCTGACGAGGCGTCTCACCCCGGCCGCCAGAGACCTAGCCCCAAGCTTCAAGAGAAGTGATGCGCAAACTTCGCGGCGGCGAACCTCCTCAAAGACCTCTGGCCGATAAGAGAGATTTGGCACTCAGAAAAAGTCCGTTACCGCGACCGCGGTAACGGACTTTTCCTTCGCACAGTGCATGGCATGGCCCAAGGGATTGCGGCGCCAGCCAAGCCACGATCTACAACTCAATACGAAGACCCATTCCAGCTCATTGTCTAAGCGAACCCTCTGCGCTCCTTATCTGGCTGCGTATCTCTCCCATTTCATGTTTGCTTAGCCTCTGAATGCTTCACCCAGCCAAGGCCACCTTCTTCCCCAGTGAGATTGGGTTCATTGGAGACGAAGTAGCCCGCCAAAGACGAACTGAGGAGAGATCGGCGAGTAGCTCATCGCGATCTTCCACGTTCCTCCGTTGTAATCCCCGACACAGAAGACGAAAGGTGAAATCAGCATGTCGAGTGCGCGCGATTTACGCAGAAGGCGCGAAAATGACGCCGTGGACATGATGCCATGCGCGGTTTTGAGTGCATCCAGTGTATTCATTTTTGTCACTACCCTGCGCCACTGGCGCTTACTGGGCGTTGCTGGCGTTGACCACGCAGGAGGGCTGTAACCCTTTGATATGCAAGGGGAAGTCTCATCTTTTCGCGGAGTTGTCAGGGGGTGGTGCGGTGTCCGGGGCCAAGATGGTGTGTCTGCCAATTTCACCACTTCCGCACGGAGGGCGATCTTCAGCCAAGTATAACAAAGCCACAGTAGCCGAACGATGGCCATACTCACTCATGGGTGGCCCATTCAAGCCCTTCTTTGGCTTGAGTGGGGCGCATCCTCACTGCGGCGGCGGAGGGTAGTAGGGCAGCTTTTCGTTTCGCGTCTGCGTCCGCTCCACCGTCACATCGTCGAAGAGCAG
>Ga0335074_10011264_pt1 | contig 12498 bp, 10 predicted proteins | sample Lox_Sample_23_FD_206715 | JGI IMG/M metagenome (GOLD analysis project Ga0335074, IMG submission 206715) | Soil microbial communities from Loxahatchee National Wildlife Refuge, Florida, United States - Lox_Sample_2.3 | ecosystem: Environmental > Terrestrial > Soil > Wetlands | place: USA...
ACTTTGCAAAACAGCTTTGATTCGGGGTCGAGGATCCGATTAACGGCCCACTTCCTGTAAGCGATCATCCGTCCGCTGGGTCGCTCGAACGGGTACCAATGCCAATAAATCCTGGTCGTAGATAGACTTCTTTCGGTCGGCCAGTTGCATGAAATGCTGATACACAAGGTCCAATTCGAGGGCATTGAGATTGACACCCAGTTCCTCCAGACGATGTGCCAGTGCGCGCCGGCCAGAATGTTTACCGAGGACAATCTGGTTATGTGGCACGCCGAAGGTTGCAGGGCGCATGATTTCATAGGTGAGCGGGTTTGCCAGGACGCCATGCTGATGAATGCCTGCTTCGTGGGCGAATGCATTTCGACCAACAACCGCTTTGTTGGGCTGGGGCCCGAAGCCTATGATTTCGCAAAGCAACTGGCTCGCGGCGTAAAGCCGCTCGAGGACAAGTGAGTGAGTACAGGGGAACTTGTCTTTACGAACTAGCAATGCGGCCGCCACCTCCTCCAGCGCCGCATTGCCTGCTCGTTCGCCGATGCCATTGATGGTGCACTCAACCTGTTGCGCACCGGCGGATAGAGCCGCCAAAGTATTGGCCACAGCCAGGCCGAGGTCATTGTGGCAATGGGATGAGAGGGTAACACCGGCACTCTGCGGGACTCGCGACCGCACCAGCTCAAACAAGGCAGCATACTCGGTCGGGATGCAATAGCCCACGGTGTCCGGAAGATTAATGATAGTCGCGCCGGCATCGATTACTGCGGCGATCATCTGACAAAGGAAGTCTGGGTCGGAACGAGTACAGTCTTCCGGAGAAAACTCAACTTCGTCGACAAGACTGCCGGCCAACGAGACGGAGGATACAGCTCGCTCCAGTGCTTGCAAACGGCTGATCTTGAGCTTGTACTCAAGATGCAAGTCTGACGTGGCGAGAACGATGTGAATGCGCGAGCGATGTGCGTGATTCAGAGATCGGGCGGCCGCTTCAATATCCACAGTACAGGCACGCGCCATCGATGCGATCGTGGCGCCACGAACTTCTCGGCTAATAGCGTCGATGGAGCAGGCATCTCCTTCGGAGGCAATCGCAAATCCGGCCTCGATCGCGTCCACTCCAAGTGCCGCTAGAGCGTGAGCCATGCGCAATTTTTCAGCGGGGGTCATGCTGCACCCCGGAGCCTGCTCTCCATCGCGCAACGTCGTATCAAAGACAACAATGCGATGTGGACCCTTCGATGCCTCAGTCTGCGCTGTCGTTGTCATTTACCCTCCTCGTTCACTTACGAGCCTCTTGAATCAGGTATCGTGCCGCCCGGCTCATCGGCGGCTTAGAACGCAGTCATCAGTTAGGGGGAACGCCTTTCCTTCATCGACAATTTCAAAATCAGTGACTTTTAGCGCTTCCATGGAATGCGGACCAAAATCCAGATCCGAGTATTTGATCTGAGTGTCCGCGTCGTTCTGTGCTGTTAGGGTGATGTTTCCACCATCCGCGAGGAACATGCCGTATTTCTGCATTGCCCGAGCGACGACCTGTGCTGCGGGCGACAACCTCGAGAGATCGTAGGAAGCTTTGAGTCGGAAGCGGGCGCCCATGGGCGGTGCTATCTCTGGTCCTCGCGGTGCACCTGCATGGGTCGCGGGATGGACGAAGACGTGCGCACGAATACGCGAATTTGGAAGTATGAACCGGATCGCATGATCAATGCTCCCCCTGGCAAGATCGTCTGCATTGAAGAGAAGCGGGGCAATGGGAAACCCGGCCGCGTCGGCGCTCGTACACTGGTCACCCCTGCCCGAAGGGGGGTAAATCCGGTTCAAGTCCCAGACCGCAACGAAGTTTGCGGTCACAGACTGTTCCGCATAGTTCGCCTGGTAGGCCTCATACAGTTTGCCATCGCTACGATCGACGACGATGAGATGGCAGTCTTGTTCATCAACGTCGCATTCATATCCGCTTTGTCCTTCCATACCGCCTCCCGGGGGGAGGGGGATGGTGGAAATCCTGTCGGAGTCCGCTGCCAACCAGCCGGATCCCTTATGGAACGCAACTTTGGGCGTGGTTGGCGAAGCCTGCAATACTCGCAGGCTGAAATCTGTTTGCATTCTCCCATGCCCCCATCCGCCTGCGTCCGCGAGCCAGGCAATTGTGGCATCAGAGTGGGGATCGACGGGGGCGTGACTGATATCCTGGGTCCACGTCGCGCCCTGCGGAAAATACTGCATGGGTGGGCCAGCGTGCTCCAGCTTGGCTGCTCTGACCATCACCAGCCTGCTGTGAATCGCGAATGCTGCTACCAACGCTGCCATTCCCAAGATGCCAACCATTGACCACTCTCGCCGACCCATGATCAGGACTCCTTTCCTTTCTCTGAGCTAACATCAGTTCACCCGCCATTTGATCTTCCCGGCGCTGAACGCGGCATTTTTCTTCTGCGTATCCTTCTTAATACCTGCTCTCACCCTCGATGGGTAATACTCCCGAAGAGGTATCCGGCGGAAGTTGACTAACAGCCGACAGGCGGTTCTTCTGTGCAGCAGGATGCGAGGTCCAAATCTTCCAAAGGGGTCTCGGTGAAAACAGAAACCTATAAAGCCCGACCACTGCAGCCGCGTTGAGCACGAATAGTGCGCTCGACGGCGCAGCGATGCGGTGTAGAAACGGAATCCGAAATCGTAGGCCTAAGATCGCAAGCACAAGGGCCAGAACTTGGGTGGCTGCAAACTCCGCGTAAAGCGAAGAAGATGCAGAAAGGGCCAACATGGAGAGGAGCAGAAAAACCATCAGGTATGGCGCTATGAGACGCATGAGCTTATGCGACACAAATTGAAAAAGAACGCGGTTTTGTAGGCTCAGCGTCCAAGGGGCAAGTTGGATGAGTTGAAAGTTTCCCGCCAGAGTTCGCACTTTGCGATGAAACTCGCTACTAGCCTTTTTCGGCCACACGTCGTAAACAAAAGCTCGTGGATCAAGAACAGTCCGATAGCCTTTTCGAACGATTGACAGCGGCTGAAACATGTCATCCAGGATTGTGCCTGCAGGTTGCGCGGTAGCGAGTTCGCGCCGGATTGCGTAAAACCCTCCGTACACGCCGACAGGCGAATCACAGAGCGCCTCGCATTTTCTGATCCATTGCTCGTAACGCCAGTAGAGGCCGCCCACCGCTGAGGCCGCGGCATCGTGACCGGCGTGGCGAAGCGCCAGGTTTCCGCAAACGCAGCCTACTGTAGGATCCGCAAAGTTGCTTACGAGCTGCTGTATCGCTCCTGGGGCAATCTCTGGGCGGATATCGACGAACAGGAGCACGTCTGCCGTAGCCGCAGCCATTCCGGCGTTGATTGCGACCGCCTTCCCCCCATGCTCTCGAAGCACGATGACGTTCAGGCCAAGATCCCGTTTGTTCTCCAGCCATTCAGAAGTGCCGTCGGTCGAACCATCGGATACAACGATGATTTCCTTGATATTCGGGTAATCAAGTCCGAGCAAATGTTCAATCTTCCGCGGCAGCATCGCCAGTCCATTGTGGACAGCGAGTACTATGCTGACGCTAGGCGAGATTGCAGCTGTGCTCCATGGACGCGGCCATAGGCGCGCCCGGATCCACATGGCCACTGGATACCCAACATACGTGTAAAGAAGCGCGATAAAGGAGATCCAGAAGAGAAGTTTCATTACTGAGCCCCCCTTCGCAGGATGATTGTCTTGATCGTCTCGAACATGATGAGCAAGTCGAAGCTCAACGAGAGGTGCTTAATGTAATAAAGATCGTATTCGAGTTTCTGCTTTGTCTCTTCCAAGCTGGCCCCGTACTGATAGCGCACCTGGGCCCATCCGGTGATCCCAGGCCGGATGATGTGGCGAAGATCGTAGTAAGGAATCTCGCTGGTGAGCCACTGCACGAACTCCGGGCGTTCTGGCCGGGGACCGACAAACCCCATTTCTCCTCGCAGAACGTTCCAGAGTTGCGGGATTTCATCCAGGCGCGTCTTGCGCATGAAGCGACCCAGCGCCGTAACCCGAGGATCGTTCTTGGTGGCCCACACTGCTCCGGCCGCTTCGGCGTCCTTCCGCATCGTACGAAACTTGATTACAGAGAAGTGCCGGCCTCCCAATCCCACGCGAGTCTGCCGAAAAAACACCGGTCCGGGGGAAGATAGGCGCACGGCCAGCATGAGAAGCGGAATCAGCGGAAGGCAGATAAGCAGCGCCACAAAGGCAACAGAGATTGACACTAGGCGGCGGGCGATCTGCTGCGAGGCCTTCACGTGAAAGCCATGAGTAAAGATGAGACTGCTAGGGTTAAGGCCGGTAAGAGAGAGCCGGCCGAGCAGACGCTCCGTGATGATGCTTGCATCTTCAATCACGACTCCGCGAAGTCTAAGATTCAGGAGTTCCTGCACTGGCATGGCGCCGCGGCGGTTTTCCATGGCAACGATTACGCGGTCGATGCGCGCTTTCGGTTGACAAGCCGCTCGAAGGTCTGCGGCGAAGCGCTCCACTTCGCTTTTGAATTCCCCTTTTGCACAAATCTCAACGACTTCCATTCCCACGTCGTGCCGCGCCTTCAGAAGGGCAGCCACCGTGCGCGCCCGTTCGCCATTCCCCAACACGTAGACGCGCTCCCGGAAGAGTTTCAGGCCGATGACCCGCTCATACAACGAGCGCCATGGCGATAGCGCGATCGCGAGAATCGAGATGCCTAATACCAGGACATTGGGTCCGATGTCGATATGCGGAAACAAATAGACGAGGCCGGCCAGAACAAAAGACAGAACGCTCAGAACCAGAAGAAGCCGGAAGTAGAGCTCCCAACGTCCCGAAATCCGATGCGGTTCATACAGATCGAAGTAATAGGACAGCATCAGCGTGAAGCCGGTAATACTGACAATCTTTAAAAGCCCGTTTTCATAAATCAAGGTGATGTATGCGTCCGGCCCGATGATATAAGCGGTGGCCAGCAGAAATGAGCCACAAATAATGAGCGCCTCGCAGAGGAGCAGCAGCAGGGTCCGAGTCGGATAATAGACATTGAACAGACGGATCACTTCTGCCTCCTCCTGCTTTTTCGGCTTTTTACCTGTTTCTCTGCTTCTGGGCCGCCGTAATAGTAGTAGTCATACTGAGAGGCGGACCGCTGAGCTTCCTTGGCGTCGTTGAGAACGAAGCCCAGGATGCGTGACTTGCTGAAAACTGCCTGAGTCCGCTGAATGACTTCGAAAGATGTACGGCCCCAGCGCGCGACGAGCAGAACAGCATCTGCGGCACGTGCAAGTTCCACTGCATCCGTCACTGCGAGCACCGGAGGGGAGTCGATCACGATCCAGTCGAAATACGGAGAGGCCGCGGCAATCAACTCATCAAAGCGACGATTGGTGACAAGCTCCGGAGAGCTGTTGCCCACAGTACCCGCCGAGATCAGAGCAAGATTCGCAAGCGCCGCTGCCCCCCGGGTCGTTTGCCCAGGAGTATCTTCGCGTTGCAGAACAGCATCCAAGTCAACCGTCCCCGACAAATAATCCGAAAGCCCCTGCGTATTTGGCGCTCCGAAGAGGCGATGGAGCGTGGAGCGGCGCAGGTCGCCGTCGATGAGGAGGACCCTGTTTGCTCCATTACGGGCGAAGCTCACAGCCAGATTCGCCGCGACGAAACTCTTGCCCTCGGAAGGAGAGCCGCTGGAAATGAGGATGGTCTTCAGGGGCGTTTCGTAACGAGCCTGGTAAAGGCGGGAGCGGAGGCTGCGAAATTGTTCTATACCCAAACCGTGGTCGGCGAGCGAGGGAAAGGCAGTCAGGGATACTTGCCAGGGTTGCGGGACAATGTCCTCAAAGGCGATGGCAGCGCCGATCGACGGTTCGTCAAACTCTGGAATGACAGCGGACCCATCCGCCCGATTTCCATCGGAAAGAGGCGTCGCCATTCGTTCGCGATCTGCTCGCTGGAGTGCTTCGTAAATGCGGCTCATAGTGAATTGGTCTTTCTTGGAATCGATGAGAGCCTGGAATGACTGTACCGAGCTGCAGATCGTAGGGATGATCCCATCGCCAGGAGCGGGTCATGGTCCAGACCGAGATCGGCGCTGGACACATCAACGATGTACGACGGGATCTCCGGTACTTGAGGTGACGAGTTGGTTGAACTCGCAAGATTCGTTGCGCTTGAAACGAGGTCGGTACCTGAAGCCTCGACGATGCGCAACGCATTCTCTGTTAACTGATGCTGGGGCGTGAAAGAGAGTTCGACCGGATGCTCGACCAAATCAAGATCAACGCCGACGGTCTCAATGATTCGTAGAGGTACCGGCTTTATCTGCTCGACGTAGGAGCAAATCAGCGCGTGTTCGCAGATCAGGTTGATCACGCGCGGAATTCCCTTGGACAACGCGTAGATGAGCTCTACAGCTTCGCTGGAAAACGCCGGATGGATGGCTCCCGCAATGCGCAGTCGTTCGGAGATGTAGGCTTCTGTCTGGTCAGATGTAAGGGGCTGCGTCTTGCACCACAGGGAGACGCGCTGACGAAGCTGGCGCATCCTGGGATTGCGAAGGGTGCTTTCGAGTTCAGGCTGGCCAGACAGCACAATCTGAAGCAGTTTCTCCGAGGCGGACTCGAGATTGGTCAGCAAGCGGATCTCTTCGAGCAGTTCCCAGGAGAGATTCTGTGCTTCATCCAAAACGACAACGCACAGCACGCGATCGCGGTAGCGCTCGATCAACCAGCGGTTGAGCTGCAATAGCATTCCGGATTTCGTGCGCGAAAGCACAGGAATGCCGAAATCGGTCAAAACAAACTCGAGGAAATCCAGCACGTCGAGTCGAGGATTGAAGACGAAAGCAGAGAAGACGCGATCTTTGTGGAATGTCTCCAGAACAGTTTTGAGAAGAGTCGTCTTACCGGTCCCCACCTCCCCCGTCATCACAACAAAGCCCTTGCGAGCTGCAATGCCGTATTGCAGGCAGGCCAGCGCTTCGCGAAGCTGCGGCGTCTGGAACAAAAAACGCGGATCCGGACTGGATCCAAATGGAGATGCGTGTAGGCCGAAAAAGGACCGGTACATGGTTAGCTGCCTGCACTTTCTACGGGATTGGAGGATCGGGAAAGTATCCGGCCAAGGCGTCCGTTCCGGTCAAAACCACGCAGTTCGTCGATATGGGAGATGGTGGCTAGAGTGGGCAGTTTGGTGAAGGCCCATACATCTTTGTCGCTTCGCAGTGAATTGTCGCGGTACTCGAGCAAGCCCGCGATCAGTACACCCAGGCCGAAACCGCCGGCCAAACCTCCGACGGAGAAAACCATCCGGTTCGGAAAAACCGGCGCATCGGGAAGATTGGGCGCATCCATGACCCGGAACCGCTCACCTTGCTGGCGCTGTTCCAGCGCCGTTGCCATCTCCGACTCGTTCATCTTTGCCAGCAGACTGTTATAGAACTGCAACGCTGTATCGTGGTCCCGAGTGATCTGCTTGTACTCCTCCTCCACATGGGGACTGGACTCAATTCTGGCTTCGTAAGTCCGGATCTGCTTTTCGATCTGTGCTTGTTGCTCTCTTTCGCTCGCCGTGGATTGCTCCGCCGCGCGGAGTTGCGCCCGAAGCTGCTCAAGCTGGGCAGAGTCCGCCGGTTTCGCGGCTACGGCTGCAGTCGCGGCTGGAGCAGGCGGATGCGCCAATTGCGCCCGAAGATCAGCTATCTTGCGTGAAATCGCGATAACATCGGGGTAGTCCGCCGTGTACTGGGATTCAAGGGTCCGCTTCTGCTCGATAAGGTCCTTTAGCTCTTTCTCCCGCTCATCGGCAGTCACGACCGCAGCGGGCTGATCGCCTTGCAGGTCGTGTGTTTGTTCCGCAATCATGGCTTGGAGGAACGTCTCATTCTGTTGCAGGCGGCTCAAAGTCTCGGTAGCGGAATTCAATTGAGTTGTAAGCGCCTGGAGAGTGTTGGAATTCGAATTCTCCTGGTCGGGCAGCATGCCAAAATACTGCTGCTGGAACGCCGCGAGCTTCGCATCCTGCTCGTCAAGCACCTGCTTGGCGCTATCGAGCTGCTGCTTGAGGAAATCCGATGTGCCCTCCGCGGACAGCTCGCTTTGACGCAGACTGTCGGCGACGAAAAGAGAGGTGATCTCACCGCAAACCTGTTGAGCTATGTGCGCGCTCCGGGCAGTGAAGGTGATATAGAAGCCGGGCATCTGGCCTCGCGCGGAAGAGATAGTGCGGATTCCGATTGCCTTCTGTGTCCGCGCGACGCGTTCGTCCATGGTGTACCTGGGGTCCGCGAACAAGTTAAAACGTTCAATGATCGGCTGAATCCGGGAGCGACTCAGGATCTGCTCCTTCATGGATGCCAGGCGTTGCTCAAGATCCCCGGAAACTACGGGCTTCACATAATCCTGAGGAACCTGCTGCTGGTCCACGAGAACAAGCGTCTGCGATACGTAACGGGGGGGGATAATGCGGCTGGCAAGCACACTGGACGCAAAGACGATGATGGCGCACAAAAGGATAACCCAGATCCGCCGCCTGAAGATAGTGGTGTAATCTTCCATTGTAAATTCGCGATGTCCGAGCATAAGACTCCTTGATTCATTACCGCCTGCGGCGACTTTCTCGCGGCGAGTAAGCGATGCCGAAGCTCACTAACTGGTAGAGCTGGTTCAAGACGTTCGTCTGCGATGCAAGGCCCGATGACTGATCAACCGCCGTATAGTTGGCGAAAAAGCTCAGAAACGGTCCCATTTGCTTTGTAGCCTGGACTCCTCCGAAGCGCGCGACACTAACACCTGAGACGCCAGCGAGAGCGGCAGTTCGATAGTATGATCCGGTGACTCCGAGATTCAAAGTCCTGGCAAAGTTCCTGGAAAGGCCCCCGGTAACAGTGTCTACAGTTGCAGCCGGAAGGTATCCCGTACCGCCGCTGACTCCACGGTTGTAGTTCACAAAGGCTTCTTCTGCCCGGAATTGATAATTGGCATTCGTTTTTACCATTACCGTTTGGGTCGGGGGCACCGTGCTGCCAGCGGAGGCAGTAACCCACTGCGGTCCTACTAGCGTATCCGTCTTCAGATTGCGGCTCCAGGAATGCGTATAATCGACGGAAATCGCATTCGTATCAAAACTCCCGGCCACTCCTCCGCTGTATTGGGAAGCTCCGTAGCTGTAGTGCGAGAACATATATTGAGCGGCAAGGGAAGAGCGGCCATCGATGCGGCGGGTTATCCCCGCGTTTCCCTGCAGTCCATCGGTAGCTAGCCCGTCTCCATCGGGGAATCGCAACAGTTGCGAACCCCCGCCGAGATTCAATGTGGTCGCATAGTTGAGCCGATACCCCGCTTGCAGGGTTGCCGAGTTGCTGAGGGTGCGAGTGTTGAGAGTGAGAACGGTTTGCGACGGCGGGTTTGCGCCCGGTTCACCGATGGGCTCGCCCGTACCCGGAATACCCGAGAAGCCGGTGGTCGGAGTTTGCGGCGTATAGTTAACGTCCTCACTCCCTGTAAGGTTCCACTGACGCTGCACAAGTCCCTGACTCAAGGAGAGATGCTGGAATACACCGGTTCCCATGGACGCACCGAAAACAGGCCACATATAGCCCCCGCCATAACTTAATGTGAGCGGAAAGCGTTCATTTGGGTGCGTATAATCCATGTCGGCGGAGGCGATGCCGGTGCTCTGGTCGCCCTGGGCGGCATTCTGATTGCCATAGATATATGCCGTCTGCGAGTAGCGCATGGAATAGTGCATGTTATTGACCACCGGCAGCCCGTTGGGTGCCGTCGCATCGGGCACGGCCTGGGCATGCGACAGGGCGCATGCCGCGAAGAGGATGAACGCGAGTTTGAGGTTCATCTTCATTGCGCCACCTAAGGAACGACGATCGTGTCGCCCGACTTCAAAGCGAGGTTAAGCTCGCTATTGCCTTTGAGCGCCTTCTTGTACTGCACTGGAATCTTCTGCTGTCTCCCGCCCTCTTCACGGAGGATGTAGATTTTCTTCGCGTTGGCGTAGTCGGTGAGGCCACCGGCGCTGGCGATAGCCTCCAGCAATGTCATCCCGGGCGTCATGTCGATTGGGCCTTTCTTGGCCACCTCGCCCAGAAGATAGACTTTTTGGCTATTGATCTGAGTTAGCACCACGGAGACATTCGGATCCTGGATGTACTTCTTGAGTTGGCTTGCGATCTGATCTGCAAGCTGCAGAGGGGTTCTGCCGGCGGCCGGAACATCGCCGAGAAGTGGCATTGAGATCATGCCATCGGGACGCACCAGCAGACTGCCCGAGAGTGTCTGGTCCTTCCACACCGTGACGGTGATAACGTCCGAAGATCCGATAACATAGCTTTTCGCCTGGCCGGAGGGCGTTCCGGTCAGCGGAACAACCCGCGCGGTATCTGAGTGGCCCGCTTCAGCCCCTTTGGGCACATACTGAGAGTTTTGTGCCGCGCAGATGATTCCCGGCAGAAGAAGTGCCATTAAAAAACGGTTCTGACTCATAGCCCAACTCCATTGGCGGCGTGCTCAGGCTCAACCGCGATCTGCTTGAGCTTGTAGAGCAATGCCTTGTAACTAATTCCCAGCTCGTCGGCGGCGCGCTTGCGATTGCCGCCGTTAGCTGTGAGTACTTCGGAAATCAGCTTGCGTTCGATCTGGGTGGAGGCTGCTCGCGTAGCTTCTTTCAGGGAGAGGGGCTTTCGATGTGCACTGCCGATCGACCCTGGGGCAGCCGCCTTGAGCGCGGCAAGGGATATGGATTCGTCTCCGATCGCGACAAACGTTTTAATCGCGGTCTCCAATTCCGACAGGTTTTCGGGCCAGCTATGGTCTAACAGAAAGCCAGTGAGCTCATTTCCGATGACCGGCTTGGGCCGGCCAAATTGCCGGGAGTACAGGGTCAGTAGCTCGTCCGCGATCGAGAGGATTTCCGATTTCCTGCAGCGCAGAGGAGAAATGCGAAGCATGATCGATGAGACCCGGTAGTAAAAGGCCTCCCTCATGCGTCCGGACTTGACTTCCTCCAGAAGTTCGTGACTTGTGCCGCAAATCAAGCGGCAGTTCTGTGGCTCCTGGACATGGAAATAGGCGTCGACGATAAAGTCCTGCAGAGGGAGGCTAAGCTCAGCGATTTCTGCCAGATAGAGGGTCGCGTTTTCGGCAAAAGCACGCACGATCGTCTCGACGTCGGCGCCGGCACTGCGGATCTCAAGGAAGCGCCGGCGTGAGCGATGCGATTGAGCATGGATATGCGCGGCAATGGATCGCTTTCCGACCCCATGCTCGCCCACGATAAGCACCGGACAATCGCTTTCAGCGATGCGTGCGATCGCGCGCTGAATTTGCGCCTCGATATGAGCAGACAGCTTTACTTGTTTTTTGGTGCCAGGGAATGTCGTGCTGGTCACCGTCATTAAGCTTTCGGCCATGAGGAGTCCTAGGACTGCGATGGTGTCCTAGCAATGCGCGTTCCAAACTCCACGGCGCTGGTAACCCGGCCTTGGATGTGCTTGGGGAATCAAAATGCCCGAATTGTGGGAAAAGTTTTTCCCTTTCTGGGGAGCCGAATGGAACACAAATTTCCCATGGACAATGGAAAGAGATTTCCACTTGCTTGGGAAGGCAGGCTCTCTACCGCTCGAAGAAACCGCAGAACTTGAATCTTCGGGCCGTTTCGCATTCGGCATCCCGATTGCTAAGTACAAGGCGCGGGATCCCATGCTTGAGGAGCGGCCCGTTACGGAGAAGATGGTGCAGGCTCTACAAACACCAGCATTTGCAGAGAGATCCTGGCATTTTCGAGCGGCTCGCTTCTGGACCGGCTCGATGCTGATCGGCCTGCTTGTGATGGCCGTGTATTTTCGTGTGCTCATCAAGCTGGTCGTTGATTGGTGGCAGATTCCTGACTTTTCGCATGGGTTTCTGGTGCCGGCATTTGCGGCATATCTGCTCTGGGAAAAAAGAGAGGCGCTTCGCGCTACAAGGCTAGCCCCAGACTGGAGAGGGATCGCGGTGATTATAGCGGGGCTCTTGACACTCCTGTTGGGTGTCTATGGGGCGGAGCTCTTCTTGTCGCGCATCTCTTTCGTGATTCTGTTATCCGGCTTGGTTCTCTGTTTTGGTGGTCCTGAGCTCTTGCGGGAGACACGCTTCGCATTGTTGGTTCTGCTTCTCGCGATCCCGATTCCAGCGATCGTTTTCAACCGATTAACGTTTCCTTTGCAGATCCTGGCTTCGAAACTCGCCAGCACGCTGCTTCCCGTCTTCGGGGTGCCGGTTCTGCGACAAGGGAACATTATCCAGTTACCCGCGATGAAGCTGGAGGTGGCGGAGGCCTGCAGCGGAATTCGGTCTCTGATGAGCCTGTTCACCCTCACCATCTTCTATGGGTACTTCCTGGAAAAGAGCGTTTGGCGACGGACGGTTCTCGTGGCCGCAAGCATTCCGATTGCAATCGCAGCCAACGCTCTCCGCATCGTGGGTACGGGCTTGGGAGTGCAGTACTGGGACCCCGCTGTG
>Ga0335074_10011265_pt1 | contig 12498 bp, 16 predicted proteins | sample Lox_Sample_23_FD_206715 | JGI IMG/M metagenome (GOLD analysis project Ga0335074, IMG submission 206715) | Soil microbial communities from Loxahatchee National Wildlife Refuge, Florida, United States - Lox_Sample_2.3 | ecosystem: Environmental > Terrestrial > Soil > Wetlands | place: USA...
AAGCCCTGCGGCGCGGCGCGTACGGTGCGCACCGTGGTGGCGGCGCGCACCGGCGCCTCGATGAGCCGGGCGTACCGGGTGAGGGTGGCCACGACGTCGGCGACGGGCATGTAACCGTCGGGGTCCTCACCGGCGTAGTCGTGGCCGGGGAGGCGGGTCTGCCAGTTCGGCGTGAGCAACCGCAGGCTGGGCCAGCGGGTCCGCCACGAGTTCGCCGCCTCACCGCGCTCGAGGACTACGTGGTCGATCGAGCGGTCGGTCAGGCGGCGGCTCATGGTGAGGCCCGCGTGCCCGGCACCGATGACAACTGCTGTGGTCTGCATCACGCATGCGTCCGGGCCGTGGCTGTCAGGCCAGCTCGACCAGCACTTTGGTCGGGTTGGTCACGATATCGAAGACCGCCGAGCGCTTCTGGGACTGTGCGATCAACGCCTGGAGGTCGTCGCGGGAGGCGTCGGCGTCGATGGCGAACCGGACCGTGACGGCCTCGAAGCCGTTGCGGACGCTCGGATCGGCGCCGAGGATGCCCAGGACGTCCATCTCGCCTTCGATCGTGGCGGTGACCGAACGCAGCTGGATGCCCCGGTGCTGGGCGACCGCGGCGACCCCCGCGGTCAGGCATCCGACGAGGCCGACCAGGACGATCTCTACCGGGGTAGCCCCGTTGTCCTCGGACGCGAAGCACTCCGGGTGGTCGACGTCGAACTCGTAGGTGCTGCGGTGCTGGTGCTCGGCACCGAGGCCGGTGAAGCGCCTAACGGTCGAGTGGCTATGGGTGCCGTTGCGCCAGGTGCAGCTGGCCCGCCAGGTGAACTGGGCCGCTTCCGGTGCGGCGGACAGCGCCTCGCGGGCCCCAAGCAGGGCGGCGACGTTGACGCCGTTGTCGACGGGACTGTCGGTAATGGTCATGACATCTCCTATGTTGTGATGGACCGCAGGGCTCTTTAGCCCTGACGGCGGCTGGGGCCGAGGACGACGGGCAGTGAGGCGAGACCGCGCAGGACGAGGCCGTCGCCATGAGTCCAGGCGAGGGCGTCACGATCGACGCCGAGTCGCAGGCACGGGTAGCGGCTGAGTAGCTCTTCGAATGCGACACGGGCTTCGAGCCGGGCAAGCGGCGCCCCCAGGCAGTAGTGGATCCCGTGGCCGAAGCCGAGGTTCGAGCCGTTGCTGCGGGCGAGGTCGAGTACGTCAGGCGCCGGGAAGCGAACCGGATCGCGGTTGGCCGAGCCGAGGCACACCAGCACCTGTTCGCGGCCGGGAATCTCCACGCCATCGACAGTCACCGGTTTGGTGGTCACCCGGAACGTGGCATGCGGGACCGGTGCAGTGAACCGGATCAGCTCGTCGATCGCAGCGGGAAGCTGCCCGAGATCGGCCAGCAGCGCCCCGAGCTGGGCAGGGTGATCAAACAGGGCTATCAGCCCGTTGCCGATCAGGCTGGCGGTGGTGTCGTGGCCGGCGACTACGAGCTGGAACAGGCTCGAGAGCAGCTCCTGGGTGGTGAGCCCGTCGTCTTCGGCGGCAACCAGGACGCTGACGAGGTCGCCGGCTGGCCTGTGCCGCTTCGTCTCGACCAGTTCGCGCAGGCAGCCCACGATGCCGTCCGATGCCTCAACCGCCTCCGGCGGCGGATCACCGGCCCACCCGGTCAGCAGTACCTGGAACCAGGCGTGCAGGCGCGGACGGTCGGCTGCGGGGATGCCCAGCAGCTCGCCGATCACCCGGAAGGGCAGGGGCTGCGCATATCCCTGAACGAGGTCGACGGTGGCGCCTGGGCCAGCGGCGTCCAGTTCGTCGAGGAGACAGCGGGCGATCGCCCGGATGGCCGGCTCCAGCGCGGCGATCCGGGGCGGCGCGAAGGCGCGGGATACTAGCCGCCTCAGCCGGGTGTGGTCAGGAGGGTCGACGTTGAGCATGTGCCGGGAGAACTCCGGGCCGGGCAAGCCCTCGGCCACCACGTCGCCGGCCTCGGCCAGGGCGGCGAGCATGTCCTTGGAGATGCGGGGGTCGTTGAGCACCTGCCGGGCGGCGTCATACCCAAGGACGATCCAGGCTGGGTGACCGTCGGCGAGGCGGGCCTTCTGCACTGGGCACCGCGCTCTGGCGTCGGCGAAGTGACCGAACGGGTCGTCGCGGATCGCTGGCTCCCAGCCGCCCCACGTGGCGAGATTGTCAGCCATTGGAATTCTCCGGCCGGTAGCCCGTGCAGAGCAGGTCGAGCCGGCCGATGCGGCCGTCGGCGCCCGCGTCGGCGTAGGCCTGCTGCTCGACGGTGAACCAGCCGGGGCCGAGTCGCTCGGCCTGGAGCCGGAGCCGCCAGTGCAGGTGCAGGCGGCCACCGACCTCGCCAACGGTGGCCTTGAGGAGTTCGAAGTCCTTGGTGTCGCCGAACCATGTCGCGAACGCGGCGACGATCATCTCGGCCCCGGTCCACTCCCTGAGGCCTCCGGGCAGTAGTGCGCGGAGCTTGACGTCGGCGGTGAGCGCTTTCCCGATCCGGCCGAAGTCCTGCGCAGCGAGGCCTTCAAGGAACGACCCGGCGAGAGCGAACAGCGGCCCTTCGGGGTTTATGGCCTGCTCCTTTCGATCAGCGATTGCTGAGGGCTCACTCCCAGGCCGGTTCACAGCTCTTCCACCTGATCGACGTCCAGATTGCGGAAGGCCGGCGGCCTGTCACACAGTTCGGCGAGTCGCTCAGAAAAGTCGGCAGTCTCGGGCAGCGCCGAGTTGGCCATGGCAGCGTCATAGGAGGGAAACTCGACGATCAGGATGGAGGTGTCGGGCCGGTCCCGGTCGTGGGTAGCCGTGCTGCGGCCCGCGGTACGGCGGCCCTCGGTGCGGGACCGCCATCGTTCGACCAGCGCGTCCACCTCGTCGCGGCGGGTGGTAGTGATCTCGATGAGCTGGACGAATGTCATGTCTTAGACGATGGCCCGCGGCGCGCGGTCAGCGCATGGGGCAGTTGCCCCATCTTTCAGCTGGACGTCAGCTCCGCACCGCCAGCGCCATCCTGGGCAGCGGCGACAACCGGATGCCCGGCCGTTGCTACCCGGTCAGCTGCGCGAGTCGCCGATCAGCCCGTGGCTGGCCGCGAACAAGCTGGCCAGCGCCCGGTTGGAGGTGCCTGTTTTGGCGTAGATGTGCTCGACATGATGACTGGCCGTTTTGCGCGAGATGACCAGGCGCTCGGCGATTTCCTTGTTCGACATTCCACTGGCCAGCAGCCGCAGGACTTCCACTTCACGGCTGGTCAGGCCAGCCGCCCGGCCTGGCCGGCGGGTAGGTCGGTGCCCGGCGGCGGACAAGACGGCGGTCGCAGCGTCGCCGTCTATCCGGCCCGCCCGCGCCTCGGCCCCCAACTGCGCTGCCGCCTCCGCCGGAGTGCTGGCGGGGCGGTGCGGACGCGGCTCGGTCCGCGAACGATAAAAATCGGCAGCGGCCAAGACCCGGCCCTCGGGGCTAACGGCCGTCCCCGACAGACCGCGGGGGTAGCCAGAACCGTCCAGGCGCTCATGATGCTGCACCGCGACGGCGGCGAGCGGGGCGAGCGCGGGTGAGTAGGCCAGCATGCGCTCGGTCAGATACGGATGAAGGCGAATCCGCTCGGTCTCCGTGTGGCTGAGCCTGCCGTGCTTGTCCCAGATCGTGTTCGGCACGCCTAGGCGCCCGAGATCATGAACCAGCCCGCCCCGGCGGACCAGCGTCGCGGCCTCGCCGCCAAGCCCGAGGACTTCGGTGGCCTCCCCCGCCAGGTCAGCCACACCACGCGAATGGCCGATGGTATAAGGCGATTTAACGTCGGCGAAGTCAGCTACCGCCTCAAGTGCAGCGTCGAACTCCGCATCGGTCAGGTGCATCCCCAGGGCTGGCTCTGCCGCGATCACGGCGTCCCAGCTACTGACCTCGTCCAGGCCCGCGAACAACGCTGTCGCCTGGCCGGTGAAGATGTCCACGACACGCGGGTCGAATTGCGTCCCGCGTCGCTGCCGGGCAACCGCGATCGCGGCGTCCGTTCCACCGACGCGGTGAAAGACCTCGACCACGTCGGCGAGAGTGACCAGCCGGGACGTAACGAGGATCTCCTCCTCTTTGGCGCCCTTCGGGACGCCCTTGCCATCCCAGCGTTCGAAGGTCTGCTCCACGCAGTCGCGCACAGCCTGGGCCAGGCCCAGCCGCGCCATCAGGGCGTCAACCGCCCGCCAGTGAGTTTCCCGCATCGACGTCGCCTCACGGCGACCGTGGCCGGCAAAGGCAATCCCGAGCAGGACTCGCTCGAGCACGGGCCTGCCAGAGCCAAGGTGACGGAGCACGAATATCGACTCCGCTGCCGAGCTACGAAAATCGGTATGCCGGATGTCGCCTTTCAGCGCCATGTCGTCGCCGAACCACTTCGCCTGCTCATACGCATCCACGTGGCAGCCCACCCAGGCAAGCAGGGCCGCGTAGTACACCACCTCGCGGTCGGCGCCATCCAAGCCAAGACACTCGGCTAGCCGCAGGGAAATCAGGCACTGGCGCAGCACATGCTCCATCGGCTGGTCCATACCGAGGTCACTGGCCAGCGACAACACGGCCAGCAACTCGGCCAGGCGCACGCCCGAGCGCGCCGCAGGCACGGTCATGCAAGAACTATAAGCAGCAAGCCGACGCTAGTCAGCCCACGCGAGCTGGCAGAACACCGGTGCAGTCCTTAGCGCACGTCGAGCCCGGTGACGACCCTTCCGGTGATCATCCGCTGGATCTCCGACGTGCCATCGAAAATAGTGAAGATCTTGGCGAACGCCATCAGCGCGGCCGCGACGAGATCCCGCACTCGATCAGTCGGGCTCGTGAGCGGCGCTGCTGTCGGGGCTGCGGAAGCGGGTGAGGTCGCCGGCTGCCGCCACGATCGACAGCGCGACCGTGGCGTCCACGCCCGGGATGGTCATCAGCCGCAGCACCTCCAGCCGCCCCAGCGCGGCCTAGCCCAGGTCTTTGTGAATCAGGGCCACCTCCCGAGGTTGGAAGTCCAGCTGCCGCAGCAAGGCCGTGGCGGCGGTCTGCTCATCGGCCGGCAGGTCCTGTTCGGCGAACCAGCGGCCGCCCTTGATCCCGAACTTGACGGGTTCAAGCTCGGCGAGCCACAAATAGGCGCCAACGTGTTCAGCCGCCGCTGAAGCCGGTCGTTCACTGTTATCGAGCGTGCTGGGCTGCCGGGGTGCTCAGGCTAGGGCGCGGCCGATGAGGTGACGGTTCTTGTCCACGGATCCGGGCAGCACGCTGAAGTGCACCTGTCCGTCGTCATCGACGGCCACCACCCGGACGACCGCCTGAGCCTGGCGGTTGCCCGCGACCAGCATCATCCCGGGGCGGATCCGGCCTGGATCGCGGGCCTCGCTCAGCGTGGACCAGCCGAGTCCCTCATCGTCTTCGTCGTTGAGGTCGGCTGCCAGGTCGATGCGCGGTTCCATCAGGTCTCCTCCACTACCCAGGTTACGCGTCGTGGTAGGCGTTCGGCATGACCTGATGCGGGCAGCTAGCCAGCCGCTGCGCGCCGTCCTCCAGGTCATCGAAGCTCACAGTGAAGTGACGTGGATTGCGGCCGGTCGGCTCCAGCCGCATCCCAGCGGCGAGAACATCCCGGACCTTCAGCAGGCTCAGCCGATCGAAGCGGACGAGCGGCACCTGCTGAGCGAGCTCATCTACGGTGACATCGCGGACAGCGAAGACCGAGATCCCGTAGACGCCATAGACGCTGTGGTAGCGTGCTGCATCCGCGCCGAGGATGTCCGGGTCCAGGTCGCCGCCGCGTACCAGCACGATGTCGCCGCTCTCCAGGACATCGCCGTCGCGCAGCCGCCGCAGCTTCATGCCCGGATTATGACCGGCACCAGTGACAAGACCGCCCGCCATCAAAAAATGCCAACCGCAGCTGTCGCACACGCCCTGGGAGCCAGAAATGGGAGCCAAGGACACGTCCCTTTTTAAGGTGAGTTTGCGGCGTGTCGGGTGGCAGGATGTGCTGATGGGCGCGGATGCGGATGTTGTCGGGCGGATGGGGCCGGAGCTTGGGCTGCTGCTGCCCAGGCTGGATGAGCGGTCGCGGCGGCTGGTGCTGGGGGCGGTGGCGCGTGCGGCCGGGGACGGCGGGATCACCGCGATCGCGAAGGCGGCCGGGGTGTCGTGGCAGACGGTGGCGGACGGCGCGGCCGAGCTGGCGTCCGGCGATGACGCCGGGCCCGGCCGGGTCCGCCGTCCCGGCGGCGGCCGCAAGAAGCTGGAGGAGCGCGATCCGGGGTTAGCGCCCGCGCTGCGGGAGCTGCTGGAGGCATCGACCGGCGGGGATCCGGTGTCGCTGCTGACGTGGACGACGCTGTCGGTGCGGGGCATCGCGGCGGAGCTGACCGCCGCCGGGCACCCGTGCGCCAAGAACGCGGTGCTGCGGCTGCTGCACGCCGAGGGGTTCAGCACGCAGGAGAACTCCCGGACTGTCGAGGAGAAGCGGCACCCGGACCGGGACGCCCAGTTCCGCTACATCCATGACCTGGCCAGGCGGTACCTGGCTGCCGCTGACCCGGTGATCAGCGTCGATACCAAGAAGAAAGAGCTGGTCGGGCTGGTCAAGTCGAGTGACCTGGCAGAGGTCCAGCGAGGAGTGAAGGCCTTTGACCGGTTCACGCTGGTCTTGCCCTTGGTCACGATCGTCCTGATCGCCCTGAGCCTGTGGCTGTCGGTGAATCGCCGCAGAACCTTGCTCCAGCTGGCGGTGGGGGTGTCCCTGCTGATGATCGTGGAGAGGCACGTTACGCTCCACGAGCAAAGCGTGCTGGCCAGCGGTGCTCACAACCCGCAGGTCGCGCAGATTGTTCTCGGTGATCTGCTGCACGGGTTCTTCGTCCTGACCGCATGGGTGCTGGGAGTTGCCCTGGTCGTCTTGGTCATTGCCGTGCTGAACGGGCCGTATCGGTGGGCCGTGGCCCTCCGCTCGTCAGTGAAGCGGACCTGGCGCGGCATCGCGGGGAGCAGGGGTGGTGACCACCGGGGCGTGGTCGGCTGGATGGCTTCTCATGCGGCTGGCCTCCAGCTAGGGGGCGCCGTGGTGGCCGGGATCCTGCTCTTGATCGTGAGCGTGTCGTGGCTCGGCTTCCTCATCGTCGGCGTGCTGCTCGCCGCCTACGAGGTCTGCCTGCAGTGGATCAAGCCTCCCCAGGCCGATGAAGCGCCACCCGCTTCCGGTCCCGACGGCCAGGTGGGCCTCCCGTTTCACAGCGGCGAAACCTCAGGTTAAGACCCGCAACCTGCTCACCCAGCTCAGTGAATGGGCCGCCCAGGGTTCTTCACCCGCACCAGCTCCCGGCAGCTACGCACTCAACACGCCCGACATCCGAGATGTCCTTGACAAACGGACCAGATCCTTAGCTTCGCGGCATTGCTTTCGAAAATGGCCTTCGGCCACCTTTGACCGTGGAGCCTAGCCCCCTCTGGTCAGAAACCAAGGGCCAGGCGAGAGCCTGCCCGGACCGGACGCGGGCCATCCCCTAAAAACTGCGGCTGGTAAAAGCACTTGCTACGGATTAGATGGTCCGGGCACGTACGACGGTCGGCGGTCCGACGCCAGTTTCCGGAAATTCCCGGGTCATCGGACCCGGAACGCCCGCGACAAGCCGTGCCCGATGCCCCACGATCAGGCCGCAGGATCGCGGGCAGGTGCTGCAGAGGGCTGCTGAGTCGGGATCCGCCGGCTGAAGAACAGTGCGATCAGCGCGACGGCGGCGAGCACCGACAATGATGCCCGCAGCCCGTCGATGCGGGCGGTCGCGTTCTCCTGGACGATCGCGTCGGCCGTCTGCGGGGGCACGTGGGCCTTGTCGAGGGCGGCCTGCAGGTCCTGGTCGGAGATGAACGGGATGCCTCCGGCCAGCTCCACCTGTGCCTGGGCGGCCACATCCTTGGGGACGGCGGGGTTGTTCTGGACACCGCCGAGGAACGACGCGGTCAACGCCGAGATGAGCACCGCGCCGGCCAGCGCGGTCCCGATCGACGCGCCGAGGTTGGTCACCGTGTTCTGGATTCCGCCGACTTCGCCGCTTTGCTCATCGGGCACCGATGAGACGGTGACGCTGCCGAGCTGGGAGGCTAGCGCGCCAACACCGAGGCCCGCGAGCAGCATCGGCCAGGTCACGATCTCGGGCCCGGCCCCCGCGTCGAGCGCGGCCACCATGATCACGATGCCCGCGAACAGGCAGAGGAACCCGATCTGGACCACGCGGCGGGGCGAGGCGTGCGGGAACACCTTGGGAACGCCCGCGGCGGCCAGCAGCAGCGTGATGGACAGTGGCAGCAGCCGGACGCCGGTCGCGATCGCGGACAGCCCGAGCGCTACGGACAAGAACAGCGGCACGGCGAAGAAGAGGCCGGCTTGCAGGAAGTACTGGAAGAAAAACGACGTGAGCCCGCCCCGCAGGGTCCGGTTCCGCAGCATCGCCGGATCCAGCAGCGAGGCGTCGCCGCGGGCCAGACGGTGATTCTCCCACCACAAGAAGACCCGCAGCACCACCCCGCCAGAAAGGATCAGCCAGATCACCGGCGAGAGCCCTAGCCACTTAGGGGCACCGGCCTTGGGCTGAACGAAACCCCACGTCCCTGACCGGAGGATCCCGTACACGACCAGGCCCAGGCCCAGCGCGGACAACACGGTACCCACGACGTCGAGCCGCGCGCCCTCCTCGGCCGGGGTATCGGCCATGCGGCGGGTGAGACCCAAGATGATGAGCACCATCAGGACTTCGCCGACGAACACCCACCGCCAGGAGGCATAGGTGGTGAACAGGCCGCCGATCAGGGGCCCGGCTGCTACCGCGATCGCGCCTGCCGACGCGACCAGCCCGTAGGCGCGGGGCCGCTGATCACGCGCGAAGTTCGACGCGACCAGCGCGACGACCGCCGGCATGATCAGCGCGGCCCCGACACCTTCCAGGACCGACCATCCCGCAATCAACACGGCCAGATTTGGTGCGAGCGCGGTGGTCAGCGACCCGCACCCGTAGATGACGCACCCGATGGCGAAGGCGCGCTTGCGGCCGAGGATCTGGCCGAACTTGCCGCCGGTGATCATGAGCGAGGCCATCACCAGCGTATAAAACGTGATCGCGGTCTGGATCCCGGTCACCGTCGTCCCGACGTCCTTGGCCACGGTGGCGATCGACACATTCATCACCGAACTGTCCAGCGTCATCAGGAACTGCGCCGAGGCAAGCGTCAGCAGAACGATCCCGGCCCCAGCGGCCGCCCGCTCAGTGGCGCCGCCCGCCGCGGCCTCTTGACTTAGATCCATACGGCCAGCTCAATCCGGGTGACGGACACGAAGCCCACATCATCGCACGCGACGGGCGCCAGATGCATACAACTCTGTGAGCCGCCCTGTCGCCCCAGCTCACCAGCCCCGGCCAGCACGGCGACTCGCCGTACTGCGCCCCCTTGATGGAGGCGATCCGGATCCGCCGCCGCGGGAAAGGACCGCCACCGCAGCCGCCGACCGCGCGATGGCAGATAAGGCGTGCTCCTCCCGGGCGAACCGCGCCTGGCTGCGGCGGCATGCGATCAAGACCATCATCTCGGTGAAAGAGGACCAGAAGAAGCACCGCCGCCACCGCGGCCGGGCCGGCCGCCGCCCGCCGGTCTTCGACCCCGGCCGGTACAAACAGCGCAACACCGTGGAGACGAGCAAGCCGCAGTACTGTCATGTTCGGCCAGGGGCGGCGGTTGTGCTGGGCCCCGCGGCACGTGGTGCAGGGCGCGCAGGCGCCCGACTTCGGCCGGATCCTTTCGGCCCTGCCCGTGACCGGTGTGAGCATAGGGTGATGGCCTGAGCCGATGACGTCGGTCAGCCGGCGGCCCGCGGACAGACCTTGAGGAGGGGCGATGTTCCGAGACAGGCGGCAAGAGCGGCGCGAGGAGCACCGCGGCGGCGGCGCAGATCACTACCGGATGCGCCAGAAGCTGGTATCGATCGGCGATGACTACTGGATCGAGAACGACCAGGGCGAGCGGGTCTACAAGGTGGACGGCAAGGCCCTGCGGGTGCGCCAGACGCTGATCTTCCAGGACGCCCGCGGTGCGGAGCTGGTCAAGATCCAGGAGCGCATGCTCCGCGCCCGCGACAGTATGGAGATCGAGGACCGGGACGGGCGCAGGGTCGCGATGGTCAAGAAAGCGATGATCACGCCGGTGCGCGAGCGCTGGACCGTGAAGGTGGCCGATGGTCCGGACCTGGAGGTCCAGGGCAACATCGTGGACCACGAGTACACGATCGAGGACGGCCGCACCAGGGTGGCGGAGGTGTCGAAGAAGTGGTTCCGGGTCGCTGACACCTACGGCGTGGAGGTCGCCCCCGGGCACGACCCCGTAGTGATCTTGGCCGTCACGGCCGTCCTGGACACTATGGCGCACCCGGAGCGTTGATCGCCGGGTTCAGCGTGCGGGTAGATCCGCGGTAACCGGGGCTAGCAAGGAGACTGTCCCTGCACCGTGCCCGCCGCTAACCCCGAAGGCCTGGCGATCGGCGCTGGCCGAAACGGGCCCGACAGCGACGGCAGCAAGATCATCGCCCGGGCTGCGGCGCCTGCCGGAGACCCGAGCATGCGAACCGTCCATACAACGGCGGGTACGTAACAGCCGCCTGGACATCACCGACGAGCGCGCGCCAGGCACGGCGCAGGAATTCACTTTCACGGCTACGCTGACACAACCGCAACGCGCGGCCGTCGCCGAACTAGCCAGGCATGATCTCGGGATACTCGTCGCCCCCCGGGTCGGGAAAGACCGTGATGGCGTGCGCGGTCATCGCTGCACACCAGGCATCGACGTTGGTCCTAGTCGACCGGAAGTCGCTCGTGTACACCCGGCCTTGCGGGTAGGACCCGTCCGGCCGCTGCTCGTAGTTCGTCGCCAAGGTGATCACCGGCGCCAGAGCCCCAGTGACCGGATCCGCCTCGCCCAGCGCCTGAGCCGCCAGCGTCTCCGGTGATACCGGCCGGTCCTCCATCGGCACTCCCTCCTATCACGCGACGGGCGACCGCCTCAGGGACGCTTCGGCGGTGACCGAGACAGGTCTTTCAAGCACGTCAGGCGTTACCGACGAGCGGCGGTGTCGTGGTTGCCGTTCTCGGTGGCGGTTGCGGCATAGGCGGCGGCGTGGAGTCCGGCCAGGCGGGCCTCGCGGGCGACGGCCTGTTCCCAGGCGACGCGGAACCGGACCGGCTCGGGCCAGCTGCGCGAAGCCGAGGGCGTCGGCGAGCAGGAACAGACCGCCGCCGTTCTCCACCGCTATCAGGTTCCCCGGCCCGCCGCGGTGGCCAGGATCCGCGCGGTATGGCCTTGCCTCAGGCCTGCGGCGGGTGGCCGTCGCACTCGGCCGCCTGCATGAGCAGGGCCGCCGCGAGCTGCCGTGCCTCGCCGACGGTGAGTCCGGCCCAGGTGCCGTCCCCCGCACCCGGCGGAGCGCCGACGCCCAGGCTGACGCGATGCGCCGGATGGTGGCCTCCGCCGAGGACGAGATGGCCTACGCGGATTTCCCGGCCGCACGTGGTCCGGAAGCAGACGTGAAGGCCGATGCTGTCTGCGCCGGACGTCCCGATGTCCATGACACGCCTCCGCGAATCGACGACCCAAAGTACCCCTACCGTAAAACCCGCAGCGCTCGGCGCTATTCCGTACCGAGGAAGACCCGGGACCTATGGCCCTAGCCGCAGCCGCGGAGAACACATACCCCTGGAGGTACCTGAACGGTGCTCGGGAAGGGATGCGCGATGAGTTACGGCAAGACGGTGCGCGAGGAGCTTCTGGTTCCGACGCGGGAGCTGCGGCACGCGATCCCCCAGGTCTACGCGGGCTACAAGGAACTGCACGATTCCGCGCTGGCCGCCGGAGTGCTGGACACCAGGACCAAGGAGCTCATCGCGCTGGCCATCGCGGTCAGCAAGGAATGTGACGGCTGTATCGCCGCCCACGCCCACGCGGCCGTCCAGCACGGCGCCACTCCGCAGGAAGCCGCCGAGGCGATCGGCGTCACGTTCCTGATGAACGGGGGCCCGGCCACCGTCTACGGCGCGCGGGCCTTCGCGGCCTTCCGCGAGTTCTACGAGCAGCGGACCGCCGGGCACTCCCCGGCCGGCCGGGCCCAGCCGGCCGGGGGCGAGCACGGGACCGGCCAGCCCAACGGACACCAGCACGTCAGCTGACCAAGGCGGCGGGCCAGGAGAACTCCGACCCGGCGGTGGCCGGGGACTTCCTCAATGCCGAAGCCGCCACGGGCGATATCGTTCCCGGCCGTACCGCGGACGCCGGGGATCTGAGCTGGTACGGCGATCCGGCCCCTACGGCACCGGTGACCTGCGGGACGCGATCGGCCGGGCCGGGCACCGGGCGGTGATCAAGCCCAAACCGGTGCAGGCCCCGGTGGAGGGCGGGTTCACCGCCGATGACTTCGCCGTCGACGAGCAGGCCGGCACGGTGACC
>Ga0335074_10011266_pt1 | contig 12498 bp, 10 predicted proteins | sample Lox_Sample_23_FD_206715 | JGI IMG/M metagenome (GOLD analysis project Ga0335074, IMG submission 206715) | Soil microbial communities from Loxahatchee National Wildlife Refuge, Florida, United States - Lox_Sample_2.3 | ecosystem: Environmental > Terrestrial > Soil > Wetlands | place: USA...
GCACTCCGCGGCATCTGCGTAAGCGCGAGCAATCCCAGCGGATCCGTCAGCGACTATTCGTCAACCGATCGCAAGGGCGACTACCGGGTCATCGGGCTCACTAGCGGCCGTTACCAGCTGCAGTTCTCGCCCGGCTGCAACAACCAGGGCAACTACACCACGACGTTCGCGACTGTGCACACGAAGGCCGCCCATCGAACGGCTGGCGTGAACGCAGTGCTCCTGCCCGGCGCCGTCATCTCCGGCGTGGTGACCGACAGCCACGGTAACCCGATCTCCGGAATCTGTATCGAGCTCGACGGGAATAACAGCTACACGGCGAACGTGCCCGAGTCGACCGGAGACGACGGCTCTTACGCCATCACCGGGCTATCAGCCGGGACGTACGAGGTCGGATTCGCCGGAGGCTGCGGCAACTCCGGCAACTATGCGCCTACCTGGTACCAGAACCAGTCCGACGAGAGCCAGGCAACACCCATCACGCTAACGACCGGCGGTGCCGCGGTAGCGAACGAGCAGATGCTGCCGGGCGCGACCATCACCGGTCGGGTGACCAACGCCAGCGGGCACAGGCTGTCCGGGATCTGCGTGTACGCAGCGACCACTGATCAGGCCGAGCTTGGCGCAGTGTTCACGCAGGACGCCGTTACGCAGAACGGCAGCTACACGATCGCTGGCCTGGCGCCGGGTCAGTATCTGGTCGACTTCAGTTGCGGACTGAGCTCCAAATACGCCGATCAGTGGTTCCCAGGAGCGCCAGATGCCGGGTCGGCGGACCTGATCTCGGCCTCGGCCGGCCGGACGTCAGGGATCAACGCAGTACTCCGGCCGGGCGGCAGTATCCGCGGTGTGGTCACCAATCAGGCCGGGCATCCGCTAGCCGACGTCTGCGTGACTGCGGCGATCACCCAGTCGGCTGCCTCGGAGTTCGGCGGGGCAGTAGGAAACGCTCAGCCGGTTACCGGCCAGCACGGCAGTTACCGGATATCCGGCCTCACGCCCGGCCGCTACTACGTATCGTTCACTCCCTGCTCCACTGGCACGCAGCGGTACGCCCCGCAGTGGTACCGCGGCGCATCCTCGATGACGTCCGCGACTGCAGTCAAGGTGCAGGCGGGCAAGACAACGTCAGGCATCGACGGCCGCCTCATTGTCGGCGGCACGATGTCAGGCCGCGTCGTCACTGCGTCCGGCAAGCCGGTGCGCAATATCTGCGTATTCGCCTTCAGCAACGCCGAGGCCATCGGCGGCGCAGGGAGCACCGGCAAGACTGGCACCTATTCCATCAAAGGACTGGACTCTGGCCGGTACGTCGTCGAGTTCTTTCCTTGCTATAACCAGAACTACGTCGCGGTGCTCGCGCATGCCCGGGTGACCGCGCCCCATGCGACGACTGGTGTCGATGCCACGATGCATCCGGGCGGTTCGATCGCCGGGGTCGTGACCGAGGGCTCGGCGTCCGGCCCGCCGGTCTCAGATCTCTGCGTTGAGGTCGATAGCAGCAACCCGAACAACCTGGGTAGCTTTGCCTCCACCGGCTCCGACGGCAGTTACCTGGCCACCGGGCTGGCGGCGGGCAGCTATCAGGTCTACTTCGATACACAGTGTTTGTTCACCGGCAGCGGCGACCTGGCTCCGCAGTGGTACAACGACGCGCAAACGCAGGCTGCGGCGACGCCAGTCACCGTCAAAGTCGGCCAGACGACTCCGTCGATCAACGCGGCATTGCAACCGAACGGCGACGGCGAGATCAGCGGCACCGTATCCGCGGCCGGACCGTCGCCGACTGCGCTGACCGGCGCCTGCGTCACCGCGATTCCGTTGCCGGCCGGCAGCGCGCAGCCAGTGGTCGCGGTGAGCCGGCCGAGCGGTTACCGGCTGCCCGACCTGTTCCCCGGCCGGTACAAGGTGCGGTTCTCGGCTGGCTGCGGGGCTGCCGGATACGCGACCCAGTGGTGGCGGGACAAGACCTCGCAGAAGACTGCGACGGTCATCACTGTCGGCGTCGGCCAGGACGTGTCCAGGATCAGCGCCACGCTCGGCAAGAGCAGCTGACGAACGACGGCAGCCGCGCGCTGAAACTTCGCTGACCCGGGACCAGCGCGCGGCTTCGTCGGATACACGACCGAATATGCCTCGTGACCGTTTGAGGCTAATTCCCGAGTATCAACATATGTTAGAGATAGCTAGTTTTATCCATTGTGCAAGGTCTATTCTCGGCCATGTGACAAACGCTCTTCGGGGGAGCCGCCTTGTCGCGGCCGGCCTCATCGCAGTCTGTACCGCCATCACTGCATCGCTCGCCACCGCATCTGCGGCAGTCGCCAGCACCACGGCACACGCCACCACCGCTGCACACGCCACTGCGTCAGCACGAGCGAGCAGCACCATCGCGGCTGAGAGTCCAGCCGGGCGCGGGCCTAGCAGTGCGCAGCTCGCCTTGCTTGCCGAGCGCGCAAAACTGCGCCAGGACGGCGCGATCACCGGCAGCGTGGCCGGGTTCGACGGCCAGCCGGTCACCGGAGCGTGCGTGACCGCAGTCGGCGCTGGGCGCAGCGCGACCGTCACGGCCGCGCCTGACGGCGCTTTCACGCTAGTCGGCCTGCCGGCCGGCAGTTACGCGCTGGAGTACCGGGACTGCGCGGCGGCGGGTCGCTACCTGACCGCCTGGTCCGGCGGGGCCGTAACGCGAAGCGGGGCCGCGCGCGTGCAGGTAACCGCAGGCCAGGTACGGCGCGTTCCGGTTGTGACGCTTCAGCCGGTCAATGTCGCGGCCGCCATCGCAGCCCAGCAGGCGTCGTTCCAGCAGGCGCTTGCCGCGAACGGCCGACAGCTCAGCGCGACGGCCGCGGCTAAGACCGGCAAGATCAGCGGCACCGTGACCGGCAACGGCAAGCCGCTTGCCGGCATCTGCGTCCGGGTGGAGCGGGAAGGCCGCATTTACGGCGCGAGGACCGGGAAGAACGGCACTTACACCGCGCGTAATATCTTGCCCGGCAAGTATTACGTGGTCTTCGCTCAGGCCTCGATCTGCCCGAGCCGCGCGAACTGGCTGCAGCAGGTCTACAAGGGCAACAACAACCCCTGGGCTACGTCCAATAACGGCGGGCAGACAATCACGGTGCGGGCGGGCCGCACTACTACCGGAATCAGCGGCGACCTGGAGCTGGGCGGCGAGATCACCGGAACCGTGACCGGCAAGTCTGGCGCCAAGCTGCACGGCATCTGTGTCTTCGCATTTGCCTCTTTCGGAGACCACCATTTGGGCGCCAGCTACAGCGCCAGGACGGGCGCGAACGGCAGCTTCCAGCTGCACGCACTGGCCCCTGGCAAGTACTCGCTGCATTTCAGCCTCGGGTGCGGCTCGGGCGCCGAAAACTACGCGCCCGCCAGCCACCGCACAGTGAAGCTGAGCCTCAGGCAGCACCTGACCGTCAACCAAAAGCTGCCGGCCGGCGCAAGCATCAGCGGCATGGTGACGCTGACCAGCAGTTCGGGTAGCCCGCTCCAGGGCATTTGCGTGTCGGCATTCAACTTCAAGACCGGCGTCAGCGGCTTTACGTCGACCGACAGCGACGGCGATTACCGTGTCATCGGGCTCACCGGCGGTAGCAACCAGCTTGAGTACTACCCAGGCTGCCGGAACAACGGCAACTACACCTCAGTCTCGCTGACAGCGCACACGACCGCAGGCAAGCAGACCCGGGACGTCGACGCCGTGCTCCAGGTGGGCGCCAAGATCTCCGGAACGATCACCGACAGCCATGGCAACCCGGTGTCTGGCATCTGTGCCGAAATCATGAGCAATAACTTCGGCGGCATCGGGTTTGCGAACAACGCCACGTCCTACTCCTTCGACCGGCTCGAACCAGGGACCTATCAGGTCGGCTTCTTCGGAGGCTGCGGGAGTTCCGGCAGCTACGCGCCCGACTGGTATGACAACCAGTCCGCCGAGAACACCGCGACGCCAATCACGCTGATGACCGGCCAGAGCTTCACGGCCAACGCTGTGATGCAACCGGGCGCCACGGTCACCGGGAAGGTGACCAACGCGGCGGGGCACGGGCTGTCCGGAATCTGCGTTAGCGCCACGACGGCGTTGGACGACGAGATCGGCCCGTTCTACGAAGCTTTTACCAGCACCCGTCGCGGCACCTACGCGCTGCCTAATCTGGCACCCGGGCAGTACTCGATTAGCTTTAACTGCGGATACCGGCAGCACTACGCTTCTCAGTGGTTCCCTGGCGCGCCGGACCAAGGCGCTGGTGACCTCGTCTCAGTCCCGGCTGGCCGGACATCAGGGATCAACGCGGTCCTGCAGACAGCTGGCAGCATCAGCGGCGTGGTGACAAACAAGGCCGGGCATCCGCTCACGGACGTCTGCGCAATCGCAATCAATACCAAGGGCAATCTTCCCGCTGCGCGCGGGCTCAGCGGCTTCAATTTCATCTTCGGCATCGGCGGCATTACCGGGGCTTACAGCCTGACTCTGACCAGCTCGCATGGCACCTTCCAGCTTTCCGGGCTTCCGGCAGGCCGGTACCAGGTGCTGTTCGGTCAGTGCCTCGGCCCGCGGACCTACGCCTACCAGTGGTACCGCGGCAAAGCATCTCCGCAGGCCGCGACCGATGTCACAGTGCGTGCGGGCCGCACGGCCTCCGGAATCGACGGCCGCCTGTCTCGCGGTGGCACGATTTCGGGCCACGTGGTCAACGCATCCGGCAAGCCACTGAGCAACAACATCTGCATTCTTGCCACCAACCAGTCAACCGGCGTTGTCTCCGGGGCCGAGCCTGGCAAGGGCGGTACGTACACCATCCCGGGCCTGGAGTCGGGCCGGTACACCGTCGCGTTCGAGACCTGCACCGCCCGGAACCTGGTCACGGTCGTCACGCAAGTGCGGGTGACTGCGCCGCGCGTGACGACCGGCGTCAATGCCACGATGCGGCCTGGCGGCTCGATCGCCGGCGTCGTCACGGCAGGCTCGTCAGGGCCGCGGGTTTCCGGTACTTGCGTCGAGGTCTACAGCGAGGGCGGAGCCGAGCCGGCCGGCGTCAGCTTCACCGGCCTCGACGGCAGCTATACGGTTACTGGCCTGGCGGCGGGCAGCTATCAGGTCTACTTCGGTGACCCGCAGTGCATAATCACCGCCCCTGGCCTGGCACCGCAGTGGTACAACGGCGCCACGACCCAGACAGCCGCGACGCCGGTGAGTGTCACTGTCGGCGCCACCACAGGATCGGTCGACGTGGCGCTGCAACCCGACGGCGAGATCACCGGAACGGTATCCGCCGGTTCGCCGGCAACCGCGCTCAGCGGCGCCTGCGTCACCGCGTTCCCGGTCAACGGATCGCAGCCCGTGGTCGCGGTCAGCGGGCCGGGCGGCTACGCCCTTTCCGACATGCTGCCCGGCCAGTACAAGGTGCGATTCTCCGCAGGCTGCGGAGCTACCGGGTACGCGACGCAGTGGTATCAGGCCGTGGCCTCCAGGAAGGCGGCAATGACCATCACGATCGTCGCCGGTGAAACCGCGTCAGATATCAGCGCCACGCTCAGCAAGAGCGACTGACGAAACCGGGCAGCCGCGCGCCCGGTCCCGTTAACGCGGGATGGCGCGCGGCTGCTGTCGTCAGTGCGGCGTAAGTGCCCGTTTCCTTAAAAAGGCACCGTCGGCACGAGTTAGAAGATCACGAACACCTTGCGGATCGTCTCGTGAATGTCCCAGGTGCCGGCCCAGCCGCTCGGGAAGAACGCGGTGTCACCAGGACCGATCTCTAGCGGCTCGCCGCCGTCCGGAGTCACCGTCATGCGGCCGGACAGGATGTGCACGAACTCGTGCTCCTCCTGCTTCCAGTAGGACGGGCCTGCGGTGCACTCCCAGATGCCGATTTCCTGGCCGTCGCCCTGCCAGATGTACAGGCCGCTGGTCTGCATTGGCTCGCCGGTCGCCTCTTCGAGCAGGCCCCAGTCCTCAAGCTCCGCGGTGGCGGACGAGGCGAGATAGGGGGTTACGTCGGTCATGCCGATCTTTCCTTTCTGACGTTATTCAGCAGGGTCGGACTTGGTCGTACGAGGTTGCGGCTCAGGTATGCGTCAGGTTGCCTGGCGCCTGCGGCGCATGCTCGGGGAACGGCAGCGCGATCGGATCGGTGCCGAGCCGGGAATTGCCGTCCGCGTCGAACCGGTCCAGGCCGAGTTCGGAGACGTCCACGACGTCGGATGTGCCGACGAGGGCGACATCGGCTGTCGCGCGTGCTACCGCTGGCCCCCACATCATCCCGGCACCGCCCGCGCTGGCGATGGTCGCGCCGGCGATGACGTCACCGTGGCGGATCGCCGGTCCGATGATCGGCAGGTGGTCAGGCGTGTAGTCGATGGTGGCTGCCCAGGTCCGGCGCAGGCCGAGGCTCGCGGTGACCGGAACTAGCTCAGCTAGCCGCTGCCGCATCAGGGCAAGGTACGGCTCGTCGATGCAGGCAGCAGTGCCAGGTGCCTCGTCCGGGTTGCTCATGCCGAAGAGCAGGCCGCCCTCTTCCGGCCGCCAGTACAGGCCCGCTGACAAGTCGAACACCATCGGGACCCGCTCGGCGGCCAGGTCCGGGTGCGGCTGCGTCACCGCGATCTGATGGCGAACGCCTCCGGCCGGCACCCCGATCCCGCCCAGCGAGGCAACTTCGGCCAGTTCGGGACCGCCGGTCAGCACGACGAGCGGAGCGCTGATCGGCCCCGCCGACGTCTGCACGCCGGTGACCGCGTCGCCGCTAGTCTCAAGGCCGAGGAACGCAGTCCGCTCGCGTAGCCGGACGCCGCTAGCGACAAGCGCGACTGCGTACGCCGTCACGTTGCGGGGCGGCGTCAGGTAGCCATCCTCAGCGCAGTAGGTGCCACCGAGCGTCCGCCCCGGTGCCAGCGTCGGATTCAGCGCATCAACCTGACCTGGTTCCAGCCAGCGGACCGACAAGCCGAGCGCGTTCTGCATGGCCATACGCTCGGTGGCGGCCGCGACATCGGCTTCGGTGAAGCACGGAAGCAGGTAACCCTGCGGGGTGAACCCCGAATCTATGCCAAGTTCCTGTTGCTGGCTGAGGTAGAACTTGCGGGACCACTCGCCCAGTTGCACCGCCCACCGCGTGCCGCCCTGGGTGCGGACGACCCCTGCCGCGCGGCTGCTCGCGCCCTGGCCGAGCGTTCGCTTCTCGATCAGGACGACCCGCTGCAGCCCGCTGCGGCGCAGGAAGTAGGCGCACCATCCGCCGACGGTTCCGCCGCCTACGACCACCGCATCCGCGGTCTCGCCCACCTGCATGTGCACCGGTCCATCCACGCTGAACTGAGCCGGCTGACGAAGGCGCGGCCTCCGCCGATGATGGCATGGACTGAATGTTCAGTCAAGCCGGCTGGCTGCAGCCGGCCCGCCCGGAGATCCGCAAGGCGGCGGCTGCTTCCAGCAGCCGCCGCCCCGTCGCGTGCGTCAATGCGGACGGCTAGCCCGCGACCGGCGCGAGCTTTGCGCTTTTGATCGGAACCGGCTTAGCTGTGGTGCATCCACCGGCCGTGATGCTGCTTGTCCATGTCGCGCATGCCGTTGTTCCGCATGCGCATGACGCCCATCATCGCGAGCATGCCCGCGCACACACACGCGATCGCCATCATGGCCTTCATGAAGCTTTCCCTCCCCCGGTGTCCTACAGGCGCCGGTCGTGCTATTCGGGCGAGCCGGGCAACCCCGGCCGGCACGGCGGTGCTGTAGATCAATGCGGCTGGTACCCGGCCGTCCCCCGCGACAAACTGCGGCACGCTGGCACCCGGAAACCCGGGCCGGCCCGGGCATTGGAAACCAGCGCCTTCGCAACTAGACTGAACGTTCAGTCAAGCCGCGATCGCCCCCCTAATCTCATCGGCCCACGCGAAAGGGCACTAGCCGCCATGTACGGATTGTCAGACGAGGACCTGCAGATTCAGGCCCGCGCTCGTGCGTTCGCTGACGAGCTGATCCCGTTCGAGGTCGAAGCGGAGCTGAACGGCGGCGACCTGCCCAAGGACGTGGTCGCCGCGCACAAGGCAAGGTGCATCGAACTCGGATTGTTCGCGACCAACATGCCGGTCGAGCTCGGTGGCGGCGGCCGGACTTCGCTGCAGCAGGTGCTCGTGCAGGAGCAGGTCGGCAGGGTTACGAACGCGCTGGCCTGGGTCGCCGCGACTCCCCCGTCCTGGCTGCCCGCTGTCGCCACGCCGTACCAGCTGGAGAGATTCGTGCTCCCGACGGTGCGGGGCGACCGCGAGGAGTGCTATGCCATCACGGAGGAGGGTGCGGGCTCCGACGTCGACGGCATCGTCGCTACGGTGCGGCGGGACGGCGATGACTATCTGCTCAACGGCGAGAAGTGGCACGTCACGTCTTACAACTCCGCCGACTACGCATTCTTCCAGGGGAAGCTGGTCGGCGGCGAACACGACGGCGAGCATGCCATGCTCATCGTCGACCTCCCGAGCCCCGGCGTCACGGTGGTCCGCACGCCGGCCTACACCCACACCATCAGCCACCATCACCCGATCGTCGCGTTCACCGACGTCCGAGTACCGGCCAGTCACCTCGTCGGCGCCGAAGGCGACGGGATGAGCTTCGCCTACGAGTGGTTCCGGTTCGAGCGGATCATGGTCGCCGCCCGCTGCCTCGGCGGCGCGCAGCGGCTCGTCGAGGAGATAACCAACTTCTCGAGGGAACGGGCAGTCCAGGGCAAACCAATTGCCCACCTTGGTGCCATCCAGGCGATGCTCGCCGACTGCCTGACTGAGTTGTTCGCCGCGCGGTCACTGGTCTACGAGACCGCCCGCGGCATCGACGCCGGAGCCGACGTCAAGGTGCAGCATGCCCAGTGCTCGATGGCCAAGCTGTACGCATCCGAGATGGCCGGGCGGGTTGCCGACCGGGCTGTGCAGATCTTCGGCGGCCGCGGCTACATGCGCGAGAACGTGGCCGAGCGCTTCTTCCGGGAGCTACGGGTCGAGCGGATCTGGGAGGGTACCAGCGAGGTACAGCGCTCCATCATCGCCGATCAGATGATCAAGCGGGGACCTCGCTCGCTCGCGTGACCTCGCCTGCCTGGCCCTGAATTGCCCGACCCTGAATTGTCAGAGGCAGGCCGTATCGTGCTGATGTGAGCTGGGCAGGTGGGGGCTGGACCGGAGTGAGCTGGGCTAGCGGATACCGCGAATGGCTGCCGCCAGTCAGCCTTCGTGATTCGGTGGCGTGCTACTGGGTCAGTGTGACTCCGCCCTGGCAGGGTGCCACGCTTGCATCGGTTCTCCCGGACGGCTGCACCGATCTGATCTGGCAGAGCGGCCAGGGCGCCTTCATCGCCGGGCCCGATACCGGCCCGGCGCCCGCGCAGATACCGGCTGGGACAGTGCTGGTAGGGGCGCGCTTCTGGCCCGGCGCCGGCGGCCCGGCGCTCGGACTGCCTCTTTCTGAGCTTCGCGACCAGCGCGTCGACGTTGCCGATTGCCTGCCGCAGCTGGCCAGCCGCCTGCCCGCCGAGCTGACGCCTGAGGATGCACTCGGCGCTATAACTACCGCGTGCCAGCAGCTCGTCAGCGCCGGTCCGCCCGACCCTCTCGTCCGGCACGCTACGACGTTGCTGGCTGATAGTCAGGCGACGGTCGCCGGGCTCTGCTCAGAGCTCGCACTGGGCGAACGGCAGCTTCGCCGGCGTTTTGACGACACCGTCGGTTATGGCCCGAAGACCATGCAGCGAGTGCTCCGGTTCCGCAAGGTGCTCACGCAGCTAGCCGACACGCCGCAGGCTGACCTTGCCACCCTCGCCATCGACTTCGGCTACTCCGACCAGGCGCACCTGACCAGGGAGACGACCCGGCTCGCCGGGCTTCCGCCGGCCGCGCTGGCCAGGACGCTTCACGCGGCGAGCCCGACTGCGACCTGACCTTCTAACCTGGCCGGCCGGAGCCTGGAGCGACGGCCGCTCTACCATCAGTGCCATGACGATCGGCGATGAGAAGTACGTCGCAACGACGACATTCCGCAAGTCGGGCACTCCAGTGCCGACGGCGACCTGGATCGTGCCGCTGGAAGCGGGCCGGGTCGGCTTCTGGACCTCATCCTCATCTGGCAAGTGCAAGCGGCTCCGGAACAGCCCGCGGATTACCCTGCAGCCGTCGGACGCGAGGGGCCGCGTTAAGGCTGGCACCGCGCCTGTCGACGGCACGGCGCAGCTGGTCACGTCCGGGCCCGACTTCGAGGCGGTGCAAAGCAAGGTCCGCGCGAAGTACGGTGTCATGGTCGGCATCTCGAAGTTCTTCAACACCCTCGGGCACCTGGGCAAGGGGCCGTTCCCGTATGGCGACGTCGGCGTGATCGTGACGTTTACTAACGGGACCTAACTGGCCAGGCGCACTCGTCACCCGTCGCCGCTTGCCGGCGCCGCCGCGCCTCTCGCGACGACAGCTAAGCGGGCTGGCGGACCGCCTGGATCTGGGTGGTCTGGGCGACTAGCCGGTTGTCGTCGTCACGCAGGTCCGTCTGCACGGTGACCGTCGTGCGGCCGCGGTTCAGCGGTGTCGCGACCGCCCGCACTGTTCCTCCAGTCACCGGGCGGAACATCTGGGAAGTCGACGTGATCGTCGCGGTCGTGGCCCCGTCCGGCAGTCCGAGGAAGGCAACCAGCGCACCCGCGGTGTCGGCCAGCGACATGAGCGCGCCGCCGTGCATGATGCCGCTAGCCGTGGACAGGCGCGGAGCCGAGTCTGCCAGTCGCGAAGCTAGCTGGTGAACGGCCCGGACGGACCTGAGCTGCCGTACGTACCCGTGCCGCCGTAAGGGCCGCTTGCCGGGGCAGTGGCGGCACCGGACAGCCGGAAGTACATCAGCGTGATGACGACGGCGATGAACGGCGCGACCAGCGTGCCAGCGATCACGGAGGCCAGGAAGTGGCTCAGGAAATAGGGCAGCGCTGAGAGGACAAGCCCGAGGACGATATCGACTGCGAACAGGATCAGGAACACCATGAACAGCACGCCGAAAACGTTCCAGAAGTGGTTCTTGACGAGCTGCCAGCTCCGGCCGAACGCGTCGAACGGTCCCGTCCCGCCCACCACGATGGCGGGCATGATCAGGCACCAGATCGTGAGCAGGAACAGGCCCGGAAGAATGAAGATGGCGAAACCGATGGTGATGGCGATCCCAGCCAGGATGGCGGCGACGGCCACCGAGCCGAGGAAGGGCGCCGCAGCTGAGAACGTCTCGCCGACGGACAAGTCGACCCTGCCATCCCGGACGTCTTGCACGGCCTTCACCAGCGCCGCTATCAGGATGAACTCAGCAACGAGAGTCACCAGGCTGCTGAGCAGACCGCCGAGGATTCCTCCGGCCAGCGCGAGAGCCGCCGACACGATCGCGGCAATCAGGAAGACGATGAATGCGATCGTCAGCAAATGGCGGGCGTATGTCCGGTAGAGCTGCCACGACTCGCCCAGAACTCCACTTAGCGGATTCATGGCCGGATCGTAGCGGGAGAATCTCGCACGCAGGGCGACAACGGCAACAACCGCGCCTGACGTTAAGCGTCCGCTGCGCCGCGGCGGGCGGCGCAGCGGAACTGCGATGCTAAGGCCGTTTCGCGGCGGCTGGTCCAGCGCCGCCGACGCCGGCGCTCGCGTTAGCCAGGAAGGTTCGCTTCGATCGCCTCGACCAGCTCAGGCGCATCGGGCGCCATCATCGGCCGGAACCGCGCGAGGATGGCACCGTCCGGGCCGACGAGGAACTTCTCGAAGTTCCACTGAATGTCGCCGGCCTCACCGTCGGCGTCCGCCATGGCCGTCAGCTCCGTGTAGATCGGGTGCCGCTGCGGTCCGTTGACATCGATCTTCTGGAACATCGGGAAGCTGACGCCGTAAGTGGTCGAGCAGAACTCCGCGATCTCCTCGGCGCTGCCCGGCTCCTGCCCGCCGAACTGGTTGCAGGGGAAGCCGACCACCGCGAATCCCTGGTCTGCGAACCGCTTGTGCAGTTCCTCAAGGCCCGCGTACTGCGGCGTCAGACCGCACTTAGAGGCGACGTTAACGATCAGCAAGGTCTTTCCGTCTAGCTCGCCGAGTGACGACGGCTGTCCGGCCAGGGTGTTCACGGGAAAGTCGCGCAGGCTCACGTGCCATGTCCTCACGCTCGAAGGGTCGCTGGCCTCAGGCTACGGCACAGCAATCGTCGTCAACGCTGCGTCCCGCGCAGATATGCCGAGCCCGCCGCACCTGCCGACCCGCGCGCGCACCGCGCGCACCCACGCCGTGCACTCGCGCCGCACCCGCCGACCCGCCGGCACCCGGGAACCCCGCGCGCACACTCCGACATGCCCGCATTCGCGCACCCACGCCGCACCTGCCGACCTGCCAACCTGCCAACTCACCCGGTAACCCCGTGCGCACTCCGACGTGCCCGCATCCGCGCGCCGCGCCGCCCGCGTCTCACTCGCCGGCCACCGCATGTCC
>Ga0335074_10011267_pt1 | contig 12498 bp, 11 predicted proteins | sample Lox_Sample_23_FD_206715 | JGI IMG/M metagenome (GOLD analysis project Ga0335074, IMG submission 206715) | Soil microbial communities from Loxahatchee National Wildlife Refuge, Florida, United States - Lox_Sample_2.3 | ecosystem: Environmental > Terrestrial > Soil > Wetlands | place: USA...
CCGCTCGGCGATGCCCGCAAGGTTGACCTCGGCTACGCCTCAACTTCGCATGCCGCCCAGGGCGCGACCGTGGACCGCGTTCTGGTCAATATCGATTCGAGCCGCAGCGCCCAGCTGGTCAACGACCGGATGTGTTATGTCGCGATTTCCAGAGCTCGCCTCGACGCCCGCATCTATACTGACGACCGGGAACGCTTGCGGCGGGCCGTCGCGAGGACGCAGCAAGAGCAACTTGCCCTTGACGTAGTCGAGCGACCGCAGCGTAACCGCATGAGAATCAGCTATTAACGCGATACCACACGGCTCTTCCGCAAGCGCGCGCCAGCGAAGACACGCTTTGACGCTTCGCCTTGAGTCCCACGATTTCCGTTACCGAACGTCGGTCGTTGTCTCACCTAAACTACTGCTCGGCAGCTAGGCGGTGGGAGGCGCATACGTGCGGCGAAAGAGAAAGAGTGGCGGCAGGTACTGAACGAATTAATCAAGGTGACCGGCTATAATCGCAAACATGCTTCGCGCGTTGTTGAATCGACGGTCGGCGCTTCTGTGGATTCGTGAATGTCGGACGTCGGTTGCGAATGGAGCATACGTGCTTCGCGCCGGTCGTACAAAAGCCCGCGCATTGCTAAATCGAGCAACGGAGTTCAGCGGAGATATTTTTTTGTTCGAGGATTAGCGCGTGCAATGTCAGCTGATGCTACAATTTGCCTCCGTAAAGTCGCCTTTCCATGTTGAACGTTGACGTACAGATCGGTTCGTTTATTCCACTCGAAGAAGTTTTTCCGGAGGAGAGGGCAAGTCCTGAATCGCTGAAAAGACTCTTACAGGACCTCGATAAAAGTGAAGTGATCGGACTGTGCGCGAAGCTCAATCTGCTTGTGAGCGACCGCCTCCGTGAGCGAAGGGGAAACTGGCTTGAGAGTAACTTTCGGGAGCAATTCGAGATCGCGACATTTCTTTTTGAGCCCGAGCCCCGCGCTCGCATTGGAGTATTCTTTCAGAAACACCCGCACTCGGCGGTTGTATTTCGTGGGCAGTTGCTGGAACTAGTTCGCTGGGCAGCCTTGTATTGCGCGAATGAGAGTGCGCCCGGTCATCTTGAGGGTGACGCTGCTAAGAGAAGTTCCTTCGCAAAGGCATTGCTCACGGTCACGAGCTTTTGGAATCAGCGAGTCTATCGGAATCAGTTTGCCGTCGGAGGCAGCTTAACGGTGAGACGGCTGCAGCTCTTGCCCCGGTTTCGACGCTCTGTTTCGGAAAGTGAAAAGGGACCGGATTTGACACAAGCCTTTGCGCGCGGAAAGTCGATCCTTGTGGATTACCTTTGTTGTCTCTACCCTGAGTTTCCAAGCTGCTTTGAGGCTGCAAGCGGATTGGCTCTGAGTGATTACTACACGTGCCTTCTATATCTTGTTCTTTGCAGCATGGGGCTCTGGGGTAATAACGTCGTTTCTGCGCCGCTAAACAAAAATCGCAGTTTTCAAGCGATCGCCGAACGCCCTGACCTGCAGCGATCTATATCGCGCCTAACGGAGCTCCGCTCGCAGTCAGTGCAGGAGCTGTCGTCGTCGCTTTGGCCGGCGGGAACCGATCCATTGATCGAACTGGACGCTCAGATTTTGGAACACAAGGTATTTCGCGAAAAGCCGGTCGTTCGGCTCGATAGCAATTGGGCAATTGTCTTGGACCCTGTCTTTTTGGCCGAGATGGCATCAATGGGACCGCTCTTCATGTCGGGAGATACTGAGAAGTCGCTGAGGCAATTTGGCCACGCCTTTGAGGCTTATTGTCGCGACGTTCTTGCCGGCATGTACCCAACGGCTCCAGGTTTGTCGGTACGTTTGGCTCCAAGCACACTGGGTGTTACGTCCTCTGGCGGCGAAGTACAGATGACCGACGCAATTCTGGACTGTGGTGACAAAACGATCTTTTTTGAGACTAAGGCCTGTCTGATTCGGGAAGACGCGATAGATAGTCTCGATGCACAGGACTATCTTAAGTTTTTAAGAAAGAAGTACGGAGCAAGCTTGAATCCGAACGGAGCTACGAGCAAAAAGGGTATCGCTCAGTTGGCAAATGCGATAATGAAGCTATCGACAGGCCAGTGGCGCCTACGCGATACCTGCTTTCCCATACGTAAGCGGATCATACCCGTCTTGCTCGTTCATGATTCCTTGATTGACGCGCCGCTTCACCCGTGGTTCTTAGCGCGTGAGTTCGCTTTTCTGCTTGATGGCTCGAACACTGATCTGGATAAAGCCGTCATGCAGGTCGGGGATTATCAAGTTAATAATTTGATTATCATGACGATCGATGACCTAGAGAACATAGAATCGTCCGTACAGAACTTCGATCTTGGCACATTGCTACAAGACTATGCGTCGAATCGTCGCGAACGGCTAGATAGTCTTCACAATTACCTGGTAGAAAACACCAGATATCGTGACGCAATAGTGTATAGTTACCGGCTCAGAACGATGTTCCGCGAGGAATTGAAGGACTTGGGAGTTCGTATCGGTCCACCGGCTCAAACGCCAATTACCTTATGATTAATCGTGAAAAACTTCTCTCTACAGAAGTGACAGTTGTGAACCTGGATTTGGAGGAAAGGGTCAGAACAACTGGTGATCAAGGACATGGATTCCAAAAAGCTGCGGACACTATGTTACCAATAAGATTACCAAAAAGGGGTAATGCCACACGGTCCCGTGAGCTAGTATTGTGTCGGAGATTGCCTAAGTGGCTTTTGGCGGGATTGTCCACTAGCTATCCGAGAGCGCTGGCTATTTAATGTGAGTCGGACTTAATCGCCTTACAATCCACCGGCCGTAATTGCCTCATCTTGAAAGATCTACTCCCAGCAGTTGTGTATGATGCCATAGAGCAACATCTTCACGACGGTGGTGTACGCGCACGGGAGGGCTGGGAGGCAGGAGAGGATGAGGAAGACACTCTGACTGGGCATGTTGGAGCGATTTTTCAGACCGACTGGTCGTATTTACGAGCAAATGGCGACGCCTGGTCCTGGCGGGTACGATATAAAAAGTTTCGAGGGCGCGGTCCGGGCGCGTTCGAGAAGCGGAGCGGAGCTGATGGAATTTTTCAGGTGGAAGTCAATAACAGTCTAACTATTAGGTTTAAAGGACTATTATTCCAAGCCAAGAAAGGTCGGGACTTGAACGGCAATCTCGTAGAACAAGTCGCAAGTATGGAGCGGATAGCGACAAACGGCTCAGCGGTGTTCGAGTACGGCCCAGATGAATATCGTGGTATTTCCGGTAAGGACTACCTAGAAGCGCAACAGACTAGAGCGAGCAGATCGGCAGTCCGTGACAAGCTTCAACCTTTGGGCACGTTCTTGGGGCGGGAGTTTTTGGGATGCGCAGTTGGCCTGAGGGACTTGTACTACGAGGCGACTCGTGGTCATTTGTGGCGACCAGACGGTTCGGCTATACCCTTCGCCGTCCGCCATCGATTACTTCTTCAAGTCGAGCGCTTGCGATGAGGTCAATAGAATTTATTTGGCTTCAATCTCGAAGGCGACCCCGATCTCCCATTCGTCAAGCAGATCGCGGACATTATTGCGGCACCGAAAAAACCGAGAGCGAGGTTTAATGCTAAACGACCTCTACTCGTATCTCCTTACAGCGGACAAGTTGTCCATCTCCTGTGACGAAAACATCAGCGTTTTCCTCTATTCCTGACGCCAGATGCAATGCGTCTGGCGTTTTGAAATTATAATCTGCGCGGAGCAAAGTCGCGCGCTCAACAACATCGGTAGTCAACTCGCCTATAGTCATGCGAGCCGCTGAAAAGAAAGTGTCATATATCGACAGAAGACCTGTATTTTTGGTCCTGAGAGGTAAGACCCGACATTCAAGGCGCGACAATCGCGCCGTAATCAGTTGCGTCGCTTGATATTGAACCAGCTTCGCTTGAACAGCCTGCTGAAGGGGCGGCGCCCCTTCTACGAGGTAGATTATCGCGCAGGCATCAAGATAAATCCGGCTCAATTGTCGCGTTCCCACGACTCGCGTTCTTGCCGGACCTGATCGTTGATATCCGCCTTGTTCCGATTACCAGGCTGAAGGCTGGCAATCAAAGAAAATATATCAGATTTGGCTACCTTATCCTGAGTTGCCGCAGTCTCTTCTGATCGCGTCAGAAATTCGGCAAGGATTTCCGCTGCGTTCGGAGATCCGATACGACTCAATTCGTCACACACGCGCCGATAGACTTCCGAAGAGACGGAGGCAGACGGGATTCCGCTCAGCAATTTCTCAATATCAGAGTTAAAGAGCGTAGAACCTGGAGGGATCGCCGGCATCAGATGGAGTAACAACTCCAATAGCTGAACTGGATTAGACTCCTGAATGTTGCGCTTCAGCAATCGCGCATACAGATTGGTGTATTGAAATTCAGGTGCACTTAATGCAACGGCTCTTGCGACGGCCTGGGTGAAAACTACACGCAGACTCGGCAGCCATTCAACGATCGTGCGTATTTCTGTTTCGCCAGCAGGCCTAGGATCGCCGTAATTCCTTCTATCCCAATAAAGCGCCAACCAGCGATCCCACAGAGCGGCGATTTTTTCGTCGGATAGCGATTCCAGGTTCTGTCTCAAGTATACCGACCATGTCGCTATAGTTTCATCATCGGCCTGAACGACAAATTTACCGAGCCATCCATCTTGCAAAGGGTTAATGGATCCAAAAACAGCGATACTAGCGAGATGCTCGCAGAGCCGATCGCGCTTATGATTCGTCCCAAGCAGGTAGGGCAGTCCACGCTCATAGAGCAGCAGCAAGTCTGGAAGGATATTTTCGTCCCACATTCCCCAAGACAGAAAACCATCCCACACACTTCGAGCACGATCGACGCTCAGAGTAAAATCTAACAGTGGAAGTATGTTTTCTCTTGTCCAGTCGCGGTCGACCGCAAATAAAAACCTTACTTGACTCCCCACCACGACTCTACCGAGTTGAGCCGCTCGGTCGGCTCCACTAACGACTGCTGCAAGTCGTTGGAGGTAAACGTCTGGAATCTGACCAGGCCACTTTTCGCCCAATCGTTTTTTAAAAAGCGATAACGAGTAGAGCCAGAACTGAGTAACCTTACCAGCAGGATGATTTATCGCCTCATGGAGCCAGCCGTTAATCGGTTCGTTCGATAATGGTGGCTGTGACTTGGCAGCGGTCCAGATACGCTCTGCAATCTCTTCTGCCTCTGACAGCAGCGCCGGCGAAGGGTCTGCCACTTTGTCAGTCCACCACCAGTGGACCAAGAGCTCTGCGACTTCGTCGGCCACGATGTCCAGCTTGGGATGACCAAGCAGTAAGGTCAACACGGAACTCCGCTGCTCGTCGGTCGACACCACTTTGAGCCAGGCTCGGCACAAGGCCTTCCACATGCCAGATTCCCATGCGCCTCTATGCGAAAGCGCCCGAGCCAAACTAAGCCCCCACTCAAAGCTTTCGGAAGCTGCCTGGGTTACATTCGCAAGTCTGCCGCCGGGCAAGAAACTATCGTTCACCGACATAGGTTAGCAGTTCCTCTACGTTCTTTTCCGGATCTTGCTTCAGTAGCTTCTCCACTTCAGCACGCTGCTCAACTCCCGCAACCGAGCCCGCTGGGGTGAGCAAATCCTCCTCTACTGTTGGTTTCTCACGACGTTCGAATTCCGGATACTGGGCGAGGATAGTTGTGACCCGATTTTTGAGTACCTCGCAATCCGGGGCGAACACAAAGAGTCTTGAAAGCATGGCGTACGAAAGATGCGAGCGGCCCTTCTCACCCAGTGTTTGTGGTGCATCCATTAGCCGACTGACAATAAGTTCCCGCGTTTCTATCGATGCCGCAGGATATTGGGATTGCAGCAATTGCATCACTTCTCGGTCCGGGGTCACACCGTAGATCACTCCAGCTTTCAGCAGCCAGGTCAATTTCTGATTGGCGCTCCAGCCATCGTGTTTTCCTAATGCGTAAGTGGCGAGTCTCTTCAGTAGGGGAACTTCTGAATAGATCCATTCTTCGATGACATGTTCCGCCCTCGTTCGGTTGTTTTGCAGCAGCCAGAGTATTACGTCTCTTGCGGCATCTACGATCGGGGCAAAATCCCAAAACGTGCCATCTCTTTGTTCGAAATTTTGGTACCTGATGCTAAATGGATCCCACGCCTGGTCTCCTCTTTCAACAGAACGAAAGAGAAGATGCGCTTGCCGCAGACGACTCGTCAGCAGGGGAACCACCTTTTCTGCAAACAAGGTTAAATTGGGCCGGAAAATATTATTCCAAGCTTCAGCAAGTTCGTGGCCCGTCGCAGCCCTAATTGAAACTGAAACTAAATCAGGCGTTCCTAGAACCACCACGTCCCAGTCGACTGCGGGTTCAGCGTCGAGCTTGGCAAGTCTCTCTCTGAGAACCAATCTCGGAACCGTGAGATGATCAAAAAGCGTAATAGGTGTTGCTTGATCGGCCGAGGGTTCGCATCGAGCCAACAATCCCCATAACCACGTCCGCATATGACCGGCCGGCGGAGGGACCAGAACACCAGCCCATTTCGCCAGCAGTTGTGATGACGGTGGCGGTTTTGCTGAACACAAGCGCGCCGCTATCTCGTTCCAGAGCATTGCTTGTATCTGTCGACCCTGCTTCCGGATCGTCATTAGAGCGCGATCGGGCATTGTGAGCGCGAATTTTTCAGCAAACCACGATGCCAAGTGGGCCGCGGTGTATGTGATAGGTCGTTCAGGATCGACAATCGGACCCAATTCTGCTCGGAAAAGCCATTTAAAAACTTCCTGCTGCTCCGTCCACTGGAGCCATTCCTCGCTCGAAGCATAGCGAGTGAAGAACTGCAGCTTGACCGGGTCTTCTAGAGTTCCTCGGATGTAATCAGCTTCCTGCGGATCCAACGGAGGCGGCGAACTCACGATTCTCCTGATCCTCTGCTCGTGCTCAAGCGTTCCCATCTTGGCGAGCTGGATCCATTCTTCCAGTCCTTTCGAGAGCTCGGTGTGATCAGTACCTGGCGGGTACACTATCGGCACAATTCCCAGAAAATCCCAACGGGAATCTTTCTGGTCTACAAGTGCGAAACGAGGTTTCGCATGAGGCGGCAAACCACGAGCGAGATAGCTGACTATTACGTCATTATGAGAGTATCCAACGAAGAGCACCGTGTAAGTTTGAAACAGACCTATGAGAAACCGAGTTGCCCAGCCGTCTGTCAGGTATGCTCGACCGAAGTCTTCATCTGTCAAAACAATGCTATCGTCATCGCGATCTACTGAGCCGTGCAAGTACACCATACCGGTAAACTTTGAACCTAGGGGGAGAGCCGGAGCATAAAAGGTATCCGGAGCCACGCCGTGGACGCGAGATATCGCCGTTGAGAGGTGCCGATCATAGTTCGTGGTAACGATTCGTATCGGACCGCCGCCAAGGGACAACTGAACGAGCAGTTCATGCAAATGGTTTGGCTGTGAAGACTTCTCGCCGAGAATCTCTTTCGCCTTGGCGTGAACCTTCGCGCCGGCCTTTGCCCTCCGTCCCAAATACTGATCTTCAGGGCCGTCGACGTTCCTGTCGTATGTGCTGGCGGTAATCAGGCGCACCAGCCCGTCAAAGGTTGGCAGGCTCGACGGCGCGCCTCGAGAAGCTCCGCTCCCGACAAAGATAACAAGGCGTCCGTCTTTATGTGCGGATATGAGTTCGTCAGGGAAATCTATTGCGCCTAGCCGCATATACGTGATTATCAGTTTAACTGATATCACCCATGCCAAAAAGTCGCCTTACGAGCTAGGATTGACGTAGACCGAACTGGCGGGGCGGTTCACCGATCGAGGAAAGCCTATTAAGCTTCTCTCGCCTTATATCGTCTGAGTGAGCGAACAGAGACAGGCAGGTTGGAGCGATACGCTTGAGAATTCAAGCATTCTTCGAAGAATCGCATCGCAAGCTGCTGGACGTTCGAGGCACCGAAGACAGCATCACTCTGCAGCATTGGTTCGATGGATTGTCGTTTTGCGAACCGGTTCCAAACATCGACCGAGCGTTACTTTCGAGCGCTTCGCGGAGTGAGTTGCCATCGAGTCAGGCGTAAACCTGCCTCGTTAAAATACTAAAAAGTGGCTAAGGTCCTCCCGATCAATCGGAAGCTGTCTCTTGGCTGATAGCCAGCTCCGAACATTCGGCGCACACTTGACCTGACCCCGGATAGGTCATCCGATGATCCGTCTACACAGCGTCTACATTAACCGGAATGTGTTGGGACGCAATCGCCGACGCGATGATTTGTCTTTTGTTTTCATAGGCTTAGTGGTGCCCCCTGCGGGATTCGAACCCACGGCCCCAGGATTAGGAAGCTTACTCAGCTAGAGGAGACCAGACTTCCTTATCCGTTCAGATACGTGCGTACTCGTGTACTTGTTGCGTTCTGGAGCCTGGGCCGATCGCAGGAATTACCAGAAAGCGTCGTTGAGGCCTACAATGCGCAAAATCCTGGTAATTCTCGCGCCATCGTGCGCAACGATACTCACTCGCGCGGTGACGCCGTATTCTACGCGATCTCCTCTCCTTATCTCTTGCGGGCAGGATCCGAACACGGTTGCTCTTAGGGCTCTTGATCGACGACAGACGCGCCGACCGCGCCGCTGCAAGCAGATGCTGGGACCGCCCGCAGTTTTGCGGCGATGTTCTCGGGTCTCAAATGCGTGTAACGTCGCAGCATAGTCCACGTCTTGTGTCCCGTAATCGCCGCCACTTCCTCAATGGTCAGGCTCCTCTCAAACAGACGAGACGTAGCTTCGTGACGCAAATCGTGAAGTCTGAGATCCTTAAGTCCGGCACGTCGGATCGCCCGCGCAACCGCTCGCGACCAGCTCCTAGGATCACGCTGCGACCATAGTGGCCCTTCGGCAGATCCTCCTGACTTTTCTTTGACAGATCGGAGTAACGCAACTACCTCCGGTGTGAGCGCGATACTCCGCGGCTCGCCGGCTTTCGTCTCCCGCAAATGAGCCACGCCGCGATCAAGGTCCATATCCTGCCACCTGAGCCTCAATTGCTCGCCGCGTCGCATCGCGTTCTGTACCGACAACAGGATGAACGTTCGCAACTCCTGATCTTTGCGACAGGCTCTAAGCAAACGCTCAAGCTCACCAGCCTCCAGACGTCGATCTCGCGGACGCGGGCGTCTTGGCTTTCGGACAGAACGGACTGGATTGTGAAGTTCCAATCCCCAGTCCTTTATGGCGGTCTCGAAGATGGCTTGCAGCAGTGTGACCTCCGACAAGATCGTTTGTGCGCTGACTGGCGCTACCGCTCTCTCTTTTACGTTTACATGCTCCTTACCCTCTCTGCGCGGAGGTCTCGATTTCCCGTTCTGACGATCTTGAATATACGCCGCGACTTCCCAAGCGCGAATTTCGTTCAATCTCTTGTTCCCCAAGGCATCACGTCGCCACGCATCCAAACGGTATTTCTCCTGCTCGTAACCCTTCTTTCTCCGTGAAACTTCAACCTCATACCGATCGATTGCTTCAGCCAGAGTCAGCGTAGTCGCGTCAGGATTCTGTCCACGCCGAATAAGGCGCTCTTGTTGAGCGATCCAAGCGTCTGCATCAGCCTTGAGATCGAACGTCTGCGACATCATTCGGCCTTGCATGCGCACCACCGCGCGCCATCGGAAAACTGGTTTACCGTGGTCCCTGAGTACCTCGCCGTTCTTCACTCTTGCGCGCTTCTCAATCGTTCCCATTTTGCTAGCTCCTTGGCCGCAGAAGGTCCGTTCAGAAGAAGGCCGCCAAGACTGCCCCAGATTTGCCCCAAGAACCTAAATCATTCATGGACATTGTAGGGCAAAACCAAGGAATAAACCATAAATATATAAGGGTTTTTGTCTATGGTGTCCCCGACGGGATTTGAACCCGTGTTACCGACGTGAAAGGCCGGTGTCCTAGGCCGAGCTAGACGACGGGGACGCGACCGAAAGAAGCCACCTGATGGGCGGGCATTCGAAGGTACCAGAGGCCGGAGAAGCTGGGCAAGCGGGCTGCCGGTTACAATCGGACATGGCGCAGTAACGATGCCATTAATGATACCGGGAGCCGTCGAAATAAAAACCCAAAGCTCTCGGAGTTATTCGGAGCATCGCGCCTTAGAATGGCGAAATTATGCAAGGCTCAATTCTGGAACCGGATCTGGCCGATGATATCCCGCACGCTGGCCTTACCGTTGGCGGCCAGGAGTTCGTCGAGTTCACGATCAATCCGCTCTAACGCACCAGCACCTTCCTTAATCAACGCCGAACCAACTTGCAGGCCAGTTGCGCCTGTCAGGTGAGCGATGTAGGCGTCCCGCCCTCCATTGATGCCCCCGACTGCAACGATATCGAGCAGACCCTCGCTCTCCTTGTAGAACGCATGAACTTGCGAGAGCGTCCGCGCGGGACCATCCGCCGCCGCTGTTCCGAGGTCAGCTTTGAGGTCCTTCGGCAGGTCGTTAGCGCATACCGCAATTCGCACTTGTAATAACTTGAAGAGGTCGGCGACCGCACGCGGTTCCATCGCGAGCCTGGGCGGGACCTTGACCGCCAACACTGCGCCGACTTCGCCGCGTACCCGGCCGACGAGCGCCTTGAGGCGGTCGAACGTAGCGAACGGCGCGACGGAATTCTGCACGTAATCGTCGGCGAGATTGAGTTCGATGATTTTGACTCCGGCGCGGTCGAGTTCGGTCGCGACCTGGATAATTTCCTCGTCGGTCTTGCCGACCACGCTGCCTATGACCGGCTTGCCGCTGGCGCTGAGTTCGCGCGCGAGAGCGGTAAAGTGCGCGACGCCACGATTCTTCAGGTTGTCAGGTGTCTCCAAGCCGGCGATATTGCACGATTTGAAGACGATGGCGCCGCGGTGGCGCCCACTCAATTCGAGAATCTCGTCTTTTTCCGCCGAATGCGGTCCCGAAGCGTTCATCACGGTGGAAGCCAGCGGCACTCCGCCCAGTTCAATCGATGTCCGTTGCATGACGTACTTCCTACAGCGACCGGGCGGTGATGGGCAAGCGCGCCGAGGGGTATCCTCGTGCTATTGAAATGATCGGCGCCACTGCTTACCGATTGCGCCGAAGGGAACGCTGGACTCGATGAACGACCCGAAGCTGACACGCGCTGTTTTCGACGCGATAATCGCTCGAGCGGAGCGTGATTTTCCGGATGAGACCTGCGGCTTTATTATCGGTGCTCAAGCCGGGCAAGAGATCACCCAGGAAGTGCGGCCAATAACGAATATTCAAAACGCCAAGCATGCGGAGGATCCGGAAAAGTTCGCGCGCGACGCGCGCACCGCATTTCTGATGGATCCGAAGGAGCACCTGGCTGTGCTCAACGAGGTTGATCGTCGCAAGCTCGAATTGATCGCGGTCTATCATTCTCATCCTGACCACGAAGCCTATTTTTCGGCGACCGATCGCGCGCAGGCCTGTCTATTCGATCCTCAGGAACCGGACTATCCGGACACCTTCCATGTTGTGTTGTCCGTGCGGGGTGGCAGATTTGTACGGGCGGCCGCGTTCGTTTGGGACCTGGCGGTAAAGGATTTCGCCGAGCGCGAACTCAAAGTGATTTGACGGAGGAGGTGAAAGTCTGACCGAGTCGAAGTACCTTGCAAAGATAGAAGCGATGAGCAGCCACCCGACTGCTCACCGCCGCTAATCCTGGCGATGGGCGATTGGACGAGTCAGCTGATGATTACCCAGGGAGCCGTTCGAACGAAGGCATTCCTTGAGGGATTTGATGGTAGGGCTGCTTGTCGACAGTATAAATCGCCATCTCAGGACCGCTAAACAGGCTTGGATCGTCGAGCGTCCCGACCTTAATAACAACGGCGGGAAATCCTTGCGGCAGGGTCGTGACGTGAGTGCCGCATTCTCCGCAAAACTCGCGCGTGACCGGCCGTTCGAGATCAGTTCGCGTGAACTTCTTCGGCGTACCCTTAGTGTACTTGAATCCGGCTTTCGGCATCGCGACGAAGACGTTCGGCGCTCCGCCAGTGATGTATTGGCATTCGCGGCAATGGCATTGGGCTTTCATCACCGGGTCTCCCTCGGCGACGTAGCGCAGCGCTTTACAATAGCAACCGCCTTCGAGTTTCATGGAGTCCTCCCACTTGGCCCCGTCAATGTGATTAGTTGGTCTGGGCCAGGAAGCCAAGAAGCTAGCGCAAGTAGCTGTCAGGGTACCACTGGGCAAGTAATCATGACGTCATCGGTGGCTGGTCCGTCAAGGGGATACTTACCCTAATTTGGGTAACACCAGAGATTTAATCTTCGCCACAGTAGAGCAACAGCAAATCGCCGCCCGAAACTGCGGACGAGAAAGCGCTGAACTTCCGCAACCACGCGTTCGAGAGTTCGGCCGCTGAAAAGCCAATGACCACGGCCGGGTATCGTCACGAACAGCGCACCTATCGCCTTTGCCATCGCACTTACCCGAGTAAT
>Ga0335074_10011269_pt1 | contig 12498 bp, 10 predicted proteins | sample Lox_Sample_23_FD_206715 | JGI IMG/M metagenome (GOLD analysis project Ga0335074, IMG submission 206715) | Soil microbial communities from Loxahatchee National Wildlife Refuge, Florida, United States - Lox_Sample_2.3 | ecosystem: Environmental > Terrestrial > Soil > Wetlands | place: USA...
TGGCTCCCGAACAAACGGACGGCCAATCTGACGCCGGCGCGAACTTCGCCTCAACCCCTGTCATTTTCCCCGCTGGCATTTTCCCCGCTGGCATTTTCGTCGTCAGCCGCTAGTGCAGCGTTTCCATGGACCGGCTCCTATGCCGCCGACGCCCCGCTTCCGGCGTCCGTAGCCGACCAAGTGGACACAGAGTCGCACGGAGACCACAGGGGAGCTTGACGGAGTTGAACCCTGAGAATGCGGCCGAAAAGTGCGATGGCAATCGGCTCCATCCCGTCGGTTCTGCCGTGCGAAGCGCGCAGACTCCTCCCTCCGTGAAACTCCGTGTGATCTCCGTGCAACTCCGTGTCCACTTTAATTGCTTTTTCGTCGCGTCCGACCGCATGAAGTCACCCGTGCGGGTCAGCCAGCTTTCCCTGAAGCGAACTCCTATCACGAGCTGTTCCCGTCCCCTCGTGGCTCACCCAATGATAAGAGCGGTTTCACGGAATCGCTGTACCAGGTATCGCGCCGCATGACCCAACCGGTTCGCTTTCACATCCAGACCGATCTCCCGATGCAGGATCTCGCGCTGCTGTGGCGCGACCTCGAAGCGCGTGCCGACACGACCCTCTTCCTGAGCTGGAGCTGGATCGGCGCCTGGATCGCCGAACTCGGTCATTGCCCGCCGGTGCTGTTCGGCGAGGCCAGCGGTGCACTGGTGCTACTTGGGTTGGTGGTCCCGCAGCGCCGGTGGGAAGCCGGCGTGATCCGGGTCAACGGCCTCCGCCTGCACACAACCGGGGAGCGTGGCAAGGACTGCATCGCGATCGAATACAATGGCTTCCTTGTGGACCGCGCCTGGGTGGGACGCATCGAGGCCGAAGCCGTCGGCTGGCTGCTGCGCCGCGCCACCGTGGGCGGACGGCGGCGCGATGAGCTCCATGTCATGGGCATGCTGGAATGCGATCGCGCGAAATTCGTGCCGCCGGGCTACCTGGTGCAGCAGCCCTATCGCAAGCCGTCCTGGCGCATCGATCTCGACGCGGTGCGTGCCTCGGGCAGGAGCTATCTCGACACGCTGAGTGCCAATACCCGCCAGCAGATCCGTCGCTCGATGCGACTCTATCAGGAGGCTGGCCCGCTCTCGGCAACGCGCGCAGTGGACGTGCCGACCGCGCTGTGCTGGCTGGACGGGCTCAAGGAGCTGCACCAGCGACAATGGCAGGCGCGCGGCGAGCCGGGCGGCTTCGCTTTCCCGTTCTTCGAGCGGTTCCAGCGCCGGCTGGTCGCCGACTGCATTCCCCGCGGCGAGGTCGAACTGTTGCGTGTGACGCGTGGCGAACAGGCGATCGGCTATGTGTACAACCTTGTACTGCGCGGCCATGTGGGCGCCTTCGTGACCGGGTTCCTGTACGAGGACGACAAGCGGCTCAAGCCGGGTTTGGTTTGCCACACGCTGGCGATCGAGCGGCATCTGCGCGAGGGCGCCCTGGTATATGATTTCCTGGCGGGCGAACATCGTTATAAGAGCAACCTTGGAGCGCCGGGCCCGGATTTCGTCTATCTGCTGATCCAGCGCCCGACTACCGTCACACGAGCGGAACAGCTTCTGCGTCGCGGGTGGAATCGTATGCGCGTGCTGAGGGCGCGAGAAGCCCCCCGGGTGAGTAGTCCGGCGTTCCCAAACAGCCAAGAACTGCGGTAGTCTTCCTCGGAGAGCGCAGCACTCCGGCTCTTGCAACATAAAAAGAGGAGGCTCGACGTGCGAAGCGGATCATGGACGGCCGCGGGCCGGGCGATCTCACGCCGCACTGCGCTGGCGCTTGGGCTCGGAGCCAGCGCCGCCTGGGGCTCCCGGCCTGGTCGTGCCGTGGCGCAGGCCACGTCCAAACCGCCCGCCAAGCCGACCGGCCAAGTGATCGTCGGCCTGTCGCAGGAGCCCACGGTCTTCAATCCGTTGCTCCCGCATATCGAAGTCGATCAGGGTGTCCACTGGAACCTGTTCAGCCCGCTTTGGGGCGTCGATGCCAACGGCAATTTCATCCCGCAGCTCGCTGCCGAGATCCCAACCGTGGAGAATGGCGGCATCTCGGAGGATGGGCTGACCTGGAGGGTGAAGCTGCGTCCCGGCGTGACTTGGCACGATGGCGCACCGTTCACTGCGGACGACGTGAAGTTCACTCTGAAACTGATCAACAACCCGCATTTCCGTGCGTACAGCCGAAACGGCCACGAGCTGGTCAGCGACATCCAGATCATCGCCCCGACCGAGATCGGCTGGCGCATGCAGAAGGCGTACGCACCCTATCCGTCGATCCTGTCCTGGACCTTCATCGTGCCGCAGCACATCCTGGCGAAGGCGGATGATCCGAACACCGCGCCGTTCAACAATGCACCGGTCGGTACCGGCCCGTTCCGCTGGGGCGAGCGGATGGCGGGCGACCACATCACACTGGTCGCCAACGAGCATTTCTTCGGCATCGGCCCGTATCTGGAACGTCTGGTGTTCCGTTATATACCGGACCTGACCGTGCTGTTCACGCAGTTCCAGACCGGCGCGATCGACTATACCGGAATTCAGGGCATCACCGCGGACCACTATAACGAGGCGATCAAGATACCCGGTCGCAAGGTCATCGTGGGCCCATCAGGAAGCTTCGAGAGTATCACCATGAATTTGAGCCGTCCGGTGTTTCAGGAGCAGGCCGTCCGCGAGGCTCTCTACTATGGCATGGACAAGGAGACGATTATCAAAGAAATCTACTACGGAATCGTGACGTCAACCGAAAGCTTCCTGCCGCACCAGTCCTGGGCGTTCAATCCCGACCTGCCGAAACACGTCTATAACCCTGCCAAGGCGAAGCAAATCCTCGACGACGCAGGGTGGAAGCCCGGCGACGGTGGCATTCGGGAAAAGAACGGCGCCAGGTTGGCGTTCACCAACTCCACAACCGCCGGCAATCACGTGCGCGAACAGGCGCAGGAACTGCTGCAACAGAACTGGCACGACATTGGCGCCGACATGCAGATCAAGGACATGCCGGCCGCGGTGATCTGGGGGGACTTCTATGGGCAGTCCAGGTACGATTCGGTCATGGTCGGTTGGAATCAGATGACCGGCCCTGATCCGGACGTGACTATATGGTACAGTAGCAAAGCGATCCCCGCGAAAGGGGGCGCCGGGCAGAACACAATGGAATATATCAACCCGAAAGTTGACGAGCTGCTGACGCAAGGAGCAACCACGCTGGATCGAAGCAAACGAGTGCCAATCTATCGGGAGCTGCAATCCATCATTCGCGGTGACCTGTCTATGCTGCCAATGTTCCAGTACACCCACATTGAAGGCGTGAAGGACAATCTGATCGGCTACGATCCCAGCGTGTACGTATGGTCCAACTGCTGGAACATCGGCCAGTGGTACTGGGCGTCGTGACCCGGAATTGTGGCCGGCTCTGAGCGTGTATCTGCATCAGTTCGCCCTGTCTCGGTCGCTGGAAATGGCGTCTGTTGCGCCCTCGGCGTTCCCACGTGACGAGAAACGGCGGTAGTCTGCCAGCGGGAGAGCGGGCTGGCGTCCAAGTGCCCGCAAAAACGGAGGCTCGACATGCGAAGCGGACTATGGACCCCGATTACGGCCGGACGCACGATTTCTCGCCGCAACGCCCTGGCATTGGGGCTCGCGGCCGGCACGGCCTGGGCCGTCTGGCCCCCCGGCGCCGTGGCCCAGGCCACTCACAAACCGCCCACCAAGCCGACTGGCCAGGTGATCGTCGGCCTCTCGCAAGAGCCCACGGTCTTCAATCCGCTGCTGCCCCATATCGAGGTCGATCAGGGCGTCCACTGGAACCTGTTCAGTCCGCTGTGGGGCGTCGACGACAAGGGTGATTTCTTTCCCCAGCTCGCGACCGAAATTCCGACTGTGGAGAACGGTGGCATCTCGGAAGACGGGCTGACCTGGAAAATCAAGCTCCGGCCCGGCGTCACGTGGCACGATGGTGCGCCGTTCACCGCCAACGACGTGAAATTCACCCTGGATCTGATCAACGACCCGCATTTCCGTGCCTACAGCAGGAATGGTCACTCGCTGGTCCGTGATATCCAGGTGACCAGCCCAACTGAGATCACCTGGCGCATGGAGAAGGTCTATGCACCTTACCTATCGATCCTGTCCTGGACCTTCATCGTGCCGCAGCACATCCTGGCGAAGGCGAGCGATCCGAACACCTCGCCGTTCAACAACGCGCCGGTCGGCACCGGACCATTCCGCTGGGGCGAGCGAATGGCGGGTGACCACATCACGCTGCTTGCCAACGAGCACTTCTTCGGCACCGGACCGTATCTCGAGCGCGTGGTGTTCCGTTATATCCCGGACCTGACCGTGCTGTTCACGCAGTTCCAGACCGGCGCCATCGACCACACCAGCATCCAGGGCATCACTGCCGATCATTACAATGAGGCGGTCAAGATACCCGGTCGCAAGATCATCGTCGGACCAGGGCCATTCGTAGAAAGCATTACCATGAATCAGAGCCGCCCGGTGTTCCAGGATCTGGCGGTACGGCAAGCGCTCTATACCGCAATGGACAAAGACTCAATCATAAAGGCGATCTATTACGGGCTGCCGACCCCAACTGAGAGCTTTCTGCCCCGCCAGTCCTGGGCCTTCAATCCCGACCTGCCGAAACAGGTGTATGATCCGGCAAAGGCGAAACAGATCCTGGACGAAGCTGGGTGGAAGCCCGGCGCGGGCGGCATTCGCGAGAAGAATGGCGTTCGGCTGTCCTTCACCAACTCCACGACCGCCGGTAATCACGTACGCGAACAGGCGCAGGAATTGCTGCAACAGACATGGCGCGACATCGGGGCCGATATGCAGATCAAGAACATGCCAGCCGCGGTGATCTGGGGCGACTACTATAACCTATCCCACTACGATTCCGTCATGGTCGGCCAGGACGAGATGACAGGCCCCGATCCGGATCCAACGATCTACTACAGCAGCAAGGCCATCCCGGCGAAGGGCGGTTCGGGGCAGAACACGATGGAATACGTGAACCCGAAGGTGGACGAGTTGTTGGTGCAAGGCGCCGAGACGCTCGACCAGACGAAACGAGCAGCGATTTATCGCCAGATGCAGTCGATCATTCGCGGCGACCTGCCCATGCTGACGATCTTCCAGTACGCGATTATAGAGGGCGTGAAGGACAAGCTCATCGGTTACAAACCCAGCGTCTATGTCTCGTCCAACTGCTGGAACATCGGCCAGTGGTACTGGGCGACGTAGCGCGAGACCCCCGTCATTGCGAGCAAAGCGAGGCAATCTCCTGCCAATTGCGCGCTCCCCAGGGGATTGCTTGGTCGCTCCGATCCTCGCAATGACACTGGAATGATCGCGTACCTTTTGCGCCGCCTGGGGCAGAGTCTGCTTCTGCTCTGGATCGTGTCGATGATCGGCTTCGCGGTGCTGCATCTCGCACCCGGCGGGCCGCTGGCACAGTTCACCCTCACCCCCGGCATGACCCAGGCCGATCTTGCGCGCATCGCGCATCAGATGGGCCTCGACCGGCCGCTGCCGCTGCAGTACTGGGAGTGGCTGCGTCACATGCTCGCCGGCGATTGGGGACGGTCGTATCGCGACAACCAGCCGGTGCTCACCGTGATCGGTGGACACCTGCCGGCCACGCTGGAACTAATGGTGAGCTCGACCCTGCTTGCGGTTGTCCTTGGCACCTGGGTGGGCGTGCTCGGGGCGCTGCGACAGCGCTCGCTGTTCGACTACCTGGCCACTGTCGGCGCAATGGTGGCGCTGTCGATTCCCACCTTCTGGTTCGGCCTCGTCGTGATCTACGCCTTCTCGGTGAAGCTGGACTGGCTGCCGGTCGGCGGCATGTACACGATCGGCAACGGCTCGTTCGCCGACTACGTCCATCACCTGATTGCGCCGGCAATGGTACTGGCGCTGGTTACAGTGGCAATCTGGAGCCGCTACATGCGTTCCTCCATGCTGGAGGTAAGCAGTCAGGACTATGTGCGGACCGCCGTCGCCAAGGGTCTCCCCCGCCGCGTCGTGATCCTGCGCCACGCGCTGCGCAACGCGCTGCTGCCGATGATCACGCTGGCCGGATTGCAGCTTCCCACCTTGCTGGGCGGCGCGCTGGTCACCGAGACCGTGTTCACCTGGCCGGGCATGGGGCGGCTCTATCTCGATTCGATCGGTTACCGCGACTACCCGGTGATCATGGGGCTGCTGATGTTCACGGCGCTGCTGGTGTTGCTGGGCAATCTCGGCGCCGATCTGCTGTACGCGATCTATGACCCCCGCATCCGCCTCGACTGAGCTCCCCCTCCCCTCGCGGGAGGGGGCGGGGGGAGGGGGCACTCAGACCGGAGGGAGCCCTCCCGTTTCTCGTCGCCGCGCCGGCCGCGGAGTACGACGCTTCATCCGCCACCGCCTGGCACTGATCGGGTTCGCCACCATCGTCGTGCTCGCGCTCGCCGCCGCGCTCGGCCCATATCTCGATCCATTCAACGATCTGCACATCGACATCCTGCATCGCTTCGCCCCACCGTTCTCCGGCCCGCATCTGCTCGGCACCGATCAGCTCGGGCGGGACATGCTCGCCCGACTCGAGATGGCCGGACGCGTCTCGCTGACTGTCGGCTGTGCGGCGATGGTGCTTAGCACGATCGCCGGTACCGTCATCGGCGTTCTGGCCGGCTATTATGGCGGCGCGGTCGGTGCGGCGCTGATGCGCTTCGTCGATGCGATGCTGTGCTTCCCCTCGATCTTCCTGCTGCTCGCGCTGGCGGCCTTCGTGCAGCCCAGCCTGCTGTCGATCACCGTGATCATCGCCGCCACCGGCTGGATGGAAGTCGCCCGCCTGGTCGAGGCGCAGATCCGCTCGCTGCGCGACCGCGACTTCGCGGTGGCCGCGCTGGCGCTGGGCGCGCCCGACCGCACAATCATGTTCCGCGAGCTGATCCCGAACGCGATTGCTCCGATCGTCGTTGCCTCCACGCTGAACGTGGCGCGCGCGATCCTGCTCGAATCTTACATCAGTTTCCTCGGCTACGGCATTCAGCCTCCGGTCCCAAGCTGGGGCAACATGCTGAACAACGCGCAGGAATACCTGACCACCGCCCCCTGGCTGGCAATCCTTCCCGGTGCCGCGATCACCCTCGCGGTCACCGGCTTCAATTTCCTCGGCGACGGGTTGCGCGATGCGCTCGATCCCCGGCTCGACGTCCGATGACCGAACCCGTGCTGCAAGTCTCCGACCTGACGGTCCGGTTCAACACCGACGCCGGCACCGTGCCGGCGGTGAACGGCGTCTCCTTCACGCTCGCCCGCGGCGAGACGCTGGCGATGGTGGGCGAGTCAGGCTCCGGCAAGAGCGTCACCAGCCTGGCAATCATGCGCCTCACCCCGCCGCCGCCCGCCTCGACAGTGCAGGGACGCGTCGTCCTGCGCGGCAACGACGGGACGCCGCGCGAGCTGCTGGCCCTGCCCGAGCCGGCGATGCGCCAGATGCGCGGCAGCCGCATCGCCATGATCTTTCAGGAGCCGATGACCTCGCTCAACCCGGTGCTGCCAATCGGTGAGCAGGTTGCCGAGCCGATCCGCTACCATCGCAATGCCGGTCGCACTGCAGCGTTGGCCGAGGCCGAACGGCTGCTGGAACTTGTCGGCATCCCCGAACCCCGTAAGCGCCTGGCGAGCTATCCGCACCAGCTTTCCGGCGGCATGCGCCAGCGGGCAATGGTTGCGATCGCTCTCGCCTGCGATCCCGACGTCCTGATCGCCGACGAGCCGACCACCGCGCTCGACGTCACGGTGCAAGCACAGATCCTGGAGCTGCTCAAGTCGTTGCAAGCACGCACCGGGATGGCGATGCTCTTTATCACGCATAACCTCGGCGTGGTGGCGGAAATCGCCGACCGGGTGATGGTGATGTATGCCGGCCGCGTGGTGGAGCAGGCGCCGCTGCGCCGGCTGTTCGGGACGCCGCTGATGCCGTACACGCGTGGGTTGTTGCAATCGGTCCCGACCCTGGCCGCGCGGCATGCGGCGCTCGCCGCCATTCCGGGCAATGTGCCGGATCCGTCGAACCTGCCCGCCGGCTGCGCCTTCACCCCCCGCTGCCCGCACGCCCGACCGCACATCTGCGATGCCGCGTTGCCGGCGCTGGATGCGGCAGAGGCGGAGCATCTGGTGCGTTGCGCCCGCTGGCGCGAGATCGCCGCCTGAGCGCCGTGGCAGACACTGAGCCCATCCTCGCCGTCGAGGAATTGCGCATCCACTTTGCACTGCCGCGCCGGCTCCCGCTGGGGCCGCGCGAGACGGTGAAGGCGGTGGACGGCGTCTCCTTCTCGATGCGACCGGGCGAGGTGCTCGGGCTGGTCGGAGAGTCGGGCTCAGGCAAAACGACAGTCGGGCGCGCCGTGTTGCGGCTGATCCCGGCAACCGGCGGCACGATCCGCTTCCGCGGCGGCGACATCACGCATCTGTCGCGCCGTGCCTTGCGGCCGATCCGCCCGCACATGCAGCTTGTCTTCCAGGACCCGTTCGCCTCGCTCAATCCGCGCATGACGATTGGGCGGATCGTCGCCGCACCGCTGCTGATCCACCGGCCGCAGCTCGGTCGCAACGAGCGGCGGCGGCAAGTGACCGCCGCGCTCGACATGGTCGGGCTGTCGCCCGGCATGGCCAATCGTTACCCACACGAATTTTCCGGCGGGCAGCGTCAGCGAGTGGGGATCGCGCGGGCGTTGATCCTGCGGCCGGAGTTGCTGGTGGCGGACGAACCAGTCTCAGCGCTGGATGTATCGATCCAGGCGCAGGTCGTGAATCTTCTGCGCGAGCTGCGTGCCGAGCTGCGGCTCTCGATCCTTTTCATTGCACATGATCTTGCTGTGATCGGCAACATCTCCGATCGGGTCGCAGTGATGTATTTGGGCCGACTGGTCGAGCTGGCGCCGACCGACGCGCTGTTCCGCACGCCACGCCACCCCTATACCGAGGCACTCCTGTCCGCTGTGCCGGAGCCCGATCCCGATCGCCCGCGCCGGCGCATCGTCCTGACCGGCGATCCACCGAGTGCGATCCACCCGCCCTCAGGCTGCCGGTTCCGCACACGCTGCCGCTACGCGCAGCCGGCCTGCGAGGCAGCAGTGCCGCCGCTGCGCGAGGTGTCCGCCGGCCATTTCAGTGCCTGCCGCCGCGATGATCTGCTGCTGCAAGGGGCAGTTTGATCGTCCCCATCCTGGCCGGCCAGGTTGCTTGTCCCGGCCATCTCCCTCACCGACCTCGCCTCCTGGTAACCCCTGCCTTCATCATCCACGAGACTAATCTGGGCGCCCGGCGCGATCCGAGTCACAGGCCTAGGCTGTAAGCCATGTGGATCGGCGTCTTTGGTCTCGCTCGACGAGGCGCTATGACGATGTCAGGACCGATCCTCGAGGCAGCCGGGGCTGGCCCTCTTGCTTGGGGCTGCCGAGGGAGCCTCGAACTGTGACTAATCTCCGTAACTTCGATCTCAACCTCTTGCTCGTGCTCGATGGCGTGCTGCGCGAGGGCACCCTTTCGAATGCAGCGAAGGCCTTGAACGTGAGTCAGCCGACGATGAGCAGTTCGCTGGCTAAGCTGAGAGAGATCCTCCAGGGCGAACTCTTCGTACGCTCCGGAAACGGCATGCGACCAACCCCCCGCGCTCTGGCGCTCAAAGAGCCGATTCAACGGGTGCTGGCGGCGGTGAAGGGGGAGATACTGAATACGGGAGGATTCGATCCCGCCACGGAAATTCGGCCTTACACGATCATGATTCCGGACATTGGCGAAACGCTGCTTCTCCCCCGTGTCATCGCCAGGCTGGCGCAGGATGCTCCCGGGATAAACCTTCGCACTACGGTAGTGGGACCCCGGCACCTCGAGGACGCGTTAGAAGCCGGCGAGGTCGATCTCGCCGTCGGCTATTTCCCCGATCTAGTGCGGCCAACCACTATGCAACAAACGCTTTTCACTCACGGTTTCGCCTGTCTCGCGCGCGCCGGCCACCCCTTGATCAAGAACCGCCTGACGCTTGAGGCCTTTCTCGAGGCGCATCATGTCGTAGTGGCATCGGAAGGGCGCAGCCAGGAACTGTTCGAGGATGCCTTGGTCAAACGTGGCCTTGAGCGCCGCTGCGTGCTGCGCATCCCGCATTTTATGAGCGTACCGTTCGTGGTGGCCACGACCGATCTAATCGTCACGGTTCCACGGGCTGTTGCCATGTTTTTCTCAGGCCTCGTTAATGTCCAGGTGCTTGACCCTCCAATCGACGTCCCCGAATTTGCAGTCAAACAATATTGGCATCGGCGCTTTCATCATGACGCTCGGATCATATGGCTGCGGACCATGATGTCTCAGCTCTATCAGAATAACTGGGTGGCCGAACTGACACCGCAGAGCTACACTACGCCGAGCCGGCCGCGGTGAGTAGACACCAGCCCACCATGCCCCGGTGCGGGCTAACCGGCTCGTTGCCATGGATCTGGCCGAAATCCATTATCGATTTCCTGGCACTCGCCGGCGCGATGGGCGTTTCGGCGCGCCGGATCGACCGCTCCCGCGATCCAGGCAGGCATCGCCTCTCAGGGTGAAAATCTGGTTGAGATCACGGTTGGTGGGGACAACACCTTGGCAAATTCTAGCCGTGAAGACTTCTTTGGGAACCACTTATCCCGTTTGTGCCGAAACGGAGATTGGCAACCCTCGAAAAGCTTATAGCTGTGCATCCGCAAATTTCTCGAAATACACATTGGAAGCCGAGAGCCCGAGTGTGGTCAGGCGCCGACGTCCGCCCTCGACCATTTCAGGCGGCCCGCAAATATACACGTCGATATCACCTCCATTTAGGGCGTCCGCGCTGAAATGGTCGGTGACATAGCCGACTCGAGAATGCTTGCTCACGGGCCGCGAACAACAAGTGTTATAGCTAAACTTTGAGAGGCGCGTTGTAAAAGCGTTGATTCGGTCAACTTCGACAAGATCCGGCTCGTGGCGCGCGCCATAAAGGAGCCGAACCGAATAGGCGTCGGCGCGTTGCGCTGCGAGCTGCTCGAGCATCGCTAGAATCGGCCCGACGCCAGTACCGCCGGCTAGGAAGAATATCGGACGCCGAGGCGCTCGCAGATAGAATGTCCCGAATGGTCCATCGAGGAGGAGCCGGTCGCCCGCGTTGGCGCGCTTCTCAATATAGTCACTCATCTTACCACCCTGGATATTGCGGATCAGGAAGGTGGCCACTTCTGCGCCGGGTAACGAGGTAAATGAATACGGCCGCGTCACCGTCTCGCCTGGGATCGTGAGATTAACATACTGTCCCGGTAGGAACATCGGAAGCGCGCCTTTGAGGGCCCTGACCGACAACCGAACGCGATGAGTTGACAAGGTCTCGATCCCGACGACCTCGGCCGCTGTGTGGCGGGGCTTTACCTTACAAGCGCTCGATGAAGCTCGAATGTCGATCACCATATCGCTCTGCGCCTTGGCCTGGCAGCAGAGGATATAGCCCTGTGCGGCTTCTTGATCACTCAGAGCATCACCGATATAGGACCCAGGGTCAAACGTGCCCAACTGACAAAATGCTTTGCAGGTGCCGCAAACACCGTCTCTGCAGTCCATTGGCACGTTGATGCCCTGGCGATAGGCAGCGTCGACGATGCTCTCGCTTTCATCGCCGTCGATGAAGCGTGTAATTCCGTCCTCAAAGTTCAGTGCAATCCTATGAGACACTCCGATCTCCAAATCTCAGACTGTTGTTAGATGTGGTAGATGTCGATCACGTGGTGGATGTAGTCGTTCTTCAAAATGACCTTCTTCTCACGAATAAGAGGACGCTCGCCCGCGAGATCCAGCGTATAGAAGGATACGCCGAAATAGGTATCAACGATTCTGTAGCGATGACTGAGCGTCAGCCAATTGAAGCGCAGTTCCACTCTGCTGCCGGTTCGCGAGAGGATCTCGATGTTCGAGATATTGTGCGATGTCCGCGGCGGGGGCGTGCTCGCGCTCGATCGCTCGGTCTTTATGCGGAATACCCGATCCTCCAGCCCGCCACGATCGGGATAGTAGATGAGCGAAATTTCAGCCTGAGGATTCTCTACTAGTCGGTCATCGTCGTCCCACGCGGGCACCCAGAAGCACACATCGGGCGAATAGAAGGTCAGCCAAGTGTCCCAGTCCTGGTCATCCAGAGCGCGAGCTTCGGCATAAAGGAATGCTTCGATCTCAGCCGCAGAGTTGGTCCTCATACTGCACCTGCCTTAAGCGCATTTCGAAGCGCCTGCGACCAATACTTGTGCTGGGCAACAAAAAGACCTTCGTCCTCGATTCGTACGCCGCTCCCCAGCGGGTGAAGGTCTATATCCCGCGCATCGTCATCGGGACCCTCAATCGAATGCGTGGCACCACGGGACAGGTCGTTCCAACGCATTGCCTTGCCCATGTAGCCCTGTTGACAGGCACGAAATTCC